>Ga0079037_100000104_pt1 | contig 28459 bp, 25 predicted proteins | sample Mud3Dept4metaG_FD_71479 | JGI IMG/M metagenome (GOLD analysis project Ga0079037, IMG submission 71479) | Freshwater wetland microbial communities from Ohio, USA, analyzing the effect of biotic and abiotic controls - Mud 3 Core 4 Depth 4 metaG | ecosystem: Environmental > Aquatic > Freshwater >... | reverse complement strand
CGTTGGGCGGCTCGACCGTTTGCGCCACCGGGACGGTGCCGGCGAGCGCGGTGAGGAGAAGGGCGAGGGTCGGCAGCGGCTGGCGCATCATGGCAGCGCCAGCTTACACAACCGGCGGCCTGGCGCGCGGCGGGGTCGGCGACCCGCGGGGGACGCGGGTCGGTGGCTTCCTCACGCGTCCTTGATCGTCAGGGTTCCGCCGGCCACGTCACTGTCGGCGTCCAGCACCAGCAGGCGCACGCGCCCGATGGCCACCACCCGTTGCGCGTCGTCACGAATCGCCACTTCCCAGACCTGCGTCCGGGAGCCGCGCGTGAGGGGCGTCGCCGAGGCGTGGAGCGTCCCTTCACGGCAGGCGCGCAGGAACGTGGTGTGGTTCTCGAGCCCGACCGCGCTCCTGCCATCGGGCATCACGCTGAGCGCGGCGCCCACGCTGGCGAGCGACTCGATGATGCCGGCGTACACGCCCCCGTGCACCAGGCCGTAGGGCTGGCGGTGCTGTGGCCCGACAACCATCTCCGCCGTGACGCCGTCCGCGCTCGCGGCGAGGAAGTGCAGGCCGTTGGCACGCACCCAGCCGTCCGGCAGGCTGTTGATCATCGCGATGAGGTCGGGGGCCGAATCGCTTCCCACCACTGTGATCCCTCCCGTGCCGCGTGTCCTCGCCCGCACTCCCTCACAGCCGCCGCGCGAACCCGCCGGCAGCGCGCGCTCGAGCAGCGGCACGGCATCGGTCGCGCGCCCGAGGGCCACGCGCCCCCGTCCATCGTCGCCACCACGTTGGCGGACGCGAGTCGCGGTAGATGATGACCCTCTCGTGCGCGGCGGCGAGCGCATCGGCGACCGCGCCCCTCCAGGACGCGGTACCAGATGTAGCTCATCGGGAATGCGAGAGGGCTCTCACATCAGGAGGCTGGGGCGCAGAAGGGTGTGCATTGCGCGACGCAGTCCTCTCCCGTGCCGCCCGCCCGAGAGGCGCGAGGATCTCCTAGCAGCCAAGGTCCCGCCCGACGGCCGGGGCGGGCCGGCGACGGTTCAGGCCAGCCGGACGTTCTCGGCGCGGGGACCCTTCGGGCCCTGGCCCCGCTCGAAGGTCACCGCCTGCCCCTCACGGAGCTCGTCGAAGCGAACACCGTTGCACGCGGACTGGTGGAAGAAATACTCCGTTCCGTCCTGCGCCGCGACGAACCCGAACCCCTTGTCGCTCACCAGCCGCTTGATCGTGCCGTTCATTGACGCCATGTGTACTCCCTGACTGAAACTCAACCGCTCCCGCCGGACGCCAGGATGGCGCCGTCATGATGTTCGTCTGCTGGCACCGGCTCGCAATCGGATCCCGCCGTGAGACAGAGGCGATCGCGTGTCGCAACCATGGAGCTTTGATGAGGACGAGGCGGCAGGCGACACGCGTGCCGACGACGGCGGGGTCAAAGGCTCGCAATTACGTTAACACATTGCGGACCACCCTCACGTCCCGGGGCTGCCTGCCGGCCATTCTGGGCCAGTTCACCGGGGAACGCCCCCGCCGCGACACGGTGGTCGAGCGTCGAATGACCCGGCGGCAGGGGTCCGCCCGGGGGTCACGCGCCCACCGCTGAGCTATACTCTCGCCATACCTCATGAGCACCTCCGTCGAGGACGTCGTCGCCCTCGCGCCACCCCTGCGCACGCCGGGGGCGCGGGTGCTCGACTGGTTCGAGCGCGTCGGCAACCGCTTCCCCGACCCGGTGGTGCTCTTCCTCATGGCCCTCGTGGCCACGTGGGTGCTGTCGTGGTTGCTGGCCGGCCGTGACTTCGGCCTGATCGACCCGCGCACCCAGGCCCCCCTGAGGATCCACGACCAGCTCACCGTGCAGGCCCTCGCCGCGTTCCTGGTGGGGGTCACGCAGGCGTTCGTCACGTTCCCGCCCCTCGGCATGGTGCTGGTGATGGTGATTGGCGTGGCGGTGGCCGAGCGATCCGGCCTCGTGGGCGCGGCGCTTCGCGGCATCCTGTCGGTTGCATCGCCGCGACTGCTGACGCCGCTCGTGGGCGTGGCGGCGCTCGCCGGTCACGTCATGTCCGACGGCGCCCTCATCATCGTCGTGCCGCTCGGCGGGGCGCTGTTCTACGTGGCCGGGCGGCACCCGCTCGCGGGCATCATCGCGGCGTTCGCCCCGATGAGCGGCGCGATGTTCGCCAACTTCTTCCCCTACGCGCTCGACGCGATCGTCGCCGGGTTCTCCGAGACTGGCGCGCAGATCATCAGCCCCACCTACCGCGTCAACCCGCTGGGCAACTACTGGCTGGCGATCGCGACGGCGATTGCGGTGGTGCCGGTGACGTGGTGGCTCGTCGAGCGCGTGGTCGAGCCGCGCCTGAGCGGGACGCCGGTGGACGGTGACCCCGCGCTGATGCCCGACGCGCCGCCGCTCTCGGCCCGGGAGCGCCACGGGCTCTGGGCGGCCGGCGCCGTGGCCCTGGGGCTCTCGGCTGCGTTCGTCTGGATCGTGCTCCCATCGACCTCGCCCCTGCGCGCGGCAGACGGGTCGCTCACGGGCCCGGGCTCCCCGGTGATGCGGGGGCTCATCCCGCTGATGCTGGTGTTGACGCTGTTGCCTTCTCTCGCCTACGGGATGGTGGCGGGCACGATTCGCAGCCACCGGCAGGTCGTCGAGGCGATGGCCACCGCCATGTCGGCGATGGGCTACTACATCGTCCTCGTATTCTTCGCGTCGCTGTTCACGAAGGCCTTCGCCGACTCGAACATGGGGGCGCTCATCGCGCTCGAGGGCGCTCAGACGCTCCGCTCGCTCGCGATGCCGCCGGCCGTGACGATCACCGGCATCGTCCTGCTCACGGCGGCCCTCGACTTCCTGGTCCCGTCCGCCTCGGCCAAGTGGGCCCTGCTCGCGCCGATCCTCGTGCCGATGCTCATGGGCGTGGGCATCGCCCCCGAACTGACCCAGGCCGCGTTCCGCGTCGGCGACGGCCCGGTGAACCTCATGACCCCCCTGATGCCGTACTTCCCGCTGGTGCTCGCGTTCTGCCGCCGCTACACGGTGGGATTCGGCGTGGGCACGCTGATGTCGCTCCTGCTGCCGTTCGGCGTCGTGTACCTGGTGCTGCAGACGGCGATGCTGCTGCTCTGGTGGGGGCTCGGGCTGCCGTTGGGGATCGGCGGGCGGTACGTGTACCTCTGAGCCGGCAGGGCCGGCGTCACTGCTCCCGATCCGACGGCGTTGCGCCGGTTACTGGCGCGCGTGAGCTCGGCGGCACCGTGAGGGGACGGACGCTCCATGGTGTCCATGTTTCGGGTTTTGCCGATGTGAGACAATCGGCGCATGCCCCGCACCGAGACGGCCACGCACCGGCAGCTGGTCGCCGCCGCAAAGGCGGTCGCACACCCGACACGCCTCCGCATCCTGGCCATGCTGCAGTCAGGTGAGATGTGCGTGTGCCAGCTCTCCGCCATCCTGCAGGCCGCCGCCTCGACCGTGTCCGGTCACCTGACCGATCTTCGGCGGTCGGGGCTGGTCGTCGAGCGGAAGGTGGGCAAGCTCGTCTTCTACTCCATCGACGGCGCCGGCCCCTTCTCGTCCTGGGTTCGCGCCGCGCTGGCCCTTGTCGGTGACGATGCGCAGGTGCGGGAGGACGCGGCCCTGATCCGGAAGGTGCAGGCGGTGCCGATTCCGGCGCTGACCCGAGGTGGATTGTCGCTCGACGACATCCGCCGGCGCCGCGCCGGGCGCCGGGCCGTCCCCGCAGTCGCGCGAGATTGACTGCGGCCGAGTCATTTCGATATATTCCGAAATGACTAAGGGATTGGCCCCACCGGCCGGCCCGACGGCCCGACCACCCGACCGCCCCTGAGGAGACGCGATGTCGTGGACACGGGAATGGAGGGGGCTGGCGCTGCTCGCCGGCGGGTTCCTCGCCGCCTTCTACCTTCCCGTCGGCACCGCTCGCTTCGACGGCGCCGTCCTCGAGGGATTCCACCTCGTCAAGTGGTACGCCCGCGAGCACGTCCTGCTCTGCCTGATTCCCGCGCTGTTCATCGCCGGCGCGATCACGGTGTTCGTGAGCCAGGCCGCCGTGATGAAGTACCTCGGCCCGCAGGCGAGCCGGCCGCTGGCCTATGCCGTGGCCTCGGTCTCGGGAACGGTGCTCGCGGTCTGTTCCTGCACGATCCTGCCGCTCTTCGGCAGCATCTACAGGCGCGGCGCCGGGTTGGGCCCGGCCTCGGCCTTCCTGTACTCCGGCCCCGCCATCAACGTGCTGGCCATCGTCCTCACGGCGCGTGTGCTCGGCCTGGAGATCGGCATCGCCCGCGCCGTGGGCGCCGTCCTCTTCAGCATCGTGATCGGACTGCTGATGCACGCCATCTTCCGTGAAGAGGAAGCGGCCAAGGTCGCGGCGGCCCGTGCCGTGACCGGACCGCCGCCGGCGCGTCCCCTGTCGCACGACGCCCTGTACTTCGCGTCGATGGTCGGGATCCTGGTCTTCGCGAACTGGGGCGCGCCGGCCGCTGGCGACGGGGTGTGGCAGGCAATCCACTCGGCGAGGTGGCTGGCCACCGCAGCCATCGGCGCCGCGTTCGCGGTGATGCTCGTCGCCTGGCTGAAACTGGCGGCCTGGAAGGTCGGTCTCGCCGTGCTGGCAACGGCCGCGGCCGCCGTCCTCGCCCCACAGCAACCGCTCATCCCGTTCTCGGTGGCGGTGCTCGGCCTGTCGCTGGCCACCAGCACCGATCCGGGCGAGGGCGGCGAGTGGTTCGCGGCCACGTGGGAGTTCGCCAAGCAGATCCTGCCCCTGCTGCTGATCGGCGTCCTCGTCGCGGGACTCCTGCTGGGCCGGCCCGGCCACGAGGGGCTCATTCCCTCGACGTGGGTGAGCCGAGCGGTGGGCGGCAACTCACTCGGCGCGAACCTGTTCGCCGCCATCGCCGGCGCCTTCATGTACTTCGCCACGCTGACCGAGGTGCCCATCCTGCAGGGCTTGCTGGGCAGCGGCATGGGCAAGGGCCCGGCGCTCGCCCTGTTGCTCGCCGGCCCGGCCCTGTCGCTGCCGAGCATGCTGGTGCTCAACAGCCTCATGGGCCCGAAGAAGACCGTCGTCTACGTTGCCCTGGTCATTGGGATGTCGACCATCACCGGCGCGGTGTTCGGCGCGCTGGCCTGACGGGCCGCGCGCATCGCCGGGCCGCGTGAGCGGTTCGGGCGAAAGGAGGCGATCGTGAGGAAACTCCAGATTCTCGGTACCGGCTGCGCGAAGTGCAGGATGCTCGCCGATCACGCCGAACAGGCCGCCAGGGAGCTGGGCATCCAGTACACGCTCGAGAAGGTCACCGACATCAACGACATCATCGCGTTCGGTGTCGTCTCGACGCCCGCGCTGGTGGTGGACGGTGAGATCAAGGTCTCCGGCCGCGTCCCGACGGCGGAGGCCATCAAGCCGCTGCTCGTCCAGGCTGCCCTGCCCGGGCGGTGACCCTGCACCGGGGCGCCAGAGCCTCCGGTGGCCGCGTCACGATGTACTTGAACGCGCGTCGAGGTTCGCGACACAGTCTGGCACCCGCCGTGTCTCGCGCTGCCGTTCTCACCGTGCTGCTCGCGTGCCTGGCGTGCCCGCCGGCGGCCGCCCAGTCCGCCGACCCGCGCTACGACCCGGCCTGGCACGGCGGCATCGCCGCGGCGGCCCTGCTCGCCTCGGGAGCGATGCTGCTGGCGGAGCGCGACGAGGTCCCCGACTGCCGCTCGTGCGGCGTGGGCCTCGATGGCACGCCCCGCGTGCCTCGCATCGACGGCTGGGCCCGGTCCCACTGGCGCTGGGCCGACCAACACCGTGCCGACACACTCAGCCACGTCACCGCGAGCGCCGCCTTCGCCTGGCCGCTCGTCGGGCTGTCGGCCGTTCACGGCGGCACCGGCGGGGAGTGGGGCCGCGACCAGATTGCGTCGCTCGGGAGCATCGCCGTGGCGCAGTTCGCGGCGGATCTCTCGAAGCGCGTCTTCCGGCGCGCACGCCCTGGTGTGGTGTTCGACGGCGACCCGATCCGGGACGGAGACGACGTGCACGCGTTCTTCTCCGGCCACGCGGCCACGACGTTCGCCGCCGTGGTCAGCACCGGCGCAATCGCGTCTCGACGGGACAGCAACGAGGCGACCTGGATCTGGATCGCCGGGCTCGGGTTTGCCACCACCACGTCCTACCTCCGCGTGGCCGCAGACCGCCACTTCCTCACCGACGTGCTGGCCGGGGCGGCCGTGGGGGCGGCCGTCGGGATGCTGATGCCCCATGTGTTCGACGAAGGGCAGGCGTCGCCCGGCGCGGGCCAGCCGGTGGCCATGACGATCGCGGGCATCGGACCGGCGGCCCGGCTGGGACCACGCAACGCGGTCGCGACGATTCAGATCGGCGCGGGCCCGGGACGCCTGGGAATCGTGGGGACGGTGGACCTCCGCTGACTCGGCCGGGCGGCGCCCGGCGCGGCCGCCGCTCGCGGCTCCTACGTGTCTCGGTCGCGCCGCACCACCACTTTCTGCCCGCGCAGCGTGGCCCTGCGCAGTGCCGCCACGATCGCATCAGCCAGGTCGGCCGGCACCTCGACCAGGGAGAAGCGCTCCGCGATCTCGATGGCGCCGAGGTCGTGGGACCGGATGCCCGCCTCGTTCGTGATGGCGCCCACGAGATCCGCGGGGCGGATCCCGGCCTTGCGTCCTGCACCGACGTACAACCGGACGACCTCGCGGTTCCGAAGGCCGTCACCGGAGGCACGCGCGGCCCGCGCCCGGCCGGCCTTCGCCGGTGGCGGCGCGGACAGGTCCACGTCGTGCTCGTCGCCTTCGCCGCCGAGCGCGGCGTGCGCCAGCGTCACGGCCGCCGCCGCCACGTCGATCACGTCGAACTCCTCGGCCAGCGACTCCACGACCACGCGCACCTCGTCGAGGCCGCCCTGCAGCACCCGCTCCCGAAGGGACGCGCGCGTGATCTCCAGGCGGCGGGCGCGAAGGTCCGCCACGGTCGGTACGGGGCACACCTCGATCCGCTGGCGCGTGATGTTCTCGATCGTCCGCAACAACCGGTGCTCGCGCGGCTCGACGAGGGTGATGGCGGTGCCGTCCCGCCCGGCGCGACCGGTGCGACCGATGCGGTGCACGTAGGCATCGGGCGCGGAGGGCAGGTCGTAGTTGAAGACGTGCGAGAGCTGCTCGATGTCGAGGCCGCGGGCCGCCACGTCGGTGGCGACGAGCAGATCGGCCGTCGCCGCGCGGAACCGGTTCATCACCGCGTCGCGCTGGCGCTGCTGCAGCCCACCGTGCAACGCCTCGGCGCGGTAGCCGTGGGCATTGAGGGTCTCGACGAGCGTGTCGACCTCGAGGCGCGTGCGGCAGAAGACGAGCGCCGACGACGGGTTCTCGATGTCGAGCACCCGCTGCAGGGCCGCGGCCTTGTGGGGACGCGCCACCACGTAGGCGACCTGCCGGACACGTGGCGGCGTGCCCGGCGAGGCCTTCTCGCGGGCGATGGTCACCCGCTGCGGGGCCTTCAGGTGCCGCTCCGCGATCGACAGGATCCGCGGCGGCATCGTCGCCGAGAAGAGCGCGGTCTGCCGTGTGACCGGCGTTGCCTCGAGGATCGCATCGAGGTCGTCGGCAAAGCCCATGTCGAGCATCTCGTCGGCCTCATCGAGGACGAGCACCTCGAGGGCAGAGAGGTTCAGCGTCCCCCGCTTCAGGTGGTCGACCGCGCGGCCGGGCGTGGCCACGACGATCGCCACGCCGCGTTCGAGCACGCGGGTCTGCTGCTGCATCGAGGCACCGCCATAGATCGGCACCACCCCCACGCCCGAGCCGTGCGCGTACTTGTGAACGGCCTCGGCCACCTGCATGGCCAACTCGCGCGTCGGCACGAGGACGAGCCCCCTCGGACGGCGCGTCGGCTCGCGGTCCAGCAACCGGTGCACCATCGGGAGCGCGAAGGCGGCGGTCTTTCCCGTGCCGGTCGACGCCTGCGCGAGCATGTCGCGCCCCGACAGCAGGAGGGGGATGGTCTCACGCTGGACCGGGGTCGGCTCTTCGTATCCGAGGGCGGCGACCGATGCCAGGAGGGCGTCAGCGAGCCCCAACGCGGCAAAGCCGCCCGTTGCGGTGGCGAGCGTGTCAGCCATGCCGTGATTGTCGCGTACCCCAGGATCGGCACTGACGCATGACGGCGTCGACGCCATGCGGTGAGGACCCGCCCGATGACGGAGCGCGGCGTCGAGCCGAGACGGGCGACGTCACGTCCTCGGTTCCTGCGCGTCGTTGGCAGATCGGGCCGGGAAGCGCTTCTCGATGCGCGGCGCCAGCTCGAGGATGGCGACGACGAGTGCGGCGATGGCCGCCGACTGCAGGACCGGCCCGCTCACGATCGTGATGCCGAGCGCCGCCGTCACCCACAGCGCGGCCGCCGAGGTGAGCCCCGTGACGCGGGCGTGGGCGCCGGGATCACGAAAGATCTCGCCGGCCCCGAGGAACCCGATGCCGGCCGCGACACCCTGGATCGTCCGGCTCAACGCATCGACGTGATCCGGCCCCGCGCCCGCGGGGATCGCGACAAACAGCCCCGCGCCGAGGCCGACCAGCGCATGCGTGCCGATGCCCGCGGGTTTCCCGGCGCGGTGCCGGTTCCAGCCGATCACGCCCCCCGCGAGCGCCGCGCAGATCAAGCGCACCACGAGTCCCCCGATCACGATGGAAGGAACGACTTCAGGCGCTGCATCCACGGTGAGCCTCCCCTCCCCGACCGACGGGGGTCACGCGGCCCGCCGGCCTCAGCGCAACTCGGCCGGCACGGGGCGTGCGGCCGTGACGATCTCGTTGGTGGCCGCCGCAATCCGCCAGCGGCCGTCGCGCCGCACGAGCAGCCAGCTGTCGACTCCCTGCTGCGGCGGCCGGTTCCACCCGGCGATCTCCGCCTCGTAGAGCACCAGCACGTGGGCCATGTCGCCGTACTCCCACGCACGGGACCGCACCACCCGCTCGGTGAAGCCGCGGGTCTTCGGGGCGATCATCTCGTCGCCCAGCTTCATCGGGCGCTCGTAGAAATCCGCGAAGTCCTTGAGGAACCCCTCGAGCGAGAACACGGTCGTCTGATCTCGCCCGGTGCGCAGCACGACGACGGCCTCCTTGACGAAGTAGTCCCTGACCCGGTTCCAGTCGGGGAGCGTCCCGCCCGAGGCCGAGACGTCCGTGTAGATCCCGCGCACGAACTGCTCGGCCGAGGACGGTGCAGCCGCCGAGGCGGGCGTGGGAGCCCCCGCTGCCTGCGCACCCGGCGCCAGCAGGTCGATGCTGACCGGGCGCCACGTGATGGGGTCGTTGAGGAGCGTGTGCGCCGGACTGACGACCTCGAGACGACGCGGCTCGAACCGGAGCAGCACGTAGTCGTCGCCCCGGTGCGTGTCCTTGTAGAACCCTGACCACTCCGACTTCCAGTGCATCGCTTTCTCGGCGGGGTCGGTCACCACGCGGGCCGTGCCGAGCAACGTCACGTACGCCTGCTCGGCAGCGTCGGCGCAGATCAGCGTGGCGCGCGGGTCGTTCCGCACCTCCGCCACCTTGCGCGTCGCGGGGTTGGTGCCGATCCAGACCGTCATCGCCTCGTCGGGCGCAAAGGGATCGACCACCCTGGCCTGCAGTTGTCCTTCGGCCCCGAGCGTGACGAGCGAGCAGTACCGCGCCTTCTGCATCACCGCGCGTGCGGCCATCACCACGGCCGCGCGGTCGGGCGGCGCCGGCGCCTCCTGGGCCGCCAGGGCCATCGTTGCGCAGAAGAGGGCGACCAGGACGGCCATCGCAGTGCGGCGCCTGGCGCCGGGACGTCGATGCATACCCCACCTCCGTGCGCATCCGCGAGGCCGACGCGATGCCGCGCCAGACGCCGTGGCGGATCGGGCCGACCATACCACACCGGATAGAATGCGCCCGTGGAACCGGGCGGCACGGCGGCCGGGCGGACAAACGCCCTCTCAGGAGAGCCAGGAATGACGGGTGACGAGATCGTCTCGCTCTGCCGGCGGCACACCATCTACGAGTGGTCGGCCCAGTCGGCCGCCGATCCCATCCCGGTGGCCCGCGCACAGGGCGTCTACTTCTGGACGCCGGAAGGCAGGCGCTACCTCGACTTCAACAGTCAGTTGATGTGCACCAACATCGGGCACGGACACCCGAGCGTGGTGCGCGCCATCCAGGAGCAGGCGGCCGCACTCGCCTATGTGAACCCGTTCCTCGCCACCGAGCCACGGGCCCGCCTCGGGGCGAAGCTCGCGGAGGTCGCGCCGGGTGACATCGACACCTTCTTCTTCACCAACGGCGGCGCCGAGGCCAACGAGAACGCCATCCGCATCGCGCGCCTCGTCACCGGCCGCCACAAGGTCCTCGCGCGCTACCGCTCGTACCACGGCTCGACGGCGGGCGCCATCACGCTCACCGGCGACCCGCGCCGCTGGAATGCCGAGCCGGGACTGCCGGGGATCGTCCACGTGCCCGACTTCCACAAGTGGGGCCGCCGCGACCCGGAGCCGGTGGACGCTGCGCTGCGCGAGGTCGAGGACGTCATCCGCTACGAGGGCCCGGGCAACATCGCCGCGTTCATCGTGGAGAGCGTGGTCGGCACCAACGGCCTGCTCGTTCCGCCCGACGGTTACATGCAAGGCGTGCGCGAGATCTGCAGCCGCCACGGGATCCTGCTGATCGCCGACGAGGTGATGTCGGGATTCGGTCGCACGGGCCGGTGGTTTGCCGTCGACCACTGGGGCATCGTGCCCGACCTGATGACGATGGCCAAGGGGCTCACCTCGGCGTACGTGCCGCTCGGCGCCGTGGGACTCCGTCCAGCCATCGCGCAGGCGTTCGCGAACCGCCCGTTCCCTGGCGGCTTGACCTACAACAGCCACCCGCTGGGGTGCGCCACGGCGCTCGCCACGATCGCCGTGTACGAAGAGGAGGGCCTGATCGAGCGCGCGGCGCGGCTGGGCCCAGTGCTGCGGGCGCACCTGCTCGACCTCGAGCGCCGGCATCCGTCGGTGGGTGCGACGCGGTCCATCGGCCTGTTCGGGATCGTCGAGCTCGTGCGCAACCGGCACACGTACGAGCCGATGACGCCCTACGGTGGCACCTCCGAAGAGATGGCCGCGATCGGGCGGTTCTTCCGCGAGCACGGGCTCTACACCTTCGTGCGCTGGAACACCTTCTTCACGAACCCGCCGCTCATCGTCGAGGAGTCGCAGCTCGAGGAGGGCTTCGCGATCATCGACCGCGCGCTCGAGATCGCCGATCGGGCCTGCAAGGAGTAGAACGGCGTCCCGCTGCGTCTCACGGCGTCGGCCGCGTCAACCAGCGTGCGCTCGGTCGCGTTCAACGTGATCGCACCGCGGGGGTAGAATGCGCGGGGCTGATCTTGCAGACGAGGCCCGGCCTCCACGTTCTGACAGCGAGGGATGTCATCGCCATGCGGGGCTGGCGGGTGTTGACACTGCTCTTCCTGGCATCGCTGCTGGTGCGGCTCCTCTTCCTGTGGCCCGTTGTCGCCGCCGGCGTCCAGCCCCTCTACGACGAGAACGACTACCTGCAGCGCGCGGTGGCCTGGCGCGAGATCCTGGGCACGGTGGCTGCCGGCGAACGGCCCACACCCGAGGTGGTCACCAACGCCTACGGGGGAGGCGACTGGCCGCCCCTGCATCCCATGCTCCTGGCCCTCGGTCTGCTGTTCCCCGGTGCCGGCGTCGGCGCCGCGCGCCTCGTGGTTGCAGTGATCTCGGCCGCGACGACGCCTCTCGTGTATGCCTTGACGCGCCGCCTCGCCAGCGACGGCGCCGCGCGTGCGGCCGCCCTGCTGCACCTGGCCTATCCCGGGTTCGTTGCGTACTCGCACTATCTGTGGTCGGAAAGTACCTACATGCTGCTGCTGCTGGCCTCGATGCTCGCCGCCCTCGACAGCGCCGACGCCCCCACCGCAGGCAGCCGGACGAGGCGGGCCCTGGTTGCGGGCATCTGCCTGGGCGGTGCGGCGCTCACCCGCGCCGGTGCCCTCCCGGTGCTGGCCGTGCTGCCCGTGTGGCTGTCCTGTCGACTGGCGCGACTGGGCCTCCGGCCCCTCGCCGCCGTCGTTGTCCTGCTGTGCAGCATCGGGGTGCTGCTCCCGTGGTTGCTGGCGTTGCGCGCCCGGGAGGGCCACTGGGTTCCCGTGTCCACCATGACCGGGTACAACCTGGCGCTCGGCAACAACCCGTGGGTGCCGCCCGGCTACGGGTCCTGCTGGGGTATCGAACCGTGCAAGGCCCGGCTGATGACGGCGCTCGAGAGCCGGGCCGCAGGGAGGGGCGGCAACTGGAAGCGCGCTGCGGCTGGCTTCGCCCGCGAGCAGGTCGCCGCCCATCCGATGACGTTCCTGCGGCGCTCCGCCGAACGCCTGCGGATGCTGTGGGCGCCGGAGTTCTTCCCCCTGCGCCACCTGTCGCAGGGCGTCTACCCGGCGCTGCCGACGCCTGTTGCCGTGCTCGTGCTGCTCGCCGTCGTGGGCGGCCACCTGCTGTTCGGGCTTGCCGCGATCGCGGGCCTGCTCGGCTGGAAGACCGGGCCGCCCGGTGGCGTGGCCCTGAGCCCCGGGCTGCTGCTCCTCCTCGTGCTGGCGGGATCGGCCGCGCCGCTTCTGACCGTCGCGATCCCACGTCTCAACCTCCCCGTACTCGCGCTCCTGCTGCCCGCCGCCGGCCATGGGCTCGTGCTCGCGCGACACCACCGCCTGCCACCGGCGAGGTGGCTCGTGCCCGCGTCGCTGGGGTTCGTGCTGCTGAGCGCGAGCGCGCTACCGCTGATCGCACGACGCTACCTGATGCCGTGAGGCGCGCCCGCCGGGGGAGGCGCAGGGTCGGGCGGCTCACGGCGGCGGCGTCCTGAACACGCGCTCGAAGAACGCCGCGACCGCCTCGTGCACCTTCAGGGCGTTGGCGTGCCGCAGCCAGTGGTGCGTGTCGTCGGGCACCACCATCTCCTCGTGGCGGACCCCCGCCGCGTCGAGCCGCTGGACGAGGTCCACGGTCTGGCCGAAGTTGACGTTGCGGTCCTGGTCGCCATGGATGAGCAGCACCGGCGATTTCCACGTGGCAACCGACGAGACCGGCGAGGATTGCCATGCAACCTCGAGGGCCCGCTCGCGGTCGCCCTGCTCGAAGCGCATCGCCTGCGCCGCGGCCGCCGCGAGCGCGGACCCGGAGCCCGACCACCGGTTCGTGAAGTCGTGCACGCCGTGGATGTCCACGCCAGCCGCGAAGAGATCGGAGTCTCGCGCCAGCGCGAGCGCCGTGAGATAACCGCCGTACGAGCCGCCGTAGATGCCGATTCGTGACGCGTCCACCTGCGGCAGCGCGCGCAGGTACTCGGCGGCGGCCTTCACGTCGAGGTACTCCGAGGCGCCCTGTGCGCCCGCGTTGGCGGGCCGGTGGAACTCGTACCCGTACCCGATGCCGAGACGGTAGTTCACCGACAGCACGACGAAACCACGCGACGCCAGATACTGGTTGGACGCGTAGGCCCGCGCGTAGTAGTCGGAGTAGTGCCACCCGAGGAGCATCTGCCGCGGCGGTCCGCCGTGCACGTAGACGATCGCGGGGTGCATGCCGGCCGCAGCGACGGGCTCGAACAGCTGCGCGTGAATCGTCAGCCCGTCCGGGCTCTGGTAGGTCACCGCCTTCGGCACGACGAGCCGTGACGAGGGAAACGCCGCCGGCACGCGGTCGGCGCCAATCACCGTCGCCGCACCGCCGGCGAGGGGCATCACCGCCGGAAGGGGCGGGCGCTGCGCCGTCGCGCCGATGAACACGATCCGCGCGTCGGTCGGATCCCCGGTCACGACCGGCGTCCACTCGAGCCCCGTGCCGGGCGTCACGAGCTCAGGAGCAGCACGGTCGACCGGAACCTTCACGACGTGTCGCCGATCGATGTCGCCTGGCGTGTCGCCCGCATTCGCGGCAAACACCAGATGCGTCCGATCCGGGCTGAGCCTGATGTGCTCCGCCATGTAGCCGCCCGGCGTGAGGAGCAGCGGCTCGCCCCCGCTCTCGGGAACGGAGTAGAGGTGCGGCCATCCGTCGGCGTAGGAGAGGAAGACGATGCGGCCGTTGGCGGCCCAGTGCAGGTTCGCCTCCCCGTGCGTGGTCGGCCAGGATCCTCTCAGCGTCTGGGGCGACTTCCACAGCTGCCGCCCCGCGCCGCTCGCCACATCCGCCACCCAGAGTGCCCACGGCACGTGCTGCTGCTCGAGCACGGGCCGTGGCGCGCCGCCCAGGCCCGGCCGCCGCACGAACACGAGGCGTGTACCATCCGGTGACCAGCGGGGCGCGCTGTCCCGCGAGGTGGACGGGGCGAGCCACGTGATGGGCGTCCGGTCGTTCGTGTAGATGCCGATGAAGGCGTGGTCGCCGCGGCTCGACACGAACGCGAACCGTGTGCCGTCCGGCGACCAGGCACCGTCGCCGTTGCTGCCGTTGGCGGCCACGATGCGACGGGCCGGCTGAGACCCGTCGATCGGCGCGAACCAGATGTGCCGCTCCTTCTCGAAGGCGACGATGTCGCCACGCGGCGAGATGACGGGGAATTCGCCCTCGCCCAGTGCCTTCGGCTCGCCTCCCCCGAACGGCACCGACCAGACCTGCACCGTGGGCGGAATGGGCAGGCTCGTCACGTTCACCGGAACGTCCTCGTCCCAGTTCGCGCCGTGATCCCCGCCTCGCACGTACACGACCCATTCCCCACCGGCCGACAGCCCCACGCTCGTCAACTCCTGCCCGTCGTCGGCGTCGTAGTTGGTGAGCTTGCGCGCCGCGAAGGCGGGCCCCTCGGCCACCCAGACGTTGCGGCGCCCCTGCTCGTTGAACACCCACGCGACCCGGTTCGCGCGCGCGGCCGCGGTGAGCTGGCTGGGGAACGGGTAGCTGGCGACCTGCTCGACGGTGAAGGAGCCAGGCGCCGACTGTCCGTGGAGGCCACCGTGGCCAGCTGCCGCGATGGCAAGGCCCGTGCAGCAGAGCAGGACCGCAATCCGGCGGCACAGGTGGTGTGTCATCCGAGTGCTCCGAGGCGGGGGCGGCGGGGCCGCGGCGGGCGGGCTCCGGGAACCCACCGGATGCGGCGTAGTGTACCTGGAGCCGCGGCGGAGTGAAACGAACCCGCGGCACCGGCGTATTCAGTGCAGCGGCGCACGGGGCGTGTCTCCGTCGGGGGTGGGCGCTCCCTCGCGCTCCCTGGGACAACCGCGCGAGGTGCCGGGTGGTCCACCCCCCCGGGGCATGTCCGCTCGGTGCCGCGAGCGGGTGGTTGCCCCGCTCGGAGTGCAGGATGAGAAAGGGCCTGATCGTTGCGCTGATCCTCGCCGCCGCCGTGGCCGCCACGGCCGGGGCCTACTACCGGTACGGCCGCACCGCCGAGGAGATCAAGGTCTCCACGCTGCCGATCGATCGCGGCGGCATCGCCGAGACGGTCGGCGCGACCGGGACGCTCGAGGCGGTCAACACGGTGCAGGTCGGCACGCAGGTCTCCGGCAACATCAAGGCCCTCCACGCCGACTTCAACTCGATCGTGCACAAGGGACAGGTGGTGGCCGAACTCGACCCGTCGCTGTTCCAGACGCAGATCGAGCAGAGCCGCGCCAACCTGATCCGTTCGCAGGCCGAGGTGGAGCGGTTCCGCGTCACGCTCGCCGACGCCCAGACCAAGCTGGATCGCGCCAGGAACCTGGCGGCCCGGGGCCTGATTCCGGGCATCGAGCTCGAGACCGCCGAGGTCCAGCAGCGCGCCACGGAGGCCCAGCTGAAGTCGGCCCAGGCGCAGGTGGTGCAGGCCCAGGCCTCGCTCAACCAGAGCGCAGTCAACCTCCAGCACACCGTCATCGAGGCACCCATCGACGGCATCGTCATTTCGAGGAATGTCGACGTGGGCCAGACCGTCGCGGCGAGCATGCAGGCGCCGACCCTGTTCGTGATCGCGGCCGACCTCACCAAGATGCAGGTGGTGGCCGATATCGACGAGTCCGACGTGGGCCGGATCCGGCCGAAACAGCTCGTGACGTTCCGCGTCGATGCGTACCCGAACGACGAGTTCTCCGGGACGGTGACCCAAATCCGGCTGCAGCCGAAGGTGGTGCAGAACGTCGTCACCTACGCGACGGTGATCGACGTGCCCAACCCGGAGTTGAAGCTGAAGCCGGGCATGACGGCGACCGTGAGCATCGAGATTGCGCGCAAGGCCGACATCCTCCGCGTGCCCAACGCCGCGCTGCGCTTCCGGGCGTCGCCGGACATGTTCTCCGCGCTGAACCTCCCGGTGCCCCCGGAGCTGCAGAGCGGAACGGGCGGAGCCCGGCCGGGCGGTGCGGGCGTGCCGGGCACCGGCGACAGCCGTCAGGGAACCGCGGCGGTACCGACGGGCTCAGGCACGCCGGCCCGCGCCGCACGCGGCCAGACGGCCCCACCGGGCCCGGCCGCCGGCGGCGCCGGAGCCTCCACAGCGGGCAGCAGCAACGCACCGTCCCCGGTGGCACCGGTGAGCAGCGGCAACGCGCCGGCGGACCCAACCCTGGGGCGGCCGTCGAGCCAGCGGCCGGTGGACCAGGCGGGTTCACCACGTGGGACGGGTGCCGGCACCTCGCCCGAACGCGATCGCGCGGCGGGCGCTGCCGGTGGAGCCGGCAGGCCCGGTGGTGAGGGCCTGGGGGTCGGCGGTGGACAAGGGCCCGTCGACCCCGAGGAGCGGCGCCGCCGCATGCGCGAACGGATGGAGGGCCTGTCGCCGGAGGAGCGCGCGCAGTTCATCGCCCGCATGAAGGAGCGCGGCATCGACGTCGAGGCGTTCCTGGCGGGCGCACCGGCGCCGCCGGGCAGTCGCGCGCCGAGCGAGGGTGGCGAACGCAAAGCGGCTGGAGCCAGGCTGGCGCGCCCGGGGGCAGCGCCATCGGCCGATCGTTCGATCGCCGGAGGTTCGGCGCAGACGATCGACTCGTTGTTCGGGCCGCTGCCGCAAACCGAGTCGCGCGGGCGCGTCTGGATCCACGTGAACGGTCAGCTCAAGCCAGTGCGGCTGCGCTTGGGGATCACGGACGGCACCCACACCGAGGTGCTCAGCGGCGAGCTGCAGCCGGGCATGGAGGTCGTCACCGGCGTGATCCTGCCGGCGCAGGCCTCGAGCGGCCAGACCGGGCGATCGCCGTTGATGGGACCCACCCGCGGGCCGGGCAGCGGACGGCCGCCGGGGCGCTGACGTGCCGGTGATCACCGTCCGCGATCTGACCAAGACCTACCAGACCGGCGGGGACATCGAGGTGCGCGCCCTGCGGGGTGTCACGGTGGATGTCGAGGCCGGAGAATTCCTCGCCGTCACCGGGCCGTCGGGCTCCGGCAAATCGACCTTCATGCACATCCTCGGGTGTCTCGACCGGCCCACGTCGGGATCCTACGCGCTCGACGGGGACGACGTGTCGCGCCTGTCGCGCGACGAACTAGCGGCCATCCGCAACCGCAAGATCGGGTTCGTCTTCCAGGGGTTCAACCTGCTGGCGCGCACGAGCGCCCTCGAGAACGTCGAGCTGCCCCTGCTCTACGGGCGCCACAAGGTCAGCTCGTCGGAGCGGCATCGCAAGGCGCGCGAGGCGCTGGCCGCCGTCGGCCTGTCGGGCCGCGAGCACCATCATCCCAACCAGCTCTCGGGCGGCCAGCAGCAGCGCGTGGCGATCGCACGGTCGCTCGTCAACAACCCGTCGATCCTGCTGGCCGACGAGCCCACGGGCAATCTCGACAGCCGCACGAGCGTCGAGGTGATGGACATCTTCCAGCGCCTCAACGCCGAGCAGGGCATCACGGTGCTGCTCATCACCCACGAGCACGACATCGCCGAGTACGGCTCGCGGACCATCGCGTTTCGCGACGGGCAAATCGTCGCCGACGACCGCAACGGGTCGCGCCGGCACGCCAGCAGGGAGCTGGCGGCCCTGCCGCCACGGAGTTGACCATGGGCCTCCTGATGACGCTCCGCATCGCCCTCAAGGCGCTCTTCCGCAACAAGATGCGATCGTCGCTCACGATGCTCGGCATGATCATCGGGGTGGCCGCGGTCATTGCGATGGTCGCGCTCGGTAACGGCGCACAGTCGACCATCGAGAACCAGATCCGGTCGGCGGGCACCAACCTGATCTACGTCATGGCAGGCAACTTCATGGCCGGGGGCGTGCGGACGGGCTCGGGCGCGGCCAACACGCTGCTGGTCGACGACGCGATGGCCATCCGGGACCAGGTGCCCGGGATCCAGTACCTGGCCATCGGGGTGACCACGCGCAGCCAGGTGATCACGGGAAACCAGAACTGGAACACCCGCGTCAACGGCACCGACATCGAATTGCCCCTGATCCGCTCGTGGCCGGTCCAGTTCGGGACGTTCTTCACGCCGCAGGACGTGAGCTCCGCGGCCAAGGTCGCCGTGCTCGGGTCGACGGTGCGCGACATGCTCTATGGTGAGGGCGCCGACCCGACGGGCCAGACCGTCCGCGTGCGGAACCAGCCGTTCAAGGTGATCGGCGTCATGTCGAGCAAGGGCCAGGGCACGGGCGGCGAGGACCAGGACGATGCCATCTACGTGCCGTACACGACGGTCCAGAAGAAGCTGCTCGGCATCACGCACATCAACAACATCACCATCTCGGCCGTGACGGCCAACGGAGTCGCGAGCGTCGCCGAGGGAGTGACGGCACTGCTCCGCACGCGCCACAAGATCTACCAGGGCGACGCCGACGACTTCATGGTGCGCACGCTCGAGGAGATGGCGGCGATGCGCACCGAGGCCACCCAGACGATGGGCGCGCTGCTCGCCAGCATCGCCGGCGTGTCGCTCATCGTCGGCGGCATCGGGATCATGAACATCATGCTGGTGTCGGTCACCGAGCGCACCAAGGAGATCGGCCTGCGCATGTCGATCGGCGCCAGGGGCCGGGATGTGCTGATGCAGTTCCTCGTCGAGGCCCTCGTCCTGAGCCTGATCGGCGGTCTCATCGGCATCGGCCTCGGGATCGGCGTGTCGACGGCCCTGACGCGGTTCCTGGGATGGCCGACCACCATCTCGCCCGACGCCGTCGCGTTGGCCTTCGGCTTCTCGGCGCTCACCGGGGTCTTCTTCGGCTTCTACCCGGCCCGCAAGGCCGCGCGCCTCGACCCCATCGAGGCCCTGCGCTACGAGTAGGTTGGATCGTCGGCCGCCGGTCAGTCGCCCTGGAAGCGCCGGCTCGTCGAGAAGTGCACGAACCCGCTCACCAGGAAGACGACTGCGGCGGGATAGAGCATCCAGCCGAAGCCCCGCCAATCGAGGATCGCGCCGAGCAGGCACACCGCGGCCAGGACGACGTAGAAGATCGCGATCTTCAGGTAGGCCGCACTCGTCTTCTCGTAGGCCGTCTTGTTGCGCTCGATCACGAGGTTGAGCGACCGCACCTCGGCCTCGCAGCGCCCGCGGCACGCCAGGCCGTTGCCGACGTCGGCACCGCAGTCGGGACAGAGTCCGCGCCCGCAACTCTTGCAGGTGGCCACGGCGTCGAGATCGCGATGGTAGAAGCAGCGCACGAATCACCCCCGCCGGTCGGCTCGGACCCGCCGGTGTTGGGAGTGTACTCCCGGGTGCGGGCCGGCGCGGCTACTGCTGACGGACGCGGATCGAGGTGATGCAGTCGTTGAACCCGTCGTGGGCGCAGGAGCCCGACACGACCTGCAGGTTCGGCGCGTCCGCCGTCAACTCGAGGGAGTCTCCGTGGAAACTGCCGTCGACGTAGACGGTGGCGCGCCAGCCGGGCGCCACCCGGATCGACGAGATGCAGTCGTTCCAGTTGGAACCGCTCGTGGTCCACGGCGTGCCGTCGGGCGTGGTCGTCGTCGCCGACCACTCACAGGGCCCGTCGTAGTCCTTGAGGTCGCGAACGTCGTTCGTGAGCAGCCCCGAGTCGCCCGCGAAGTTGGCATGCTCGTAGATGGTGACCCCGCGCGTCAGTTCGGTGGGCGCGGTGGGGAGGCTCTCCGAGCAACCCGCAAGCACGGCGAGGAGGACCGCGGGCAGCGCGGCCCACACGGTTCGGCGTCTGGTCGGCATCCTCGCCTCCTGCCGATCAATGCGCAGAACGGTCGGAGAACGGTTCATCAGCTGGTGATGTCCGACGACCCGCTGCGGCGGCGGCCTGGAGTCCGCGTGCTCAGGAACCAGGCGGCTCGAGGCCGGCGGTCAGCGCACGTCGCTCCAGGAGGTGCTCGAGGATGGCCGGGTCGAGATCCGAGCCGTAGAGCTGCCGGACAACGCCGGCGTCGAGCGCCACGCCGTCGGTGACGCCGAGGGCCTTCACCCGGGCAACGGCAAGCGTCTTGGCCAAACCGAACATGGCCGTCGCCATCCGCAGGCGCTCGGCCCCGGACCGTGACATGAGCCACCGGCGGTGGAGAGCGGCCAACTCGGCCGGCGCGTCCATCGGGTCCGGGCTCACGACGCCAGTCCTTCGAGGAACGAGGTCACCGACAGCGCTGGTGCCCACCGCCTCAGGTACGGCCAGTCGAGCGTGGGAACCGACGCGACGAGGTTGCGGGCGTCCCGCAGTTGCAGCCCGGAACCGCCAGCCTTCGCGTATGCCAGTTTCGACAGCAACAGGTCCTCGGCCGTGACCATCGAGAGGCGTGTGCCCGCGACGTCCACGGTCTGGCGGCGCTCGAACTCGAGCTGCCTGTACTCGGTGTCCTTGCGGACGATGAGGTCGACCTTGACCAGCGACGTCACGTGGATCAGGTTCACCATCCGCCGCTCGCTGACGGCGCGCCGCACCGCAGCCGGGTCACAGTAGAAGTCCTGGGAGAAGGTCGAGGCCACGCACTCGACATTCTGTTCGTTCAGGTCGACAACGATGTCGATGTCGCGCGTCATGCGCGGCTGGGCGTAGTAACTCATCGCCAGGGAGCCGCTCACCATGTAGGGGATCCGGGCCGCGTCGAGCCGCGCCGCCACGAGGGCGAGCACGTCGAACTGGTCGTCGACCACGGCGTGGAGTGTACCACGCGCACCGATGCCGCCGCCGAGCGCGATGCGGCCGCTGCGAGTCAACCAGTCACGCCCGCCCGGCGAACTCCCGCGTCTCGGTGTGGACCTTGACCTTCTCGCCGTCCTTGATGAAGAGCGGCACGCGCACCTCGAGCCCGGTCTCGAGCCGGGCCACCTTCGTGGCCCCGCCGCTCGCGGTGTCGCCGCGTACGCCGGGTTCGGTGGATGTCACCGTCAGTTCGACGTGCGGCGGCAGCTGCAGGCCGATCGGGTTGCCGTTGTAGCGCAGCACCTGCACCGGGACGTTGTCGACGAGCACGAGGCGGTCCTCGCCCACCATGTCGGGTGACAGCGTCAGGGTCTCGAAGGTGTCCTGGTCCATGAAGTGGAACCCGTCGGCGTCGGCGTAGAGGAAGGTGGCCGAGACACGGACGAGGTCGGGCTCGGCGAACTTCTCGCCCGCCTTGAAGGTCCGGTCGAACACGGCGCGCGTGGCCAGGTTCCGCATCTTGAGACGGACGAGCGTCTGCCCGCCGCGCGCCGTCGGGCGCGACACCTCGACGTCCAGGCACACGTATGGGGCCTGCTCGAACTCGAAGTACGTCTTCCGCTTGATCTCGATGGCTTCAATCAGGGCCGGCATGGGTGGGGATTGTACCGTCGTTCAGACGTTCAGGCGTTCGGACGTTCAGATGTTCGGCCGTTCCCGCGGTCCAGCCGTTCGGGCGTTCAGGCATTCCGCCCGGCGGTCGCCGAATGGCGGTGGTCGTTCGCGACCGGACCGACACCCGCTGGCGCGGTTCGACCGGCCCCGAGGGGGCTTCGTGCACCGGGACGCGCGGCGGAGTACCCTGTTGCCGCCGCCGGGCGTGCCCGCCCTGGGCTCGGCGGGCGGCCGTGTCGATGACCCGCCCCGACCTGATCGTGCTCGGCGACGTCATGCTCGACGTGACGGTCTCCTCCGGCGTCCTCGCGCGGGGCGGCGACGTCCATGGCGAGGTCCGGATCGACCCAGGCGGCAGCGCCGCCAACGTGGCGGTGTGGGCTGCAGCGGCCGGCGCGGCGGTGCGGTTGCACGGCTGCGTCGGCGACGATGCGGCCGGAGCGATCGTGCGGGACGCGTTGCTGCGCCACAACGTGGACGCGCACCTCGTGGTGGCCGCCAGGGCGCGCACGGGTGCCATGCTCATCGTCACCGAGGCCGGTGAGCGGTCGATGGTGGCGCACCGGGGCGCCAACTCCAGCTTCGCGGATGCCATGCTGCCCGACGCGTTCGACAGCTGCGCGGTGTTCGTCTCGGGCTACACGCTGTTCGACGTGGCCACGGAGGCCGTGGCGCGCGCCGCGCTGGCACGGGCGCGCGCGCCGGTCGTGGCGATCGACGCGGGGTCGTGGCCGCTCATCGAACGACGGGGCGCGTCGTGGTTCTTCGACGCGACCCGCCAGGCGACGCTGCTCTTCGCCAACGAGCGCGAGGCCGAGGCGCTCACTGGCGTGCGTGACGAGGCGGCGGCACGCAGCCTGGCCTCGCGGTACCCGATGGCCGCCGTCAAGCTGGGAGCCCGGGGTGCGCTGTGTGCGACGGGTGGGACACTCGTCCACGCGCCCGCCCCGGAGGTTCGTGAAATCGACGCCACGGGCGCCGGCGATGCGTTCGACGGCGCGTTCCTCGCGGCCGTGGCACGCGGGGCGAGCCCGCCGCAGGCCCTGGCACGTGCCTGCGAGGCTGGGGCGCGCTGTGCCGCGCAGCCGGGGCGCTGGCCGGGTTCGGCCTCGGAGCCAGGGCGATGAGTACCGAAGCGGTGCGGTCAGATCGCTGTCCGTTCTACCGGCAACACGTCGACGAGGTCGTCGCCGCGCTCGGCACGGACCTGCGACGCGGCCTGACGGAGGCCGAGGCCCGCACACGCCTCGAGCGTCTCGGCCGCAACGAGCTGAAGCCCGCCGAGCCCGTGCCGGCGTGGCGCCGGTTCCTGGCGCAGTTCGAGGACCTGCTCGTGGTCTTGTTGCTCGTCGCCACGGCCATCTCGCTCGGGCTGTGGATCCACGAACGCGATTCGGTGCTGCCCTACGAGGCCATCGTCATCTTCGGGATCGTCCTGCTGAACGCGGTGATGGGCTATGTGCAGGCGGCGCGGGCCGAGTCGGCCGTCGCGGCGCTCCGCCAGATGGCGGCGGCGCGGGCGCGCGTCGTGCGCGACGGCGTCGGGCGCAGCGTGGAGACGGCAGAGGTCGTGCCCGGCGACCTCCTCGTGGTGGAGGAAGGCGACACCGTGCCGGCCGACGCGCGGGTCGTCCACTCCACCGCGCTCCACACGGCCGAGGCCGCGCTCACGGGCGAGAGCCTCCCGGTGTCGAAGAACGTGGCCGCCATCGAGGAAGAGGCTGGGATTGGCGACCGCGACAACATGGTCTTCAGCGGCACGGCGGTCACCTACGGGCGCGGTCGTGCCGTGGTCGTCGCCACCGGGATGCAGACCGAGATGGGGCGCATCGCCGGGCTGCTCGAGGAGACGCCGAAGGAGACGACGCCGCTGCAACGTGAGCTCGACCGCGTTGGCAGGCTCCTCGGCCTCGTGGTCGTCGTCATCGCGGCCATCATGATCGCGACGATCGTCCTCGTCGAGCAGGTGCGCGGCCTCTCGGCGCTCCTCGACGTCCTCATCCTGGGCGTCGCCCTCGCGGTCGCGGCGGTGCCCGAAGGGCTGCCCGCGGTGGTGACGGTCGTGCTCGCGCTCGGCGTGCAGCGGATGGCCCGCCGCAACGCCATCGTGCGTCGCCTCGCTGCCGTCGAGACACTCGGCTCCGCCAACGTGATCGCCTCCGACAAGACCGGCACGCTGACGAAGAACGAGATGACCGTCCGATCCGTCGTGACGGCGAGCGGCCACGTGCGCTTCGGCGGCACGGGGTACGCCCCCGAGGGCAGCGTCGAGCGGGACGGCGGCGGAGACGTCGACGGACCGCTGCAGGTCGAGCTCGACCGCGCGCTGGCCATTGCCGACCGTGCCAACAACGCCGTCCTGCACGAGCAGGGCGGCCGGTGGACGGTGCACGGCGACCCCACCGAAGGTGCCCTCATCGTTGCCGCGCGGAAGGCCGGCCTCGAGGCCGAGGCGCTGGCCGCACGCTTCGAGCGCATGGGCGAGGTGCCGTTCTCCTCGGAACGCAAGTTGATGAGCACGGTACACGCAGACGCCGAGGTGTCGGCGCGCGTGCTGCTGTTCACCAAGGGCGCGCCCGACGTGCTGCTCGGCCGGTGCTCGGAAGAGCTGATCGGCGAGGGCCGCCGGCCGCTCACCGACGCCCGGCGCGCCGAGATCCTCCAGGCCAACGAGCGGCTGGCGGGCCAGGCGCTGCGCACGCTCGGCACCGCGTACCGCGAGCTGCCGTCGGGCATGCCGCCGCCCGAGGAGGTCGACGAGCGGCTGGAGCGCGAGCTCGTGTTCGCCGGCCTCGTCGGCATGATCGATCCGCCGCGAGACGAGGCCAAGGCCTCGGTGGCGCGCGCCCAGGCCGCCGGGATTCGGCCCATCATGATCACGGGCGACCACCCGAGGACGGCCGCCGTGATCGCACGCGAGCTCGGGATCGCCGCCGAGGGCCGCGCCGTGACCGGAGCCGAGCTCGAGCGGCTGGACGACGAGACGCTCGTGCGCACGGCCAGGGAGGTCTCCGTCTTCGCACGCGTCAATCCCGAGCACAAGCTGCGGCTCGTCCAGGCGCTGCAGCGTGACGGCGCGATCGTGGCGATGACCGGCGACGGCGTCAACGACGCGCCCGCCCTCAAGACCGCCGACATCGGCGTGGCGATGGGCATCGCGGGCACGGACGTATCGAGGGAAGCCGCCGACATGGTGCTCGCCGACGACAATTTCGCCTCGATCGTGGCGGCCGTCGAGGAAGGGCGCGCGATCTTCGCCAACATCCGGAAGTTCCTCCGCTACCTGCTGTCGTCGAACACCGGCGAGGTGATGACGATGTTCCTCGGCGTGCTGCTGGCGCGCGCGATCGGGCTGCAGGGCGGCGAGGACGCGTTCGTCCTGCCGCTGCTGGCCACGCAGTTGCTGTGGATCAACCTGGTGACCGACGGCGCCCCCGCCCTCGCCCTGGGGATCGATCCCGCAGACGCCAACGTCATGCAGACCCCTCCCCGTCCCAGGCGCGAAGGCGTGATCACGGGCCGGATGTGGGGTGGCATCGTCTTGGTCGGCGCGGTGATGGCCCTCGGCACGCTGTACGTCCTCGATGCGGCGCTGCCGGGCGGATTCGTGGAGGGTGCCGGCACCATGCGCCACGCCCAGACGATGGCGTTCACCACGCTCGTCGTGTTCCAGCTGGTGAACGTGTTCAACGCCCGGTCCGACGAGCGGAGCGCCTTCCGACAGCCGTTCAGCAACACCTGGTTGTGGGTGGCCGTTGCCGTCTCGCTGGCACTGCAGGCAGCGGTCGTCTACCTGCCATTCCTGCAAGGCGCATTCTCGACCGTGCCGCTGAGCCCCGGCGACTGGGTCCAGTGCGCGACGGTCGCGAGCTCGGTCTTGTGGTTCCGCGAACTGGAGAAGGCCGTCACGCGCTGGCGCGACCGCAGGAAGAGAAGATGACCTCGCGGTGAGCCGCCGAGGTGCCCCATCGGCGCAGACTGAACTCGATCCATGGCCAGTGACCTCCCCGCCGCCTTCCTGGTCTCCGGCGAGCTCCGCGCAGCGCTCGACGGCGGCCGCCCGATCGTTGCCCTCGAAACGAGCGTCCTGGCGCAGGGGTTGCCACCGCCGCGCAACGCCGAGGCGGCACACGACCTCGACACCCGGGTGCGCCGCGAGGGCGCCGTGCCGGCCTGGGTGGCGGTGGAGGCCGGGGCGATCCGCATCGGGCTCGGCGAGCCGGACCTCGCGGCGTTCTGCGCCCCGAACGCACGGATCGCGAAGGTGGCGCGTCGCGACTACCCGGCGGCCCTGGCGGGCGGCGGGCGCGGATCCACGACGGTGTCGGCCACGCTCTGGGCCGCGGCCCGGCTCGGCATCGAGGTGATGGCCACCGGCGGCATCGGCGGCGTGCATCCGCACACCGGGGACGTGTCGGCGGACCTGTTCGAACTGGCGCGGACGCCGGGACTCGTCGTCTGCTCGGGTCCGAAGTCGATCGTCGACCCGGCCGCCACGCTCGAACGCCTGGAGGAGCTGGGTGTGCTCGTGGCCGGTTACGGCTGCACCCGGCTGCCGTTCTTCCTCTCGTCGGACGCGGGGCTGTGGCTCGAGCACCGGGTGGACGCGCCGGAGCAGGCGGCAGGCATCGCACGAGCCCGCCGAGCGCTCGGCGTCGAGTCGGCGGTGTTGCTGTGCCAACCGGTTCCCTCGAGCCACGCGCTCGACCGTGACGTGGTGGCCGCCGCGGTGCTCGAGTGCGAGCGGCGCGCCGCAGCCGCCGGGGTGACCGGCAAGGCCGTGACACCGTTCCTGCTCGCGGCGCTGGCGGAGGTCACCGCCGGCGCCAGTCTCGAGGCCAACCTCGCCTTGCTCGGAGCCAACGCGACGCTGGCCGCGCGGATTGCCGTGGCGCTGGCGGCCGGCGCGGGCGAAGCCTGACCGCTGGGGCCGAAGCCCCGGCCGACGTCCACCGTGCCACGTGCAACGGCGCGGCTGAAGCCCCGGACGAGGTGGTACCACGCACTGCTGTACGCAGGGCGCCCCCGTCCCTGACGTACGTGGGGCGCCTCTTCAGCGGCGCCCCCGATGTCGGGTATGCTTCACAGAACCTGAACCTATCGATGTCACTCGCCGCTGGCACTCGTCTCGGCCCCTACGAGATCATCGCCCCGCTCGGGGCCGGCGGCATGGGAGAGGTGTACCGCGCGCGCGACACCCGCCTGGATCGCGACGTCGCCGTCAAGGTCCTGCCCGTCGTGCTGCTGGAGGAAACGGGCGCACCCGACGCGACTGGCGTGTCGCGCTCGCGCGCCACGGCCGAGCGGCGCAGCCGGTTCGAGCGCGAGGCGAAGGCCATCGCGGCACTCACCCACCCGAACATCTGCACGCTGCACGACGTGGGCCACGAGGGTGATGTCGAGTACCTCGTGATGGAGTTGCTCGAGGGCACGACCCTCGCCGCGCGCCTCGAGCACGGGCCGCTGCCGCTCGAGGACGCGCTCGCGTGCGCCATCCAGGTGGCCGATGGCCTCGCCGCCGCGCACCGCCTCGGCATCGTCCACCGCGATCTGAAGCCCGGCAACATCATGCTTGCGCGTGGCCGGCCGGGCCGGCCCGCGGAGGTACACGCGAAGCTCCTCGACTTCGGCCTCGCCAAGCTCCGCGCCGATCAGGATGTCGCCGTCGGCGGCCACGACGCCACGGCGGCGCTCACCGGGCAGGGACAGATCCTCGGCACGCTGCACTACATGGCGCCGGAGCAGCTCGAGGGGCGGCCCGTGGACGCACGCGCCGACGTCTTCGCCTTCGGCGCGATCCTGTACGAGATGCTCGCCGGCCGCCGCGCGTTCTCGGGTTCGAGCCCGGCGAGCGTCATCGGGGCGATTCTCCACGCGCCGGCCCCTGCGCTCTCGCAGACGGCGCCGCTGGCGCCGCCGGCGCTCGACCGGCTCGTTTCGGTGTGTCTCGCGAAGGAGCCGGGCGACCGCTGGTCGAGCGCGCACGACGTGCTGCTGCAGCTGCGCACGATCGCCGAGGCACGCGGTGTGGCGCGCGGGTCCGCGAGCGGGCAGCCCGCGGTGCGCGCCGAGCCGGCCCCACTCCGCCCGGCGGCGCGCACGCGGATCGCGTGGCCCCTTGGCGTGCTCGCCGCGCTCGCGCTCGGCGTCGTGGGCGGGGCGTGGCTGACGCGCGGTGGAGCACCCACGCCGCCGGGCGATGCCACGGTGGACCGGGTGTCGATACTGCCCCCCGAGGGCAGCGCGCTCCAGCGCGGTGAGGCCCCGCAGGTCTCGCCGGACGGCCGGCGTGTCGCGTTCATCGCCACCGACCCGACGGGGCGGATCGTGATCCACGTGCGGGAACGCGACGCGCTCGCCAGCCGGGTGCTCGCCGGCACCGAGAACGCGTCGTTGCCGTTCTGGGCCCCGGACAGTCAGCGCCTCGGGTTCTTCGCCGACGGCCGGCTCAAGACCGTGACGCTCGCCGGCGGTACGCCGCACACCCTGGCGGCGGCACCGGTGGCGCGCGGTGGCACGTGGAATCGTGACGACGCGATCCTCTTCGTCGGCACACCGTCCCTGCCACCGGCGCTCGTGGCAGCGTCGGGCGGAGAGCCGACGACCGTCCCGATGCCGCCGGGACCGAACACCGCCCGCTGGTTCCCGGTGTTCCTCCCCGACGGTCGCCACTACCTGTTCCTGACGTCGAAGAACCTCGAAGACCGCCTTCCCCATGCCGTCCACG
>Ga0079037_100000101_pt1 | contig 28494 bp, 30 predicted proteins | sample Mud3Dept4metaG_FD_71479 | JGI IMG/M metagenome (GOLD analysis project Ga0079037, IMG submission 71479) | Freshwater wetland microbial communities from Ohio, USA, analyzing the effect of biotic and abiotic controls - Mud 3 Core 4 Depth 4 metaG | ecosystem: Environmental > Aquatic > Freshwater >... | reverse complement strand
GCCACCCGGACCATGAAGAACTCGTCCAGGTTGGAGGAGAAGATGGAGAGGAACTTGAGCCGCTCCAGGATGGGGAGGCGCTCGTCGCGCGCCTCCTCCAGCACCCGGGCGTTGAACTCGAGCCAGGAGAGCTCCCGGTTGATGAAGAGCTTCGGCTCGTGCAGGCCGACGGCCGGGCGCGGCGGCGAGACCGCACGCGTCTCGGCCGGCTCGGGCTGGGCCGGTGGGGTGGGGTTGGAGCTCATGGCGTCCGGGGAAGCGTGCTCCCGTTGGCGGCTGCCACCCATGATCCAGCCCGGTGCCCCCTTCTCCGAGTGACGATTATATGACGGCGCCCGCCCTGGGGCCCCAAATGGGCTTTCCGGCCAGGGATCCCGCGCACCGGCGGGCGGTTAGACTCGCGCGGGAAAGGGCGCGCATGAGCCATCGACGGGTGATCGCCGCGATCGACGTTGGCACCAACGCGGTCCGGCTGGAGATCGCCCGCGTCCACCCCGACGGCGGCCTGGAGACGTTGCACCAGGAGCGGGACCCCATCCGGCCGGGAGAGGGCGTGTTCCTCACCGGCGCCATCCCGCCGGAGGTGGCCGAGCGGCTCCTGACGACGCTGCACCGCTACGCCGCCCTCTGCCGCCGCTACGGGGCGACGGTGCGGGCGGTGGCGACCAGCGCCGTTCGCGAGGCCAAGAACGGGCCGGAGATCGTGCGCCGGGTGCGGCGGTCGGTGGGCCTCGATCTCGAGGTGGTGTCGGGGCGCGAGGAGGCCCGACTCATCTGCCTGGGGGTCCTGCGCGGCCGTCCGCCCGAGGCCCGGGCACTGGTGATCGACATCGGCGGGGGCTCCACCGAGGTGGCCACCGCCCTGGGAGAGAACCCGACCGATCTGTGGAGCGTGCCGGTGGGCGCGGTCCGGCTCACCCAGATCTTCGGGACGCGGGGGCGGGCGCCGGGGCAGCGCCTGGGCGCGCTGCGGGCCTTCGCCGCGGAGGCCTTCCGCGAGGCCATCCCCGGCCCGGGGCGCCGGCTGCGCCACGCCCTGGGGAGCTCCGGGACGATCCACGCGGTGGTGGCATACGCCTCGGGCGGCGGCACCCGGGCCACGCGACGCGAGGTGGCCCGCGCCGTCGAGGACCTGTCGGAGATGAGCCTCTCCCGGCGGCGGCGCCACTTCGACCCGCGCCGCGCGGAGATCGTCGTGGCCGGGGCGGCCGTGCTCGAGGCGGCCATGCGGCACCTCGGCCTCGCCTCGGTGACCTCGGTGGAGACCGGGCTTCGCAACGGGGTTCTGGTGGAGCTGAGCCGGCGCGGGGATCTCGCGCCCGGAGGTCCCGCCCCCGAGGCGGTCGCCGAGCTCGGCCGCCGCTTCGCGTTCGACGAGGCCCACGCGCGCCAGGTGACCCGGCTGGCGCTCGACCTCTACGACGCGCTCGCCCGCCTGCACCGGCTCCCCGACGGGGCGCGCCGGGTGCTCGAGGCGGCCGCCCTCCTCCACGACGTCGGCCACGCGGTGTCGCCGTACGCCCACCACAAGCACACCTACTACCTGGTGGCCAACGCGGACCTCCCCGGCTTCTCCAACCGGCAGCGGGAGCTGGTGGCGCTGGTGGCGCGCTACCACCGCCGCACGGCGCCGAGGCGCGGCCGGGCGGATCTGGAGAAGCTGCCCTCCTCCGAGCTGCGCATGGTTCGCAAGCTCACCGCCATCCTGCGGGTCGCCGACGCCCTCGACCGCAGCCACCAGCAGCCGGTGCGGGGGGCGGCGGTCGCCACGAGCCGGCGCGGGATCGAGCTGGCCATCCAGGCCCGTGGGCCCATCGACCTCGAGCTCTGGGACGCTCACCGCGAGGCGGCGCTCTTCCGGCGCGTCTACGGCCGCCGACTGCTGCTCTCCCGCGGAGGCCGGCGAGCCGGCGGCCGGGCGGCGAAGCGGGGCCGGCCTAGCCGCCGCGGGCGGCGACGAACCGGGAGGTCATGAGGTCCATGGTCTGGATGTGGCCGAGGAACCACGCCGGGATCGCCTCCGAGACGTAGGCCCACAGGCGAGCCGCGTCGCCGCCCTCGCGGAAGCTGCGACCCTCCTCCTCCATCTCGGCGAGCACCCGGGCGTGCTCGGCCTGGTGGATGGCGAAGGGCGGGAAGCCGGTCCGCCGCATGGCCTCCTCCTCGCGCCAGAAGTGGTCGCGGGTATGGGCGTGCAGGGCCTCGAAGGCCTGCAGCACGGCCTGCGCCGTCGCCCGGCCGGCCCCGTGGGCCCCGAGCGCGTCGGCGAGCTCGTTGAGCAGCCGCGCCTCCTCGCGGTGGTCGTCGTTCATGAAGGGCAGCGCGACCTGGGGAATGGCGTCGAGGTCCACGAGCGGCATGGGTGGTCTCTCCTCCGGTGGGTGGGATCCTAGCGGCACGCCGGCGGCCGCGCCGCCGCCGGCCGGGGTAAGATGCCGGCCGACCGGATTGCCCCCCCATGGCACGCGCTCTCGGGATGCTCCTCCTCCTCGGCCTCGCGGCCGCCCTCGCGGCGCCCGCCCGGGCCGACGACCGCTGGAAGATCCCCACCGAGGTGCGCCGCCTCCCCAACGGGCTCACCGTGGTGATCTCGGAGGACCACTCGGCGCCGCTGTTCGGCCTGGCCGTCTCCTACCGCATCGGCTTCCGGCTCGAGCCGAGAGGCCGCAGCGGGTTCGCCCACCTCTTCGAGCACATGATGTTCCAGGGAACGCCCCGGGTCCCGAAGGGGACCTTCGAGCGGGTGATCAACTCGGGCGGCGGGACCCTGAACGGATTCACCCGGCCGGACTTCACCGCCTACATCTCGGCCGGCCCGCTCTCGGCGCTCGACGCGGTCCTGTGGCTGGAGGCGGACCGCATGAAGGGCCTGGACCTCTCCGAGGCCACGCTGCGCAACCAGAAGGACGTGGTGAAGGAGGAGATCCGCGTCAACGTGAAGAACCGCCCCTACGGGCTCTTCTACTCGAGCAGCGTCGCGGCCAAGGCCTTCGACCGGTGGGAGAACGCCCACGACGGCTACGGATCCTTCGAGGATCTGGAGGCCGCGACCCTCACCGACGTGCGGGCCTTCTTCGACGCCTCCTACGGCCCCGGGAACGCGGTGCTGGCCATCGTGGCGGACCTGCCGGCGGCCGAGGCCTTCGCGAGGGTGGAGAAGGCCTTCGGCTCCGTGCCGTCGCGGCCGGCGCCGACGGTTCCGGACCTCTCCGAGCCCCTGAACCGCGCCGAGCGAACGGCGATCGAGGAGGACCCGCTGGCCCGGGCGCCGGCGGTGGCCATCGGCTGGAAGGGGCCGGCGGCGGAGACGCGCGACCAGGCCGCAGCGGCGGTGCTGGGCGAGATCCTCGCCGGCGGGGAGGCCTCGCGGCTGTATCAGGCGCTGGTCAAGGACCAGCAGGTCGCCCTCGAGGTCTCGGGCGGGCTCAACTGGGCGGCCGGGACGCCGTGGGAGTACCAGGGGCCGGTCCTGTTCACCATCTTCGCGGTGCACAAGCCGGGCACCGAGGGCCGCGCCGTGGTCGCGTCGGTGCAGGCCGAGGTGGAGCGCATCGCGCGGGAGGGCGTCTCCCCGAAGGAGCTTCGCCGGGCCCGCGCCAAGGTGCTGAGCGACCTCTACGCGATGCTGGAGATGCCCCTCTTCCGCGCGGCCTCCCTGTCGGTCTACCAGCTCCTCTTCGGGAAGGCGGGCCTGGTGAACGACCTCCCGGCCCGCCTCGGGGCCGTCACCTCGGGCGACGTGGCCCGGGTGGCCCGGGAATTCCTCACCGTGCCCAACCGGACCGTGGTGGAGCGCCGGCCCGCCGCCGCGGCGCCGAGGTAGGAACGAACGTGCGACGCCTCGCCCTGGCCCTCCTTGCCCTCGCGTCCTCCGCGGCGTCCGCCGCCGAGCCGCCGCTCCCGGAGGGGCTGCCGCCCTTCGGCCCCGACCGGCCCTTCCCCGAGCCCAGCGTGGAGCGCTTCACCACCCCCGAGGGACTGACGGTCTGGCTCGTTGCCAGGGGCGGCGTGCCGAGGTTTGCCCTGTCCCTGGCGGTTCGCGGCGGGATGGCCTCCGATCCGCGGGGGCTGGAGGGAGTCTCGGAGCTCCTGGCCGAGGGGCTCAAGGCCGGCACCGCCTCGCGCAGCGCCCGGCAGATCGCCGAGGACCTGGCCGCGGTGGGTGGCGAGCTGGCCGTCGAGGCCGGCGACGACGCCCTGACCCTCGCCGTGAGCGGCCTCTCCTCGGGGTTGGCGACCGCCCTCGAGGTCGTCGCCGACGTGGCCCGGCGCTCCGCCTTTCCGGAGCAGGAGGTGGCGCTGGCTCGCGCGAACGCCCTCGAGGGGCTGAAGGTCCGCGCGGCCACCCCGGAGTTCCTGGCGCAGAAGGCGCTGGCGGCCACGCTCTTCGGGGACCACCCCTACCGGATCGCCGCGCCCACCGAGGAGGCGCTCCGCGACGCCACGCCCGAGGTCCTGCGGCGCGAGGCGGTGCGGCGGCTCCGGCCCGAGGGCGCGCTGCTGGTGGTGGTGGGGAGCTTCGACGCGCGGACGGCGCGCCGGGACGTCCTGCGGGCCTTCGCCGGGTGGAAGGGCAGCGGGGAGGCCCCGCCGCCGGTCCCGGACGTGGCCGGCGGCGGCCACCGCCGGCTGGTCCTGGTGGACCGGCCAGGGTCGCAGCAGTCGCTGCTCCTCCTCGGGAGGATCGGGCCGCGGCAATCCGACCCGGACTGGCACGCGGTGCTGGTCGCCAGCTCCATGCTGGGTGGCGGGGGCGCCAGCCGCCTCTACCAGAACGTGCGGGAGGCCAAGGGGTACAGCTACTCGCCGCGCTCGAGCCTGGTCCCGCACCGGGCGGCCGGCGTCCTGCAGGTTCGCGCCGACGTGCGGAACGACGTCACCGGGGCGGCGCTGCTGGAGCTGCTCTACGAGCTCGACCGCCTGGGCGCCACCGCGCCGCCCGCGGAGGAGCTGGCCCGCACCAAGCGCTTCCAGATCGGGGCCTTCGTGCGGCGCAACCAGCTCAACGCCTCACTTGCCCGTACGCTGGCCGGGTACTGGGTGAACGGGCTCGGCCCCGAGGCCCTGTCGGAGTTCGTTTCCAGGGTGAACGCGGTCGGTCCGGCGGAGGTGCAGCGGGTGGGGCGCAGGTGGTATGCGGCCTCGGGGCAGACGGTGGTGGCGGTGGGCGAGCCCGGCCAGGTTCGGGTTCAGCTGGAGCAGTTCGGCAACGTCGAGTCGGCCCGCCCCTGAGGGGCCGGGCCAGAAAGCCAGGAGGCGAACGTGTTCAAGGCCATCCTCATCGAGAAGACCGAAGCCGGGCAGTCGGCGCGCGTCGCCGACCTCGACGAGAAGCAGCTCCCGGACGGCAACGTGACCGTCCGCGTCGGTTATTCCACCCTCAACTACAAGGACGCACTGGCCATCACCGGCAAGTCGCCGGTGGTGCGGAAGTTCCCCATGGTGCCGGGCATCGACCTGGCCGGCACGGTGGAGGCCAGCACGCACCCGGAGTGGAAGGCGGGGGACCCGGTGGTGCTGAACGGCTGGGGCATCGGCGAGGGGCACTTCGGTGGCCTGGCGCAGCGGGCCCGGGTGGAGGGAGACTGGCTGGTGCGGATCCCGCGGCCCTTCGGGCCGCGCGATGCCGCGGCCATCGGGACGGCCGGCTACACCGCCATGCTGTGCCTGCTGGCCCTGGAGCGCCACGGGCTGAAGCCGGAAGACGGAGAGGTGCTGGTCACCGGGGCGGCCGGCGGGGTGGGCAGCGTCGCCGTGGCCCTCCTCGCCCGCCGCGGCTTCCGGGTGGTGGCCTCGACCGGCCGTACGCAGGAGGCCCCCTACCTCCAGTCGCTCGGCGCCGCCAGCGTCGTCGACCGGGCGGAGCTGTCCGCTCCCGGGAAGCCGCTCGGCAAGGAGCGCTTCGCCGGGACCATCGACACGGTGGGGAGCCATACCCTGGCCAACGCCTGCGCCCAGACCCGGTACCGGGGCGCGGTGGCCGCCTGCGGCCTCGCCGGGGGAATGGACTTCCCGGCCTCGGTGGCACCCTTCATCCTGCGCGGCGTGACGCTCTACGGCATCGACAGCGTGCGGGCCCCGCGTCCCCTGCGAGGCGAGGCCTGGACCCGGCTGGCCTCGGACCTCGATGCGGCCAAGCTCGCCGCCATGACCCGGGAGATCGGCCTGGCCGAGGCCATCCCGGCAGCCGGCGAGGTGCTGGCCGGCAAGGTGCGGGGCCGGCTGGTGGTGAACGTGGACCGGTGAGGCGGCGCCGCCCCGGTCCGCCCGCGCTTGTGGACGGTCCGGGGCGCGCGTGGTACGCGAGCGCGCCAAGGCGTCGGCACGGGCCTCCTGAATATGACCTCGACCGCGAAACAGGCGCGCCTCATCCGGCGCCTCGCGCCGCTGGCGCTGCTGCTGGCGGGGGCCGCCCCGCGGTCGGTGGCCGCCGAAGCTGGCTCTTCGGCGCCATCGGCGGCCGAGGCACCGGTGGAGGCCAAGGCGGCGGCCGCCCCGGCGCCCGAGCCACCCCAGGAGCCGGCTGCCGCGGCGCCCGCCGATGGTGGGGCCGCACCTCCGGCCTCGCCCCCACCCGGAGAGACGGGACCGGCACCGGCCGCCGACGAGAGCGGGGCACCCTCGCCCGCGGAGCCGGCCGCCTCGAGCCGGCCCGAGGAGCGCGCCGCCGAAGTCATCCCCACCTTCGCCTATCGCGACCCGCAGCCCAAGGAGTACCGGCTTCGGGCCGCCCTCGAGCTCGCGGGGATCGAGCTGATCGGCCTCATCGGGTACCTGGTGGCGAACCCACCGCCCTCCATCGCCGGGATGAGCGACGTCGTCTTGCCCTGGGACAAGGTCATACTCCGAAGTCGCAGCTGGTCCTTCGACGACGACGACCTCATCACCAACTACCGGGGCCATGCCGCCTCCGGCGCCCTCTACTACCTCTTCGCTCGCGGGAACCGCCTCTCGGTGGTGGAGTCCGCGCTGTGGACGCTCGCCGCCGTCCTGACCTGGGAGGTCATCGAGTTCAGGGAGATGGTCGCGGTGAACGACCTGGTGGTCGGCACCGTCGCGGGGATCGCCATCGGCGAGGCCTTCACGCAGATGTCCTCCTACTTCGACCGGAGCGGCGACAGCAACTGGAACCGGGTGCTGGCCTGGCTCTTCGCGCCGCCCAAGAAGTTCCACGACTGGATCGACGGCGCCCATGTGGCGCGGCTCGCCGACCCGGGGTGGCACGAGTTCAGGTTGATGCTCGGAGGAGGCCTGCTTCACCAGCAGGACACCTATCCGGTGGTGAAATTGGGGCTCGGCACGCGCATCGTTCGCATCGGCGGCTATGGGGCTCCGGGCGAAGTCACCCTGGGCCTCCTGGACGCGCCCAGGTCGGAGATCGACTTCCACTTCACCTTCAGCTCCCGCGGCACGGTGGATGCGCGCTTCCGGGCCCGGACCGACCTGGTCGGGCTCTACCACCGCCACATCAAGATGGAGCAGGACGGCCGCCACGGCCACGACCTCTTCTTCGGCGCTTCCGTCGCCTACGACTACCAGTCCTACGACACCAACCTCCAGGCCTCCGGCATGAACGACGACCTGATCTTCGTCGAGATCCCGGGCCTGAACCTGAGCTACCGCCTCTTCGCAGGTCACTTCGCGCTCGAGGCCGACCTCGGTGCGGCCCTGACCTTCGGCGCCGTGCGGCCCTACGCCCTCACCCAGCCGACGGTGATCCAGCCCGGGGTGGCCTACCCCAGCGTGCTCCTGGTCCAGGACTACTACCATTCGCTCGGCGCGGCGCTGGCCGCGACGGTCCGGCTCCGGTTGGGTCCGATGCTGGCCGGGGCCTCGCTCGCCTTGAACGACTGCAGCGCCATCCACGTGCTCGATCCGGTCAAGGTGGTCGGCACGTCGGTGACGCTCGACGACCAGCGGCTGGAGGCGGCAGCCTGGGCCTCGTACCTCTTCGCACAGCCGGGGATCGAGGTCTCGGCCCGGTGGGAGCGGCGGCGCCGCAGCGGCAGCATCGCCGACGTGTCCCGCAACACGACCGATGACACGGGCATGCTGGCGCTGATGCTGATCTTCTGAGGGTCGGCGGCGGCAGGGCGAGTCTCGAACCCTCGCGGCCGCCCCGAGACTCGGCGCTCGCGCTCTCTTCTTCGTGATAGAAGAGCCCCGTGCGATGGACCCTCGTTGCCGCCGTCGTGGCGCCCGCGATCCTTTCCGCGTGCAGCGACCCGCCAGGCTGCTACCAGTGGTACGCGCCCTGCACCGTGACATGTCCGGACCAGTCGTCCCGCCAACCGGAGGTGAGCACGTGCGCCCCGTCGTTCGAGGCGGGTGGGCCGCCGGTCGGTCCCGCCACCTTCTGTCTCTACGACAGCAACGCCCTGGCCTTGTGCGCGTCGCCTCCGGCACTCGTTCCAATCGTCTGCGAGTGCACCCCCTGGGTGTCGACGATCACCACCTGCGAATGTCCGCCGTGAAAGCACGCGGTGATCCGGGTGGTTGGGGCCCGGGCTCGTGCGTTGGCACGGTCGCCTTCCGACGCGGGATCGTCACGGGGATGAACCGTGTCCATGCGACAGTCCCGGCGTGCCGCGGCGCGCTATGGTCTGCGAGTCGCCGTCCGGGCCGCAGGGCGAGCGAACCCGACAGGCCGGCGGCAGGGATGACCACGTGAGGGCCGAAGCGACGGCGGCGGAGGGGGGCGGGTCGCGCCCCGCGGTGGCGCGGGCCGCTTCACCGGCGCCGGTGCTGCTGCCCAGGGCCGACTACGTCCAGACGCTGGCGGCCGTCCGATCCCTCCACCGGGCCGGAGTTCCGGTCACCGTCGCCGCCGCGCGCTGGATCGAGCCAGCCCGCTGGTCGCGCTTCGCGGCCCGGACCCTCCGCTGTCCCAGCGTCGAGATCCAGCCGGAGCGGTTCCTGGAGTGGCTCCTCGACCTCGGCGCGCGCGAGCCGGGCCAGGTCCTGATCGCCACCTGCGACGAGACCGCCTGGCTCTACGCCCGATACCGGAGCGAGCTCTCCAGGCACTTTCGCCTCTACCTGCCCGAGGTCGAGCCGGTCTATGCCCTGCTCAACAAGTGGCGCCTCAAGGAGGCCTGCGCCTCGGTGGGCCTGGAGACGCCGGCGACCCTGCTGCCGGAAGGCGAGGCCGACCTCGAGGCGATGGGAAGGGCGGTCGGCTATCCGCTGCTGGTGAAGCCGCAGACCCAGATCTTCCTCTGGCCGCACCACAAGGGCTCGGTGGTGGGCGGCCCCGGCGAGCTCGCCCCCCTCTACCGCGACCTGCGGTCGGCTTCGCGGCACGCGCCCATCCTGGCGGCGCAGGACCCGCGGGTCTCCCTGCCGATGCTGCAGGCCTACGTCCAGGCGATCTCGGGAGTCGTGGACGCCACCGGATTCGTCGACGAGACCGGCGAGCTGTTCGTGGCCGTCGGGGCCCGCAAGATCCTGCAGAAGCCGAGGAAGCTCGGGATCGGGCTGTGCTTCGAGGAGGCCGAGGTGGCCCCGGGGATGGCGGAGAAGCTGGCGGCCCTGTGCCGCAAGGTCGGGTACCACGGCGTCTTCGACGCCGAGTTCATCGAGTCGGATGGGCGGCAGCTGCTCATCGACTTCAACCCGCGCCTCTACGGGCAGCTGGCCTTCGACGTCGGGCGCGGCCTCGACCTGGCGCGGCTCGCCTACCTCGGCGCGGTGGGCGACCGGGCCGGCCTGGAGGCCTCCTTCGCCGAGGCGCACCGGGCGGCCGGGAGGAGGCAGGGGCGGGTCTACTGCAACCGCATCCAGCTGGAGATCTACCTCGTGCTGCTGCGGCTCACCGGGAGCATCGGCCGGCCCGAGGCCCGCCGCTGGCGCCGCTGGGTGGCCGAGCACCGCTCGCTTCTCACCGACGCCGTGCTCGATCCGGAGGACCGGAAGCCAGGCGCGGCGGAGGCCGCCGCGTCGATCTGGGGCAACCTCCGGCACCTCCGGAGCGCGCTGCGCTTCGCGCGGCAGGGCTGACCGGCGGCGCCCGGGCTCAGCTCGCCGCGCCGCCCGCCGCCCCGCTGCGCCCCAGCCCCTCGTCGAGCGCCACCAGGTCCTCGAAGGCCTCGCCGTGCCGCAGCGGGCGCACGACGCCCCCGGCCAGCATCACCACCGGCGGCCGCGGGAAGGAGAAGTCGGTCGAGAAGGGGACGAAGTAGGCGCCCGCGTCCATGATGGCGACCGCGTCGCCGACCGAGAGCGCCGGAAGCTCCCAGGCCGGATAGAGCAGGTCGCCCTGCATGCACGAAGGGCCGGTGAGGCGGTGGAGGCGCCGCGGCGCGCCGGGCGGCTCGACGACCGGGAAGAGCTGGTGGAAGGTCCCCCGCACCGTCTCGGCCACGTTGATGCCGGCGTCGAGGACCGCCCAGGTCATGCCCGCGTCGTCCGGATCGCGCACCTGCACCACCCGGGACAGGAGCATCTGCGCGTTGCCGGTGAGGGCCCGCCCCGGCTCCAGGAACACCCGTGGCGGGGGAATCCCGCGGGCGGCGCAATGGCCCTCGATCCGCTCGGCGACGCGCGCCACGTAGGCGTCGATGGAGAGGACCGCCTCCGGCGGCCGGGGCACCGGCTCGCAGCCGAAGGTGACCGCCATCTGCTGCGCCCGCTCCGGGATCCGCGACACGGTGGGGCAGGCGAGGCTGCCCCCCAGGTCGAGGATCTGCACCTCCAGCCGGAGGCGCTGGCGCAGGGAGTCGGCGAAGGCCAGGACCCCGTCGAGGAAACCGTCGAGGCCCGCCCGGGTGGCGATCTCGGAGCCGGAGTGGGCGTGGACTGCCACCACCTCCAGCTCCGGGCAGGCGCGCGCCTCCTCGTAGGCGCGCAGCGCCGCGCCGGTGTCGATGCGCTCTCCGAACTGGCCGCCCCAGCCGCCGGGGATCACCACCCGGACGCCGGTGCGGACCCGCCGCCCCAGCCGCCGGGCAAGGGCCGCCAGCGGGGCGATCTCGGTTCGTGCGTTCACGTTGACGAGCCCGATGCCGCGGCCGACCGCCTCCGCCAGCGACGCCTCCGACTTGGCGGGCCCGTTGTAGACGATGGCGGCCGGGTCCACCCCGAGCCGGAGCGCCAGCCACAGCTCGTAGGGGCTCACCACCTCGGCGCCGATGCCGCGCGCGTGGAGCTCGCGGAGGACGCCGGGCACCGGGTTGGTCTTGTAGGAGGAGTAGACCTCGCAGGCGCGGGAGGCGCCGGGCGGCCGGGCGGTGAAGCGCTCCGCGTTCCCGGCGAGGCGGGCGGCGTCGACGAGGTGCAGCGGCGAGCCGAAGCGATCGAGCAGGGAGGCCAGCTCCACCCCGTCGAGCCGCAGGCCGCCGGCGGCGTCGCGCTCGAGCCGCCACAGGGAGAGCGGAAGGTCGACCCGCCGCGGCGCGCGGCGCCGCAGGAGCGGCCCGAGCACCCGCTTGGCCCGCTGGCGCAGGCCGCGGCCGAGGAGTCCCCGCAGGCCCGAGCCGCTCACCGGGCCTCCCGTGGTCCCCAGGAATACGGCCCCCGAGAAAGTCGAAAGGTCTCGCCCTTTTGCACCAAGGTCCCCAATCCGACCCCCTGAAAGAGTCAGAATCCTACACTCGGGGTGTCGCAGGCGCCATCCCGCATTCCGGGTTCGGCGTGGTCCCCGGTGCGGGGCAGGGCCGGGAGCCCACCGGGCGCGGCCCCCGCCGACATCCGCCCGGGCGGCTCAGGCGTCCGGCAGCTTCTGCTTCAGGCGGGCGTCCACGTCCGGCGGCAGCGAGCCGGTCGCTGCACCGAGAGCGCGGCGCATCGCCCGCACCATCGAGCCGAACTCGCCTCCGAACCGGGTGCACTCGTCACAACCGCGGAGGTGCGCCTCGACCCGCTCCCGCTCGGCCTGGGCCAATTCGCCGTCGACGAGGTCCGAGAGCCTCGCCAGCACGTCGAAGCACCAGAGTCCTCCCACCTGCCGGTTACCGGCCATCTCTGCCTCCTCTCTTCACCGCCGCCAGGAGCCGAAGCCGCGCCCGGTGGAGCCTGCTCTTCATCGCCGGGAGAGACAGGCCCAAAGCCTGCGCCGTCTCCTCCCCGGACAGCCCCTCGAGGTCGCGCAGCACGATGACCTCCCGGTCCTCGTCCCCGAGGCTCGCCAGGGCTCGCTCCAGCATCGCCTGCGCCTCGAGCCGTCCCGCCAGCGCCTCCGGGTCCAAGGGCTCACCCCAACCAGCCGCCAGCCCCAGCTCCGGGAGCGTATCGGCGTCCTCGAAGGTCGCGGGCTCTCCGGCGCGTCGGCGCCTCGCCATCAGGACCCGGCTGCGCGCGATCGACAGCAGCCAGCCGCGAACGCTGCCCTCGCCCCGCCAGCCCTGGAGCTGGCGGAACGCCGTCCAGAGCGTCTCCTGGAGGATGTCCTCGGCGAGCGCGTCGTCGCGGGTCAGGCGGCGTGCATAGTGGAACACCGCCGCGCGGTGCGGCATGACCAGCTGCGCGAAGGCCGCGCCGTCGCCGGTCACGGCCTTCGTCGCCGGCGCGCCGTCGCCCGGCGCCTCCGCGGCCACGCCACCTTCCCGCCGTTGCTTCATCCGCTCAGGCGCTGGCCTTCTTCATCGGGCAGGTGCGGATGCCGAGGAGCGTGTAGAGCGGGCAGCTGCCGATCGCCGCCGTGAAGAGCGGCACGATGCCGACGAGGCCCCACATGGTCTTCGGGCCGGTGAAGACGAGGCTCAGCAGGCCCACGCCGATCACCGCCCGGACGAGCCGGTCCAAGGTGCCCTCGTTCGTCGGAAAGATCTTCTGCAGCATGTGTCTTTTCTCCTGGCTGGGGGCCGCGACGCGCGGCCATCTTGCCCGAGAGATGCAAGATGGGCGGAGGAGGATTCGCCCGACGAATTCTCTCCCGGATTCCGGGGGGCTGAACGGGCGAGCCCGAGAATGCGACGCCCCCCGGGCGATGGCCGCCCGAAGGCGCCGCGGTCCTAGCCCCCTCCTGCGGAGGGGCGCTCCTCTTCGACCCAGTTGGCGTCGCCGCCGGGCGGGAGGTGCGGCGTGAAGATCGAGAGGTACTGGAGGTTCTCCTCGAGGGCCCGGCTGGCGTGCACGACCCCCCGGGGGCAGACGTGCACGTCGCCGCGCTTCACCTGCCGCCAAGCGCCGTTGACGAGGATCTCCCCGCTCCCGCCGGTGATCACCATGATCTCGTCGGCGGTGGAGTGGAAGTGGTCTCCGGCGACGGACCCCTTCACGGCAGTCCGGATCATCAGCTGGACGCGGGGGCTCGCGAACACCACCTCGCTGTCGAGCCCGGTCGCCGGGAGCGCGCGCGCGGCGTAGTAGCCACCGAGGTCGAAGAGCACGGCGAGAGCGGGATGGGAGTCGATGAGCCCCTTGGGGATGGGCGGCGTGGTCGTCACGGAGTCCTCCGGTGGCCGGCGCGGCCTCGGCAACCGAGAGCGTAGACGACCGGGCCGGGCTTGCAACAGCGCCGCAGGGCCGGGGTCGAGCTTCGCGCCTGGTCATGGCAGGCTACGGCCGCGTCTCCCGCCCCGGACGTCGCGGCGAGCGAGGTCCCGCTATTGCGGGCGCCGCGAGCGGTCCGGCGATATACGAAGAGAGAACGCGACGCCGCGGGCCTGGCCCGCCAAGGACAACATGCCGCGACTCATCTCCATCGTCGATCTCGTCAGCGGCATCGTCGAGGACATCAGCTCGGAAACCGCCACCCTCGACCTGCCCGAGGACATCGACGGCCTCGCACGCGAGGTGTCGCTCGACGGGCTCGGCACGGTTCACTACGACGCCAGCAGCGGGGTGAGGCGGACGGCCGACGCGCGGGTCGTGCCCCTCTCCGACCGGCGATCGGGAGAGACCTGCCTCGTTTGCGGGCAGATGGACGACACCGACGCCGCCGGCCTGAGGCGCTTCCACCTGAGCCTTCTCGACGATTGACGCGCCGCCTGGCGGTCGCACCAACAAGGAGACCATCATGAACGACGAGTACCGGGAGCTGAAGGGCCGGGTTCGCAGGCTCGACGAGATCCTCTGGAACGGCGGGGGACTGCAGAACCTCGGCTTTGCACAGGCCCTGGCCCAAGTGCGGCAGCTGGTCCGGCGGGGAGACCGCACCCGCGAGCCAACGGCGGCGATGCGGGCGTCGGTGGAGCACGCCGAGAGCCTGGCCCGCGCGCTCTGATTCGCGCCGGGATCGCGGCACGGGGCGGTGACCGTCTCCGGGAGCCCGGGTGGGCGGTGGCAGCCTAGGCTTCCGGAGTGACATTCGCGAATGGCCCTATTCTCCCGCCGGCTTCCCCACGTCGTCACCCGAACCGACCTGGCGCGGCTCGTCGCGCCCACCTACGCGCTGGGGTTGTCGGTGGACGAGGAGGAGGCGCTGGAGCGGCTCGGCCGCGCTCTCGAGCGGCCCGGGCTCGCCGACGACCTCTACCGCGGCATCTCGGCGGCGCTGGCCGCCTCTCGGGGACCGCGGACGAGCGAGGATGCGCTCATGGACCGCCTCTCGGCGCGCCTGCAGGCCAGGCGCTCGCGGGTGAAACCGGCCCCCGCCACCCCGGCGCTCTCGGCCGTGCTGGTGCGGGTGAACCTCGAGATCGGGCTCGCTCCCGAGCCGATGCGCGCCATGCTCGGGACCGAGAAGGGCCGCGCGCTCCTCGAGGAAGGGCTGCGCGGCCTGGGGGCGCACCTGGTGAAGGACCTGCTCGGATCCTGAGCGGCCGCCCGGCCCCTCCGCTGATCGCGGCGCCCAGGGTCGCCGACTACTTCGGCTGGATCTGAGAGGCGCCGCACGGCAGCCTCGTTCCCGCGGTTCCGCAGACCGCGAGGATGTCGGCGCAGGCCTCGTCGTTGATGCAGGCGGCGCAGCTGGCGTCCGGCTCCGGGCAGTTGTCGTCGCAGGAGAAGCTCGAGCTGGTCAGCCCGCAGGCGACCAGCTTGTCGCAGGCGTCCTTGCAGTCCTTGTTGTTCCCGCAGGCGGCCAGGGCCAGCAGGGCGGCAGCGGCCACGCCCACTGCCGACATCGAGGTGGGTCTCATGCGGAGAGGATAGGTCGGCGCCGGCGGCGAGGCGAGGAACCGGAGCGCGAAAACGCCGGTCCCAGATGTTGCCAAGCGCCGGCCGTCGCTCCGGATCGGCCGCAGGCGGCCGCCTCGGCCAAGGGCGTGCCCGTCGGTGGGACCAGGAGGCCGGACTGCGTGCAGGTGACGCCAGGCCGAGCCGGCGGCCGCTTCCGGGGCCCCGGAGGGCTGCAGAAAAAATCTTTTATCTTCGCCCACTTTATTTTGTTCTCTTGATCCGCATCAAGGTTCTCCGCGTTCAATCTGACGATGATCAATCCGTGAAGTTTGGCTTCTCCGTCGCCTTCCTCCTTGCCGCGACCGCCTGTGCGCACCTCCAGGCCGGGTCGGGCGCGGAGCGGTCGGAGGTCGTCCAGGTCGGCCAGGTACTCGTCGAGTTGCGTCACGGCAGCGACGACGCGGACGCCGCCGAGCAGGTGAAGCGGGTCCTCCCGCGCGCCGTCCTCGCCGCCGAGCGCTGGGGTTCGCTCGAAGGGTCGGTGGCCGTCACCATTCACCCCACGCACGACCGCCTCGAGGCCGCCACGGGTCGGGAGGGTCAACCGTGGATGCGGGCCTGGGCTCGCCGTGGCGCCGTGGACCTCCAGTCGCCGCGCACCTGGTCTCGCGGCAGCGCCAGCGACGACGCGCTCGGGCAGCTCCTTGCCCATGAGCTCACCCACTGCGTCCTCTTCCACGCCGCAGGCCCTGGGTGGAAAGCCCGGGACATCCCGCTGTGGTTCCGGGAAGGCATGGCGTCGGTGACGGCCGGGGAGCGCCACGCGCGAGCGAGCGCGGAGGCCATCTCGGCGCCGGAGCGGATGATGAGCTCGGACGCGAAGTTGATCTACGGCACCGCCGACCGGGCCTTCCGCTACCTGATCGCGCGGTACGGACAGGACCGGGTCCGCCTTCTCCTGGCCCGCCTCGGCGAGGGTCGCACGTTCCCGGTCGCGTTCCGCGACGCCCTCGGGGTGCCCCTCGCCGAATTCGAGCGCGACCTCCGCGGCCAATTGGCCGCGGTGGCCGCGCGCGACTAGCCTACGGCGACTTCCAGATCGACTCCACCCACTGCTGGTGGGCCGGGGCTTCTGCGCTCTCGGTCGTCGCCTCGTCGGGCTCTCCGGCGGCTGCACCGGGCTCCGCTGCGTGAACCGAGGACGGCATGTAGACCTCCGTCTCGAACGCAGTGGTCCCGCTGGCTTTGGCATCTCGCGCGTAGTTAGCGCGGGCGAGTGCGGCGCTGCGGGCGTCCTTGGAGGTCGGGATCGCGTGGCCCGAGCCCGGCATGAAGACCTCCGCCAGGAACGCGGTGGTCCCGCTGGCTTCGGCGGCTCGCGCGTAGTCATCGCCGGCGAGAACGGCTCCCGGGGCGGCGGCGAATGCAACCGTGACGACCCAGCCCATCGGTAGAACGGCCAATCCAAACTTCGTCATGAGAGATCTCATGTGGTGCTCCTTTCGCGACTCCCCTAATGTCGACCGGAGCACTCAGGTTCCGCGGGCATCTGGGTCTCAGGGTTTTCCGGTAGGCGGCCCCCTCCCCGTTTCCAGAGGCGGCAACCCAAATTGGCCACAAGGCGAGTTTCGCCAATACGAACAAGGGAATCAGACGTTTTTCCGGACGCCGATGGCCCGCCTTGGCAGCGCCCGGCGGCGCGCCGCCCTATCTCGGTCCATCGAGGCGCGGCGTGGGGCAGGAACAGGGGAAGGGCGTGCGGGCGAGCCGCGACGAGACGAGCGCAGAGCGCTCCCGTACCCTTTCCGCCGAGGGAGCAGTCTCGGGTCTCGCGCCGGCCGAGACCGCTGGGCTCGCCGCCGCGCTCGAGGCGATGGAGTCGCCCGCGTTCGTGATCTGGGCGGACGGCCGCGTCGCCTTCGCCAACGGCCCGGGGCGCGCCATGTGCGGCCAGGCCCCGGAGATCGTCGCCGCGCGCCTGCGGGCGATCCTGGCCGGTCGCGACACCACGTTCCACCTCACCCGGATCCTGGCTCCCGGCGTGCCGCCCCACTACCTCGCCGTCCAGCACCATCGGACCGCCGATCCCGGCCCGCGCGCCGCTGCCGCCGTTGCGAGATGGGGAATCACCCCCCGCCAGGCGGAGGTCCTGGCCTTGCTGGCGACGGGCAAGGCCAACAAGGCCATCGCAGCCGCGCTGGGCTGCGCCGAGTCGACCGTCGAGGTCCACGTGACCGCGCTGCTCGCGAAGTCGGGCTGCGGGAACCGCACCGAGCTCGTGGCTCGGTTCTGGTCCGAGCCGATCTGAGCGCTCGGAGCTTCCGGCGCCGGAAGGGTCCCGCCGTTCGCCGCGCCTGCCGCGCGCGGCGGACGCTCAGCCGACGAGGACCGTCAGCCTGAGCTTGCGCTCCGCCAGCGACCGGACCGCGCCCTCCAGCACCTCGAGGACGGCGCGGGCCGCGGCCCGCGGCCGCGCCCGGCCGGCGCCCTCGCCGCCCGCCTCGAAGTGCTCGAGCAGGAGCGCCGTGCCCTGCCGGGGGCCCGCCATCACCAGGTCGGTGAGGCTATCGTGCAGGGCGTCGAGGTTCATGCCGAAGTGCTCCGGGAACCGGAGCGACTCGGCGAAGCGGCGCAGCAGCGCCGCCTTGGTGTCGGCTCCGCCACAGTCGACGGCGAAGGCGGCGAGCCCCAGCGCCTCCGCGGCGCGCAGGAACTCCCGGCGGGAGGGCGATGGTCCCCGCACCACGCCGCCCCCGGCCACGCGACGCTGCAGCTCGGTCCTGTTCATCGATCTCGCTCCTCGATCCGGGCGAACGAACGGTAATGGTCGGCGGTGTAGTAGTACTCGCCCGAGGTGGCAGGATCGCCGGTGGTCCCCTTGCCGGCGACGATGCGACGCGGGCCGCGATTGCGGCTGCCCGGCGTCCGCACCGTGTACTCCGTGTAATACCCGTGCGCCCGGCGCGGCAAGGCCCGCTCGTAGTTCCCGAACACCGAGCCGTCCTTGGCGTGGCGGAATGGCCCGCCCTGCTTGATGAGGGCCAGCGTCTGCCGGGCCTCCGTGGGCAGCTCCGAGGCCGAGACCACCGGCACCGGCGCGGGCGGCGATCCCGCCAGCGCCGGTGGAGCGGCCCAGCCGAGCGCCGCCGCCGCGGCCAGGGCGGCGAGCCGCCAGCGGCTCCGGCGGCGGGCGGGCCCTAGACCCGGGGCTCCTCGCGGCGAGGCATCCGCCATGGCGCGGGGCCACGGTAGCAGAACCGGCGGGCCGCCTCACCCGCCTTGGTCCGGTCCGCCCGGTGAGCGATGATGGCTCAATGTCCCACTGGGAAGATCGGCCCGAGGCGAGGTGGAAGGACTTCCGTTTCAACCAGCCCTACGCCAAGGGGCTGAAGCGGCTGCGCGAGGAGGTGCTCGGCAAGACCGACTTCGACCCGGCCACGCTCTGGCAGTGGGGGACGATGCAGGCGATGGCGCTGGTGGAGGTCCTGAAGGGCTGCGAGGCGGCCTTCGGGGAGGCCGGCCAGAAGCTGGTCCTCGAGTCGCTGCGGAAGATCGGCCTCGACGTCGGCCGGCAGATCCTGGAGGGCGTCACCCTGCCCGAGGACATGACCCCGGCCGAGTTCGTCTCGTTCTACGCGACGGTCCTGAACCGCATCGCCTACGCCTCGCTGGAGAAGCCGCGCATCGACGCCGAGGACCGGGTCACCTTCGACATCGTGTGGTGCCCGCACCAGGATCACTACGGCGCCTTCGACTGCCGCGTGCAGCGCTACTTCGTGCAGGGGATGATCGAGGCCGCCCGGGAGTTCTCGAAGCTGTGGGACTTCGAGGTGCGCTTCGACGACACCATCCCCGCCGGAGCGCAGACCTGCCACTTCACGCTGTGGAGGGCGAAGGGGGCCGAGAAGGCGGAGTGGGAGCGGCAGACGCGGCTCATCGAGCTGAAGGCGCTCGAGCACGCGCGCCAGGCGAAGAAGAGGTAGCGGCGGAAGCCCCACGGCGCCGCAGCGGCCATCGGGGGGCCCCGGTGCGCCGGGCCTACCCGGCGCGGAACACCGGGACCAGGTACGGTCCCTCGGGGATCACCGCCACCCGGCGGTCGCCGCTCTGCCGCACGCTCTCGAGGACCGCCTCCTCCGGGGAAGCGGCCGGCCGGACGCCGGTCAGCGCCCGGTCGCCCTCGGCGAGGCCCCGGGTGTAGAGGTGCACGCCCACCGCCCGCGTGGCCTTGAGCTGCATCTGGGTCTGCCACTCGTCCACGTCGGCGAAGCGCTTCGCCGAGATCTCGCGGAGGAACCCGTCGGGGCCGAGCGCGACCAGCCGCCGCTGCGCCTCGACGTACTCCCTCGACCCCATCCCCTCCGAGCACTCGGACACCACCACCAGATTCCCTCCGGGCTCGAGGACGTCGAGGGGCGCGACCATGCCCTTCACGGTCTGGTAGTAGGTCTTGTCGAGCGGGTATCCGGCCGCGCTGGTGAGCACCGTCCGGAACCGCCGTGGCAGCGGGACGATCGCGTAGCGCTCGACGAACTCCACCGCCCGGAGGTGGCTCGCCACCAGCTCCCCGTAGTTCACGAAGGAGAGCGCGCGCCGCTCGTCGATGACGGTGTTCACCGCCAGCACCCGCCCCACCATTCGCGCGACGGCGAGCTGCTCCCGGTGGAGCGGGTTGTCCGCCAGGACGCAGTTCTCGGCTGCCGGATGGGCCATCATCCGCGCGGCGTGAAAGGTGGTGATGGTCTCCTTGTGGGCCACCCCGGGGGCGATCACCTTTCGCCCTCCGGAATAGCCGGCCATGAAATGGGGCTCGACGAGCCCGGTGGCGATCCGCAGCTCCGCGTCCACCAGGCGCCGGTCGATCCGCGCCCGGGTCCCGCCGGGAGTGACCCCCAGGTCCACGTGGGCTGCGTCGTCACGGGCGTCGTGGTTCTCCACCCGAACCGTCCGGAGCACCCAGGGGTCGCCCACCAGCTCCTCGAGCTCGGCGGCCGGCGCCGGCCGGTGGAGCCCGGTGGCGACGAGCACGCGGATCCCACCGGAGGGCACCCCGGCGTCGAGGAGCGAGCGGACGAGCGGCGGCAGGATGAGCCGGTTCGGCACCGGGCGGGTGATGTCGCAGATCAGGATGCAGGCGCTGCGCTTGCCGCGGGCCTCCTCGGCGAGGGGCCGCGCCTCCACCGGGGCGGCGAACGCCGCCGCCACCGCGACCGCGGGATCGGCGTGGACCGGCATGGCGGGCTTGCGGACGACGGTCACCTCCAGGTCGTCCGGGAGGTGGACCGGGAGCGTGCCCCGCCCGTAGCTCAGCTCGACGTCCATGGCGCCTCCGGAAGTGGGCCGATCGGACAGCCCGCGTCTCCTCCTCGGAGGGGATACCTTACGCCACCTCCAGCTCCGGGGTCAGTCGTGGCAGGGGGTTCCCCTCCAGGGTCGAAACTGTCGCGGATCAAGCATCTTGGCGACGTCGCGTGGGCATCGTCCAAGCAGGCGAGCGTGCGTTCGCCTGGTCCGCCGCAGCGCCCGAGAATCGGAGGAGACATGTCGCGAGCTCCTGGAGCCCTGCTGCTCTCCGGCCTCCTGGCTGCGGGCCTGGCCTCGAAGGCCCTGGCGGCGGAAGCCTCCGGCTGCGTCGCCTGCCACCTCGGCGAGACCAAGCACGAGAAGGCCAGGCGGACAGGGGCCATCCCGGGGTCCATCAGCCCGCCGCTCGGGGCGCTCATCATGATGGACAATGGCGTGCTGAAGCCGCCGGCGGAGCTCCTGTGGATGCTCCGGACGCGAGGCATCACGCCGAACAAGACCGTCATCACCACCTGTGACACTGGCATGTCCGCCGCCGATGCCTTCTTCCTTCTCAGATACCTCGGGTTCCCGGACGTCCGGGTCCACGAGGAGGCGTGGGTCGGCTGGTCCAAGACCCGGTGACCGAGTACCAGGGCGAAGAACGCCCCAGGCGGGCAGCCGCTGCAGCCGGTCGGCGCGCGACGGGCCCGCAGAGGCCTGCGCGCAGGTCCTGGCCCAGGGGCTCGTGGTATTCACGGCCTGGCCATCATGGGGTAAGGAGCTTCAGCCCAAACTCTGAAAGGAGCCCCCGTGGCCCAAGCAAGGAAGAGCGACCTGGCGAAGTCCGCGAAAGGGCGCGGGCCAGCCGGCTCCGCGCCGAACCTCGATGCCGTCCAGCACCTGTCGTGGGAAGAGAGGTACGACGCGGGCAAGGCCCTGCGGAAGAGCTGCCCCCGGACTTCGCATGCCGGCTGGAAGCCCCCCCACGGCCGGCAGGACCCGGTCCAGACGGTCCTGGCGGCGGAAAAGGGGCGCCTGCCCGAGCTGCTCCCACTGCGCCACGGGCGCATGGCCCGCTCCGCCTTCACCTTCTACCGGGGGTCGGCCCTCGCCATGGCGGCCGACCTGGCCTCCACGCCGTCCACCGGGATCCGCGTCCAGGCCTGCGGGGACGCCCACCTCTCCAACTTCGGCGGATTCGCCACCCCGGAGCGCAGGATCATCTTCTCCATCAACGACCTCGACGAGACGCTCCCGGCCCCGTGGGAGTGGGATGTGAAGCGCCTGGCCGCGAGCTTCGTGGTGGCCTGCCGGGACAACGGCCTGAAGGACTCCGTCGCCAGAGAGGTGGCCACCACCTGCGTCCGAAGCTACCGCGAGTCCATGGCCGAGTTCAGCCGGATGAAGACGCTCGAGCTCTGGTACCACTCGATCACCTCCGACGAGCTGGTTGCGTCCGTCCAGGACCCCGCGGTGCGCGAGCGGGCCCTGAGGCGCATCGAGAAGGAACGGGCGAAGAGCACTGCCGAGGAGATCTTCCCGAAGCTGGTGGAGCACAAGGGGGAGACGCCCGTCATCAAGGACCAGCTCCCCACCATCTTCCACGCCGAGGGCCACACCCCGGGCGAGGTCGAGAAGGCCGTCCTGGACACGATGGCCGGGTACCGCGACACGCTCCCGTCCGCCCACCAGTCGCTCTTCGACCGCTACCAGCTCCGGGACGCCGCCATCAAGGTGGTGGGGATCGGCAGCGTCGGGACCTCCTGCTGGGTGCTGCTCTTCATGGCCGGCGAGGGCGACCCGCTGTTCCTCCAGGTCAAGGAGGCGCGCCCCTCGGTCCTGGAGCCGTACGCGGGCGCGAGCGTCTTCCCGAACCAGGGCCAGCGCGTCGTGAACGGCTACCGCCTCATGCAGCCCGCCAGCGACATGTTCCTCGGCTGGACCCGGGGGACCAGGGCCGCAAGGCGCCACTTCTTCGTCCGGCAGCTCCGGGACATCAAGATCAGCATCCTCGTCGAGACCTTCGGCCGAGCCGAGATGGACCTCTACGCCGGCTGGTGCGGCAAGGCCCTCGCCCTCTCCCACGCCCGGTCCGGTTCCCCCGCCACCCTGGCGGGCTACATGGGCAAGAGCGACGTCTTCGATCAGGCCATCGCGGACTTCTCGATGGCCTACGCCGACCAGAACGAGAAGGACCACGCCGCCCTCGAGCGGGCGGTCAAGAAGGGCCAGGTGAAGGCGGACTTCGAAGAGGACCGGTGAGGGCGACCGGTCCGGTCGAAATGCCCCGGCCCCTCGCACCGCGGCGGCCGCGCAGACCTTCGGCTCGGTATACTGCCGTCCCGATGTCTCCCGCGAGATCGGTCGAAGCGCCCACACTCGCCAGGCGCGCTCGTCTCCTGGCCCTGGTGGCGACGCTGGCTTCCCCGGCCCTGGCTGCCGAACAGGCCCCCGAAATCCGCGCCGTCGCCATCGTCGTTCGACCCCTCGTCGTGGAGGAGGGAGGCCAGCTCACCGGATTCAGCATCGACCTCTGGAACGAGGTCGCCGCGAGGCTGAAGGTGAAGACGCGCTCACGGGTGGTGCCCGACGCCGATGCCCTCTTGGGCGCTCTCCGGGCCAACGAGGCGGACGTCGCCATCTCGGGTGCCTTCTACACTGCGGAGCGGGATCGCGAGTTCGATTTCACCTATCCGATCCTCAACTCTGGCCTGCAGGTGATGGTGCGCGGCACGGCCGAGAGTGCCTCGGACCGTCCCCTGAGAGGTTTCCTGAAGGTGCTGCTCTCGGGAGGGATGATCTACTGGCTCGCCTCCGCGCTGCTCCTGGTCCTGGTGCCTGCACACCTGATCTGGTGGCTGGACCGCCGGAGCAAGGACGGCGTCAGCCCGACCGAGAAGTATTTCCCGGGCATCTTCTACGCCATGGCGTGGGCGGCCGAGGCGTTGCTGAGCCAGGCGATGCTGGTGCCGAAACACCGATGGGCTCACCTGCTCGCCATCCTGTGGATGTTCGCGGGCGTCGTCTTCGTGGCCTTCTTCACCGCTCAGCTCACCGCGACCGTCACGGTCGAGCAGATACGCGGCGCCATCAACGGGCCGGAAGACCTGCCCGGCAAGGAGGTCGGCACGATCGCGGGCTCCCCTTCTGCCGCCTACCTTCGCGGCATCGGGGCGAACGTGCGCCCGTTCACGCGCGACGACGAGATGTACGCCGCGCTGCTGAGCGGGCAGGTGGACGCCGTGCTCTGGGCCGCGACTGCCCTCCGCTACCATGCGGCCCATGGCGGGCTGGGCAAGGTGAAGATGGTCGGTCCCGAATTCAAGAGGGGGAATATCGGCTTCGTCGTTGCGATGAACAGCCCCCTGCGCAAGAAGATCTCCACCGAGCTCCTCGGCCTGTACGAGGACGGAACCTACCAGCGGATCTACGAGAAGTGGTTCGGCCGGGAGTAGGGGCGCCGCCCGGAGGCGCCGGCGAGCGGCGCCGCCGGACCTCCGGAAGCTCGACGCTACCGCTGGGCGGTCCCCGCTAGTGGCAGCCGAAGCACTTGCTGCTCCACTTGGGCGTCACCTCGACGATGCCGTTCAGGTGCAGCGCAGGGTTGGTGATGCTCGTCCCGACGCCGTTCACGCTGGCCGCGTCCGGATGGCAGGTCTGGCACTCTCTGTAGGTGACGTCATATCCGTGGAATCCGCTGTGCCAGACGCCAGTGCCCGCCGGTGGATTGCCGTGGCACGAACCGCAGGTCATGGGGCCGTCGAGCCAACCGGGCGCCGCCTTGATGCCCGCGTAGCTCACGGACAGCTCGACGGGGCTGTCGGTCCCCCAGTCCCAGGCGGTGTAGGTGTACGTGCCGGCATAGTTGCCGTGGCAGTAGGTGCTCGCACAGGTCGCCGTTCCGCGATTCCAGGACGGAGCCGGACCCGGAGGCACCTGGCCGGCGATGCCGCCGAAGGCCAGCGTCGCCACCGGCGTCGGGTCGTCGATGTGGCCGGCCGAGAGGATGCCGGTGGGCTTCAGGTGGCAGACGCCGCAGTCGAAGGGTCGCGCGAGCTTCGTCGTCTGGACGTGCTTGGTGTGCGCGCCGACGCGGATCGGGTCGAGGGAGCCGCCGCCGCGGTTCGGATCGCCGGCGTACCCCCAGATGGCCGCCGGGGGCGCCCCGGTCTGGTTGTCCCTGCCGCCGTGGCAGGCGGTGCAGGTCGCGAAATCGTTGGCCTGCCCGCCGGACTTGTGGCAGGCGTTGCAGCCGACGCCGACCGACCCGCCGCCCAGGTCGGCGCCATGACAGGCGGTGCAGTTGGCGATCCCGCGGTTCGCCGAGAAGGCGTGGAAGCCGGGGCTGTTGCGGTCCATCCAGCTGGCGTCGTGACCCGAGGCCTCGATGAGGCCGTTGAGGTGCTTGCCGCCCACGCTCGCCGGGATGATGCTGCCTGCGCCGTCCACGGTGAGCGAGTGACAGGGGCTGCAGACGCCGAAGCCGCCGGCCGTGCTGACCTGGACGTGCGGCGGCGGCGGCGGCACGCCGTGGCAGCTCCCGCAATAGACCTGGCTCGGCCCGCCGGTCCAAACTGGATTCTTGAGCGTACCGGGCGAGGAGGCCAGCGTCGCGCCGTGGCAGTAGGTGCTGGCGCAGGTCGCCGTCCCGCGGCTCCAGGTCGGCGCGGCGACTCCGTTCACGGCGAGGCCGCTGAAGGTGACGTTCGCCATGGGCGTCGCGCCCTGCGTGATGTCGTCGATGTGATTGGGCGCGAGCAGGTCCGCCGGCTTCACGTGGCAGACCTCGCAGCCGAAGGCCGGTCCGAACTGGCCCTGGGCGAGGTGCGCCGTGTGGGCGCCCACCCGGATCGGGTCGGCGGTGCCGCCGCCCCGGTTCGGGTCGCCGGCCTGGCCCCAGATGGCCGCCGGCGGCGCTCCGGTCAGGTTGCTCGTGCCGCCATGGCAGGCGTAGCAGGTGGCGAAGTCGCTGGCCGTCCCGCCGGTCGCCGCCGCCTTGTGGCAGCCGACGCAGGCCGTCTTGGTCACGCCGCCGCTGAGGTCCTTGAGGTGGCAGGCCTGGCAGGCCGCGAGCCCGCGGACCGCGGAGAAGGCGTGGAAGCCGGGGTCGGTCCGGACCATCCACGACGCCGGGTGGCTCTGGAGGACGACGGTGCCGCTCGTGTGCTGGCTGCCGACCACGTGGCACTTCTCGCAATCCGCCCGCGACGAGGTCGGGCTGACCGGCGGGTGGTTCTTGAAGTTCGCCAGCAGGGTGGGGACGTCGTGGCAGCCGACGCAGGCGAGCGGCCCGGGCGCCTTCCAGCCAACCGGCGACGCCGGCGACCCGAGCGGATAATGGCAAGCGACCGTGCACGTCGCCGGCTGCGTGCCGCTCGCAGCCGTGTACTTGTCGCTCGCCTGGATGGTGGTTCCACCGGGGAACGCGTAGCCGACCCGGAACCCGTACTGCGCTCCGCACGGGTGGCAGGAGACGCAGTCGAAGCCCGATGCCTGGTGCTTCGCGTGCGCGTCCGTCGAGGTGCAAGTCTGCTGGCCAGCGCAGGACGTCTGCCCCGCGGCTGGAGCGCCATTGAGCGCGGCCGGCTTGGACGGCACGGCGGACGCCGCGCTTCCTGCGCGCGTCGGCTTCGGGGTGGTGCCGATCTGGGATCCCTGATCCCCGCACCCCGACGCCATGAAGAGACCAAGGGCCGCGCACCCCGAGACGATGGTGCGGGCCTGCCACCCGAAGCGAGAACGCATCATGACCGCCCTCCCGTGGACCTCGCCTGGCGGGCGATGCGGCGACGGGCGCCGCTCGGCCCGCACGGATGCCGTCGCACCGAACGTCCCCCTTTGACGATTCGACCCCGGCGACGGCTCTGCCAGATTCCTGCGCGCGAAGGAGAACGTCAAAGAAGAATCTTGGGGTGCAACAGGATCATGGATCGGAGCAGTCCACCTACATCGGTCGGGCGACGGGATGGCGACGGACCACCCGGCAATCGTCGGGTCGAGCGTAGCGTGTCTCCCGGGCCAAGGAGCGGCGCGGAGCGCCCGGGCAAAGGCCTAGCGACGGCGTGCCATGCGGGCCGGACGCCTGGCCGGGCGGGCGGGCCGCCTGGCCTTCGCGCGCTTCCTCATGGGCGCAGCCTCGTGGAGGCAGATCACGGCTCCCGTCGGGTCCTGGAGCACGGCGAAGTGGCCCCACTCCGGTGAGATGAGGGTCCTGTCCCGGAGGACCGTCGCCCCGAGTGCCTTGGCGCGCGCCAGCGTCGCCGCCGCGTCGGCCACCCCCACGTAGACCGACCAGCCGGTCGGCGCCTCCGGTGGCCGCTGGAAGATGCCTCCGCCGGGCGATTTCCCGGTGGTGAAGAGGGTGTAGTCCATCGGCAGGTCGGACATCTTCCAGCCGAAGAGATCCATGTAGAACGACCTCGCGCGAGCGACGTCGTCGGTGGCGAGCTCGATGTGCACGAAGGGGTGCGGCATGGCTTCCTCCGGTCTGTGGGGCGGCCGAGGCGACGCTACGACAGCCGCGCCCGCGAGTCTGTGCCCCCGGCGGCGCTCACGTCGCCGTCGGCAGGCGAGGCGCCTGCGGCTGCCGTCCCGGCCCGCGCCGTGTCGCGAGAGGCGACCCGTGCCGTGTGCCCCGTCCAGGGGCTGGTCACCGCCGACCTCTCTGCCCGAGAAAGTTACGCTCCCCGTCGCCAATCCAGTCGCGTGAGGTGCAGCGAGTGAGGCGGGCGTCAGAAGAGGGTAGCGCCTGTCCCAAGTCGAAATCTTTTCAACTCGTTCGCAGCCTGTATCGTTCGCGGGGAAGGGAGAGGCGACTCCTGGCGGATTCGTTCAGCGGATACTCACGATCGAGGAGGAATATGAGAAGATTACTTGCCGTTGCTGCTGCGTCCCTGGCGGTGGTCCTGGCGATCAGCGCCTGTGGCGGTTCCGATGAGCCCGCCTGCGCCGCTGGGTTGACCAAATGCGGGGCAGCTTGCGTCAACCTCACCACCGATGCCGCCAACTGTGGTGCATGCGGATCGGCCTGCGCGGGCGTTTGCAACGCGGGTGCCTGCCTGGCGACTTGCCGCGTTGTGAACGGGGTCCGCTGGTGCTACGACGCGAACAACTGCGGCCAGGCCTGCAACACGGTTTGCTCCAACCTCGGGCTCCCGTTCACCATCAGCGACGCCGATTGGTTCGCCGCGCAGGACACGGCTCCCGAGTGCCAGACCATCAACGACGCGTTCGGCCTCGGGGGTACGGTCAATTTCGGTGGCTATGCCTATGCGTGCATTGAGGACACCATCGGGACCCATACCGGTCCGGGAGGGCTGGTCGGGCCGCTCTTCTGCTCAAGTAGCGCAGGCTGCCCCGCCAGCCACAGAACCACCATGGACCAGAACGGGATTGCGTGCGGAGCAAGCTCGCGGCGCTCTCTCTGTCCGTGCCAGTGACAACCCGAAAAGGGGACGACCAACGTCCAAGCTAGTTCGTTCCCGGCTCCGCGCACTCCTTCAAGTGCGCGGAGCCGTCGCTTCGGGCGGACCTTGGCGCTAGAAGGACCGCGGCAAGTGCCCGCGGCTGCTGAGGAACCCCGGGGGCCCAGGAAAAGGGTCGAGGTAAGCCCCTGGAACGTCAGCGGCTATTCGAGAGAGCGCGCCGAAACTCCGCAAGGAAGTATTTACCAATGGTGTACGTTCGCGGACGCAGTGGGGCGTCACTCTTCTGCGGGAGGCGCGGCTACCGTGCGGTGCAGCGCGGCTCACGCGACGTCAGGAAGGGGAGCCGGGCGGTGGGCTCCGGGCGGGGCCGAGTCCGGGGCAGGTGGAGCCAGGTGCGGAGGGGAGAGGCGTCCCGGTGATTCTTGGACTGTGCCCGCGTGAGAGCCGCCGGACCCGTGGTTGCGAGCCGCGCCGCGCCAGCCTTCCAACGCCCACCGGGGGGCCCGGCGGCTCCCCACGGCGACCGCTCGGGACCCGCGGTGCAACGCGCACCACCGCCGGAAAACCCAGCTCCGCTGCGGCACGACCTGGCGCGGTCTTGCCCCCCCCCGAGCTGTGCCCCAGCGGCGCGCCGGCTTCCCTTCGAGCGTGGGCCGCCGAGGCCGGCCGCCGAGCGGCTTTCGGCCACCTTGCGGCCGATGGGCGCGAGCCCAAAAGCGAAGGCCGGGACCCCCGTCGGCTTTCCCGAGGAAGTCCCGGCCTCTTTAATGGCGGGGTGTAG
>Ga0079037_100000100_pt1 | contig 28508 bp, 24 predicted proteins | sample Mud3Dept4metaG_FD_71479 | JGI IMG/M metagenome (GOLD analysis project Ga0079037, IMG submission 71479) | Freshwater wetland microbial communities from Ohio, USA, analyzing the effect of biotic and abiotic controls - Mud 3 Core 4 Depth 4 metaG | ecosystem: Environmental > Aquatic > Freshwater >... | reverse complement strand
GCAGGCTCGGGGACCGCGGGTACAGCGGGCGGAACGCCGGGCCAGTCAGGCACGGGCGCCGGAGGGCGGCCGGCGGGCAGTGCCGAGGGGCCGTCTGGGCCGGGCAGTGGTCCGGGCGGCGGGCCGATCACCTCCGAGGACCGCCGCGGGCAGATCGACCGTCGCTTCGACGAGACCTTCGCCGTCTTCGACGAGCGCATGCGCAAGGAACAGGAGACCATCTCGCAGGAACGCGCCGCACGCGGATCCGGATCCGGGTCCGGTGCCGGTAGCGAAGGCGAGGGCGAGGACGCGGAATCGGCTGGCGGTGACGGCGGCGACGCGGCCGGGGCCGGCGAGGGCGCGGAGGCTGGGACCGGACAAGGTAAGGAAGGCGGGCCGGGCGCTTCGGGCGGCCGCGGCGAGTCGGCGGGCACCCAGTCCGGCGAGCAGGGCGGCGGCGGAGGCGTCGGCGGTGGCGTCAAGGGCGGCTCCGGGCCGAACACGGTGCCGGCCGACATCCCCGACGGCCGCGACGACGACATCGTGGCACGCCAGTTGCGCGAGGCCGCGATGAAGGAGACAGATCCCGAACTGCGCGAGCGGTTGTGGGAAGAGTATCGGCAGTACAAGAAGAGCACGCAGTGAACGGAAACGAGACCCTGAGGTTCGCGACAAGGACGATGCTGGCCGCGATCACGTCGCTCGCGATGCTCGCCGGATGCGTCGTGCAGGACGAGCGCCCGATGACACGCATCGCGGCCGACAAGGCGACGCAGGAAGTCGCGTCCGACGAACTGCTCGACGTCGGTGTGCGCCTGTTCGACCCGAACATTCCCGAGGCCGAAAAAGAGCAGGAGCGCGATCGCGTGTTCCCCGACGTGCGCAAGGCCGAGTCGCGGTATATCCCGGTCCTGATCCGCAACACGCTCGAGGGCACGGGGCACTGGGGCCAGGTGCGTGTCCTGCCGCGCGACGGCTCGGGCATGGACGTGTTCGTGGACGGACGCATCCTCGCCTCCGACGGCCGCGAGCTGAAGCTCGACGTCAAGGTGACGGATGCGACCGGCCGGCTCTGGTACCAGAAGGTGTACGAGGGAAAGGCCGATACCCGCGCCTATACGGACGGCGTGTCGAAGCCGGTCGATCCGTTCGAGAACGTCTACAACACGCTTGCAAATGACCTGCTTGCGGCCCGCAAGAAATTGACGCGCGAGCAGCGCGTCCAGATCCGGCAGGTGTCCGACCTGCGCTTTGCCGCGGACCTTGCGCCATACGCATTCGGCGGGTACCTCGCGCAGGACCGCAAAGGTGCGTATTCGGTCCAGCGCCTGCCCGCCGCGGACGACCCCGTCGTGCAGCGCATGCAGCGCGTGCGCGAGCGCGACTACGCGCTGGTCGACACGCTGAACGAATATTACGCGAGCTTCGGCGACAGCGTCGACGAGCCGTACACCAACTGGCGCAAATACAACTACGAGGAACTCGAGGCCGAGGCGCTGGCGAAACGGCAGGCGATGACGAGGCAGGTGCTGGGTGCGGTGGCCGTCATCGGCGGTGTCATGGTGGGCCAGGAGACGAACAGCAGCGCGGGATCGGCTGCGGCTACCGCAGCGGTGATCGGCGGCATGTACGCCTTCAAGAGCGGCCTCGACAAGCGCGCGGAGATCAAGGTGCACAGCGAGTCGCTGAAGCAGCTCGGCGACTCGTTCCAGTCCGAAGTCCAGCCGATGGTGGTGGACGTCGAGGGCCGCACGCTGCAGCTCAAGGGCTCGGCCGAGGAGCAGTACGCCGAATGGCGCCGCCTGCTCAAGGAGCTGTACGAGAACGAGACCGGCCTGCCTGCGGTCCAGGCCGGGAAGCCCTGAAGCGTCCCGAGGGTCCAGCCATGATGCTCGAGAGCGGGCAGGTCCTTCGCGCGCGATACACGCTGTTGCGCAAGCTCGGCGATGGCCGCACCAGCGAGGGTTGGCTGGTCCGCGACCGCGAGACCAGCCGGGATTGCGTGCTGAAGGTGCTGCGGCCGAAGCTCGCTGCGGATCCGGAGGAACGCGACCGGTTCGTGCGCGCGGCGCTTCTCCAGCAGCAGGTCCGGCACCACAACGTCCTGCGCTGCAACGCGGTGCACCAGGACGATCCCGTGTGTGCGGTATTCGAACACGTGGCCGGCGGCGATCTCTCGACCTGGCGCGGGCGCGACTGGCGGCAGCTCCTGCCGCTGCTGGCACAGGTTGCTGCGGGGGCATCTGAATTGCACGCGCGCGGATTCGTGCATCGCGACCTCAAGACCACGAACGTGCTGATCGGCGACGACGGCCGCGCGCTTCTCACGGATCTCGGGCTCGCGGCATCGATCGGCGATGCTGCGGCGAAGCCGGGCGGGTCGCCGTTTTCGTCCAGCCCGCAGCAGCTCGACGGAGCGCCTCCGTCCGTTGCCGACGACGTCTACGCGTTCGGAGTGCTGGCGTACGAATTGCTCACGGGCTATCCGCCGTTTTACCCAGTACCCGCGCCGGAGCGTGTCCGGGCGGAGCCGCCCGCGCCGATGCAGGTACGCGCGCCGATGCCGCAGGAACTCGAACGTCTCGTGCTGCAATGCCTGGCGAAACAGCCGGAGGACCGGCCGCAGGATCTGCTCGCAGTGGGTGCGCAGCTGCGGAGGATCGCGGAGGCGTCCTCCGTGGACGGCGTGTCGCCCGTTCCGAGCGAACGCATCGAACTGCGTCCGCCGCAGCCCTCAGCGCCGGTCATCCAGCCCCAATGGCAGCGACCGGCGGCCGCAGGCCCGAGCGCTGAGGAACTGCGCTCCCAGGGTTTCCGGCGCGGCCTGGTCGCGGGCGCGCTCGTGTTCCTGCTGGTCATGGCGGGGTTCGTGTTCTTCGTGCTGCCGCGCTGGGTCGAGAAGCGTGAGGCAGTGCAGGCGCCCGACGTGCCTGCGGCATCCGCGCCCCAGCCAAAGCCCGCTGCGGGGACCGAGCCCGACCTGCAGCGGCTGGCTGAGGCCAAGCGGCAGTACGAGGAAGCGCGCCCGCCCGTCGCCGAGCGGCTCGCGGGGCTCGACGCGCGAGGCGCCGCGTCCTGGGGCGGCGACGCATACGCGCGCGGCAGGCAGGGGCTGGCCGATGCGGACGGAGCCTTCGGCGCACGGGATTACGAGGTCGCGCTCGCACGCCTGCGCGACGCCGACCGGGATCTCGCGGCCGTCGAAAAGCTCGCCGCAACCACGTTGCGCAACGCGCTCGCGGCGGGACTCGCCGCCATCGACGCCGGAAATGCCGCAGCGGCGCGCATGCAGTTCGATCTCGCCGCGAGGATTGATCCGGCCAGTGATGCAGCGAAGCGCGGCCTGCAGCGCGCCGCAACGCTCGACGAGGTGCGCAGGCTGATGACGGCTGCCGCGGATGCGGAGCGCGCCGGGCAGGTGCCCGCGGCCGAGGCCAGTTATCGCAAGGCGCTGCAGCTCGACCCGGATGCGAGGGCTGCCAGGGACGCGCTGGTGCGACTGCAGTCGGCGGCGGCGGGCGTTGCGTTCGCTGCCGCAGTTTCCCAGGGGCTCGCAGCACTTTCACGTGCAGACTACGGCACGGCGCGCGCGGCGTTCGAGCGCGCGGGACAGCTGCGACCCGGTTCTCCGGAGGTGCAGGACGGCCTCGCTCGTGTCGAGCGCGCGCTCGGCGATCGCACGATCGGCGCTCATCTTGTCGCCGCTCAACAGGCCGAGCGCGAGGAACGCTGGAGCAACGCACTGGCTGAGTACCGCAAGGCCCTCGAAATCGACCGCAACCTGCTCACGGCGCAGCAGGGTGTGGAACGTGCCGAGCCGCGGGCGATGCTGGACGCGGAGCTTGCCGCGTACCTCGAGCGACCCGACCGCCTGTTCTCGAGTGACGTGCGCGGCGCCGCACGTGCCGCGCTCGCGCGGGCGCGGGCCGTCCCAGGGCCGGGGCCGGTACTTACGCGGCAGATCTCCGCCGTGAACGACCTCGTGACGGCCGCGGAGACGCCGGTACGCGTGGCGCTCGCGTCCGACAACCAGACCGAGGTCACGATTTACCGCGTCGGCAAGCTCGGTATCTTCGACCGCAAGGACATGGAACTGCTGCCGGGCCGTTACACGGTGGTGGGTACGCGAGCAGGGTTCCGCGACGTGCGACGCGAGTTGACGGTACTGCCCGGACGCGAGGCTCCCGTGCTCGTAATCCGTTGCGAGGAACAGATTTGAGTATCGAGATCACCCTGCGCGAGCCACTCGGCGAGCGTGGTCTCGCAGCCAGCGATTTCCCGCTCTCGATCGGCGGCACAGGCGCGGACGTGGTCGTGCCGGCTGCATCACCGGGTCCGCTTGCCTGGGTCGGATTACAGGACGGGCAACTCTTCCTGCAGCCGGCACACGAGGCCGCGAGCGTGCAGCACAATGGCTCGCACATCGCCGGCTCGACGTGGCTGCGGGGCGGCGACGTGCTCGACATCGGCGGTGGCCGGCTCAAGCTCCGAGTGGCGGAGGGTCGCCGTCTGCTCGAAGTCGTCGCCGGCGGCGCGGACAACGCGACGGCACCGCCCGTCGTTGATGCCGCCTCGAGCGTGTCCGGTGCCGGGACCCCGGAAGACGAGCGCATCGAGGCGGTGGCGTTCCGTCGGCAGACCGCCGTGCCGGCTGGGGCGCATGAGCGCTGGCCGTGGCGCAGGTTCTCGGTCATTGCAGCGCTCGTGATGCTCGGGGCGATCGCGGTCCTGATCTTCACCTCGACGCCGGTGCAGGTCGAGATCGATCCGGTACCAAGGCATGTCGCATTCGAGGGTGGCTGGCCTGGTCTGCGCCTGGGTTCGAGTCATCTCCTGCGGCCCGGGCGCTACACGCTCGTGGCGGAACTCGAAGGATACGAAGACCTGCGCGTGCCGGTCACGATCGGCGAGGAACGCGGCCAGCGGCTGCAGTATCGACTGGTCGCGCTGCCGGGTCGCCTCAGGATCGAGCTGCCCGTGCCCGGCGAAGTGCGCATCGACGGCAAGGTCGCCGGCAAGGTACCCGGCGAGTTCAAGCTGCCCGCGGGCTCGCACGCGGTGCTCATCGACACCGAGCGTTACCTCGACTTCGAGGCCAAGGTGCAGGTCGAGGGACTGGGCAAGCTGCAGACGTTCGCGCCGAAGCTGACGCCGGGCTGGGCAAAGATCTCGGTAGCGACGGAACCTGCGGGCGCCGAGGTGCGCGTCGGGGATGCCGTGCTTGGTGCGACCCCGACCGACTTCGAGTTGATGGCGGGATCGCACCGGCTCGAGTTGCGCCGCGACGGTTTCAAGCCCTGGGTCAGCGACGTGCAGGTCGTGGCCAATGAGCCGCTCAAGATCGGCCCCGTGCGGCTGGGGCTCCCGGACGGGCGGCTCGCGGTGCGCAGCGCGCCGGCGGGCGCAAGCGTGACGATCGGCGGCACGTACCGTGGACGGACGCCGCTCGATGTCGACGTCCGCCCCGAGATCACGCAGGCGGTCGTCGTCTCGCGCGACGGCTACGAGCCGGCGTCCCGCGAGATTGCCGTCGCAGCGGGAGGCCGCTCCGCCGTGGAGGTTTCACTCACGCCGATCCTCGGCGACGTCATCGTGCGCGCCAATCCGCCGGATGCGCAGCTGCTCGTGGACGGAGTCGTTCGCGGCGCGGCGAACCAGACCTTGCGCCTGCCGTCGACCCGGCACGTCATCGAGATTCGCAAGCCCGGCTATGCGCCGCACCGCGCGACGGTGACGCCGCGCCCCGGACTGCCGCAGAACGTCGAAGTGACGCTGCTCGAGGGAGTCACGCCGGTGGCCGCGTCGTCCGCTGCAGGCGCCGCTGCGCCAGACGCAGCCGCGGGGCCGAGCGAGACTTCGACGCCGGTCGTCGGTCTGACCCCCACGATCCGGATGAAATCCGGCCAGGAGTTGCAGCTGGTGCCCGCCGGGAGCTACACGATGGGCAGCGCGAGGCGCGAGGCGGGCCGTCGAGCGAACGAGGCGCAGCGCGCGGTCCAATTGACGCGCCGGTTCTACGTCGCGACGCGAGAAGTCACCAACGCCGAGTTCCGGCAGTTCCGCCCGACGCATCGGTCGGGCTTCATCCTGCAGACCACGCTCGACCTCGACCGGCAACCGGTCGTGAACGTGAGCTGGCAGGACGCGGCCGCCTACTGCAACTGGCTCAGCTCCCAGGAAGGGCTCGCGCCGGCTTACGAGAACAAGGGTGGCAAGCTGGTGCCGGTTGCGCCGATCACCACCGGCTACCGCCTTCCGACCGAGGCCGAATGGGAATGGATCGCCCGCGGTAGCAGCGGCAACCTGCGCAAGTATCCGTGGGGCGATACCCTTCCAGTGCCGCCGGGCGCCGGAAATTTTGCCGACCGCAATGCGCAGCCCCTGGTGTCATCGTTCCTGGGGGACTACGACGACGGCCATGCGGCGACGGCGCCGGTCGGCAGTTTCGCGCCGAATCCCGGCGGTTTCTTCGACCTCGGCGGCAACGTCGCCGAATGGACCCACGATCTCTACACTGTCCAGCCTGCGAGTAGCGCGACTGCGGTGGATCCGGTCGCCCTGGGCGACGGCGCGCTGCGGGTCATCCGCGGCTCGAGCTGGAAGGACTCCGCGGTCACGGAGCTCAGGCTCGCTTACCGCGATTACGGGGATGGAAAACGCAATGACCTCGGCTTCCGCATCGCGCGTTACGCGCAGTAGACGCAATCTGCAGCTTGCGGTTCTGCTCTTCGCGAGCTGTCTCGCCATGGTGACCGTGCTGCGGGCGCAGGAGCCGGCTCCGCCGGCCAGAGGGCAGCAAACCACAGAGGGTACGGAGGGCACAGAGAGTACAGAGAGTGCCGGCGCGAAGAAGAGTGCAGCGGCGCCCGCTCCGCCCAACCAGGACGAACAGGACAAAGCCGAGGCTCCGGCGAATCCGGATCGCAAGCCTGGCGTGGTCGGGGCGACCCCGGGCCGCTTCGAGCCCACCGAGAAGGTCCGCGCCGATTTCGACGTTTCGTTTCCAGTAGACATCTGACCACGGAGACTCTCCCCGCATGGCCCGAATCAAGTCCCGCGCGCCGAGCGAACTGCTGTTCAGCCTGTTCGCGCTGATCATCGTGACCATCGGCGTGCACGCGGTGTACGTGGCCGTGGTCCGGCCCAAGGCGACAGCCGTGCTGAACGAGCAGCGCGCCGCGATGAAGAAGGATCCGGACTTCGTCGCCGAGCGCTCGATGTACGTGGTGCTGAAGGACTGGGAACAGGAATCCGAGATCATCCTGGCGCTTTGGGCCTTCGCGATCATCGGATACAAGATGTTCCACTCGCGCCGTGAACGCAGTCTGCTCGACCGGGACCTGCTGCACGTTCCCGAGGAACTGAAGATTCTTCCCGAGGACACGCGGGAGTACGCGCGACAGATCGAGGCGCTGCCGCCCGCGGATGCCGAGTGTCTCCTGCCCCGCGCCCTGCTTGCCGCGCTGCATCGATTCGGCGCTACGCACCACGTGCAGGACGTTTCCGATGCGTCGCGCGCGGTGTGTGCAGCCGAGGCCGATCGGCTCGACTCCGAACTCTCCATGCTTCGCTACATAGCATGGGCGATTCCAGCCATCGGCTTCATCGGAACGGTGCGCGGCATCGGCGATGCGCTCGGCCAGGCGCACCGCGCGGTGACCGGCGACGTCTCGGGCGTCACCGAGGGGCTGGGCACGGCCTTCAATTCGACGCTGGTCGCGCTGTTGTTGAGCATCGTGCTGATGTTCCTGCTGCACCAGCTGCAGCTGGCCCAGGAACGGCTCGTGCTCGACAGCGAGACCTACCTGGACCGCAACCTGATCCGCCACATGCAGGTGCGCTGAGGCGCGATGGTCCTCGCCCTTGAAATCAACGACGTCGGGCTCGTGCTCGCGGGCGACGGCGAGTTGCTCGCCGAGGAACCCGGCTACGCGATGCTCGACGGCCGTGAGCCGGAGACGGGCACCGCTGCCGCCCGGCGCGCGCGCCTGAAGCCCCTCTTCGCCGAGACGCGCCACTGGCAGGACCTCAGTACGGCCGAACTGGCCCGCCCCATGCCGGCCGCGGCAACGTATGCCGAGGTCGCGCACGCCCAGCTCGCAGCGCTGGTGCGACCGCATCTGGGGCGTGGGAAGGAAGTGCTGCTCGCCGTACCGGCCTGGTACACGCGCGAGCAGCTGGCGCTGCTGCTCGGGGTCGCGCAGGAGGCGGGCCTCGAGCCCGTGGGCCTGGTGGACGCGGGGCTCGCCGCGGCCTCGCTCGAACCCGCGCCGGACAACGTGCTGCAGTTCGAGCTGGGCCTGCACCGCGCAGTGCTCACGGTGCTCGATCACGGCGGCGAACTGAGGCGCACGCGATTCGAACTCCTGCCACAGCACGGCTGGATGGCGCTGCAGCAGGCCTGGCTCGACCTGATCGCCGCGACGTTCGTGCGCAAGACGCGCTTCGATCCGCTGCACGAGGCCGCCACCGAGCAACGTCTGTGGGACGGCCTCCCGGGCTGGCTCGGCGCGCTGCGCGATGCGCCAGCGGTGACGATTGAGCTCGACGCTGCCGGCGCGACGCAGTCGATCGAACTCGCCGCCGCCGATTTCGCCGCCGCCGCGCGCCGCGTGTACGACGAATACGCCCGGGTACTGCAACGAGCGCGCCCCGCGGGCGGCCCGCTGCACGTCCGGCTCTCGCACCGGCTCGTGGACCTGCCGGGCCTCGAGACCCGGCTCGCGGAAATCCGTGATTGCGAGCTGACGCGCCTGCCGCGCGGCGCGGCCGCGCTTGGCGCACTCGCCTACGAGCGCATCCTGCGACGCAGTGGCGGCGGGGGTCTGGCACTCGTGCAGCACTTGCCGGTGCCGTCGCGGGCCGGAGCGGCTCCGGCGACCACGCGCTCACCCGCGGTACCGGCTGATGCCCGGCCGACGCACGTGGTCCACCAGAGCCGCGCGTACGCCATCGGCGCGCGGCCGCTCACGCTGGGATCGGCGGTGCCCGATGGCCGTCGCGCGCTCGCAATCGCCGCGGGGCCCGGTATTTCCCGGGCGCACTGCACGCTGGCGCGCGTGGACGGTACCGTCTGGCTCGAGGACCACAGCACGTACGGCACACTGGTGAACGGCGAGCGCATCAGCGGCCGCATCGAACTGCGCGCGGGGGATCGGCTGCGGCTCGGCAGCCCCGGCGCGGAATGCGAGCTGGTGCGCGTGGTGGACGACGATGGCTCGGCGTAAGACGGAGGTCTTCAGCCTCTCGTTCCTCGACGTGATCGCGTGCGGGTTCGGGGCGGTCGTGCTCTTCTACACGATTCTGAGCGCACAGGCGGGCCACCAGCGCCAGCAGCGCAACGACGACCTGCAGGCCGAAGTGAACAAGCTCGAGGAGGAAGTCCTCGAGGGTTACAAGAATCTCGTCGTGCTGCGCAACTCGCTCGACAGCACCGACCAGGCGGTGCCAGCGGAGGGGCTCGCGAGTCGCATCATCGAGGAGACCGAGAGACTCAAGCAGCAGCTCGCGGAGGCCGAGAAGGACACACTCTCGAAGCGCGAGACCATCGAGCGGCTGAAGCAGGATCTCAAGTCGCTCGACGAGGGTACGCGGCGGCTGAGCGCGGGCACGCCGAGCCCGGGCAAGCCCGGCACCCGCATCAAGGGATTCGTGGGCAGTGGCGACCGCCAGTACCTGACGGGCCTAAAGGTGGGCGGGGAACGCATCCTGATCCTCGTCGATGTCTCCGCCAGCATGATGGACGAGACGGTCGTCAACGTGATCCGGCTGCGCAACATGCCGGAGGTCCGGCGGCTGTCTGCCGAGAAGTGGCGCCGTACCGTCGGCACCGTGGACTGGCTCACCTCGCAGCTGCCGGCCAAGTCGAAGTTCCAGGTCTACGCGTTCAACACCAGGGCTCAGCCGCTTGCGCCGGGCAGCGCGGGCAAGTGGCTCGGCGCCGACGATGCCACGGCGTTGAACGATGCCCTGCGCGAGCTGCGCAAGATCGTGCCGCAGGACGGCACGAGCCTCGAAAACGCATTCGCCGTCGTCACGGCGTTCTCGCCGCGACCCGACAACATCATCCTCGTCACCGATGGCCTGCCGACCCAGGGCGCAACACCGCCCGCGGTGCGCAAGACCATCGATGGTGAAGGGCGGCTCAAGCTCTTCGAGCGGGCCATCGGACGGTTGCCGACCGGCATCCCGGTCAACGTCATCCTGCTGCCCATGGAAGGCGACCCGCTCGCGCCGAGCGCATTCTGGACGCTCGCGCGGCGCACCAATGGTTCGTTCCTGAGCCCGGCGCGGGACTGGCCATGAGGCGCTCGCGACTCGGCCGGCGCGACGTCGAGGTCTTCAGCCTCTCGTTCCTCGATGCAATCTGCTGCGGCTTCGGCGCGGTGATCCTGCTGCTCGTGCTCACCGAGGTGGGCGAACCGGTCGTGTTCGAGAAGTCGCGCGAGGACCTGCAGGGGCGGGTGCTCAAGCTGCAGCAGGAACTCCAGGAGATCCGCGGCACGAGCGAAGTCCTGAACCGTGAACTCAAGACGCGTCGCATCCAGCTTTCCGAGGAACAGCTCAAGATCGCGCGGTTGCGCGGCGACCTGAGCGCGCTGCGTGGCCAGTACGAGTCTTCGCGCGAGGAGGCCGAGGTCGCCAATGAGATCGAGGGACAACTCGTCTCGGCGCAGCAGGATCTCACCGAGGAGATGAAGCGCCTGCTCGGCGCGCAGTACCGCCGCAAGGACGACTCGCCGATCGGCGGCGTGCCGGTGGACAGCGAGTACATCATCTTCATCATCGACACGTCGGGCAGCATGGCGAACTACGCCTGGCCGCTCATGCTCAAGAAGATGCAGGAAGTGCTGGACGCCTATCCCACGGTGAAGGGCTGGCAGGTGATGAGCGACGAGGGTGCCTACATGTTCCCCTCGTACCGGGGCCGCTGGCTGCCGGACACGCCCACGCAACGCAAGCTCGTGCTCGAGCGGCTCCGTGACTGGTTCCCGTTCAGCAACTCGAGCCCCGTCGAGGGCATCGTCGAGGCGATTCGCACCTACCACGCGACGGGCCTCAAGATCAGCCTCTATGTTTTCGGCGACGAGTTCACCGGTTCGTCCGTGGACTCGGTCGTGCGTGCAGTGGACCTCATCAACCGCGAGGATCGCACCGGCCAGCGACGCGTGCGGATCCATTCCGTCGGCTTCCCGGTGCGGCCGGACGCACCGCAGTACACCAGCATCCGCTTCGCCACGCTGATGCGCATCCTCTGCGCGCGCAATGGCGGCACCTTCGTGGGGCTCAACGAGCCCGGATCCTACCGCCGCTGAGCCGGAACATGCGACGATGCGCGCGATGATGAAGAAGGTGGGCAGCGACTGGGCGGTCGTCCGCGGCTCGTGCCGCTGGGCCGCATGGCCGCTGCTTGCACTTCTGTCTGCGTGTGGGACGACCGAGTTCGAAGCAAAGCCCGTCATCCCGGCGCCGCTGATCACGAAGATCCCGGTCGTCGTGGGCGTGTACATTCCGGCAGAGTTCCGGGAGAAAGTGCATCGCGAGAAACGGGACGGGTCCGAGTACGCCATTACGCTGGGCGCCGCGCAGGCGGACGGCTTCATGCGCCTCATGACGGCAATGTTCACGCGCGTCGTGCCCGTCCTCGGGGCGGATGCCGGGGCCAGCACGGATCCCGAAATCCGCGGCGTGCTCGAGCCCGTGCTCGAGGAGTTCGAGTTCATCACGCCCTCCGATTCGGGCGCCCCGCTCTATGCGGTGAGCCTCAAGTACCGGATCAACGGCTACACGCCGACCGGGCAGCTGTTCGATTCATGGACATTTACCGGCTATGGGACGGCTTCGAGTGCCGGGATGCCGACGCAGGGCAAGCCCGGGCTGCGGCAGGCCACGGCGCTGGCAATTCGGGATGCAGGGGCGAAGCTCGCAACCGAGTTCCGCGAGCAGGCTATCGCCCGGGGCTTGCTTCCGGCCGAGGCCGGGCCGCCGCCGACCGAAGTGCCCGACCCTGCGCAATGAAGGTCATTTGGCCGGCTTGTCGTCGGCCGGCGCCGGCACCGGCGGCAGCAGCACGTAGAACGGTTGGCTGAAGCGAACACCCGGTGTCGCGACTGGCTGGCCGTTCTCCATGCGCGGCCGATAGCGGGCGGTTTCTGCGGCCCGGATGGCCTGCCCGGCGAGCTTCGGGTCGCCGGCGTCGGCCACGACCTTCACATCCTGCACGCGGCCCTGCGGGTTTACCGTCAGCTCGAGCTCGACGTTGCGTAACTCCGCCTCGGTCGCTGGCCGGGCACGGTAGCGATCCCAGGACTCCGGCCAGGTGTAGTACAGCAGGACCGGCCTGCCATACAGTGCCTCGCTCAGCGGCTTCCCATCGACGTCTGCACGACTCGCGGCCAGCCAGGCCTGCTGGTATTGCGGCAGCGCCTTGTCGGGCTGCTGCCGCCACTGGAACCAGTCGCCGAGCTGCGTGCGTATGTCCGCGACCTGTGCCGGCGACGGGTCCGGCCGGTTGCTCGCGATCTCGACCGCTCGTTCGAGTGCCTTCTGTCCGTCGGCAGCGATCGTGCTCGGGGACACCGATGCGGGGGCGGGCACGCTCGGATCGTGGAACAGGGAACTCCGGTCATAGTCCGCCGAGGCCAGGGCCTGCTGCGACGGATCGAGGAGCTGGCGCCGCGCGCAGTCCGCCAGGCCGGCGAGCGGTCCCACCAGAAGTGGCGAGCCGGGGCCTTGCGTGGCCTCGATGATCTCGATCGCGCGACGCAGCGACATGCGCGACGCGTCGTACGCGCCGGAGCGTGCGTACCAGCGGCCAATCGACTCGAGCTCGTGCGCATATTGCAGGCTGCCGGCGCCGTGCTTGCGCTCGACGATGCGCAGCGCATAGCGGCGCGCCTGCAGCGCCTCCTGCATTCGATCGAGGGCGCTGAGGGAATCGGCATAGTCCTCGAGGAGCGGCAACTGCTCCTCGTTGAAGAGCCCCTCTCCGCGGCGACTGAGTGCGATGGCACGCTCGAAGCGGGCGACGGCGAGCTCGTGTCGCTTTGCCGCGTGATAGGTCCTCGCCAGGCCGGCATTTGCGCGGGCGAGGCGCGGGTTGGTCATGCGGCCCGTGGCCTCGATCAGTTCGATGACACGCAGGTAGCTGGTCTCCGACCCGAGGTAGTCCCCGGCGTAGTACTGCACCGTGGCAAGGTTCATCAGCGCCACCTGCAACTCCTCGCCGCCGGTGCCCGCCTTCGGGTTCGTGAGATCCACGACCGTCTGGGCCGCCGCTGCCGCCTCCGGGTACTGCTTCTGGTCGAAGAGGCGTCGGAACTCCGCGAAGGCATCGGCGCGCGATGGCGGGGTCGCGGCGGGTGCTGCTGCTGTGGCCGTCGGCTCCGGCGCCGCCGGTTGATCAGGCGGTGGACCTGCAACCTGCGCGACCGACACGCCGCACATTGCCACGAGGGCGGCTCCCAGCAGGGGCCGGGGCCGGCACGGTGACCGTTTCGTGGCGGAGGGTTGCAGTTTCACGCCCCCAACAACTACACGGGGACGGCCACAGATGCAATCTCGCTCAGGGTCGCTCGAAGAGGTAGTGGGAGACCAGCCACTCCTCGCCGTCGCGGTAACCGAAGAGTTCGGCACAGGACATGAAGAACACCCGCCAGTAGACCCACCAGCGCGTTGCCTGGGCGACGCCATACGTGCGCCCAAGGATCGGCATGACGCGTTCGCGCTGGCGATCCATGTTCGCGAGCCAGGCCTCCGCGGTCCTATGGTAGTGCGTCCCGCTGACCCGCCAGTGCTCGAGCAGGCGTACGTCGCGCTGGAAGTGCAGCAGCAGGTGGTCGCTCGGCATGATCCCGCCGGTGAAGAAGTACCGCGCCATCCAGTCGCTCTCATCGCGCACCTCGAAAGGGTAGGCGTAGCACGCGTGCGTGAAGACGTGGACGAAGAGCGTTGCGCCCGGGCGCATCCAGCCGGCGATGCGCCCGAGCAGCGTCTCGTAATTGCGCATGTGTTCGAACATCTCGACCGAGACAACCCGGTCGAAACGGCGATCCCGCTGGAACCCGAGCACGTTCGCGTCGCGCGTGATCACCTCGACGTTGGTGAGTCCACGCTCGGCGGCACGCGCATCGATGAACCGCTTCTGCGTGCGCGAATTGGAAACCGCCGTGATGCGGGCATTCGGGTAGTGGCCGGCCATCCACAAGGTGAGCGAACCCCAGCCACAGCCGAGTTCGAGGACCTCGTCGCCATCCTGGAGGCGCGCCCGTTCGCAGGTGAGCCGGAGCATCTCTGCCTCGGCTTCGTCGAGGGAGTCGACGCCCGGGCTGAAGTAGCAGGAGGAGTACTTCAGGTGCCTGCCGAGCACCTGCTCGAAGAACTCGCAGGGCAGTTCGTAGTGCTGCTCGTTCGCCTCGCGCGTGGCGACGGCAACGGGACTCTGCTTCAGGTCCGCAACGAATCGCATGAAGTGCGCCTGCTGCGCCTCCACATTGCCCTTGTCCTCCTCGCGGAGGCGCTGGGCCAGCAGGCGGCGGATGCCGTGGCGGATCAGCCAGTCGGGGAGCAGGTCGCGCTCCAGGAGCGTGAAGGGGAGTGAAGACATGGGGATGCGGATGGCGGATGGTCAGAAACAGGAGCGGCCCCTCGAGCCGCCATCTACCCTGTCCGCTACCCGCTCTCTGCCCAGCAGCACATGGCTGGCCATGGCGATGTTGCCCAGCAGCATGATCGCCACGAACCAGTTGGCGCGGGCCGGTTCGGTGACGAGGCCGCTCCAGTCCCACAGCGGTTGCTTCAGGCTCGCGGTCGTCGTCACGACGAGCATCGCGACGAGGATGCAGCCGAACAGCAGTTTCAGGGCAAGGCGTGCGGTCATGCCGGCCCGTTCGCCAATGCGGGCGCAGCGGATTCGGTCAGGCGGACGCTGCGGTCCGCACGCCGGCGGGGCGCCGGACGGCCATCGTCTCGGTCCTGTACCGCCATACTTCGACGTCCGGATCCCAGAAGCCCGCCGTCCAGCCGGCCTTGAGCTTCAGCCGCCGCAGGAAGTCACGCGGGTCGTCAATCTGATTCCACACCTTGGGCAGGAACGTCGCCCGGGAGCCCCGCCACGCGATCACGAGTCCGTCCTCGCCCGGTACCACCTGCCGCAGCAGTTCGGCCTCACCGTGCACGTACATGCGCTCGAGTGGCGAGAGTACCGATATCTCGAGATCCACCCGGACCCACTCGCGGAACTCGAGCGGCGGGAACCGCGGATCGTTGAACGCGCTGACCTGCGCGTTGTGCCAGACATCCAGCGCCAGCGCGCGCCGCGGATCCAGCGTGCCGCAGCACCCACGCAACTCGTCCTCGATGGTCAACGTCACGAAGGTTGCGCGTTCCGCAAGCAGTTCTTCGGGCAGCCCCGCCGTTGGCGGAAGTGAGCCCGCCGTGCCGGCGAGGCGTGCTTCGATCGCGGATGCAGCCGTGCCGAGCAGCATCTCGCGCGAGCCGGGCTCAAGCCTCGTAGAGAGCGTAACTGCCATAACCGACCACCCTGGAGCGATCGCCCGCGGTATCGCCGGAGTTGCGCTGGTCGAGCAGTTCGACGCGCAGCCCGCGCCGGCGGGCGACTTCCATCAGGCCATTGATGCCGCGCGCACCGCAGGCCTGCTCGTCCGAGACGTCGCCGCGCCGCGCCAGGATCGAGCGCGTGGTTTCGTCGTCGAGGTGCCGCGCCTCGGCATACGTGTGGTAATGACTCAGGTCCGAGCTGACGACGATCAGGGTATCCGGCCCGTTCCACACGGCGTCGAGCGCGCGGGCCACCTGCTCCGGAGGCGCGAGGCCGATGGCGATCGGCAGGACGTCGAACTTTCCGAGCACTGCCTGCAGGAACGGCAACTGCACCTCGAGCGAATGCTCCGTCGCGTGCGGCGCATCTGCGATGCCGACGAGGCCATGCTCGCGCAGCCTGCGACGTCCGGCCTCGTCGATCGGCACATCCCCGAGCGGAGTCGCGAAGTAGTCGTCCGAAGGCACGGCCATCCCGCGCATCGGTACGCGGTGGCTGGGCCCGAACAGCGCCACGTGGCGAATGCCAGCGCCCACGCCTTCGAGCAAGCGGTAGCCGCAGCCGGCGACCGAGCCCGAGTAGAGGTAGCCGGCATGCGGAACGATCAGCGCCTTGGGTGCGCGTGCCGCCGCGTCCGCCCCGTGCTCGTGCACGAATGCGAGGACCGCGGCGCGGAGGGCCGCCTCGTCGTCCGGATAGAACAATCCGGCGACCGCTGGCGGTCGTACCCTTGACTTACCCATGACTAGACTCAACATCTCCGTTAATGGGCGGGTCGCGCCCTTTGCCTGGCTGCACGAGGCCGTGAGCCAATATCTCGCCCGTCGCGAGCGGGTACCAATCGTATGAATACCGATTTTTCTGCCATTCCTACGCGCTACTGGAGCCGGATCGACGATGGCCGCGTGCAGTGCGACGTCTGCCCGCGGCATTGCCGACTCCACGAGGGACAGCGCGGGCTCTGTTTCGTTCGCGGGCGTGACCGCAACGGGATAGAGCTTTATACGTATGGCCGCTCCAGCGGGTTCTGCGTCGACCCGATCGAGAAGAAGCCTCTCGATCATTTCCTGCCTGGCTCCGCGGTGCTCTCCTTCGGCACGGCGGGCTGCAACCTCGCGTGCAAGTTCTGCCAGAACTGGGACATGAGCAAGTCGCGCGAGATGGATACGCTGGCCGACTCGGCATCGCCGCGCGAGCTCGCGAATGCTGCGGTGCAGCTCGGCTGCGCGAGTGTGGCGTTCACGTACAACGACCCCACCGTGTTCATGGAGTACGCCATCGACGTTGCGCAGGCCTGCCATGAGGTCGGCGTGAAGACGGTTGCAGTGACGGCCGGTTACATGTGCCCCGAGCCGCGGGAGGAATTCTTCCGCTGGATCGACGCAGCCAACGTCGACCTGAAGGCGTTCACCGAGCGTTTCTACCGCAACATCTGCGGGTCCGAGCTGGCGCCGGTACTCGACACGCTCGCGTATCTCAAGCGCGAGACGAACGTGTGGTTCGAGATCACCACGCTGCTGATCCCCGGCGAGAACGACTCCGACGCCGAGCTCGATCAGATGACGCGCTGGATCGCCGACCATCTCGGGCCCGACGTCCCGCTGCACTTCTCGGCGTTTCATCCGGACTGGAAGATGACCGATCGCTCGCCCACGCCGCCACAGACGTTGACGCGCGCGCGCGGCATCGCCATGCGCAACGGGTTGCACTACGTGTACACGGGGAACGTGCACGACAGGACCGGCGGCAGCACCTGGTGCCCTGGCTGCGGCGCGCTGCTGATCGAGCGCGACTGGTATGAGCTCGGCCGCTGGGGCCTCACGCCCGACGGCGCGTGCTCAGGGTGTGGCCTCGCGGTGCCGGGTGTCTTTGCAGCGCAGCCTGGTGCCTGGGGGGCGCGCCGCCTACCGGTGCGCATGCACCGGCAGTGACGCCCTCGAGCATCAGTCCTGCCTGACCGGCTGGACGCAGTCTTGAACGCGGCCGTCAACGGCGGCCGCGCGCGCCGGCGCGGCGGACGTTGGCGTGCAGCTCCTCGAGCCACACCGTGGCCGGCGAGTCGCTCGGCGCCCGCCAGTCGCTGCGTGGCGAGAGCGAGCCGCCCGAGCCGACCTTCGGGCCGTTCGGCATGGCCGAGCGCTTGAACTGGCTGTCCTGGAAGAAGCGCTTCAGGAACACCTCGAGCCAGTGCAGGATCGTCGCGAGGTCGTACTCGCGCCGTGCGGACTCGGGCACGGTGTCTGGCCACACGCCCGCGTCGCGGTCGCCCCAGGCCGAATGCGCGAGGAACGCTACCTTGCTCGGCCGGTAGCCGAAGCGGCTGAGGTAATACAGGTTGAAGTCCTGCAGCTCGTAGGGACCCACCACGTCCTCGGAAGAATGCTCCGGTTCCTCGCCCGAACCCGGCACCAGCTCCGGCGAGATGCGCGTGTTGACGATGCGATCCAGCACCGCCAGGGTTGCCGCATCGAACTGTTGCGTGTCGACCAGCCAGCGGATCAGGTGCTGGATCAGTGTCTTCGGCACCGAGGCGTTCACGTTGTAGTGCGACATGTGGTCGCCGACACCGTAGGTCGTGAATCCAAGTGCGAGCTCCGAGAGGTCGCCGGTGCCGAGCACCAGCGCGCCGTGCAGGTTCGCGAGCCGGAACAGGTGCGACGTGCGCTCGCCCGCCTGCACGTTCTCGTAAGTGACGTCGAAGGCGCGCTTGCCGGTGGCGGCGGGGTGGCCGATCTGCTCGAGCATCAACGTGGCCGACGGGCGGATGTCGATCTCCTCGGCCGAGATCCGCAATGCCTTCATGAGCCCGTGGGCGCTGTCGAAGGTGTGGCGGCTGGTGCCGAAGCCCGGCAGCGTGTAGCCGAGGATGTTGGCCCGCGGGAGGCCGAGTCGATCGAATGCCCGCACGGCCACGAGCGCCGCCTGGGTCGAATCGAGGCCGCCGGAGATGCCGATCACGACCTTCTTCAGGCCGGTCGCGGCGAGCCGCTTCATCAGCCCCTCGACCTGAATGTCGTAGATCTCAGCGCAGCGTTCGTCGCGCTTCGCATGCTCGGCCGGCACGTACGGAAAGCGCTCGATGCGCCGTCGCAGCGCCGCGCGGCCCCGCGGCAGCTCGAGTTCGAATTCCACCCGCCGGAATTCCCTCAGCCGCGCCGCATGCTCCTGCGCGCAATCGCCGAAGCTCGTGAGCCGCGTGCGCTCCTGGCGCAGGTGGTCGAGATCGACGTCGGCCGTGATGAGCCCCGGCTCGAGCGGGAAGCGCTGCGACTCCGCAAGCCGTTCCCCGTTTTCGTAGACGAGTGCGTGGCCGTCCCAGGCGAGGTCGGTGGTGGACTCGCCGGGGCCGGCGGCCGAGAACAGGTATGCCGCGACGCACTTCGCGGATTGGGAAGCGCACAGCAATCGGCGGTAATCCGCCTTGCCGACCGTGATGTCGCTCGCCGACAGATTGGTGAGCACCGTCGCGCCGGCCATCGCAGCCAGCGTGCTCGGCGGCAGCGGCACCCAGAGGTCCTCGCACACCTCCAGGTGCAGGATGAAGCCCGGGACGTTGACTGCGTCGAACAGCAGCCGGTTGCCGAAAGGCACGTCCTGGCCGAGCAACCGCAGCGAGGTCGAGAGCGCCTGCGCCGCCGGGGCGAACTGGCGCTTCTCGTAGAACTCGCGGTAGTTCGGCAGGTAGGTCTTGGGCACGGCGCCGAGGATCCGCCCGCGGTACACGACGAGGCCGCAGTTGAACAGTCGGTCATCGGCCCGGATTGGCGCGCCCACGACGAGCGCCACGGGAATCTCGCGGCTCTCGGTCACCAGTCGCCGGAGCGCGGCGAGCGCTGCGTCGAGCAGGGCATCCTGCTGGAACAGGTCCTCGTTCGAGTAGGCCGACAGTCCGAGTTCCGGGAACACGGCGAGCACGGCCCTTTCGGCGGCCGTGCGGCGGGCCAATGCGATGGTCTGGTCGACGTTGTAAGCCGGCGAAGCGACTTCGACCCGCGGGGTTGCCACGGCAACCCGCACGAACCCGTGCCGATAGATGGACTGGAAGGGCGCCTCGGGCGCGGACCGGCGGGTCGTGGCCATGCAGGACTCTGTTCGGGTTCGACCCCGGCAGTTTCGGCCCATGGCGCAAGGCCGGCAAGGGCCGGATTCCTAGAGGGATGAGAGGCCCGTCACTCCGGGACACGGTCGAAGCGGCTAGTCTCGAAAGCCAGTGGGTCTGGAGTAACCACGGTGGTAAGCACGCTGCTGCGACGGGCGAGGGGATTTTTCGGCGATTCGGAGGCCGAGCCGGCGCCCGCCGTGCCGAAAAAGAAGACCAGTTCCTACCACGCGGTCACCATCGCTACGGGGCCGCGCGCGTGCGACGTCGCGAGGGCCCTGCGGGGCAAGCGCTTCCTGTCACGCGAGGCTCCCGCGGTGCCGCTCAAGAATTGCGACCGGTCGGACTGCACGTGCCGCTACGAGCATCACGATGACCGTCGCAAGGGGCAGCGCCGTGCCCGCGACCTGGGCGTGTCGATCGACGGGTACGAAGGATCCGAAAAGCGCGTCAAGACGGGTCGCGGGCGGCGGAAAAGCGAAACCTGACGGCGGCGGCCGTCCGCTATCGGCGAGCCCCCACCGCGGCATCGCTCACGAACGGATTGCCGAGCCGTTCCTCCCCGAACGTCGACATCGGCCCGTGCCCAGGTACGAACCGCACGTCGTCCCCCAGGGGAAACAATTTGCCGCGGATCGCCCGAATGAGCGTGTCGTAGTCCCCGCCCGGGAAATCCGTGCGGCCGATCGAGCCGGCGAACAGTACGTCGCCGACGAACGCGAGCCGTTCGGCAGCGGAGTAGAACACGACGTGGCCCGGGGTATGCCCGGGGCAGTGGCGCACCTCGAATTCCAGGTCGCCGACCTCTACGCGGTCGCCCTCGTCGAGCCAGCGGTCGGGCTCGAATCTGTCGCAACGGTCGAAGCCGAACATCCTCGCCTGCTCGGGCAGACCGTCGATCCAGAACTGGTCGCCCCTGTGCGGCCCCACGATGGGGAGCTTCAGGTTCCGCGCGAGTTCCGCCGTGCCGCCGGCGTGATCGATGTGCGCATGCGTCAGCAGGATCTGCTCGAGGCGCACGTTCTCCCGGCGCGCGGCGGCCAGGATCTTGTCCAGGTCGCCGCCCGGGTCCACCACTGCGCCGGCCCCGGTGCGCTCGCACCAGACGAGCGAGCAGTTTTGCGCGAACGGCGTTACGGGAATGATGCTGGCGCGCAACTCAGGTGCTCCGGCCGGGTGGCGGCGGGGCCGCGGGCTGCGCGCTCTGCACGCCACCCATCAGGGCGATGCGCATGCCGGCCTCGACCGTGAGCGACGTCGGCTCGATCAGGTGCCGCGGCAGGAACACGGTATAGCCCCCCACCATGTAGCTCATCGGCAGGTAGACGGCGACCGTGTCGCCCGCCGGGTCGTTGATGCCCAGCGCCGAGCCGGACTCCGCCGTCACGAAGCCGATGATCTTGCCGGGTCCGAAGGGCACCATCACGACGCGCTTCAGGTCGCTGCCCTGGCCCGACGACGGGAAGAACCGCATGAAGTCGCGGATTGCCAGGTAGATGGTCTTCACGACCGGGATGCGGGCGAACAGCTGGTCGCTCAGGCGCAGCGCGCGGCGCACGAAGTAGGCGTTGACCGCGAGCCCCACCCCGTACAACACCAGCAGGCCCGCGAGCAGGCCGAGTCCCGGCCAGTACGCGTCGGCCGGGACCACGAGCTTGAGCACGCTCGAGAACAGCCGCTCGGCGGTCACCGCCAGCCAGTACACGAGGTACAGCGTGAGCCCGATCGGCAGGATCGCCACCAGGCCCTTGAGCATCGTGTTCCAGATCGTGCGCATGGTCCTTCCTCGCCGCGGGTTGCGAAGTATGCGGAGGAGAGCCCCGCCTCGCCAGCGTGATCACGTATCATCGCGGTCATTCCCCGGATTCCAAGCGATGTCCCTGCGAACACGACTCTTCGCCAGCCTCCTGCTTTTGATCAGCGTTCCTGCCGCGCTCCAGGCGCGCGACCGCCCGTACCTGCCGCCCGAGGTCGAGCGCGTCCTGGCGCAACGTCGCGTTCCCGGCACCAGCCTCAGCGTGCTGGTGCGCGAGGTCGGGCGGGACGAGCCCATCGTCAGCTACAACTCGCAGGTGCCGCGCAATCCGGCGTCGACCATGAAGGTGCTCACCACTTACGCGGCGCTCGAGATCCTGGGGCCGGCCTACACGTGGGAGACCCGCGCATACGCCACCGGCCCGGTGCGGGACCAGGTGCTCGACGGCAATCTCGTGCTGGTGGGCGGCGGTGACCCGTTCATGACGGCCGATCGCTGGTGGGGCTTCGTCAGCGGACTCCGGGGGGCCGGCATCGAGCGCGTGACGGGCGACGTGATCATCGACAATAGCTACTTCGCGCCGCAGGGCGACGACCGTGGCGCGTTCGACAACCGGCCGTACCGTACCTACAACGTGCTCCCGGACGCGCTGATGGTCAATTTCCAGACCGTCACCCTGAGCGTGATCCCGGACGTCGGCAGCGGATCCGTGCGCGTCAGCGCCAACCCCTGGCCGGCGAACCTCGTCATCGACAACTCGGTGAAGCTGGACAAGGGCGCTTGCCGGCGCGGCTCCGGAGGCGTGGTGGTGGCGATGCCCGACGGCGCGATGGGCAGTCGCGTCAGCCTGACGGGGCGCTATGCATCGGGTTGCGGCCCGTTTTCCGTGACGCGCGTGGTCATGCGCCCGCCGGACTACGCCTACGGGACGTTCAGGACGTTCTGGCAGCAGACGGGGGGCACGTTGAACGGAGGCATGCGGCTCGGCCCGGTGCCGGCAGACGCGCACCTGTTGTACACGCACGACTCCCTGTCGCTCGCCGAGGTGATCCGCCTCGTCAACAAGTACTCGAGCAACGTGATGGCGCGGCACCTGCTGCTGACCCTGGCGGTGGAAAAGGCCGGACGTCCGGGCACGACGGCCGCGGGGCGGCAGGTGATCGTGGACTTTCTCGCCTCACGCGGCATTGCGATTCCCGACCTCGTGCTCGAGAACGGTTCCGGCCTCTCGCGGGAGGAGCGCATCACCGCGGCCGGTCTCGGCGACGTCCTCCTTGCGGCGTGGCGGAGCCAGTACATGCCGGAGTTCGCTGCGTCGCTGCCCCTGTCGGCCACCGACGGCACATTGCGTCGCCGCTTCCGGGCGCCCGAGATGCAGGGCCGCCTGCGCATGAAGACGGGCAGCCTCGACGATGTCAGCGCGCTGGCGGGTTACGTGAATGCCGCCTCCGGCCGCACCTATGTCACCGTCGTCATCCTCAATCACCCCCTCGCCGGGGCCGGGGTGGGCGAGGCCGTGCAGGCGGCGCTGGTCCAGTGGGTGTTCGGGCAATAGCCGACCCTCATCCTTTGGTCGAATGACGATGCGGCAGGCCGTGCCGGGCTGGCTATACTCGGATCCGGAACGCAGCCCCGGTCAAAGCCATGGCGTATGACCCGAACAACGTGTTCGCCCGCATCCTGCGTGGCGAGATCCCGGCCCACAAGGTCCTCGAGGACGACTCGACGCTCGCCTTCATGGACGTGATGCCGCAATCCGACGGCCACACGCTCGTGGTGCCGAAGTTCGCGGCCGAGACCGTCTTCGACCTGCCGCCAGATCTCCTGGCGGCCACCATTCTCACGACCCAGCGCGTGGCCCACGCAGTCAAGCGAGCCTTCGACCCGCCGGGCCTGATGATCGCGCAGCTGAACGGCCGCGGCGCCGGCCAGAGCGTGCTTCACATTCATTTTCACGTGTTGCCACGCTACGAGGGCGTGGACTTCCGTTTTCATGCGCGGGACATGGCGGATCCGAAGCTGCTGGCTGAGCACGCGGCGCGAATCCGGGCTGCACTCGACTGACGGGGAGACAAGGACATGACCAAGCTCTACACGGTGCCGGCGCCGTTTGCCGCCGCAGCAAGGTACCGTCACGACGACTACCGTCGCCTCTACGAGGAGTCGGTCCGGGACCCGGAGGGCTTCTGGGGGCGGATGGCGCAGCGCCTCGACTGGCTGCGGCCCTTCGGCAAGGTCAAGGACGTCAGCTTCGATGCGCGCGACTTCCGCATCCGCTGGTTCGAAGACGGGCAGCTGAACGTCGCGGCTAATTGCCTCGACCGCCACCTCGCCCGCCGCGGCGACAAGACGGCCATCATCTGGGAAGGCGACGATCCGAACGAGTCCGAGCGGATCAGCTACCGCGAGCTGTATTACCGCGTCTGCAAGCTCGGAAACGCGCTGCGGTCGCTTGGAGTGCAGAAGGGCGACCGCGTCACCATCTACCTGCCAATGATTCCCGAGGCGGCGGTGGCCATGCTCGCCTGCGCGCGCATCGGCGCGATCCATTCCGTCGTGTTCGGCGGGTTCTCGCCGGATTCCCTCTCCGGCCGCATCTCCGACTGCGCGTCGACCGTCGTGATCACGGCGGACGAGGGCGTTCGTGGCGGCAAGCGAGTCCCGCTCAAGAGCAACGTCGACCAGGCGTTGAGCGCGCCCGGTACCGAGAGCGTGCGGCACGTCCTCGTGGTGCGCCGCACGGCCTCGCCGGTGGCCATGTACGAGCGCGACCAGTGGTACCACGAGCTGGTGGACGCACAGCCGGACGAGTGCGAGCCGGCGGTGATGGACGCCGAGGACCCGCTCTTCATCCTCTACACCTCCGGATCGACCGGCAAGCCGAAGGGCGTCCTGCACACCAGCGGCGGTTATCTCGTCTATGCGGCGCTTACCCACGAAGCCGTCTTCGACCTGCGTGAGGACGACATCTTCTGGTGCACCGCGGACGTCGGCTGGGTCACGGGTCACAGCTACGTGGTCTACGGCCCGCTCGCCAACGGCGCGACCTCGGTGATGTTCGAGGGGGTGCCGAACTATCCCGACGTCAGCCGCTTCTGGCAGGCGGTGGACAAGCACAAGGTGACGGTCTTCTACACGGCGCCGACGGCGCTCCGGGCGCTGATGCGCGAGGGCGATGTGCCGGTGAAGAAGCACTCGCGTGAGTCGCTGCGCCTGCTCGGCACCGTGGGCGAGCCGATCAACCCCGAAGCCTGGGAGTGGTATCACCGCGTGGTCGGCGATGACCGCTGCCCGATCGTCGATACGTGGTGGCAGACGGAGACCGGCGGCATCCTCATCACGCCGCTGCCCGGGGCGATCGACCAGAAGCCCGGCTCGGCCACGCTGCCGTTCTTCGGCGTATACCCCGCGATCGTCGACAACGACGGCAAGGAGCTCGAGGGCGCCTGCGAAGGCAACCTCGTGATCACGGACAGCTGGCCCGGGCAGATGCGCACGGTGTTCGGCGACCACCAGCGATTCGTCGACACGTACTTCAAGACGTTCCCCGGACGTTACTTCACCGGCGACGGCGCGAAGCGCGACGAGGACGGGTATTACTGGATCACGGGGCGGGTCGACGACGTGCTGAACGTGGCGGGACACCGCCTCGGCACGGCCGAGATCGAGAGTGCGCTGGTGGCGCACCCCAAGGTTGCCGAGGCAGCGGTCGTCGGATGTCCGCACGACATCAAGGGGCAGGGCATCTACGCCTACGTCACGCTCGTGTTCGACGCCGAGCCCAGCGAGCCGTTGCGCAAGGAATTGCGGGAGTGGGTGCGCCGCGAGATCGGCCCGATCGCCACGCCGGACTTCATCCAGTGGGCGCCCGGTCTGCCGAAGACGCGCTCGGGCAAGATCATGCGCCGCATCCTGCGCAAGATTGCCGCGAACGAGCACGACCAGCTCGGCGACATTACGACCCTGGCTGATCCCTCGGTCGTGGCCCAGCTGGTCGAATATCGCATGAACCGCTGACGGCGCATCGGGCGGCCCGGGAGCCTTCGACCATGGTCGAAGGCTCCCGGGCCGCCGGACCGCCCCGCATTCGACCAATGTCGCAGTGGGCCCGGACCGGGCCCTTGCTAGATTCACCCCGCGAAGTACAGCGGCTGCCCGCGTCACAACGAGGAGAATCGCATGGCCACAGCGCCCAACATCGACTGGAACGCGGTGATCGCCGATCCGCGCTTCCAGAAGCTGCACCTCAGGAAACAGCTGGTCCTCACGGGACTGATGGTCTTTTCGGTGTTCTATTACTTCCTGTTGCCGATCGGCGCCGCCTATTTCCAGGACCTCTACAAGGTCAAGGTCTGGGGCGTCGTCAACTTCGGGCTGTTGTTCGCGCTGAGCGAATTCGTCGTCGCCTGGGGCATCGCGATCTATTACTCGAGGGTGGCCAACCGCGACTTCGACCGCATGGCCCGCGAGATCGCGGCCGACTACGAGAAGAAGGGGGGCTGAACCATGCAGACCACGTATCGACGCTGGCTCGCCTGGGGAATCGCGGGCGTCCTGACCGTTTCCAGCGGCGCCGCCTTCGCGCAGGGCGCAGTCTCCGACAAGTATCGCTGGATCACCTTCCTGGTGTTCGCGGCGATCATCACGCTGACGATGTATGTCACGTACCTTGCGGCGAAGCGCGTGAAGTCGGCGTCCGATTTCTACACCGCTGGTGGCGGCGTGTCGGGCCTGCAGAACGGCTGGGCGATCGCGGGCGACTACCTGTCGGCGGCCTCCTTCCTCGGCATCGCCGGTCTGATCTCGCAGTACGGCTATGACGGCTTCATGTACTCCGTCGGCTGGCTCGTTGCCTACATCACGGTGCTGCTGGTGATCGCGGAGCCCTGCCGCAACATCGGCCGGTACACGCTGCCCGACATCCTTGCGTACCGCAACAACCCGAGGGCGATGCGCGTCGTCGGCGCGATCTCGGTCATCACGGTCTCGACGTTCTACTTGACGGCGCAGATGGTCGGCGGCGGCGTGCTGGTGAAGACGCTGATCGGCATCGACTACGAGATCTCCGTGATCGCGGTGGGCGTGCTGATGCTCGCCTACGTGCTGTTCGGCGGCATGGTCGCCACGACCTGGGTGCAGATCATCAAGGCCATCCTGCTCGTGATCGCCTCGCTGGTGCTCGTGATGCTGGTGTGGTTGCCCTACGGCTTCTCGCTGCCGGCCTTCCTGCAGGACGTGGTCGGCGATCCGAAGGTGCAGGCGAAGGTCGCTTCGCTGCTCGGCGATCCGGCGAAGAACATGTCGGCGGCCGAACTCGGCCAGCGCTTCCTCGAGCCGGGCCTCTACTTCAAGAATCCGATCGATCAGATCTCGCTCGGCCTGGCGCTCGTATTCGGCACCGCCGGCATGCCGCACATTCTGATGCGGTTCTTCACCGTGCCGACGGCGCAGCAGGCGCGCAAGTCGGTGGTGTGGGCCATGGCCATCATCGGTGGCTTCTACGTGCTTACGCTGTTCCTCGGCTTCGGGGCCGCCAAGCACGTCGGTCCGGCCGCGATCGCGGCCGTCGATGCCGGCGGCAACATGGCCGGCCCGCTGCTGGCGCAGTACCTCGGCGGTGGCCCGGAGTCGTTCCTCGGCAACTTCATGCTGGCGTTCGTCTCCGCGGTCGCCTTCGCGACGATCGTCGCGGTGGTCGCGGGGCTCGTGCTCGCGGCGGCCTCGGCGATTGCGCACGACCTTTACGTGGGCGTGTATCACGGCGGCGACGTCGTTCCGCCGCAAATGCAGGTGCGCGCCGCCCGAATTGCGACGGTGGTCGTGGGTGCCATGGCAATCACGATCGGCATCGCCGCCAAGGGTCAGAACGTCGCGCACCTCGTGGCGCTGGCCTTCGCGGTCGCCGCGTCGGCCAACTTCCCCTGCGTGCTCCTGACGCTGTACTGGAGGCGCTGCAACACCGGCGGCATCGTGCTCGGCATGATCGTCGGCACGGTCCTCGCGGTCGGCCTGACGCTGGTCTCGCCAAACGTGACGTATCCGCAGGCAGTCCGCGCGGCTGCGCAGAAGGTGCTGGACGGCGAAGCGGCGAAGCGCAGTGCGATCGAGGCCGCGCTGGCTTCGACCGAAACGCACGTCGCCGAGCAGGCCAGGCTCGACCTCGCGGGGCTCGACAAGGCGGTGAAGAAAGCCCAGGACGACCTGGCCAAGGTCGAGGGCAAGGAGCGGTCCATCATGGGCCTCGAGAAGCCGGCGTTCGAACTCAAGAATCCGGGCATCATCTCGATCCCGCTCGGCTTCCTCGCGGTGCTGCTCGGCTCGCTGCTGTTCCGGGACAAGCGCTCGGAGGATCTCTGGCCCGAGCTCTACGCGCGCCAGAACACCGGCATCCTTGCTTCGAAGGCGACCTCGCACTGACGGGGGATGCAACGACGGCGGGGCGGGTGTAGCTTTCAGTTCGTGGCTACACCCGCCCTCATCGTGGAGTCGACCCTGCGTTTCCTACGGGGCCACGTACCGTTCTCACGGATGGCGCGCAAGGACCTCGAGTTCATCGCCGAACGCGCGCAGCTGGCGTACTTCCCCGTCGGCACGACCATCGTGGATCCGGCCGACGGGATGGCGCAGCACCTGCACATCATCCAGCGCGGTCACGTGCGCGTGCGCAACATGGCGGTCGCGGGCGACGACGAAGTGCGCGGTCCCGGCGAGTGCTTCCCGATGGCGGCGCTGGCAGCGGGCTCGGCCGGGACGCGCCGCTTCGAGGCGACAGAGGACGTCTTCTGTTATCGGCTGGGGCGGGCGGATTTCGACGAACTGCGACAGACCTCTGGCCCGTTCGCGGACGTCTGCACGCAGGCGCTCGCCGGTATCGTCCAGCACTCGCTCGGGCAGTTACGCAAGAATTTCACCCAGCGTGCCCTCGAGCAGCAGACCATGCTCGAGTCACTTCGAACGGTCGTGCGGCGGGCCCCCGTCTTCTGCGACGCAGGCACGCCGATCCGCGCGGCGCTCGAGACCATGCGGAACGAACGGATCGGGACCATTGCCGTCGTCGATTCGACGCAGCGGCCGGTGGGAATCTTTACACTCACCGATCTTATGGAACGTGT
>Ga0079037_100000099_pt1 | contig 28584 bp, 22 predicted proteins | sample Mud3Dept4metaG_FD_71479 | JGI IMG/M metagenome (GOLD analysis project Ga0079037, IMG submission 71479) | Freshwater wetland microbial communities from Ohio, USA, analyzing the effect of biotic and abiotic controls - Mud 3 Core 4 Depth 4 metaG | ecosystem: Environmental > Aquatic > Freshwater >... | reverse complement strand
CACCGAAAGCATAATCATCGACTGATTTATATTTGTCAGTTGTGAAATTCCTTAGATTTACCACATTGATTTCAACCAGACCTTTTTCTCTGGCTCTTTTTACAATCGAATGATTCAGAGGACTTTCAAGAAGTTCAGGTAAAACAGTAAGGATATCTATACGCATAAGTGAACTTATTTATGTAAATGTAAGAAGAAAAAGGCACAAAGGTGCAATGGCAAAGCGACGCAAAGGCACAAAGGTGCAACGGCGAACTGGAGTAAAGAATTCGTTTTATTAATACTTTGCGTATTTTGCTTCAGGTTCGCATTTTCTGAGGTTAATACCTTATAATATTCCAGGGTTTGTTTATTTTTATCATATGGAATGCAGGGAAAACTGTGGAGCCTGTTGTATAGAAATTTCTATTTCATCTCCGATTCCGGGAATGCCAGATGGTAAACCGGCAGGAGTGGCATGTATCCATTTACTTGATGATTATAAATGTGCACTATACGACGATTTTTCAAGGCCAAAGGTATGTATTGATTTTAAGCCAGAACCGTGCATCTGCGGAGAGAGCAGGGAGGAAGCAATGAGGATAATAGCTTCGCTGTCTTAACGTCAGTCGCTCTGCTCCGTACAAAATCTAACAGACTTAATGACAATCCAAAGGGCATAAAGACATTATTTTCCTGATGCATACACCACCTTTCCACCGGTTATCGTATAATTTACCTTCGTTTTCATGATTTCGGATTCAGGAATTGTCAGAAGATCCTTATCAACAATAACAATATCAGCAAGATAACCAGTTTTTATCATACCTTTCCGGTCGTCCATGAATTGCGCATATGCAGACCCCAGTGTATAGTATTTTATTGCTTCTTCCATTGTCAGCTTCTGTTCAGGGAACCAGCCTTTATCCTCTTCTCCTGACCTGTCTTTTCTTGTTACTGCTGCATAGAGGCCCTCCATGGGATTTAACGGTTCGACAGGATAATCTGTTCCAAAAGCAAGAATTGAACCACTCTCAATTAAACTGCGCCAGGCATAAGCACCCTTGCATCTTTCCAAGCCGATCCTTTTCTTATAAAACTTTTTGTCTGAAATGCAATGAGTGGGTTGCATTGACGGGACAACATTAAGCTGTGCAAATCTTTTAATATCAGATAGTTGTATTGTTTGAGCATGTTCATCCCGATGACGTGTGTCGCGTTTCCCGTTAATCTGTAAGGCTTTTTCATATGCATTCAGGGTCCAGTTATTCCCCTTATCGCCTATAGAATGGACACCGATCTGAAATCCCATTTTATCTGCCCTCAGAACCATATCCTCAAACTTTTCATAAGACATCATGGCAAGTCCCGATGACGATGGATTATCGTTGAACGGTTCGAACATCAGTGCTGTCCCTGAGCCTATAGTGCCGTCTATAAATGCTTTCAGGTAACCAAATCTGATCCAGTTCCCCTCCTTTGGATATTTCTTTTCTATCTCTTTATATTTTGGAAGAACTGCAGTATCTCCTGTAAGAGATTCTCCGATATCTATCCTGCATGTCAGAAGACCTGATTTCCAGAGCTTTTCATACACTTCAAAATCAGCACTGCCAGGGATCTGGATACTTGTTACACCTAGCTCTTTTGCCTGGTTCATCGCCATCAGGTAACCCTGCCAGCTCTTTGCTGATTCCTCTTCTGGAGTCCTCACTGGTTTTATTTCACCTGTCACAATAAGATTTTTGGCATGTTCCTTTAAAATGCCAGTAGGTTCACCTGTTGACAGATCTTTCTGGATCTCACCTCCTGGCGGATCAGGTGTATTTTTTGTTATTCCGGATTTTTTGAGGACATAACTGTTGACCAGAACAGAATGTCCGTCTGCCCGGCTAAGCATAACCGGATTATCCGGAGATACATTATCTATTAATTCCTTTACCGGCCATTTCTTATCAATGAACATTTCATGGTCCCAGTGTCCGCCACTGATCAGTTCACCCGGTTTTGACCTGATCACCTGAGCCTTCACCTTTTCAGTAATTACTGAAGGATCAGTAGTATAACGAAGTTCAATATAGTCAGGGTCAAGTGGACCAAAGTGAACATGTGCATCATTAAAACCAGGAATTACAAGCCTTCCTTTTGCATCGATCACTTCAGTTTTTCCGTTTTCAAGAAATCTTTCAATCTTTCTGGTTGTTCCTACCGCAATAATATTTTCACCCCTGACCGCAATTGCTTCTGCTGAAGGATTCTCCTGATCAATTGTGAGGACCTTCCCGTTTATAATTACCAGGTCAGCTTTTTCCTTTTTGCTGCAAGAAAGTGACATAATGATGGTTATTATTGATAATAAGGTAATTAGATATTTCATGAGTTAATACTTTCCAATAATGAAATATATGAAAATAATAAAGAAAGTATAAGGCTGAGATTATATATTGTTATATTAAAGATTTCACAGAGGAGATCGGGAGGAGACGCAGAGTTCCACAGAGGTTCTTCATTTAATAAATACAATTCTCTGTAAGTTCTTCTTATCTCAGATACCTAATTTAACTTCTTGTTAAGATTTTTATTCATGTATTAGTATGACACCTATGTTAAAATAAATAATTTCGTAAAAAAAAATATGATGAAAATAGCATTGATCGGTTATGGAAGAATGGGACACGCAGTTGAAGAAATTGCGGTAATGAGAGGTCATACAATAAAATTAAAAGTTGATCTGGAAAACAATGGTGATCTGAACAAAACAAATCTGGAAGGAGTTGATGTGGCTATTGATTTTTCCTTCCCCGACTCTGCCTTTAATAATATAAAGAAATGTCTCGGAATGAAGGTGCCTGTCGTTTCAGGAACAACGGGATGGCTTAAGGATTATGACGAAGCTGCTGATATATGCAGGAAAAACGGAACCTCTTTTATACACTCTTCAAATTTCAGCATAGGTGTAAATCTGCTCTTCCGGATGAACACGGAACTGGCCAGGTTAATGAGCCGTTACAACGATTACCATGTTTCCATCGAAGAGATCCATCATATTAAAAAGCTTGATGCTCCAAGCGGTACTGCAATTTCTCTCGCTGAGGGGATTAAAAATCAGCATCCCGGATATAAGGGCTGGTGTTTTGAAAACGAAAGATCAGAAAACATGATACCCATCAGGTCGGTCCGTGAAGGCACTGTTCCGGGGACTCACACTGTGTCATGGGATTCGGAAATTGATCGCCTGAGTCTCAGTCACGAATCCAAAAACAGAAAAGGACTTGCATTGGGTGCGGTGGTTGCAGCTGAGTTCATTTACAGAAGAAAAGGAATATTCACGATGAATGATGTGCTTGGATTCTGATTATATTTCTTACTTTTACCGCTTCAAAAATTCGCAACGAAAATGACTCAGATATTCCAAAAAAAATACATAAAGTTTGCCATAGTAGCTATTATTTATATCCTTGTCGTTATCTGGATAGGCAATTACTGGCTGCTGTTAGGATTGGGTATTATTTATGATCTGTACATTTCAGAAAAGGTGAACTGGACCTTCTGGAAAAAGAGAAGCGGTAAAAACAATTCATTTGTTGAGTGGCTTGATGCTTTGATATTTGCAGTGATCGCTGTGACACTAATTAATATCTTCTTATTCCAGAATTACCGGATTCCTACACCATCAATGGAGAAATCCCTTCTTGTAGGGGACCATCTTTTTGTCAGCAAACTGGCATACGGCCCAAGAATGCCTAATACACCAATTGCTTTTCCATTCACACAGCATACCATGCCATTGACAAAAGGCAAATCCTGGTCCAACCTGATTTTATTACCATATAAACGACTGGCCGGAACAGGAAACGTCAGGCAAAATGATCCGATTGTATTCAACTTTCCTGCCGGAGACACTGTTGTTGTTGAAGATCAGGTAACAAGTTATTATGAAATTGTTAGAAGAACTGCAAGAGAACTGCAGACGAGAAATAATTATAACAGTAAAGATACAAAGCCACTGGAGTATTTCTTACCTCTGGCCCGCAAAGAGATATGGGACAGGTACGAAATAATATATCGTCCTCCGGACAGGCGGGATAACTATGTGAAAAGATGTATCGGATTACCGGGCGATACTTTGAAGATAATAGCCGGGATGGTTTATATCGATGGAAAACTTATTCCTGAAAACAAAACTCAGCAAACCACATATGTCGTAGGGACCAATGGAACTACTATCAATCCCAAAGCTTTCGAACGGCTTCATATATCCAAATCTGATCAGACAATGATCTCCAGCTCAGCATATTACCTTCCTTTAACCAAACAAAACGCTGAAGCAATTTCAAAGTTTTCAAATGTAACGGAAGTAACTGCAGTGATTTCAAGGCAGGGAGAATATGCCCCGTATATTTTCCCTTACGATCCTGTTTTAGGATGGAATGAAGATAATTTTGGTCCACTTTGGATACCAAAGAAAGGCGTTACGGTCAGGCTTGATTCTTCGAATCTGAAACTTTATGAACGGATAATTGATGTATATGAAGCTAATGATTTAAAAATTGATGGGAAGACTATATATATAAATGGTGCACAGGCCGATAGTTATACCTTTAAAATGGACTACTATTTTATGATGGGTGATAATCGTCATAATTCTGCAGATTCAAGATACTGGGGATTTGTCCCTGAAGATCATATTGTAGGTAAACCAAAGTTCATCTGGCTTTCGGTCGATAAGGAAGGAAAAGGGCTGAAGAAAATAAGGTTCAGCAGGATGTTTATGAAAGTGAGATAAAAAAAAAGCTGACTCATTACTGGTCAGCTTATCATTTTTTGCTTAAACGCTATTTTACCTTCTCAACGATTGCTTTAAATGCTTCAGGGTGGTTCATTGCAAGGTCAGCCAGAGTTTTTCTGTTCAGGGTAATCCCTTTTTTATCAAGCTTTCCTATGAATTCCGAATAGCTCATATCATACTGGCGTACACCGGCATTAATTCTCTGGATCCATAATGATCTGAACTGACCTTTCTTTTTCCTCCTGTCGCGGTATGCATAACCCAGACCTTTATCCAGGGTATTTTTAGCAACTGTTATTACATTTTTTCTCGAGAGAAAATTTCCTTTTGTCTGCTTAAGAACTTTTTTTCTTCTGGCTCTTGATGCGACTGCATTTACTGATCGTGGCATAACTCATTTTTTTGAATGTCAGCGTTTCGCCGGCGGGCGAACTCTTATCTGCTGAGCAATCTGTTAGTACTAATATTAATTTAACAACGCTTAAAACTATTATTTACTTGCCAGCAGAAGCTTAACATTTTTCCTGTCTGCTTTATCTACAAGTCCGAAATATGCAAGATTCCTTTTGCGTTTTGTGGCTTTCTTTGTAAGGATATGGCTCTTAAATGCATGTTTGCGCTTTATCTTTCCTGTTCCGGTGAGAGAGAATCTCTTCTTTGCACCCGGATTGGTTTTCATTTTTGGCATTTCTGTATTATAAATATTTTAAAACTACTTCTTCTTTTTTGGAGAAAAGGATACGATCATTCGTTTACCTTCAAGTCTTGGCAGCTGTTCGACTTTCCCGTAATCTTCGAGATCGCTTGCAAAACGCAGAAGTAAAACTTCACCCTGCTCCTTGAATAATATTGATCTTCCTTTAAAGAACACATAAGCTCGCACCTTTGCTCCATCCTCAAGGAATCTGATTGCATGCTTGAGCTTAAAATTATAATCATGCTCATCAGTGTTAGGCCCGAATCTTATCTCCTTCACAACAATCTTGGCTGCCCTGGCCTTGATTTCCTTCTGTTTCTTCTTCTGCTGATAGAGAAATTTCTGATAATCAACAATCTTGCATACAGGGGGATCCGCATTCGGAGAAATTTCTACAAGATCGAGTTCCAATTTGTCTGCCAGTTTAAGGGCATCCTGGATACTCATGACTTCGGCTTCTATTTCATCACCTACAACTCTGACTACTTTTGCAGTTATCCGGTTGTTAATTTTGTGAGCCGGCTGGGTAATCCTGCCGGGGCTTCGTCTGATAGGTCCGGTTATAATTCTTTCCTCCTAATTTTTGTTAATACTAATCTTGCTTTTTATTGCAATTAAATCGCAATCTCTTTTTTAATCTCAGCATTGATGAAATTCACAAATTCTTCAATTTTCATGCTTCCTTTATCACCTTCACCCTGTCTGCGGACAGAAACTGTTCCGTTTTCTGCTTCTTTTTCACCTATTATAAGAAGGTAGGGAATCCTCTTTAATTCATTATCCCTGATCTTCTTACCTATCTTTTCGTTCCTGTCGTCAATTAAGGTGCAAATATCGGAATTATTTAGAATTTCCAAAACATTTGATGCATATTCGTTGAATTTTTCGCTAATAGTTAATATAACTGCTTTTTCGGGGGCAAGCCATAACGGGAATTTTCCAGCAGTATTTTCTATCAGGACAGCAACAAATCTCTCCATTGAACCGAAAATGGCTCGGTGTATCATTACGGGCCTGTGCTTCTGATTATCACTTCCGTTGTATGTCAGGTCAAATCGCTCGGGGAGGTTATAATCAACCTGAATTGTACCAAGCTGCCATTTACGTCCAATTGCATCCTTGACCATAAAATCGAGCTTGGGTCCATAAAATGCAGCTTCTCCCGTCACTACTGTTGTGACAAGGTTTTTTTCTGCAGCTGCTTCAATGATATCGCTTTCGGCTTTTTCCCAATTTTCATCCGATCCGATATATTTTTCTTTATTATCAGGATCCCTTAGTGATATTTGTGCTGTAAAGTCATTAAGATTCAATACTTTAAACACATACAATACAAGATCAATGATGCTTTTGAATTCCTCCCTCAGCTGATCGGGTCTGCAGAAATGATGTGCATCATCCTGGGTAAAGCACCTGACCCTTGTGAGTCCGTGAAGCTCACCACTCTGTTCATACCTGTAAACAGTGCCAAACTCTGCCATTCTGTAGGGAAGCTCTTTATAAGAATGTGGTGTTGCATTGTATATTTCACAGTGATGCGGGCAATTCATCGGTTTAAGCATAAATTGTTCGCCTTCCTGCGGAGTTGAAATAGGACGGAAGGAGTCTTTTCCGTACTTCTCAAAATGACCCGAAGTCTTATATAAATTTACATCCCCGATATGCGGAGTTGTTACTATCCTGTAGCCTCTTTTCCGCAGAACCGAGGTCAGAAAATTAATAAGGTTCTGCCGGATATCTGATCCTTTTGGCAACCACAGGGGCAGCCCCATTCCAACTTTTGAGGAGAATGCAAATAATTCCAGTTCCTTTCCAATCCGCCGGTGGTCTCTTCTTTTTGCTTCCTCAAGAAAAACAAGGTATTCATCAAGTAACTTTTGTTTGGGATAGCTGATGCCGTAAATCCTTGTTAGCATTTTGCGCTTCTCATTGCCTCTCCAGTAAGCACCGGCTACGCTTGTCAGTTTAATTGCCCTGATGGGTTCTGTAGAAGGAAGATGAGGTCCGCGGCAGAGATCCGTAAAATTACCATTGCTGTATAAAGTAATGGTACCATCTTCAAGTTCACTGATAAGTTCGGTTTTGTATTCATCTCCCTTTGCTGTGAACAGATCCATAGCTTCTTTTTTACTCACATCTTTCCTGATAAATGCAAGATTATTTCCTGCAAGCTCTTTCATTTTATTTTCTACTGCAGGGAGATCATTCTCGGTAATAACATATTTATCTCCGGGATCAATATCATAGTAAAAACCATTCTCAATGGCAGGACCTATTCCAAATTTAGTTCCCGGGTATAAAGATTCCAGCGCTTCTGCCATAAGATGCGCAGATGAGTGCCAGAATGCATATTTAGCCTCAGCATCTTCCCATTTATGAAGTTTCAAAGTTGCATCTGAATCAATGGACCTTGTAAGATCATAGAGTTCTCCATTAACAGTAGCAGAATAAACTTCTTTTGCAAGCCTTGGACTTATCTGTTCAGCAATTTCAAGACTGGTTATCCCTTTATTATACTCCTTTATTGTCCCGTCGGGAAATGTTATTTTAATCATCAAAAAGCTTCATTTTACAGGAGGGCAAAGATAATTATATTTTTAAATAAAGCTTAAGAAATCTTCATCACAGGAGCAACTTAACCTTAATGAACACGTCTTTGCACAAGGATGGCACGCAATTTGAATTTATTATTACAGACATTAATACATAAAGCAATGAAAAGGTTGATCTATTTGTCTCTGGTTCTGTTACTTATCCTTGTTTCGTGCGAAAATACTCCTGAAGCGCACTTTTACACAGACACCATTGAACCCGAAGTAGGACAGGAGATCTTTTTTACCAACGATTCTCATAATGCTGTTGAATTTGAATGGGATTTTGGCGATGGTTATTTTTCCAACGACCCGGAACCCGTCCACGTTTATACAGGCACAGGTTCTTATGAGGTTATCATGACTGCTTATTCAAGCTCAGGTCTTTCAGATAAGGCATCGATTACATTAGATATTCTGATTCCAACACTTCTTGAGATAGAGGTTCTTGAGTACTATGACGAATATCCTGTTGCGAATGCCAGTGTGTGGTTATATCCCACAGTGGTTGACTGGGAAGATGAAACAAATGTGGAATCTCAAGGTTATTCTGATGAAGATGGTATTGTTGTCTTTTCACATCTTGGTCCTTACGTCTACTATGTTGATGTCTGGGAAACAGGCTTTGATAACTATGCTTTAAAAGATGAGGATATAGGATTCATCCGGACCCCGGAGATCCATCCTCACAAGATAAACAGGTTTGTGGCATATGTCGATGCAGTGGATCACACCAAGGGAGAGAGAACACGTGAGAAATCTTATGTTCTGAAAAAGTTTGAACGAAAAGCAGCAGATAAAGTACAACCTGTAATGAGTTCATCAACAGATAACTGGCAGGAGCTGTACGAAAAAAGTGTGAAGCTTAAGTAAGGTAAGTTTGAAATTTAATCATATCCTTTCTCTTTCAAAGTTGCTCAGCCAGGTTCTCCATCCTTGTTTATTTCTGCAGGATCAAATCTGATGAGACTATTAACTTGGCAGCACTCTTTTTATCCCAGACAGTCATTTCGCAATGCAGAGGATTTTTGAAGTCCGTACCTGTGATTTTGAAATGTGCTGAAACACGTGTAGCAAGATCCGAAGCAGCTACTCCTGTCTCACTGTATTCATTCAGCAAATCATCATAATTAAGGATTGTATTATTTTCATTATCGACTCCAGTCAGCTTCAGACCAGGAAATACATTACCGTTTTCCTCTTTGAAACCTTTAATTCCCTCAATAATGATGTAAATATTGTCATCAAATTTTATTTTGCCATCAGTAATAACTTTGTCAAAACCTGGAGAAAATAAATAAACTTCATCATATGAAATGTTTACGGGTTCTATTTTAATGAGGTCATTAGGTTTTACCGTGAACTTAATTTTTGAAGAATATGTTCCGGAACCTTTTTTATCGCTGATTAAGACATGCAGTATATATTCTCCATTTGATTTTATAGGTGCAGCAATTGTCAGGTCAGCAGTCAGTTCCAGCGGGGTATAGTTCATTCCTTCTGTGTACTTTGAATAGAGATTGTCTGAATACAGCATAGTATCACCCAGTTTATCCGTGACAACTAACTTCATATCCGGAAAAACATTCCCATTAACTTTGGTAAATCCCCGGATGTCATTGTAATGTACATACAATTTTTCTCCATAAGTGAACGAATCTCTTGTTATTCTCACATCATCTACAGTGATAAAAACATCGTCACAGGTGAGGATATTTCCTGTTGTAGTGAGTCCGGAAATCAGATCTTTTTTAACTGATTTACTGAAGTTGCAGCTCATAAAACCAATTAAAATCAAGCTTAGAAAAAATGTGTTTTTCATTTTTTTCAGATTTTAAGTTTATTGGACCAGGTATATAAACAAATCCTTTTTCACTGGATTATAATGTTGTTATTATAAAGGTAGGATTAAATTAGTTTCAAACATTTATTTTTAGGTTTTGATATAATCTGTTTTTATGAAAAAACACTTACGTTTGTAAGTATTAAAGAAAATCCTGATACTTTCATTTAATCATTTATGTCAAAAAATCAATTGTTCGTCACGAAGCCACTCAATCAATTGCTCAGTGAATCAAAAGAATCAGGTGGCTTAAAAAGATCTTTATCAGCACTCAATCTGACAACATTAGGTATTGGTGCAATAATAGGTGCAGGAATATTTGTTCTTTCAGGTCAGGCTGCAGCTCAGTATGCCGGTCCGGCTATTGTTCTGTCATTTATTGTTTCGGGCCTGGCATGCGGATTTGCCGGTTTATGCTATGCTGAGTTTGCATCGATGATCCCGATAGCAGGAAGCGCTTATACCTATTCTTATGCGACCCTTGGTGAATTTCTGGCCTGGATAATAGGATGGGACCTCATTCTTGAATATCTCTTTGCAGCTTCGACGGTCTCAGTAGGGTGGTCGGGATATGTTGTAAGCTTTCTGAAGGATTTTAATATTAATATTCCGGGTCAATTTATTGGTGCTACAGGGACTACTCTTGTCAATGTACCGGAAATGGGATGGATGTCTCTCAATAAAACATTTGCTGAGACTCTCGCTGCATCGGGTATTGATGTCAGCACACTTCCTCATGTTACATGCATCCTTAATTTACCCGCCATGTTTATAGTTGCATTATTGTCAACGCTGTTGGTAATAGGGATAAAAGAATCGGCCAACTTTAATAATATAATGGTAATCACCAAAGTATCAGTCATTATATTGTTCATTGTATTAGGTTTCATGTTTGTGAAGTCAGCTAACTGGCACCCCTTCATTCCGCCAAACAAAATTGAAACAACACCTATTTCGGATTACGGATCATTCTGGGAATGGCTGAAAGCTTACGGGCATGAATTCGGAAAATATGGGATCAGTGGAATATTCCGTGGAGCCGGAGTGATTTTCTTTGCATATATCGGATTCGATGCAGTTTCGACAGCAGCCCAGGAAGCAAAAAATCCTCAGCGGGATATGCCCATCGGGATACTTGGTTCGCTTAGCATATCGACTGTGCTGTACATTCTGGTTGCTATCGTACTTACAGGAATTGTAAGTTATAAAGCCTTAAATGTTGCAGATCCTATAGCCGTTGGAGTTAATGCAATGGGTGAAGGAATGTTCTGGCTCAGGCATATTGTAAAGATCGCTGCTATTGCAGGTTTAAGCTCAGTTATACTTGTTATGCTTCTCGGACAGCCCAGAATATTTTTCACTATGGCTAAAGATGGTTTACTGCCGCCGGTATTTTCGAAGGTGCATCCGAAGTTTAAAACACCTTATATCAGCACTATAGCAACGGGTTTTGTGGCAATGATAGTGGCAGGGATACTGCCAATAAGCATCCTGGGAGAACTTGTTTCAATAGGCACTCTTCTGGCTTTTATTATTGTCTGCATCAGTGTTCTTGTTCTGAGAAAAGCTAGACCTGAGATTGAAAGACCCTTTAAAACACCATGGGTTCCCGCTGTGCCGATATTGGGAGCACTGATCTGTTTTATTCAGATGGCCGCACTGCCTTTCGATACATGGCTGCGACTGATCGTCTGGATGGTTATAGGTTTCAGTATTTACTTTTTCTATGGAATAAAGCATAGTAAAGTGAGGAAGGGTTGATATCATATTTCATCCGAAAAAACTGCTCTCGGAAGATCTCTCAGATTATACCGTGACGCCATTGCTTCTCCGTAAGCTCCTGCTGACCTAATGGCAATAATATCTCCTCTTCTGGTCTCCGGAAGCTCAATAAATTTAGCAAACGTATCCGACGATTCGCAAATTGGACCCACCACGTCATAATGGTAAATTGTTCCTTTTGATGTCAGATTTTCTATTTTGTGATGTGCCTGGTAAAGAGCAGGTCGAATGAGATCAGTCATACCAGCATCAATTATTGCAAAAAGAGTATTACTTCCTTTTTTTATGTACAGAACTTTCGAAATAAGTGAACCACACTGACCTACCACAGACCTGCCTGGTTCAATATGGAGTTCCTGGTCCGGTCTCAGATCAACGAACTCATTGATAAGTGAAAAATACTCTGCAAACCTCGGTGACCTTTCAGGATTTTCATAGTCGATTCCAAGTCCTCCGCCGACATTAATCACTTTGAGATCTACATTATGGGAGGCGAACCATTCCTGCAATTCATTGATACGTGCGCAAAGGCTTTTAAAAACAGACATTCTGGTTATTTGTGAGCCTATGTGGAAGTGTATTCCCGTTAACCGGATATTATTCAAGTCAGATAGCTTATTAAGCACTTCCTGAAGATCCCAGGTATTTATACCGAATTTACTTTCTTCTATGCCGGTAGTAATGTATTTATGTGTATGAGCTTCAATTAAAGGATTGATTCTCAATGCTATCCGGACGACTTTATTTTGTAACAGTGCGAAATGGTTTATTACTTCCATTTCAGGTATTGATTCACAATTGAAGCAGAATATATCAGCTTTTATTGCTGACTCAATCTCTTTGTCGGTTTTGCCAACACCGGCAAAAACAATCTCAGAAGGTTTAAATCCGGCCTTAATTGCTGCTTCAATTTCATTCCAGCTAACACAGTCAGCACCAAAACCATGGGAAGAAATGATTTTCATGATTCTGGGATTCGGATTTGCTTTTACAGCATAATGAATTATGTACCTGAAATTTGCTGACTCTTTTTTTAACGTTTCAATGTGGGTATTGAGAACATCGAGATCATAATAGTAAAAAGGGGTTGGCAGGTCCCGGAATTTTTCTATGATATCTTTTTTTATCATTGTTTTATACAAAGAGATGTTTACTGAGAAGCCTCAGCGCTTCTGTTTTTTTTGTTGTATCAATTAACAATGACAGACTGTTAGGACTGCCACCATAAGAGATCATCTTAAGCGGTATAGTGTTCAACGCTTCAAAAATTTCCGGAGCAGAACCTGGACGTTCTATCCTGAAATCGCCGACAATACAGATGATTGTCTGGTTTTCTTCCACTTCAACATATCCAAGCTCTTTCAGGTCTTTAGCTATCTGACTCAGATACTGAGGATTATCTATTGTAAGCGAAATTGCCACCTCTGATGTTGTTATCATATCGATGGGAGTTCTGTACGCCTCGAAGACTTCAAAGACTTTTCTGAGAAAACCATATGCCATAAGCATCCTGTCGGATCTGATCCTCAAAACTGATATCCCGTCTTTTGCTGCAACAGCTTTGTAGTCAACCCGTAAACTGCTTGAGGTAATGAGAGTCCCTTCGTCATTTGGTTCCAATGTATTCTTCAGCCTTACAGGAATATTATTTATTCTCGCCGGATTAACACTCGAAGGATGAAGTATTTTAGCTCCAAAATATGCCAGTTCAGCTGCTTCATCAAATGAAAGTTCACGTATGACTTTTGTATTCTCGACATATCGCGGATCGTTATTATGAAAACCGCTTATGTCTGTCCATATCTGGATCTCCTTTACTTTGAGAGCAGCACCTATAATAGAGGCAGAATAATCGCTTCCTCCGCGTTTCAGGTTATCAATTTCACCGTAAGCATTCCTGCAGATGAATCCCTGGGTTATAATAATACTTTTGGAGTCAATTCTTCTAAGCTCTCTTCTTAGATTCTCCTCAATGTAGAAATAGTCAGGCTCTCCATCCTTATCAATACGCATAAAATTTAAGGCCGGTAATAAGGAAGATTTAATATTTCTCTCCTGCAGAAGATTGTGTAACAACGATGTCGAAATGAGTTCACCCTGTGCAAGAATCGCTTTTTCCTGAAGTTTCGTAAATACCCTCAGAGTGAAATTCACTATATGATTAAAATGGGAATCAATAAGTTCATGACCAGTTTTCCTGAAAGAATCCGTTGCATAAAGATCATTGACAACAAGATGATACTTTTCCCTGAGAGCTTCTATCTTTAATGAAGCCTCGTTGATTTTATCTCCAAAAAGAAGATCAGTGATTTCTACAAGACTGTTTGTTGTTCCCGACATTGCAGAAAGTACAACCACTTTCCTGTCATTGTCGGTTATCAGTGGTATGAGAGCTTTTATTCTGTCGGGATCTCCCACTGATGTCCCTCCGAATTTCATAATTTTTACAATGTTCATTTTCCTTTTTCTTTTAAAGAATAACCTGCACTTATAGCAGGTCTCAGCATCAAAAATTCCCGGAGATTTATGATGCAGAACCGGAATCCGGATTCATTTTCATCCACAAGAATTTTATTATCTGTTTATATATGGTGTTATAATCAGTGTGCAAAAATATACTTTTATATAATACATGAATAATTGTTTTTATTTTTTTCTTATTTTTGCCCCGCTTGTTCCCGCCCAGATGGCGAAATTGGTAGACGCGCTAGTTTCAGGGACTAGTGTCAGCGATGATGTGCAGGTTCGAGTCCTGTTCTGGGCACAAAGCGGCGCAACTGTGCCGTTGAATATTTCCTCGCCCAGATGGTGAAATTGGTAGACACGCCAGCTTGAGGGGCTGGTGCCGGTAACGGTGTGCAAGTTCGAGTCTTGTTCTGGGCACTAACAACAGCTTTACGCCGTTGTTTCCCTGAAACTCTATTTTACTATAGAATCATATATTGCCTGGAGAACATCTGACCTGATATTTAGTTCAGTCAGCAGATTGTTATCTCGTGTGGGATAAACTCTGTTGCTCAGGAAAACATAACTCAGTTCATATTCCGGATCGACCCAGACTAGTATACCGGTGAATCCGTAATGACCAAAGCTTGATGGAGAAGCACTCCTGGGAGTATTTGAATCTTTGGGCGATACTTCAGAATTATTGAGAAGTGGTTTATCAAAACCAAGACCCCTGCGGTTATCATTTTCAGGAAACTGAACCCTGGTATATTCTTCCATGACCTCTTTCCCAATGATCTGTTCCCCACCATATGATCCGGTGCGACGGTACATTTCCAAAAGTTTCATTAAATCGTTAGCTGTAGCAAAAAGCCCGGCATGCCCCGAAATCCCTCCAAGCAATGCAGCTCCTTCATCATGAACGGTACCATGCACCTGCTGTCTGCGAAAAAGAGAATCATATTCTGTCGGAATTATGCGACTTAACGGATATTTCAAATATGGATTGAATCCAATATCATATGCGCCAATCTTATGATAGATATTAGCTGTGACAAACTCATACCATTTTTCACCTGAAAGTTTTTCAATTATTTCTGGTAAAAGAATAAAGCCAAGATCAGAATAGAGGTACTCTTTTTTATCAAGGGGAGACTTCTTTATTTCTTTAAAAATTTTTTCCCTGTATTTGCCTTTAATATATAGTCCATTGGCAACTTCAAGAGGATATTTCCCGGAATATTCTGAATGATAGATCCTCCTTTTGTACTGTCCGTTTTTTTTTACAGTTTTTTTCCAGTGTGGTATCCATGGCTCTAATCCGGCCTGGTGAGCCAGTATTTCTTTCATGTTAAGATTTCCTTTATCTGATTTTTTGAAAAACGGAAGATAATATCCAAGAGCTTCATCAGTTGAGAATTTGCCTTCAGTATCGAGAAGCATTAATCCGGGAAGAGTTGCTGCAACTTTTGTAACAGAGGAAAGATCGAAAAGATCGTTCTCACATATAGGATTTATACTGTCGAAAGTGTGAAAACCATATGTCTTCTGAAATACCACTATCCCTTCTCTTGCGACTATCACTTCGCAACCCGGATAAGCTCTTCGGGTCAATCCCGTATTTATTATTGAATCGATTGCTTTATTCAGTATTTCCGATGACATACCGGCACTTTCAGGAAATCCATATTGCATCCTGATGTCTCCGGGAGTCAGAATTCCAAAGTCATATGGCCAGATGTCATTTATGGAAACTGGAAGTGAACCCCGGGCTCCAATTCCTCCGAATATCAGCTGGGCTGCCAGATCCTCTGTATATTCGTTTTCCTGGTAAGTAAGAAGCAATCCGTCCGCTTTTCTGAGAGAACTGATTTTATCAACCGCATAAGGATTACCAAACCAGGTAATAACGGTCATATTTTTTTCAATAAGATCTCCAAGAAAACGGATTAATTCAGGTGTTATACCATATTCCCTGTCCGGGCGCTGATCAATTCCATAAACACCTGCAATTACAAGATCATAACTGGCAAGCTTCTTTAATAATTCGGTGCCATCCTTGGTATTTGAAGGGTTAATAGAGTAATTATCAGCAGGTTGATATTTTGAAATCCTTTCCTGAAATAATGATGTATCGGTTCTGTTTATTGATACAGTCGCTATTTTAACGCTCTCAAGATTTCTTAAAGGAAGGATATTATCCTCATTTCTGAGCAAAGTAAGGGCATTAGCATATAGTATCCGGATCAATGCTTTGGTTGTTCCGGAATTTAATCTGGAAGTAATATTATTTTCTTCTATGACACATTTTTTATCAAGACCTGCCCAATATTTGATCGCAAGTACTTTCCTGCATTTCTGATCAATATCCTCTTTAGTCAGTTTTTTCACTAAGAGTTCCTTAGTAATTTCTCTCATAGCTGCTTCAATGTCAGGGACAAATTCCACGACATCATTGCCAGCTTCAAATGCTCTAGCTTCAGCCTCACCAGGTTTATAATATTTCGTGACTCCCTTCATATTCATTGCATCTGTTATAACAAGGCCTGAGAAACCAAGCCGGTCTCTGAGCAGTTTCTTAATAATTAATGGTGAGAGTGAGGAAGGGATGTGTCTGGAAGTATCCAAAGCCGGGATGTTCAGATGACCGGTCATAAAACATCCTGTACCTTCAGCTATCAGCTTTGTAAAAGGGTATAATTCAATACTGTCGAGTCTTTGTAAAGAGTGTTTTATAACAGGCAGATCAGAGTGAGAATCAACATCTGTATCGCCATGCCCTGGAAAGTGCTTTGCTGTCGCTAATACACCATTTTCCTGTAAGCCTTTCATGTAAAGCAAAGCTTTAGATGCCACATTCTCTCTGTTTTCTCCAAACGATCTGTAGTTTATTACCGGATTTGCAGGATTATTATTTATATCAGAAACCGGTGCCAGATTGATATGGACGCCTACTTGTTTACATTGTTCAGCCACCTGCTTTCCAAAAAGATAAATAAGAGAATCATTTCTGATTGCACCCAGAGTCATCTGGTAAGGAAATTTTTCAACATTATCGAGTCTCATTCCGATACCCCACTCTGCATCCATTGATATAAGAAGAGGCAATCTGGATTTCTTCTGTAGATAATTTATGAGCTCCACCTGTTTTTCAGGAGTCCCCTGAAAAAAAACAACTCCACCTATGCCGTACTTTGTAATGGTATCCGCCAACCCTGTATTATATGTGGTATCTCTGTTTGACCATCCGGCTATCCAGATGCATTGTGCTATCTTTTGGTCTAATGAGAGTGAATTAAGGACTGAATCAACCCATGGATGATTTAAATAATTTAAAAATGGTGGATCTGATTTTTGACCTTTAGAGAGTGCAGGAAGGAGGAAGAGAAAGGTAAGGTATATAAAGTATTTTATTATTTGCATGAATTATAATTGATTAGCTTGAGCAGATCTTTTTTATTTTATCAAAAGTAAGAATTTTTTCCCGCAGATTCCGATGATTACAGCAGATTTAAAACTATCAATCTGCGAACTTCTGCGCGATATGCAGGAAATTTAATTCGCTTAAATTATTAATTTTATCCGGCAAAATTCATTAAATGGTAAAAGCTGAATCAAGATCAGTATCGCTCGATATCCTGAGGGGTATTACGATTGCATTCATGATAATTGTCAACACTCCCGGCAGCTGGAATTATATTTACCCCCCATTACGTCATTCTTCCTGGCACGGTTGTACACCTTCAGACATGATCTTCCCTTTTTTCCTTTTCATCATTGGTGTCTCTTTATGGTATTCCATGAAGAAATACGGACATGAGATAAACATTGGATCGTTATTCAGGATATTCCGGCGGACATTAACTGTTTTTGCACTTGGCCTTATTATTGAAATATTTCCAAATTTTGGCAAGGACCTCTCTACTCTCAGGATTATGGGTGTTCTCCAGAGAATCGCCCTGGCATATGGAATTGGTGCAATAATCTGCCTTACAATAAAACGCGATTATCTCTGGTTGGCAATAGCGATTCTTTTGATTTTTTATTGGGCAATGCTTGCTTTTTCGGGAAGTGCAGAACCTTATAGCCTTGCAGGTAACCTTGTAGCTAAAGTTGATGCAGCAGTTCTTGGGAAAAACCATCTCGGCACAGGATTCGGAATTCCTTTCGATCCGGAAGGATTATTAAGTACTGTACCTGCAATCTGCACAGTTTTAATCGGGTATTACATCGGGGAGATTGTCGGAAAAGGTTCTCCTGAGTTTAAGACAGCACTAAAACTTGTACTCCTGGGAGCTGCATCAATCGGGCTGGGACTTCTTTGGAGTTTGGTCTTCCCTATGAACAAACCTCTTTGGACAAGTTCTTTTGTACTTTATACATCAGGATTCGCTTTGGTGATCCTGGCGTTGATTTACCTTATTTCTGATGTTCTCAGGTTGCAGAAATGGGGCTCATTTTTCCTGGTTTTCGGGACTAATGCACTATTTGCTTATTTTCTAACAGAAATCTGGACTAAATTTCTGCTATTTGTACATATACCGTCAGGTGATAACAAAATGAGTCTTTATAGCTGGATCTATGAAAAAGTTTGCGTCCCTGTTGCCGGCAATTTGAATGGAAGTCTGATGTTTGCAATAATGCAGATGTTGTTAATCTGGTTGATTCTTTTGATATTGTACAGAAAGAAGATAATGATACGATTTTGAGATAACAAATAGGAGAAAGGATGAGGGGCAGACACTCCGTTAAAACAATGTGTTACTTTGTGCGACCCTGTGGTTAAAATATTAAATAGTAATAATGAACGAAATAGAAATTATATCAGAAGGTTACAGGGAGCTTTTTGGAAATTCTGATTTAAAAATTACTCCTTTGCCAGGAGCAGGCTCTGACCGCAGATATTTCCGGATTATTAACGGAGGAAAAAGTATTATTGGTGCCTATAATGCCAACCTTGATGAAAATGAAGCATTTATAGGATTCACAAACCATTTCAGTAAAAAAGGTCTTCCTGTTCCTGAGATTTATGGATATATCCCCGGTAAATTCATCTATTTCCTTCAGGATCTTGGAGATATAAACCTGTATACCTGGCTCCATAACAGACCAGATCTTGCAGATTTTGGCAACGAAACAATAACCCTCTACAGGAAGATCCTTGATAAACTGATTCTTTTTCAGACCAGGGGTATAGATGGATTGAATCTGGATCTATGTTATCCTCACAAGTGTTTTGACCGTCAGTCGATGATGTGGGACATGAATTATTTTAAATACATGGTATTGAAACTGCTTGCAGTACCATTTAACGAACGATCCCTTGAACATGATTTTAATTCACTTGCTGATTACCTTCTTAAGACAGGTCAGGATTATTTTCTTTACAGGGATTTTCAGACATCAAACATAATGGTGATAGAAGAGGAGCCCTGGTTCATTGATTATCAGGGAGGAAGGAAAGGTGCTCCTCAATATGATGTTGCTTCGTTACTATATGATGCAAAGATACCCATGAACAATGATGACAGGGAAGAATTACTGACTTACTATATCGATAGTTTTTGTTCACTTTCTGACGAGACAGAGCAAAAATTCAGGGAATATTACGATGGATTCTGCATGATAAGACTCATGCAGGCACTCGGTGCTTTTGGTTTCAGAGGATTATATGAGCAGAAGCCGACTTTCAGTGAAAGCCTTGTACCCGGAGTAAGATTGTTGTTACAGATCATTAGCTCTGCTGAAAATAATATCAGTCTTCCGGAATTATTTCAAACCATCAGATCAATTCCTGATTCACAGGTATTCCAGGGACTATTAAAAAGGTAATATCAAATTCTATTCTATGAAAGCAATGATTCTTGCAGCAGGGAAAGGAACAAGGCTTGGAAAAATAACCGAAACTATGCCAAAAGTTCTGGTTGATATTAATGGGAAGAGCCTTCTTCAGCTGGCTGTGGAAAAATGTGCTTTATCAGGATTTGATGATATTATAATTAACGTTCATCACTTTGCGGATATGGTTGAAAAAGAAATTGCACGACTGAAAAAAATGGGATTCAGGATTACAATTTCTGATGAACGCAATAAGCTGCTTGAAACAGGAGGTGGATTATATAATGCCCGGGATTTCTTTGACAGCCATTCTTTCCTTTTATTTAATGCTGATATAATTACTGACCTTGATCTTACGGCTCTTTTTTCTTATCATCTTGAAAAAAAAGGACTTGCAACTCTTGCTGTGAGGAATCGTGAGGGGAAAAGATATTTTCTCATCAATAACAAAGGGTTGCTGAAAGGGTGGTGCAACAAATCGACAGGTGAAAGGATCATAGCTTCCGAAAATGAAGAATTAAGAGAAATTGCTTTTTCAGGAATTCATGTTCTAACTCCTGAAATATTCAAATACATGAACGAGGGTGTTTTTACGATGACTGGTCTCTACATGCAGCTTGCAGCAGACCATAAAATTCACACCTTCCTGCATAATAAAGGATACTGGGCTAATGTGGGAACTCCGGAAATACTTGAGAACGTCAGGAGGATGCTTGTCTCCGGTGACATAAATTTGCCAGGCTGATGGGAATATCGTTATAGTTTCCAGAACGACCTTGTGAAGAGAATAAACAGGGTGTTGATCTCAAGCCTCCCGATGATCATCAGAAGACTAAAGACAATTTTGCTAAAATACGGCATATGAGAGTAATTGAACATTGGTCCTATAGAACCGAGACCGGGTCCTGTATTTCCTAAGGAAGCAATTACCGCGCTTGCAGAAGAAACTGGATCGGAACCGTTAAAGACAATTAAAATCGTCCCGACAATAAAAATGAAAATATAAAGAATTACAAACGAGATTATTGAAATATTTGTTTTTTCACTTAACAGGTTTCCATTCAGCTTTATCTGGGTAATTGCACTGGGATGTATAAGTTTTTTAAAAACGCTCCTTATGTTCTTAATTACTATCAGATGTCTGGCCATTTTAATTCCTCCGGTGGTGGAACCTGTTGAGGCTCCGGTAAATAACAGAATAAAAATCAGCAATCTTCCTGAATGAGGCCAGTTCAGGTAATCGGTTGACGTAAATCCAGTCGAGGTAATTATTGAAATAACCTGGAAGGATCCTTGTCTGAAAGCAAGCTCAACAGAGTCCGTTGTTCCTGCAAGAAGAATGACTGTACCAATTATCACGAAAATAAATATAACTGCCAGGTAAAACCAAAATTCTTCATTACTTCTGATTTTTTTAAATTTTAATTTTACCAGGTAATAATAAATTACAAAGCTAATACCTGCTAACATCATATACAATGCAACAACGTACTGGGAATAAGGTGAATAACCTGATAAGCTGGTGTTCTTTGTTGAAAAACCACCTGTTGCAACAGTACTGAAAGTGTGACAAATACTGTCAAATAGATTCATATCCCCAAGGTTCAGCAGAATAATTTCAGAAATAGTCAAACCAAGATAAATGTAGAGCAGACGAAATCCTACAGCTTTAGTTTTTGGTAGTATTTTTTCTTTTAAAGATGATTCGCGGCTAAATAATTGCTGTGCTGTAATCCTGAGTGATGGGAGGATAATTATAACCAGAAGAATAATTCCAAGTCCCCCTATCCAGTGTGTAAGACAACGCCAGAATAAAATTGTATGCGGAAGGATCTCCACATTTTCTATTATCGTCGAACCGGTAGTTGTAAAGCCTGATGTGGATTCAAAAAAAGCGTCTACAAACGACGTGGCTGTACCGCTGAAAAGAAATGGTAAACCTCCAAATCCGGACAATAAAATCCAGGAGAAAGATACCACCAGAAATCCTTCCCTGTTGGTTATCTTTTCAACTGGAGTATTCCGGGATACAAAAAAGAAAACAATTGAAGTGGAAATAGTGATCAATGATGACCAGAGAAAAGGATATGGTGACTCATTGTAAATATGCGCAACCGGCAGGCACAAAAGGAATGAAATAGTCTCAATAAAAAGAATTGTGCTGGAGATCCTTAAAATAACAAGCGGGTTAATAAGTTTCATACCTGAAATTCAAGTGTACAAAGATAATCAGATTTAATTTCGGTACGATTTTCAGTAAAAATGAAAACTTTATGCTTCATTTTGAATGACAAAAACTAATTGACCGATCATTTTTATGTCTTATATTTGGACAGTCTTTTGAAATCCGTTATTATAGCAATAAAGGAATCAATATTTTGTAAAAGCATATATATCAAATAAATATATAACAGAGTTATGGGAAAAGTATTAGTGATCGGAGCAGGTGGTGTAGGAACAGTTGTCATACATAAAATGGCTAAACTGCCTGAGATTTTCAGTGAAATTATGCTTGCCAGCCGGACAAAATCCAAGTGCGATAAAATTGCTGAAAAGATTGGGAGAAACCGAATTCAGACTGCACAGATCAATGCGAATAAAGTACCTCATCTGGTTAAGCTGATTAAATCATTTAAACCAGACATTGTCGTAAATGTGGCATTACCGTACCAGGATCTTCACATTATGGATGCTTGTCTCGAAACAGGTGTTTCCTATCTCGATACTGCTAACTATGAGCCACTTGAAGAGGCTAAATTTGAGTATAGCTGGCAGTGGGCATACCAGGAACGATTTAAAAAAGCAGGCATAACTGCAATTCTGGGTTGTGGTTTTGATCCTGGAGTTACATCGATTTTTACAGCTTATGCGGCAAAACATCATTTTGATGAATTACACTACCTTGATATTGTAGATTGTAACGCCGGAGATCATGGTAAACCATTTGCTACAAATTTTAATCCTGAAATAAATATAAGAGAAGTGACTCAGAAGGGCAGATACTGGGAAAATGGCAAATGGATATTTACCAGGCCTCATGAAATTCACAGGCCATTGAATTATCCTGATATCGGACCAAAAGAGTCATATCTGATATATCATGAAGAGCTTGAATCTCTCGTAAAAAATTTCCCGACACTCAAACGTGCACGTTTTTGGATGACATTCGGGCAGGAATATCTGACACACCTCAGGGTAATCCAGAATATTGGAATGGCAGGAATTGAACCTGTAATGTTTAATGGCCGTGAGATCATTCCAATACAGTTCCTTAAAGCTGTGTTACCTGATCCTGGTGAACTGGGAGAGAATTATAAAGGACAAACATCAATCGGTTGCAGGATAAAAGGGCTGAAAAACGGCAAGGAAAAAACATATTATATTTATAATAACTGCAGTCACGAAGCGGCTTATGCAGAAACAGGGGCACAGGGAGTAAGTTATACGACGGGAGTGCCTGCAGCCATAGGAGCAATGTTGTACCTGAAAGGTATATGGAAAAGACCAGGGGTATTTAATGTCGAGGAGTTTGATCCGGATCCTTTTATGGAACAGTTGAACCTGCTGGGATTGCCCTGGATTGAGTTGCATGATGTAGATCTGGAACTATAAAACTGAAAATGTCTGTTAATTATAACATATTACCATCTCCCTGCTATGTCATTGATGAAGAGAGGTTTAGAAAGAATCTGAACCTGATCAAAAATGTTGCAGATGAATCAGACTCTGAAATCATTCTGGCTTTTAAGGGATTTGCCATGTGGGGTGTATTTGACATTTTAAAGGAATATATTTCAGGAGCAGCAGCAAGTTCGGTTCATGAGGCAAGATTATGTTTTGAAGAAATAGGATCTCCTGCACATACCTATTCACCTGTATTTAAGGAGAATGAATTTATGTCGATTTTGGAATACAGTTCTCATATTACCTTTAACTCGCTCCGGCAGTATAATAACTATTCGGACATAATAAAAAAAAATAACCGAAAAATATCCCCCGGATTAAGAATAAATCCCGGATTTTCGGATGTGAGTCATGGGATTTATAATCCATGTTCTCCCGGTTCCAGGCTTGGTGTAACAGCAGATGAACTGAAAGTCGGCTTACCTGAAGGAATCGAAGGTCTTCATTTTCATGCTCTGTTTGAATCTGATTCTTTTGCCCTTGAAAAAGTGCTTAAAATTGTTGAAGCTGATTTTGGCAGGTATTTCAGAAGTGTAAAATGGATTAATATGGGTGGCGGGCATCTGATAACCAGGAAAGATTATAATACTGGTCATCTTATTTCTATGCTTAAAGATTTTAAGAAAAGAACAGGACTACACATTATCCTTGAACCGGGAAGCGCTTTTGCATGGGAAACCGGAGAATTAATAGCAACCGTTGAAGATGTTGTTGAAAATCATGGAATTAAAACGGCTATCCTTGATGTTTCATTCACTGCTCATATGCCCGATTGTCTTGAAATGCCTTATAAGCCGAAAATATATCATGCAACAGATCCTGTGGCAGGCAAACCGGTTTACCGTTTAGGTGGTAATTCATGTCTGTCAGGAGATTTTATAGGAGACTGGTCATTTGACAGGGAGCTCAAATCAGGTGACAGAATTATTTTCCAGGATATGATTCATTATACGATGGTAAAGACTACAACCTTCAACGGTGTTCATCATCCTTCGATAGGCATATGGACTAAAGAAGGTAAATTCCGTCTTATCAGGGAATTCGACTACAACGATTACAAGTGTCGGTTATCTTAATATAGCCAGGAGCCTGTCGCCTATTTCTTTCTGTTTATTGTAATATCCGTTACAATCAGTTTGTCAGGTCCCAGAACCGCATTTACAATCTTTACGGCAACCTCGTCGGGATTCATAAATCCTGAAAAATCGCGATTCTGACCAGGAACCTTCCAGAAGTCAGTTTTCATTCCGCCGGGATATACAGCGATGATATTCCTTTTTGTGCCTTTCAATTCGGTTCTGAGAGCTTCGGTATATCCTCTTGCTCCCCATTTTGCAGCACAATAAATAGTCTCCTGATCTCTTCCGTAAAGAGCGGAAGTTGACATAATATTGACAATTGTAAGTTCTTCTTTATCAGGTGTTATTCTGAGAATTTCAGAAGTAAGAAGTATCATTCCTTTTAAGTTGGGTTCAAATACATCATCAATCATTGCTGAGGTTGAATTGCTTGCTTTGGTAAAGAGTCCTCTTCCAGCATTATTGAAAAGATACTCTGTCACAATCTTATGATCATCTAAGAATTTGCCTGTTTTCCTGACATCTTCCTCGACACCAATATTGCAGACAATTGTGCTCACATGTGAACTTTTTGAGCACCGGGTAAGCTTTTTTGCTGCTTCCGAAAGCTTTTCGCTATTACGGCCAAGAATTAAAATATCTTTCCCGGCTTTAACGAGAAGTTCCGCGATAGCAAAACCTAGTCCGCTTGATCCGCCGCTAACAACAGAAATCTTTTTCATAATCGATTTTTTTCAAAGATATCCATTATTAATAAAATGGTCAATGTTTTGGCTTTAACTCCTCATTTCTCATCGCTCATCACTCATTACTCACATCTCATCTATTAATGCTTTTATATCCATTAGTCAAAAAAAATTTGACTTAACTTTTCTTTTATCATAAATTGCTTTTAAAAATCGATGTTTTCAATTATTAACCAGGCATCACGTCGTCAGGCCATTGTGCCCTTTGCTCCGTTGTGCCATTACGCCTTTTTGTCATGAAAATAAAACTCATCCTCACCGCACTTTTATCTTATGTCTTTTATCTATTATCTTCACAAATCCCACAAGGCTTTAATTATCAGGCTATTGCCCGTGATGGTTCAGGTAATATCCTGGCAAACAAGTCACTTCCAGTTAGAATTACCCTCCAGACTTTATCGGACGGAGGCACTACAATATGGGAAGAGGAGCACTTATCAGTCGAATCCAACAAGTTCGGACTTATATCATTAGTTGTAGGGACAGGAAACAGGATCGGAGGTGTACCCAAGTTCTCAGACATAGATTGGAATGCACAGACATTATATCTGAAAACATCCATCCGGAATCCTGGTCCGGATTGGACAGTAATGGGTACTTCACAGGTATGGTCAGTCCCATATTCGATGGTAGCAAAAGATGTGGAGGGTCCGATTACAAAGCTGGGGATATCGGGTACCACAAGCTCTTTGGAGGAAGCTTTATTTGAGGTGAAGAACAAGGATGGTCAGACGATCTTTGCAGTTTACAATGAGGGAGTAAGAGTATATGTTGATGATGGTGCAAAAGGATCGAAGGGAGGCTTTGCAGTAGGAGGATTCGGATTGGGTAAAGCGGAACCACAGAAATATCTATATGTGGATGCTGACAGTATCAGAGCATATATCGGTCCAAACGGTAAAGCAAGTAAAGGCGGTTTTGCAGTTGGCGGATTTAATTTACTAAAAGCCCCGGCAGAAGAATACTTACGTGTAACAAGTGATAGCACAAGAATTTATGTTAATGAGAACACAAAAGCAGCTAAAGGAGGATTTGCTGTTGGCGGATTTAACACCGGAAAGAGCTCAAAGATTCCTTTTGTAAGCCTTACTTCCAAAAATTACTTTATTGGCCATAATGCCGGGATGGGTGTTACTTCCGGTTTATATAATTCATTTATTGGGTACGAAGCCGGGAAAGCCAATAAGGGAGGAAACTTTAATATTTTCATTGGATATCAGTCTGGTCTAAATCACCTTGGCCCATCAGGAGCTGCAGGTGGGGAATTAGGTTCGAACAATTGCTATCTGGGTTATCAGACAGGTTATTTAAACGTTTATGGAGATAATAATACATTGATTGGATACTCTTCAGGATGGAATAATAAATCCAGCAACAATACATTTTTAGGATCACTATCAGGATTTGGCAACACATCAGGCTATTCAAATACATTTATCGGAACTGAAGCAGGAAGAAAAAACACAACAGGTGACTATAATGTTTTTTTAGGACGCAATTCAGGAGTTAATATTGATGTCGGTGATTGGAACACATTTATCGGAACAGGAGCCGGTGCAAATATTCGTTCCGGTGAGAAAAATGTTGTCATCGGATCTGAGGCAATGAGTGAAAATCTCTTTGCCGGTTCCGGTACAGGATCTTCCAATATAATAATAGGGTACCGTGCAGGTTATAATGCTCATAATAGCGACTCTAACATTTTTATAGGCACTGAAGCGGGTATTAATGAAACAGGTTCCAACTTATTGTATATCGATAACAATTCTGGAAGTACACCTCTTGTGTACGGGAATTTTACATCAAAGGATTTCAGGATAAATGGAGATATCGAATATACCGGAGCAATTGGTACTGTCTCCGATTTAAGACTTAAAAAGAACATTACAGGATTAGATAATGTACTGCAAAAACTCGATGTTATCAATGGTGTTTATTTTGAATGGAATAAGGCCGACAGCATATCCCTTCTGCTTCCTGAAGGCCGGCAGGTTGGTATTATAGCCCAGGATGTGGAAAGAGTATACCCTGAAATGGTAATGACAAATGACCAGGGTTATAAGATGGTTGATTATGCAAAGCTCACTCCTGTTCTGCTTGAGGCTGTTAAAGAACAACAAAAACAAATAGATGAGCTCAGGGTAATTATCAGTAGTCTGACCTCAAAGAGAGAATGAAGACTCATATTTTCCTGCCGTTCGTCAAAAAAACTTGATTTACCTTTTCTTTTGTCATAACTTGCTTTTAAAAATCGATGTTTTCAAATATTAACCAGGCCTCACGTCGTTGGGCTTTTATGCCTTTGCGCCGTTACGCCATTACGCTTTTATATCATGAAAACAAAACTTATCCTCACAGCACTTTTATCTTTTGTCTTTTATCTTTTATCTTCTCAGGTCCCGCAAGGCTTTAATTATCAGGCTATTGCCCGTGATGGTTCAGGTACTATCCTTGCCGGTAAGTCTCTTCCTGTAAGAATTACCATCCAGACATTACAGGACGGAGGTACAACAATCTGGAAAGAGGAACACTCATCTGTTGCATCCAACCAGTTTGGACTTATATCACTGATTGTTGGTAACGGGACAAGGACCGGAGGAGTAGCCAGGTTCTCAGACATAGACTGGAATGCACAGACATTATACCTTAAAACCGAAATACAGTATCCTGGTACATCCTGGACAGCAATGGGTACCACCAGGATATGGTCAGTCCCATATTCGATGGTAGCGAAAGATGTAGAGGGTCCTATAACAAAGCTGGGGATATCGGGTACAACGAGCTCTTTGGAGGAAGCATTATTTGAGGTAAAGAACAAGGATGGTCAGACGATCTTTGCGGTATACAATGAGGGAGTAAGAGTCTATGTTGCTGATGGAGCAAAAGGATCGAAGGGAGGTTTTGCAGTAGGAGGATTCGGATTAGGTAAAGCTGAATCACAAAAATATTTGTATGTCGGAGCAGACAGTATCAGGGCATATATATATGATGATCCCGGAGGAAAAGCAGCCAAAGGAGGCTTTGCAGTTGGCGGATTCAACCTGATGAAAGGAACGACAGATGATTATGTACTTATCAGCCCCGACAGCATAAGGATGTATATTGATGACA
>Ga0079037_100000097_pt1 | contig 28646 bp, 23 predicted proteins | sample Mud3Dept4metaG_FD_71479 | JGI IMG/M metagenome (GOLD analysis project Ga0079037, IMG submission 71479) | Freshwater wetland microbial communities from Ohio, USA, analyzing the effect of biotic and abiotic controls - Mud 3 Core 4 Depth 4 metaG | ecosystem: Environmental > Aquatic > Freshwater >... | reverse complement strand
CGGTGGGATCGACGGTCGGCCCGTCGTCGCGTACATCGTGGCAAAGGCACCATCCAGCCCGGCCAGCGCCTGGTCGACCATCTGGCGTACCGGACGCAGCGGGTGGTTGCGCGGCACGCGGTCCTCCAGGTGCACATAGCTGAACAGCTTCACCTGGAGAGCTTCGTTGCCGCGCATCGTCAAACTCGTCATCGAACCGTTCGTGGCACTATGCTGAGGATGGGGAGTTTTTCAAGAGCCTGTTAGGCGCATTTCCGCGCATCAAACCGGCCGACCCAGCAGAATGTCCCGCAACAGCCCGAGCCCGAGCCGCCCCCGGGCAATTGGCGCCAGCAGGAAGATGCGCGCTACATCCATCAGCGCCGCGGCCCGCCACCCTGCCCGGTACCGCCGCTTCGCATAGTCGCCATGGATACCCGCGAGGCTCGCGCGCCAGAACCCGCCTCGCATATGCGGAGGCAGCAGATGACGGTTCTTTCGCATGACTCGAACCACCGCCCGGTGCATGACAGCCAGGTTCCCGCTCACACTGCCGGCGCGCTTCAAGACGACTGCCAGCGGTTCGGGGATGCACGCATACTCCGCGGCGGCGGCTAGGCGAATCCAGAGGTCGGCGTCCTCGACGCCACCCAGACTCTCATCGTAACTACCGAGAGCCGCCAGCAGCGGGCGCCTGACCATCAGCGCCGAGCTGCCGCCGGCGATGCCGGCATTGTTCCCAAACATGTAGACGACGAAAGGCCCCTCCCATTCGCCGCAAGCCCACATGTCGATGAGGCGGCCCGCCGGATCTTCGACACGTGCAGCCGTCGAGGAGAACCCGACCTCGGGTCGGCGCTGCATGAGCTCGACCTGCCGGCGCAGCTTGCCCGCCAGCCACCAGTCGTCGGCGTCGAGGAAGGCGATCAATTCCCCGCGCGCGGCGAGGATGCCCGCATTGCGCGCAGCCGACATGCCACGATTGGCTTGGCTCACGACGCAAACAGCGTCGCCATAGGCCGCCAGCACGGACGCCGTGTCATCCGTGCTGCCGTCGTTGACCACTATGACCTCGAAATCCCGAAAGTCCTGCGCCAGCACGCTGTCGATGGCCTTACCCACGCACCAGGCAGCGTTGTAGGCCGGGATCACCACGGAGACGAGCGGCGCGGGGGTCATGGGCAGCATCGCGGCAAGAATGCCGCTCCTACCACCTCCCGATCGGATGTAGCGCCGGTAGGAGCGGCTTTAGGCGCGATTCCGCGCATCATCACACCGGCCGCCCGAGCAACAGGTCCCTGAGCAAGCCGAGCCCGAGCCGGCCACGCGCGATCGGCGCCAAATAGAAAATGCGCGCCACATCCATCAGCGCAGCGCCCCGCTGCCCGGCCCGATAGCGCCATTTCGCATAGTCGCTATACAGGCCGGCCATGCAGGTGCGCCAGTAGCGTCCCTGAAGTGAAGAAGGGAGCAGATGGCGATTCTTTTCCATCATCCGAATGGCACCGTGCCGCATTCCCTCGACATTGCGGCTGACGCTATCTGAGCGCCTGAGAACGACGACCTGTGGCTGCGGGATACAGGCGTAGTCCGCGACAGATGCCAGCCGCATCCACAGGTCGGCATCCTCGGCCCCTCGCAGCGTCTCGTCATACAGACCCGTCTGTTCGAGCAGCGCAGCTCTGACCATCAGTGCAGAACTGCCGCCGGCGATGCCGCCATGGCTCTGGAACCGCTGCACGAGGAACGAGCCCTCCCATGCCTCACAGGCCCAGAGGTTTAGCAAACGTCCCTCCGGATCCTCGACCCGGGCAGCGGCCGAGGAGAACCCAACCTCCGGCCGCGCGCGCATCAGCTCGACCTGGCGGCCCAGCTTGGTCGGCAGCCACCAATCGTCCGAATCGAGGAAGGCGATCAGCTCGCCGCGGGCCGCTCGGATGCCTGCGTTGCGTGCGCTCGACATCCCACCGTTCGCTTGGCGCACAACTCGGATGGCATCGCCATAGCCGGTGAGGACGGCCGCAGTGTCGTCCGTGCTGCCGTCATCCACCACGATGACCTCGAAATCCCGGAAGTCCTGGGCGAGCACGCTGTCGACGGCCTTGCGGACGCACCAGGCGGCGTTGTAGGCCGGGATGACGACCGAGACGACAGGGGCGGCGGTCACGGGCAGTCGATTGCCGAGCGGTTGGTCGCGGCCGAACCGGCACCGGCAGGATTCGTACCATTGAACACGCGCGTTTTGCAGGCACGTTGTCGACGCGTGAACCGATCGCGGCTAAAAGCCGCTCCTACAGAGAAAGGCATGATCGATGCCTCGCTACACATCGGGGTCGTACCCCATTTCCAGCATCAGGGGGCGGATCATCGGCAGGATGCGCTCGATGGCCTCCGGGTTGTGCTCCCGCCACTTCTGCTTCTTCGGCTTTCCCTTGACGATGCTGGTCGGCTGGAGGTTCGCGCAGCGGGCTTCCAATTCGGCAGTGAACGGGATGCCGAGCCGCTCGAAGGCCTCGCGGAACATCTCCACCGGCCGCTCGAAGATGTCCTCGTAGCGAAGATGAACCCATTGCTCCGGCGGGATGGCCGTCTTCGCGCCCAGCGCGAGCCGGTTGGCAGACACCCACTGGAACGCGCAGACCTCCTCCAGGCTGGCGCGGTTGTAGTCGCGCCAGCCGGGCGCGAGGAAGAAGGCCCACTCGTTGAATTCGCCGCCATTGATCGCCACCGGCTCCGGGAAAGGGCCGAACCAGTGCGACAGTTCGAAACGGCCGTCGACGCGACCCATACGCCAACCATCCATGATCGAGCTGACGTTATCCCGGCCGTCGCGCTGGATGAAGACGAACTTGGCCTCCGGAAACAGCGCATGCAGGTACGGGATGCGCATGACGTTGATGCAGGTCTTGTCCAGCACCCAGCCCGCACCGAGACGCTGATAGAAATAGCGCAGCGCGGCGTCGCGATGCTCCGGCTTGGCCTGCTCGGCACCCGCGGCCTCCGACTGCCAGCCATTGTTCAGCGGCCCGTACAGGCCATCCCAGAACTGCGGGATCTCCCATCCGAACTTGAGGAACGGCGGAGCGGCGCCGAGGGTCTCGTACGTGATGGTGGTGCCGGAGCGCGAGCACCCGACGACAAACACCGGATCGGGAACCTTCGGCCGGGTCACGTCCCACCACAGCCCGCGCAGCTGGTAACGCAGCTCGCGCAGGTTCTTGGCCCGGATCTCGGGATCGAGGATCTTGTGCAGGTTGCGCAGCTTGGGCATAAGTGATCAGTCCGGGTTTGGCGACGCTGACGGCGCAACGCGGGCGCGCCGGTTGCCGTGCCGGTGCCCGGCGATCTCGCCCAAGGCGGCCGCCGTGCGCACCAGATAGAAACGCCGCCGGGCCTGTCCGAGCGCCGTGCAGGCCTTGACCGCATACTCCGCGACCTTCCGGTAGAGGTACCGCGGCACCATCGATCCGCCCTCGCGCGGATCGACGGCGACAGTGGAGGCCGTCCGCTTGTAGGCCTTCCTGATCACGTACGGCAGCGTGAGGCGGGTGGCGTCGACGTAGTGATACTGCACCGCCTCGGGCACGTACCACATCCGCCCGCCGAGGCGCAGGGCACGCAGCACCCAATCCCGATCCTCCGCGCCGCCCAGGTCGTGGCCGATCGGCCCCATGTCGGTCGCAAAGGGGCCGATCCTTTCGAGCCACGCAGTGCGCAGGAACAGGTTGCCGCCGCCGGGGATGGCGAGATCGGCCATGACCTCGCGGGGCAGCTCGCCCAATTCGAAACGCGGAACGGGCAACGGGTAGATCCGGTACGGCCCCTGGTCGTGCACCCAGGCGGGCTCGCTGCCGTCCCAGTCCGGGAGGATGCGGCCGCAGAACAGGGCGGCGTCCGGATAGTGCGCCGCCGCGTTGCACACCGCCTGCAGGTAGCCGCCATCGACGCGGTGGTCGTCGTCCACGAACGCCACGAGGTCGCTCTGGGCGCGCGGCATCGCGCTGTTCAGGGCGTAGGACTTGCCGGGCGTCGGCTCGGCGAACCAGGTTAGCCGAAGATCGCCGCGGCCCTCCGCCTGCCCGGCATAGCGATCCAGAAACGCGTGGGTGCCGTCCCGGCACGCGTTGGCAGCGACCAGGACGTCCACGGCCCAGCCCGCTGGACGCACCGCGGCGTTCAGCGACGCCAGCGTTCGCTCCAGCAGGCCGGCGCGGTCGTGCGTGCAGATGAGAACCGTCAGACGCGGCATGTCAGCGACTGGTGGGTAACGGACCGAACGCCCAGCCCCGAATCTGCCCGAGAAAATACGCGACGTTCATCTCTTTCCGGACCGAGGCGTCGCGTCCTTGCTGTCGCCGGACCTCCCACACCACCCGAAGCGCCCTAACGAGCTGCCCATAGAGATAAAGCGGTGGGACACGGGATCCGTTCCCGCGCTTGCGGATGGCATCCACACGCCCCATTCGGTAGTGGAGGTCGTGAAAGTACGAGCGCTCCAGCTTCGCGGCCTGGATGCGATGGTGAATCACCGCCTCGGGCGTCCACCAGACCTTCAATCCGGCAGCGAGCAGCCGGCGGTAGAAATCGACCTCCTCGCCGCCTGTATTGTCCGTTCCCTTCCGCCCCAGCATGTCGTCGAAGAAGCCGACGATGTCGCAGACAGTCTTGCGGATGCCGAAGTTGCCGCCGTAGAACGGCGTGTACGGGTCGGTCAGCGGGACCACCTCGTCGGCACGGTTGAGCTCGCCCAGGAAGCCGAGCAGCTCGTCGGTCAGCCAGCGCGGCCGCGTGTCCTCGAACAGCACCACCTGCCGGCCGCCGAACGCGTCGGGTCGGTGCGCCTCGATCAGGCGTTCGTAAGCGCACAGCCAGTCGGGGTCCGGCGTCTCATCATCGTCCATGAAAATGACGTACTCGCCGCGGGCCGAAGCGATGGCGGCGTTACGGGCGTTGGACAGCCCCAGTTTCTCCTCGCGCACGACGCGGACCTGCCAGCCGGCGGACCAGGTATGGCGCGCGAGCAGGTCAGACGTACCGTCGCGGCAGCCATTGTCGACGACTAGTAGCTCCCAACCTGCCTGAGGCATCCTCAGCTCGTTCAGGTCGCGCAGCGTCCGCTCGAGCCGGTCGGCATGGTTGTGGGTGCAAAGCGCAACCGTGTAGGCGACGCTCATCGGCCCCCTCCCGGCAGCCTGCTCCTCAGCCGACTGAAGTAGTAGTGGCCGAGGTGTCCGATACTGCCATCGTTGGTGCCGAGCCGGATCTTGCGCAGCAGCATGGCCGGGGTGTCTGTGCCGAACACGTCGATGCGACGAATGCGGTAGCGGTTCACGTCCCGCCGGTTGAAGCCGGGCTGTGTCGAGAAGGCCGCGCGATACCCGGCAGCGTGGGTGGCCGACTCCACCCGCTCGTCGACGTGGCCGAACGGATAAGCGAGATAGGCCACCTCGTCGCCCAGCAGATCCGCGAGGGCCAGCCGGGATCCTGCGAGCTGGTCTGCCAGTTGCGCATCATCCAGGGTGGGCAGGCTGGCATGGCTGCGGGTGTGGGAATGGAAAGCGACTCCGCGCCGCTGCATGTCGGCAATCTCGGCGCGATCCAGTAGAGGATAGGTCGTTCCGGCCGGGTTCGACGCGTGGGTCCATTCGTCCCGACCACCGATCAGGTCGCTGACGAGGAACACGGTGAATGGCCACCCGAGATCCTCCATTACTGGCAGCGCATGCTGGCGCACACCGCGAAAACCGTCGTCGAACGTGATGAGAAGCGCCCCTTCGGGCAACGCGGACCGGCCCTCCAACCACTCGACCAAGGAATCGATCGTCACCGCCCGATGGCCTTTGCGGGCCAGCGCGCGCACGTGGGCGGCGAAGTTGTCCGGGGCAATCGCATAGCGCGCCTCCCAATCGTTACGGGCCGCGCCCACGCGGTGGTACATGAGCACCGGCACCCGCTCCGCCGCCATCAGGCATGCCTCCGATCCGCGAGATGCACGAGGCCCCGGTAAAGCGCCATCGGAAGCAGCGCGCTGGCAACGTGTGCAACATCCGGTAGACGGTATGCACCTCTTGCTGCCACGTGGCGAAACAGCTTCTGGGCAGAGATCAGATCGCGCCTCCAGAAGGCCCTGTAGGCCAAACGCAGGACCTGACCCTCCGTTAGCTCACGTAGGCGAGCGGCCGGGAGGTGCGCCACCAGCTCGGGGTTGTGCCGGATGAACTCCCGCTGGGCGTCGAGGGCATCGAGGACCTGGCGCCATTTCACCGCCGACACCTGGCCCAGGTTGTGCCAGCGGTAGAAGGCCAGCACCTCCGGCACCCGCTTGATCCGTCGCGTGAGCACCAAGGCGCGCAACCAGAAGTCGTAGTCCATCGAGGCGAAGCGCCGTTCCGAGAAGCCGCCAAGGCGATCGACGATCTCCCGTTTCACGAGGGCGGCATGGATCGGCCACGGGCAGCTGCGCAGGAAATGGCCCACCGGATCGTCTTCCTCATACGCAGGCGGCACATAGGGCTCTGAGCGAATGCCTTCACCGACGTTCTGCCAGCCGCAGTAGGCGATGTCGGCATCGTGCGCCACCAAGGCCTCATACAGCCTCTCCAGTGCGTCGGGCCGCCACCAGTCATCTGCATCCAGGAAGGCGATTAGGTCACCGCTCGCGCGCCTGAGTCCCGCGTTGCGGGCCGGATACGGGCCGAGCCGGTTCGTGTAGACGAGCTGGATACGTCCCACATGCTCGGCAGCCAAACGGGCCAGGATCTGGTCGGAGCCGTCGGCCGAGCCGTCGTCCACCACCACCAGCTCTATGTTGCCATGCGTCTGCCCGAGCACGGACTCCACCGCCTCACTCACGTACGGGGCGGCGTTTAAGCAGGGCATGACGACCGAAATGAGCGGCCTGCCCGGCATTCGCGCGCCGGCCGCGCGCGCATCGCCGTCGTTCGCGGAGTCCGGACCAGCCACTCTCACGTCCTCGCCGAGCCGTCGATACCGAGGCGCCGGCTCATGTTCCGCGCGAGCGCCGGATAGTCGACCCGCCCAGTCAGCATCGACTGAATGTTGCGGCGCATGGCGACTATTTGACCCTCGCTCATCGTAACGATGCGCTGCATCGCCGTGCGCCAGCCGCCTTTCGGGACCGCGATGCAGTTGACCCCGTCGATCAGACCAAGGTCGTAGAGATCCAGCTCGGCAGCATCCAGGACCGGTACGCTGCCTCGCAGCAGCGCCTCGACCGGCCGATGCGTCACCAGCGAATAACCGATGGGCGCCAAGGTGAAATCCGAATCGGACAGCACTCCGAGAAAGTCCCGGGGGCCGAGGGCCGCTGGCTGAGCGTCCGAATACACGTGCCAAACCATCCGCTGGCCTGCCGCAGCACGGGTGGAGACCGCGTCCGCGTTCGAGAACAAATCCTCGACGCTGTCGAGGATGCGGCTCCGCGCCGCAGGGTCTCGACTGCCGAGGAAATTGGCGCGGACCGATCGCGGCCTCTCGCTTTCCCAGTCCCGGGCGTGCAGTGCAGCGAACAGCGATCGGTCCCCGAGGAACTTCGAATGGGCGTCGAATCCGACCACCCGCCGCGATCCGAACAACCCCATCACGTCGACCGGGTAGAAGCCGTCCTTGTACGCAACGCGACCGACCTTCCGCAACCAGCGCCCGTACCAGCGACACTCGCGCAGCTGGATCTTCATGGCCAGGCTGCGGGACCGACTCCGGTCACCCGCCGACACGGCGGTCACGCGCTGCACCCCTGCAGCAAGCTCGTCCAGCAGCTCGCGGTATCCCAGCAGGAGCGGATGCCCCTGCACGATCAGGTGCTCGAACTCGCCGCGCGGCACTCCCGTCCCGTGCCCGAGCAGGGAGATACCAGGTATCGCACCGATTCGTCCCGAGAGGCTCCACTTCGACTGGCTGTCGCGCTCGACGTCGGCGACCTTCACCCCGACCTCGTGACCGCAATAGGCCAGCGCGCTCGCGATCGTGTAGGTCAGCGAGTCACCCCATAGTGCGAGCAGGCAGATCTTCATGGGTCCTTCGATCAGGTCTCGTTGCGTCGAATGCGCCGCTGCGCTAGTCGACGTCCAGGCCGTTCCCGAGGCCGCGAAGACCGTCCCCTACGCCGCGCAGCCAGTTGGCGGTCGCACGCCTGAGCCGCCAGAACTGCGGCCCCTTCCTCTGCACCGCAACGTGCCCGAGCTCCTGTGCCCTGGCTCGTTCAGCGCGCGCGTCACCGATAAGATCAGCGACCCGGTACGCGTAGCCGAAGCGTTCCGCCAAGGCGCCGACCTGCGACTCGAACTCGCGCGCCTCCTGGTCCATCCACTGGTCGACGTTGCGCTTGCGCCAGAAGGCGTGAGGCTTGCTCGTCCTCAGGTCGTCGAAGGTCTCCTTGTCGACCCGGGCTTCGAAGCCGAGAAACGCGGCCACCTCGCGATACGTCTCGTAGCTGAAATCCTCGATACGGACGACCCGGTAGCTCTCCCGGGGCAATTGTTCGAGCAGCTCCAGGGCGCGCTCGTTCCAGGCCTTCCAGAACCATGCCACCTTTCCAACGGGCGTCATCTCGTTCCAGGCATGGAAGAACGCACCTCGTGGCGCTACCCGTGCGAAGAACGTGTGCACCTTCTCGGGGCTCGGATCCTGGTAGCCGGTCGCCAGCTCGGGGTCCCTCACCACGTACGGGCGCCGGTAGAATCCCTTGTGCACGAAGGAGGTAACGACGCCGTCCGGACGGCGCAGCAGGAGCACGAACTTGGCCCCGAAACGGTCGTGAAGCTCCCTTACGGAGAGCGAGACGTAGGGGCTGGCTTCGAAGGAATATGCGTGGCTTGCCAGGTCGTCACCAATCTCCCGCTCTTTCACCGTGAGAAACCCTTCGTCGTCCACGGGGAGCCCGTGCCATTTGCAGTAGCGGTGGAAGGTCTCGTTGTCCGGGTTGCGCTCGTGGGAGCTTGCGACGTGCGGCTCCTTTTCCATGAGCTGATGCAGAAACAGGGTGCCACACCGGCCGGTGCCGATGGCGAACCCCACCTTGTTCAGATAGTCCATCGAGTTGCCCCCAATGCTGCCAGAGTTTGTGCGGGACGCACCTGTCTCCATCTCACTCGAGCACAGTCGTCCGACGCGATGCCGTCCCCGTCATCTCAGGAAAACGGCCTCCTCCCTGCCGCGAGCACCTTGCCGAACTGCTGCCGCCAACGGGCGGCTTCCGCCCTGATCGCCGGAATTGGCAGAAAAAGGAGTGACGTCACGTAGACCACGGCACCGACCAGCGTCATCAGCAGAAGGTACGCGAGCCGCGACCCGGCCACCCCATCGCCGAGTATGTAATGAGTCAGCGCGAGCGCCACGGCCAGCGGCGCGTTGAGGATGAGCCCCGGCAACACCGCACGGCCCAGGTCGGCGATCCTCGTCGGCAGCGCATGGTAGGCGAGCACGAAGAGGTAGATCGCACCGAACACCTGGCTCGCCGCAACTCCCCAGGCCACGCCCTTTAACCCCCAGTTCAGACCTATGATACATGCGCCACTGACGACGACCAGGTTGACGGCGAGCGCCACCATCTCCTGCCCCAAACGGTTCTGCGCGGCGAGCAGCGCCGCGCAGGGGAAGCCGATCGTGCGGAACACGCCCGCGAGGACGAGGATTGCCAGCGGCTCGGCGGCGGGCAGCCACTGGTCCCCGTACACGAATCCGATGAAGGGCTCGGCCACCCACCAAATGCCGATGTAGATCGGGGTCGTATAGACCATGAACAGGGTGATCGTTCGATAGAACAGGTACTTGGTCTGATCGAGATCGTCCTGGACCTTGCCCATGGCGCGAAAGACCGGCTCTATCGTCGCCGGCACGATCAGCTGATTCGGGATGCGGGCGAGGCTGTCGGCCTTGTTGAAGAGGCCGAGAAAGCCGGGTCCCGCGAGTTTGCTGATGATGAGGTTCTTGGATTCCCGCGTGAGGTAGCTCAGGAAGTCGTTGGCGGTGATCTTGACGCCGAAGGCGCCGTGCCGGCGAAGGATCGCAGGATCCCACTTGAGGCGGAGCCGCAAGGGCGTTATCCGTGCCAGCAGGACGTTGTTGCTCAGAGCGGCGATGAGCCCCGAGACAGTCAGGCTCCAGACCCCCATACCTGCCCATGCCATCAACACACTCGTCACCCCGGCCAGCGCACCGTTGGTGACGTCGATCATCGAGCGCTGCTTGAACTGCATCTCCCGATTGAGCCAGGAGGTGCGGATGTACGCGAAGGGGCGCATGAGGAATACGATCGTCGAGACCCTGATCAGATCCTCGTACAGGGGATTGCCGAAGTATTCCGCGAGCCAGGGCGCAGCGAGGAAGAAGCCGAGATAGACCAGGACGCCGAGGGCGAGCTGCAGCGTGAACACGACGGCAAAGTCGTTCTCGTCCGCCTCCTTGGCGCGAATGAGGGATTGCCCCATGCCGCCGCTCGTGAGCATCCCGACGAACCCGGTGAACACCGCGATCGTGACGATCATGCCGAAATCGGCCGGTACCAGCAGCCTCGCCAGAATCACTCCGAAGGCAAACTCCAGAAGGCGGGTCCCGACCCGCCCGGCGATCAGCCACTTTGCGCCGGAGCGTATGCTTTGGCCGAGGCTCATTGGCAGCGTAGCCGACGGTCAAGCCTTCTCAAATGAATAACCAAGGAGGCGGAGATCGTTATTGTGCTTTTCCGCTACAATCTCCGCAGTGTCGTCATCGTAGTATGCGGAATAGTGCCGCTTGCCTGACCTAATCCCCGCCTTCAAATGCGGAAGCTCTACTGGAGGCACGCCGATCATATGGCAGACTGCGCCAAAATCGTCGCTCAAATGCTCATACCGGATGACTCGATCGACGCAGAGGTCATCGTCGATGATGTAAAAACGGTCGTTCGTCGTCCAAACACCTGACCTGACGAATTCCGAGAACAGCCTTCGCGTCTCTTGAAATTCGTTGAACGGGATCCCGAGTCGATGATAGAAGCGCCGCCTGGGCTGAAGCGCCGGATCATTCCGCGCCAACCAGGTGAAGTCCGAGACGATCCGGTCCCACGGGTTGCGGGCGATGCTGAACTTGAAGTAACCGCCCCACTGATCACCGGCCAACCGGCTCTTGATGGTCATCGCGTCGACGTGCTGCCCTATCTCCCGATATTCGTCGGCATTCATTGCCCGGTGTATGAACTCGCCCTTCTCGTTCCTGTTGTGCCGGAAATCGTTTAGGGGCGTCACCACATCAGTGCCGGAGCAGTATTGGGAGAGCGCGGCCTCAAGGCTCGTCCCAGCCGTCTTTCTGGACTTTATAAATATAAATTTTCGGGAATGAGAAATAATCATCTGGGAACCTTTTGTTGAGTCCTGACTCTGCCGATGGAAACAGACGTTGCCTACAATCCCTGCTGAACCGTGAGCAGCTGTCCGCCATCGACATTCCGCAACACCTTCTCGCTGCCGTCCGACCAGCGAATCTTTATTACATCCGCTCGCGTATGGGTCCCGAGCCCGAAATACAGTCGGTAGTGCCCTTGAGAAAAGAACGATCCTTCACTCGCACCTACTTCCTGGATCTGCTCACGGCTCGCCGTCACCACGGTGACCCGAGCCCCAATACCTTGGCGGTTGTCCGAGTTACCGACCAAGTTGACCTGGAGCCAATGATTCGGGGTGCCCACATTGCGGTAAGCAACCACCTGCCACTTCGCTTTGCGCTTGCCAGGGCGCTCCAGGGAAGGATTCTCGTCGAGCGCCATTAGCAAATCTTGCCGTCCGTCGTTATCCAGATCGAACCAATTGCAGATTGCGGCCTGATACTGTTCAGGATCTACCCCGAGGAGGCCGGTTCTGTCGAAGCCGCCGTCCGTACGCTGTCGGTATAGCCCTTGGGGCACCAGGTGCAAATCCGTCAACCCGTCGTTGTCGAAATCGACCCAGTTCGCGGTCATGGACAGGCCCGGAAGTCCCAAAGCCGCCAAATCGCGGCCCGCAAACAGACCACCCCGGTTTTCCAGCAGCAGGCTCCCTCGCTTCGATGCCGAGAACAGATCCAGGTCCCCATCGCCGTCGACGTCTGCCGCACTGAGTTTCCCATCAAACAGCCAGAGGCTCTCCGTGGTATGTCCGACCTTGTCGCCTTCCGTGGTTGGTCTCCGGACGACGAGTTCCTGAGCGAAGCTGCCCTTCTGGTTACGGTAGAGAAAGATCCCCTCGTCCTGGAACGCAACCAGATCGGTATCACCGTCGCCCTCCACGTCGAACCACACAACGCTGCCCATTTGCTCTCCCGGCAGATCGAGGCCGACTTCTTCTGCGACGTCGGTCAGCCGTTTGTGGGCGCCTTGGCGATATAGCTGCTTTGGGAAATCACCCGAGACATTCTCACGGTCGTAGCAGTTGACGAACAGGTCGAGAAGGCCGTCACCGTTAAAATCGACCCACTTCGCGTGTCGGCCGGAGCAGCCGTTCTTCCGCAAGCCCGTTTCGAATCCGGCTTCGTCGAACCGCCACGAACCCCGGCTGATGAACAGCTCGTCCGTTATCGTGCCGACAACCGCCGGGGGATAGGCCCTGATCGTCCCACCCAGGCCCCCGCGATTGACGAATAGATCCATTACTCCGTCGTTGTTGTAATCGGCCCAGGCGTGGGCGTGACGATCCCGCATCGCGAGGGAGAACCGTGTGGAACTGGGCGACACCATTCCGCGACCGACGAATATTCGGTCAGCCGTCACGCCGCTACCGAGGTCGAAGTCCAGCGGCAGCCCCTGGCCTCCCGGCATCAGGACGAGAGTGCCGTCGGCAATTGAAGCGAAATGCAATTTGGTCTGAGTCACCGTGCCTCGCTGCTCTTCGTCCTTGCTGGCGCGAAAACCATCCTGCTTGATAACCTTGACCGGATCCCAGACCTCGAGCGATCCCTGAACCTCACCCACCTCATGGATCCTGTGCGCCTGGATGATCAGGTTCGTGCCGAGCCAATAGATATAGATTCCTGGCTGGTCCACCCTGGGCGCACTGAACGACAGCTCGGCCAGCGGAAAGGCCTTGCTTTGGTCCAACCCCCACTCGGAAAGGACGTCGCGATAGCCCCCGTGCCCGTCTGCGATGAGCAGGGCCTGGCGGAAGTGATGGTTGGACGTGAACACGTCCAGCCGGTCATCCCCATTCGCATCGACTATGCCCACGTCGAACAAGCGGTCCGAATTCGTCAGGGGAAAAGGATATTCGGTGAACCAGTCGTTCTGGACTCGGACAGAGAGGATGGCGACAACCGACACGAGAACGGCCAAACCCAGCGCCACCAGACTCCATCGCTTTGTGCTCATCTTGCGGTCCAAAGAGAAAGCCCCTAGGCCCTTCGCAACGGGCCACACTCGCCATCGCCGCAGCTTCGGCAATCCGACAAGGTTCGCGGCCCGCACCGGACCGCCTTGAGTAATGCGCTTCCTAACCCCTGCTTGCGGGCCGCCCCCAGAGCCAGCCCCGCGGCGGCACGCTCAGGCACGGGGACTCGTCTCGGAGCCCGCCCCCCTGCCCTTCAGTCCATACGACGTCCGCCGCGATCCCGCCCTCCCAAACGACCTCGATCGCCTCGGCCGCCGGGTTCACCACCAACATTTCCTTGTGGCCCTCCCTGTTCAGGTTGACGACCCGCAGCCGTCGGTCCGCCGGACGCGGACAGGGAGCCTGCGATTGCGGCGGGATGAGCTCGGCGTTTCCACCCAGGAGCGAGGGTGGCATGCCGAGGCCCAGGTCCTCGATCAGCAGGAGCGTTGCCGCAAGGTCCGAGCGATAGGCAGCTTTTGGCCTCATCAGGCACAGCTGGTAGAGCGCCTCCGCAAACACGACAATGGCGAACTGCCGTGGCTTGGCCTCCGCCCACCATCGCAAGATTCGGTAGCCGTCTCTGACCACGAACCGGATCGCTTCGTCGACAACGTCGTCGAGGTGATCCTCCGGAAAGCGCAGAAGGTGCCGAACAAGGTCCATTATGTTGACGGCATGGTACTTCGCGTCGAAGTGCAGCGGCGCCAGGTGGCGGTCGACGAAGCCGCCCGGCATGACGATTCTCGGGTACAGCCTCTTGAGGCGATAGAGGTTCGGCGTGAGATACATCCAGACCAGGCGCTTCATGGCCCGCAAGGGCACTGGCAGCTGCCTCGCCTCGTCTGCCGGAAGCAGGGTCATCCCGACGGCTCGATACACCGCGCGGTACAGGGTCTCGGCGGGGCGCAGCCGGAGCAGCCTGCGCGTCGCCGAGCGTGCCGAGTCGACCTGCCCCGTGAACCGGGTGTCTCCCGACTGCTCGCGGTACCGGTCGACCGTTATCGTCGTATCGAGATGGGTGTTGAGGATCATCTTGTTGGTCGGCGACTTGCCGAGCATCCGGCTCGGCTTCCACGCGCCAAACCCCTTCGCCAGCGCCCCGGTCTGGGCATGCATCGCGTCCAGCGCTTCGGTGCTCTCCTCCAGGGAATCGTGAAGGAACCAAAGGCCGAGGTCCGTCCTGTCGGTATGCGAAACCACGAACTCGACGCCCCGCCTTAGCGCTGTAGAGACCGCGTCGTCCCGCCACTCGTCTGCAGCGTTCTCCAGCAGCAGGAGCGCTCCGTTGTGAAATCTGTAGTGGCACTCATTCATGTCGGTCCACTCGCCGTGGTACCAACCGCCGTCTGCCGACTGCCGTGCGACGGTGGAAAGCGCGAGCTGGCGCCGGAGCAGGCTGTACAGAGTCTTGCGGGTGGCCCGCTCCAGGCCGGTGAGCCACACGAACAGCTCGTACCCGTCGAGGTCGCAGCAGAACCTCCACTTCCGGGGCCAGGCGAGCGCGTTCTGGTACACCCGGCCGTCGATGAGATGCTGGTAGAGCCCGGCAGGCGACTGGTAGGTGCTCTGCGAGCTCCAGAGGAATGCCTTCGTCTGCTCGAGGGCCGACAGCTGTTTCAGCTCGGCGCAGAGGCGTCCCATCGCGGGCCCGATCGACCAGAAGGCGAAGCACAGCTCCAGCCCCGGAGAGATTCCGACCGAGACAGACAGCTCGTCGTCGGACGCCTGGAACCCCGTGATACGCGCGGGCTCCTCGCGCACGATCCGGCCGTGGCTGTCGAATCCCCTCAGCGCCGGCGGCTGCGGCACCCAATACGAGTACTCGCCCTCCTGCCTTGCCTCCAGCAGCCATCCGCCGGCGGCGCAGGCGCTAATCGCGCACGAGCCATCGACGACGAATCGGACCGTACCCGCTTGGCGGGTCGGGATTCTGACGAAGACGCAGCTCGCACCGTCGGCACTCGGGAATTCATCTCGCAACAGCGTCGCGCCCCCCGGGAGCTCGGCGCGGGCCCTCGAGAACAGGTCCGACGAGATCAATTCCCGACGACTGCTGGCGCCCGCGAAGTCCGCGAGCTCGCGCAGGTTGTAGACCGCTTCGCCAGGTGTCGCTTCTGCCGCGGTCATCACGTACGCCTCGTCGGGTCCGCTGTCGCATCGCCCTCGGCAGGCGAGGCATCGGCCGGAAACCACCGGACCCGGACATCGAGATCCGTGCCGTGCAGCAGGCCATGCTGCAGATAGCGCGCCACCGCTCGCTCGTGCCGCAGCCCGCGCTGCTTGACCTGATAGAGGCTACCCTTACGTGGCTGGGTTTCACCGAACCGCTCTCCCGCGGCCGTCCGGGTCAGGAACGCCGCGTAAATGTCTGCGCTCGTCCTGACGCTGCGCCAGAACAGGCTCAGCTCGTCGTCGTCCGGCTCGACCGCGGGGCTGACGTGGGCGATTAGGCGGCCGGTATCGATGCCAGCGTCGATCCAATGCAGGGTGCAGCCCACTTTCTCTGGCTCGCGGTTGTAAAGCGCCCAGAAGGTGCAGTCCGCGCCGCGGTACTCCGGAGACAGGCCCCCGTGCAGGTTCACGATGCCGAGCCGGCCTTCCTTCAAGAGGTCGCCGCGGATCAGCGAGGTGCCGAACACCGCCAGGATGTCAGGCTGAAGCTCGCGTGCAAGCCGGACCACGTCCGGGTGGTTGATGTGCGGCACCTCGCGCACCAGCTCCGGATGATCGAGCCGCGGCGGCGCGTCGCCGAAGAAGAAGCGCGCTTCGCGGTTGCCCGTGTAGCGACGCCGGTCTCGCAGCCAGCGCCACGCCTTGCGGGCGAAGTTGTCGGGCCGCAAGGTCTTCGCGAGCTTCTTCCAGGAGAGCTCCGAGCCTTTCTCCTGGACGATGGCGACGACGTTGGCGGCCCGGCAGAGGTTGTTGGCGACGTACAGGTGCCGGGGGCTGCGGCCGCACAAGACCATCACCCGCAATCTAGCCACGCGGGCTCACCTCGGGCACCGGCGGAATGGCGATGTCGGCCATGTCCATCATGAGGGCGTCGGCAAAGAACTTGGCGGCCCAGTTGGGATACTCGAAGCGGGAGTAGTCGCCCCAAATTGGACTGGAGCCGGCGATGCCCCCTCGCACCGCGTCGTCTGTATCGTTCAGCCGGTGGGTTGACTTGAGGAAGGTCAATCCCGCCCGGGCGTTCGTGCGGAAGGTGTCGTCGCCGGTGACTTGGGCCAAGCGGGTCCAGTTGAGGCTCATCTGGGCTATGCCGGTCAGGCAGGCATAGCTGGCGTCAGCCATCCAGCCGTCGCGATAGGTGCCGGCCAGCCAGCCGTCTTCGCGCTGCACCTGCGCCAAACGGCTACCGGCCCGCGACGCGCTGTCGGTGTAGCGCTCCTCGCCCAGATTCACGCCGCACTCCAGGAAGCCGCGTATGGCATAGGCGATGGTGTGCGTGAACGGCGAGCGGGTCGGAACGAAGGCGTTGGTGGCGTACCAGCCAGATTCCGTCTGCTGCCTGAGCGCCCAGTCGAGGTTGCGGCGCGCGGCGTCGACGAATCCCTTCTCGCCGGCGACCAGCCCGGCCGACAGCAGCGCCCAGGTGGCCCGCGTGTTGTAGACGTGCGGCGTGCGGTTGTGCTCGAAGTTCCGCCAGCAGCCGTCCGCATCCTGCTGGGCGACCAGCCAGCAGCCGGCACGGACCATGGCGTCGAGGCAGTCCTGCCGCCCGAGCTGGGTATACCCGGCGACCAGACCGTGCATGATCTGGCCCTGGTTGAAGATCACCGGGTGCGAGCCGGGCTCCCCGAAGTGCCCCGGGAAGGCGCCGTCCGGCGCCTGCAGGGAGAGCTCCCAGTCGATCATGCGCTGCGCGCGGTCGACCAGCTGCGGGCGCTCGAGGATCGTCGCCGCAGCGAGAAAGGTCTCGATGATGTAGCCAGTGGTCTCCGGGTAACTTGGGAGCCAGCCGTCCTCGAAGCTCCAGCCGGCGGACACGCCGCCGGCGTCCGGCTGGCCGTCGCGCACGTCCTGGGCCCGGCACAGCCAATCGATGGTCGCGGCCAGATGAACGGCATGGGGCTGCGGCGTCTGCGCCGCCGGCACTCGGAGATCCGCCGCGATGAGGCGCAGATGGCGGGGACGCCACGGCCGGTAGCGGAACGGGAGGGCGAGGAGCCTGGAGACGCCCATCGCTCAGACGCTCCCCGGCTGCGGATGCGAGGCGGCGCTCCCCAGCCCGCCGTCGAGCCTGACGTGGCTCACCACGTATCGATGCTTGCCGGATGCCGACGGCGGAATGGCGTCGACCAGCCGGACCTCCACGCGCACGTCGTCGCCCAGCCGCTTGCGAAGCCCGGTTTCGATCTCCGCATTCTTTCCCGCCTCCCAGCGCGCGTTCGGGACAACCTGCACCTCCAGGTTCCGCGTGTCCCGCTGCACGATCTTGAACTCGCCGACTCCCTCCACCGCGCGCAGCACGTAGATGCCGGCGAGCGCATGCATGATCGTGCCATCGCTGCGCACCAGGAAGTCGGTCTGTCGCCCCAGGACCTCCGCGATGACGTGCAGTCCCCTACCGTCCCTGTCCGGCTCGGGGCTCATCCGCACCATGTCGCCCGTGCGGTAGCGGATGAAGGGTTGCGCCTCCGAGCAGAGCCCCGTCATGACGGCCTCGCCCGTCTCGCCCGGGCCGACCGGCAGGCCGTCGGCGTCGAGCACCTCCAGGATGATGCTCTCGCTCATCAGCAGCATCTGCCCATGCGGCGTCTCGTGCGCCGTGAACCCGATGTCGCGGCTGCCGAACTCGTTAGCGACTGGAACCCCGAACACCTCGCGGAGCAACGCGCGCTGGTGATCGTAGAGCGGCTCGCCGGTCGTGCACACCACCCGAAGCGCCGGCAGGCGCAGGCGCCTGCCGTGCTCGCGGGCGTGGGCGGCGAGCAGCGCGACCGAGCTCGCGTAGCCGTAGATGCAGCGGGGCCGAAACGACTCGATGGCGTCGAGGTAGCCGTCCATGCGCTCCGGCGACATGGCGAAGGCGTTGAGCACCAGCTGGTTCAGCAGCCGGTCGCGCACCGTCTTCACCCAGTCCGTCTTGTTGAGCTCGACGGGCGCGCCCCAGACGTAGACCTCCGGCTCGCCCACGTCGACGCCCCACCAGCGGCGCGCACGGATTCTTCCCGCGGCGTCGGACGCCTGTCGCCAGCGTCCGTAATAGAAGATCAGAGGCTGTCCGCTGGACCCGCCGGTGTTGTACTGAAACGTGCCGCCCGGAACCTCATTCCAGACCAGCTGATCACGATTGGCCGCGGCCTCGGTTTTGTCCATCAACGGGAGCCTGCGAAACGTCTCCAGCAGGCGCACGTCCTCGGGGCGCAGCCCGGCGGCCCGCATTCGCTCGCGGTGCCACGGGCAATGGGCGTAAGCCACATTCAACAACGCGCGGAGCTTGCCCAGCTGGATCTGTTCCAGCTGTTCACGGGGGAGCCACTGGCTTGACTCCAGCTCGTCGAGGTAGGAGAAGGTCGGGCGCCGGACAGCCATCTCCTGCAGGGGGTAGACCACACGTCGGGCGAGCATGGCAGGCATCCTCATGCCCGCGCCCCCTCGTAGGTCTGCATCCATAGCCGCCCGACTCGCTCCCAGGTGAAGTGCTGCACATGCGCCAGGCCATTGCGGATGAGATTGTGCCGCAGGGCGCGGTCTTCGATCAGCCGAGTCATGGCCTCGGCCATCGCCGCCGCATCACCGGCCTCAACGAGGAGGGCCGTCGTCTCGTGCTCGACGAGGAACGGCACGCCACCAACATTCGTGCTGACCACTGGCACCCCGCAGGCCAGTGCCTCCAGCACCGAGTTCGGCATGTTATCGACCAGGGCCGTGTTCAGGCTGAGGGTTGCGCTTCGATACAGCTCGGCCATCTCGGCGCTGTCCAACCGGCCAGTGAACCGCACCTGCGCACTGATGCCGAGTTCACGCGTCAGATGTTCCAGTCGTTCTCTCTCCGGCCCCGACCCGGCAATGCTCATGCGAGCCTCAGGATGTCGATCGAGGAGCAGTGCCATGGCCCGCAGCCCGGTGCCGATGTCGTAGAGAGGTTCGAGGTTGCGCGCGATCACAATGTGTGTGCCGGTCGGGGGATTCGGAGCCGGGTGAAACTTATCCAGATCGACGATGTTCGGAACGATCCGGGTTTCGAGACCAAATTTCGAGAACACCTGCCGCAGGAAACCCGACGGCACGACGACGACCGATGCGCGCCTCATCGAAAAACCCACCGCGGCGGAAGAACGGCGCAGGAAGGTTTCCGCTTCCCCCCCTCGATAATTGACCACCACGGGGATCCCCCGGAGCCGGGCGATCCAAATAGCGGGCGCGGCGAATAGGTGCCAGGACCAGCCGGAATTCGCCATCACGTGAAACAGATCGTTCCGGCCTGCCGCCCGCCAGAGTGTCCGAAGGTAGGGAGCAAACCGGAATACCGCCCGGATCATCGGTACTCCGGCAATCCAACTAGGCCTGTACGGTGCATTGACCTGCACAATTTCCGTTGCCACGGCCTCGCCGGCCAGCAATCGCGAAAGCTGAAGAGTCTGGTTGGCCATCCCGCCCGCGGGCGGCGGCAGCGGACCGACGACGCCTACGCGCATTCGCTCACGAACAGCGGAATCGCTTGGCGTTGGTTCGGTCGAGCCGGCGGCATTCATCGAACCTGCTGTCCTCGCGCGCCTTCCTGATCCATCGGGTGGGCGACCCCGTTGGCGAATCGTCGTCGAAACCCCGGTGGCACTGACTTCCGCTTGCGGCGGATCGACCGGCGAAGTGTAAGGTACGGATACTACCTGGCCATGCCGTCTGGGCGCGCGCAATCGGCACCGGGGGGTACGCGTTCAGCGCTCCACCGGCCGCAGCGGACCCGGTGCCATGACCGATTGGATTGGTCCTGACGTCGCGCGTGCCTCGCGCTGCCCGAGCTCTTCGAGCGCGAACTTCTTGACGAGGACGGCGATGAAAACGAGGTGATACAAGAGATCCCAGCAGGTGATGCCAAGAAACAGCGAGCCAACGGCAAAGGCGACCAATGACGCCCCAAGCATATAGGCATAATTGGCGACCCACTTCATGTCTGGGAAATGCCGTCTCAGCCGCGGCGAGCGCGTCAGGCTCAACATGGTGCCATACAGTAGCGAGAACCACAGCAGGAACCGCACGAAACCGTCCCGCATGCAATAGCTCCGTGAACTGAACGGTACCAATATGACATGGGCCGATGTTTTTAGAGTAGCCCCCTCAATCGCGATGCTCTCCGCCCATCGGCGGCTGCGGACGTTTCTTGAGCGCGGCTGGCCCAGACAAACCTGCAAGGAGTTATTGCCCAACAGCGAACGCTGGCCCAGCCGCAGGAAAGCTCCCGACCGCCCGGCCCTTGACTTGCCCTGGCAGCGTCGCTCGTGACTCTACGCAGCATGCCGCAGGTGGGCGGGACGCGCAATCCGCGCGGATTATGTGTGCGCCCTTTGGCGTGCCGGAAACCCCGACGAATCGATCGGCGCCGTGGGCCGTTTACGCAGTACCACGGGGACATAATGGCCCAGAACCGCAGCTTTCTCGAACAAACGTCGGGGGCGTATTGTGGGAGTTATTAGGGCAATGATGGCTCGCCATCGAAATCGCCGGCCCGTGCCATTCGAGCGCTGAAGGTGTCGAAACGCTTTACACCCGGCCCAGTGAGGCTTACCACGGGCCTTCGAAATCAGTGGCCTAGGAACGCGCACGGATCTTGCTTGGTTTTTTTACCTAATTGAGATCCAACGCTCCGTCAGCGCGGATCAGGAACTTGGAAGCTGAGCAGCCATGATGTACACCTACGACTTCTTCTGGTATTCCGGTGCGCGAACCGATTTTGTTTATGCCGCCGGCGATCAGATTCTGCTCGACGTTTATGACGATCCGTCGACACCGGAAAACGACGTCTTCTTCAGGTTCCGGAACGTCATCGACAACGGCTACGACAGCTCCAGTATCGTCAATGTATTCTTCGACACGGGTACTGGCGACGCCCTGCCGTCCCCGATGCTCGTTGACCTGTTGGTCTGGGATCAGTCCATCGGCGGCGACTTGGGAGAGCCTGGCGACATATATCCGTCGGACCCTTACTTGCAATTTGACAAGATCGCATTCTCCGCCGATTTCTCTGCGGGGAGGGATAATGGCTCGCTTCCGAAGACTCTCGGCGTGAACCCCGGTGAGTATCTAATCGTTAAGGGGGTACTTGGTGATGAATGGGCATTCGACGAGGTCGTTAGTGCCCTGAGTGTCGGGATGAACGACACGTACAATGACGCCCTGTACTGGGACCAGTTGACTACCGCCGAAAAGACCGAATACAGGAGCTTGGCGAGCGAAGGCCTACGGATTTCCATAGTGCTACACAGCGTCGTGCCAAATTCTGTAGACCCGGATGGCCACGGCCTGTTCGTGACCGATAGTCTCGTAAGTGTCATGGGAACCCCTGACCCGAATGAAAACGTCGTGTTTGGCACAGGCGCAAACGATACCCTAAATGGCTCTACCGGGGCCGACAAGATGTACGGACTCGCGGGGGACGACACGTATATCGTCAACCATAGCGGCGACGTTGTTGTCGAGCAGGCTGGGCAGGGGCGCGACGGGGTGAGGAGTTCCATTAGCTTCGCGCTGCCAGCGAGCGTCGAAGACCTGGAACTCACGGGAACAGCGACTATCAGCGGTGCGGGCAACGAACTAGACAACCTCGTCGTGGCCGGCGAAGGCGACAACTATCTGGACGGCAAGGACGGCAAGGACACGCTTTCGTATGCGAATGCCAGCGCCGCCGTGAAGGTCAGCCTGGCCGCGACCAGCGCTCAGGCCACCGGAGGCAGCGGCATGGACACGGTGGCCAATTTCGAAAACCTGACGGGTAGCGCTCACAACGACACCCTCACGGGGAGCACGGGGACCAATATCATCGACGGCGGCGCGGGCGCCGACTCCATGGCTGGGGGCCTCGGCAACGACACGTTCATTGTCGACAACCCCGGCGACCTCGTCACCGACTCGGCTGGAACCGACACGGTGCGATCCGCCATCGGCTGGACGCTCGGCGCGAGCCTGGAGAACCTGGTGCTGATCGGCGCCGCCACCATCAACGGCACAGGCAACGCGATCAATAACGTCCTCACCGGCAACGTCGGCAATAACACGCTCACTGGACTCGCGGGCAATGACACCCTGGATGGCGGCGGAGGCGTCGACACCCTGATCGGCGGGACCGGGAATGACGTCTACAGCGTGGACACCGACGCCGACGACATCGTCGAGCTTTCCGGCGAAGGCACCGACACTGTAATCAGCAGCGTGAGCTTTACGCTGCGGAGCAACGTCGAGAAGCTCGCCCTGACAGGCTTGGCCGCCGTCGCCACGGGCAATGCCCTAGCCAATACCCTTACCGGAAACACAGCGGACAACACGCTGTATGGGCTCGATGGCAACGACACGCTCGATGCTGGTGGCGGCATCGACACCCTGATCGGCGGAAAGGGCAACGACACCTATGTCGTGGACAGCTCCGACGTCGTTGTCGAAGTTGCGGGGGAAGGCACCGATACCATCAAGATCAGCGCCACGTACACGCTGTCGGACACGGTCGAGAATCTAACCCTCACCGGCTCATCGGCCATCGACGGCACCGGCAACGCGGGCAACAACGTGCTGACGGGCAACGGCGCCAACAACACTCTGATCGGGTTTGCGGGCAACGACACGCTGGACGGCGGCGCCGGCAGCGACATCCTGATCGGGGGACTGGGCAATGACACCTATGTCGTCGACAGCGCGTCTGACGTCGTTACCGAGCTTGCCGGCGAAGGCACCGACACCGTCAAGAGCAGCATCACCTACACGCTGGCCGATGTCCTCGAGAAGCTGACCCTGAGCGGCAGCTCCGCCATCGACGGCACGGGCAACGCCGCGAACAACACCCTGACGGGCAACACCGCCAGCAACACGTTGACCGGCCTGGGTGGCAACGACACGCTGGACGGCGGGCGCGGCGCCGACGTCCTGATTGGAGGAACCGGCAACGACAACTACGTCGTGGACAGCGCCGGCGACGTCGTCACTGAGCTCGCCGGCGAGGGAACGGATACGGTCAGCAGCAGCGTGAGCTTCACGCTGGCGGACACGCTCGAGCACCTCACACTGACAGGCTCGTTGGCCATCAATGGCACGGGCAACGGTGGCAGCAATACGCTGACCGGTAATTCTTACAATAATCAGCTCAATGGAGGAGCAGGCAATGACGTCCTGGTCGGCGGAAAAGGAGCCGACACCCTGATCGGAGGCGCGGGGGCGGACCGCTTCGACTTCAACTACCTCACCGACTCGCCGGTGGGCGGGGCCCGCGACGTCATCAGCGATTTCAGCAGTGCCCAAGGCGACAAGATCGATCTGTCGACGCTGGACGCCAGCACACTGTCGAGCGGCAACCAGGCCTTCACGTTCATCGGCGCGGGCTATTTCAGCTTCAACGTCCCAGGCATGGTTCGCTTCGATGGCGGCGTCGTTCAGGGGGATGTGAACGGCGACGGCATTGCCGATTTCGAGATCGCTTTGGCGGGCGTGACGTCCCTCACGGCAGGTGACTTCATCCTTTAGGAATGCTCTGATTGAGCCACAAACGCGGGAAGCCTCGCGACGTCGCGATGCTGGTACGGTCGCCTAGCCGGCTCGAACAGCCCTTTCGTGCTTCAATACGGCGGCGTCGCCGCCTACTCAGCACGAACGGAATCAGAGAGTTACCGTTCGCCCTGAGTAGCGCGAAGCGCATATCGAAGGGCGAGATGCTCCTCTTTGGGGCCAAGGCCCGCCAGGGACGCTCGCCGCATCACGTCCCGTCGCGGGCGGCGGCCTTTCGGGCCGACCTTTTGAGCGCAGCCTTGGAATTTCCAGTTCAGCACCCGACGCCGGCCGGACGAGACTGATCGATGCGCGACATAGCCGTAGTGATCTTGGCGTTGGGTGGCATCGCCCTCGCTCTTCGCGCCCCTTGGCTCGGCGTGCTCGTGCTAGCATTCTTCGGTTACCTCAACCCCCACACGTACGCATGGGGCTTCTCGAGAACCCTGCCTATCTACCTCGTCCTTTTCGTCGTCGTCGCAATCTCGTATCTGACAAGCAGCAAGGACCGGCAGCCGATTCCAAAGGATTGGCGTATCCCTGTATTCTATTTCTTGTGGTTCTGGTTCTTTGTAACGACCCTTGATGCAATAAATTTCAGTTTGGCATGGCCGAAGCTCATTGATGTCTCCAAGATCTATCTGCCGCTCATCTTCACTCTACTACTGATCAATACGCGCCAGAAGCTCTTCTACCTCATTGCCGTGATTGCGGCGTCTTTTGGATTGATCGCGGTGAAGGGAGGATTATTCGCGGTCGCCACCGGCTTTGGCTACCGCACGCTCGGGCCAGAAGGCTCCCATTTCGGCGGAAACAACGAGTTCGCTGTCGTCACCTTGATGGCGATTCCCCTCGTGATTCTCTGCCTGCGAGAAATCACGGACAGGCGCCTGAAACTGGTCCTGATGGCAGCGGTTCCGTTGATGTTCGCGAGTGCGATTTCGTCCCAGTCCCGGGGGGCGCTCGTCGCCATGGTCGTTCTCGTCCCTCTGCTGTTTTGGGACAGCAAGCGGAAGTATCTGGCTCTGCCAGCCATAGCTGTCGGTGTCGTGCTTGCGCTTCAGTTCCTGCCGGCGGAATGGTTCGCGCGGATGCACACGATTCGCACATACGAGGAGGACGCCTCAGCGATGGGCCGTATTGAGGTCTGGCGGGACGGCCTCGCGTACGCACTGGCAAACCCCATTACGGGTGGCGGCTTCCAGGCCTGGGTCTGGGTTACCAACCGGGATTGGCACAGCTCCTATATCGAGGCTCTGGCGGAGCACGGCTTCGTCGGCCTTTTTCTGTGGCTCTCTCTGATCTTCGGGACGATGCTGAGCCTGACCCGGCTTCCTCGCCTGGCGAAAGGGATACCGGAAATGGCGTGGGTGGCGAATTACGCGACCATGCTTCGGGCATCGTTGGCGGCCTATGCCGCCGGCGCCCTGTTCCTCGGGATCACTTATTGGGATCTGCTCTACCACCTCATTCTCATCTCGGTCCTCGTGAAGAAGTTTGCCCTCGATGAGTTGGCGGAGCGTCAGAAGCGCACTGCGCCGGTGCCTGCCAGAGCGGGTTTCGGACAAGCCCCTTTGCGGCCGTCGGCCGCCGGGTGACGCCGTTGGCACACCATGCCTGAGGAGGTCTCGCGAAGATGATCATCCGCGCACGCGCACCCCTGCGACTCGGCCTGGCCGGCGGCGGCACCGACGTGTCGCCGTACTGCGACCTGTATGGCGGGCTGGTGCTCAACGCCACCATCGACAAATACGCCTACGCGGTCATCGAGCCGCGCGACGACGCGCGGGTGGAGTTCGTCGCCGCCGACAAGCAGGAGTCCTGGTCCGGCGAGGCGGCGGCCGAATTGCCGCTCGATGGCCGCCTGGACCTGCACAAGGGCGTCTACAACCGCGTCGTGCGCGACTTCAACGTTGGCCGGCCCCTCGGCCTGACCCTGACGACGCACATCGACGCCCCGCCCGGGTCGGGCCTGGGCTCCTCGTCCACCCTGGTGGTAGCGATGATCAAGGGCTTCGTCGAGTGGCTGAACCTGCCGCTCGGCGAGTACGACGTGGCGCGCCTGGCCTTCCAGGTCGAGCGCAAGGACGTGGGCCTGTCGGGCGGCCGCCAGGACCAGTACGCGGCGACCTTTGGCGGCTTCAACTTCATGGAGTTCCATCCGCAGGAGCGGGTGGTCGTCAACCCCCTGCGCATCAAGAACTGGATCGTCTCGGAGCTGGAGGCCTCCCTGCTGCTCTATTTCGGCGGCGTGTCGCGGGACTCCGCCCGGATCATCGACGAGCAGACGCAGAACGTGAAGGACCAGGACAGCGCGGCCATCGAGGCGATGCACGCCCTGAAGCAGGAGGCGATCGCCATGAAGGAGGCCCTGCTCAAGGGTGATTTCGACGCCCTGGTGTCGTCGATGGAGGCGGGCTGGCACGCCAAGAAGCATCTCGCCAAGAGCATCTCCAACCCGGACATCGATGCCAGCTACGAGCTGGCGAAGCAGGCCGGCATGCGCGCCGGCAAGATCTCCGGCGCCGGCGGCGGCGGCTTCATGATGCTGCTGGTGGACCCGGTGCGGCGCATGGACGTGATCCGGGCCCTGGCCACGACGCGCGGGCAAGTGTTCAATTGCCACTTCACCGAGATCGGGACGCAGGGATGGAAGATCTACTGACGACCGAGGCCATCGCCGGCCAGCTGCGCGAGGTGGCCGACAACCTGGCGACGATGAGCCGGGACGCGGCCCTGCACGCTGGGATGGCCCAGGTGGCCGAGGCGTGTGTGGCAGCCTTGAAGCGCGGGAGCAAGATCCTGCTCGCCGGCAACGGTGGCAGCGCGGCCGACGCGCAGCACCTGGCGGCCGAGCTGGTCAACCGCTTCAACTACGACCGGCCTGGGCTGCAGGCGTTCGCGCTTTCGACGGACACGTCGGTGCTCACCGCCATCGGCAACGACTACGGCTATGAGCACCTGTTCGCGCGACAGATCGAGGCGGTGGGTGTTTCGGGCGACGTGTTCATTGGAATCTCAACCTCCGGCCGATCGCCAAACATCCTCACCGCGCTCCGCGCGGCGCGGGCGAAGGGGCTGGTCACCGTGGGCATGACGGGCCGCAGCGGCGGGCAGATGGCGGACGATTGCGACCATTGCCTGCGGTCGGCGTCGGATTGCACGCCGCGCATCCAGGAAGGGCACATCAGCATCGGGCATACCCTGTGCTGGCTGATCGAGCAGAGGATGTTTCCGAGGGCGGATTGACGTTCGATCGCGCCTGAAGGCGCTCCTACCGGGGTAGTGGCACCGAATGGTAGGAGCGGCTTTTAGCCGCGATGGGGTTCGTGCCGGTGTGCTCGATCGCGCCTGAAGGCGCTCCTACCGGGATAGTGGCACCGAATGGTAGGAGCGGCTTTTAGCTGCGATGGGGTTCGTGCCGGCTTGCTCAATCGCGCCTGAAGGCACTCCTACGGATTGACGGATTGAGGGGCACAGGATGGAAGCCATCGTCCTCGCGGGCGGGTTGGGCACGCGCCTGCGCACCGTGATCCCGGACCTTCCCAAGCCCATGGCCCCGGTCGCGGGCCGGCCGTTCCTCGCCTGGATCCTCGCCCGGCTGGCGGATGCCGGCTTCGGGCGCGCGGTGCTGGCCGTCGGCTATCGCCACGAGGCCATCCGCGACCATTTCGGAACCGACTACCGGGGCATGCAGCTGGCGTATTCCGTGGAGCAGGCGCCCCTGGGCACGGGTGGCGCGATGCGGCTGGCCCTGGACCAGGTCGACGAATCGCCGGTGTTCGTATTGAACGGCGACACCTACCTCGAGGTCGATTACGCGGAGATGCGCGCCGCCCACGTCGCTCACGGCGCTGCATTGACCGTGGCGGTGGCGCGCGTTCCCGACGTCAGCCGCTACGGGTCGCTGCGGATCGAGGACGACCGGATCTGCGCCTTCCTGGAGAAGGGGTCGCAGGGCCCGGGCTACATCAACGCCGGGGTCTATCTCGTCGACGCTGATGTGTTGGCTGGCATTCCGGTCGGGACGCCCTACTCGTTCGAGCAGGAGCTGATGGTTCCCGGGGTGGCGACGCTGCGTCCCCTCGCCTTCCGGACCGACGGATTGTTCATCGACATCGGCGTGCCCGAGGACTACGAGCGGGCGCAGGGGTTGTTCGGGGTGAGGTCACGGGGATAGGGCGTGCCGCGCACGCCGATACCGGCGACGGGCCCATAATCTGATATCGCGGCCTGGAGGCCGCTCCTACCCCTGCTTCCGGGCCTTGCGGTCCTTCTGTGCGTCGTCGATCAGCTGCCGGATGATCTCCGCGCGCTGGTCGGAGGTGAAGCCGGCGGAGGTCCGCGCGCGGCTGGCCTCGCCCATGCGGCGCGCCTCTTCGGGGTGTGTCAGCAGGTGCGCGATCGCGCCCTCGACCTCCTCCACCTTCTCGCCGTCCACCCGCAGCCCGGTGACGCCCTCGATCACGGCCGAGCCCGTTCCGCCGGCGCGCCCGGCGATCACTGGCTTGACGCAGGCGCCGGCCTCCAGATAGACGAGCCCGAACCCCTCCGTGTCGCCGCCGATGTCGCGGTTGGGCATGGCGAACAGGTCGCAGGCGTTGTACCAGCGCGGCAGGTCTTCCATGCTGACGTGGCCTA
>Ga0079037_100000094_pt1 | contig 29229 bp, 27 predicted proteins | sample Mud3Dept4metaG_FD_71479 | JGI IMG/M metagenome (GOLD analysis project Ga0079037, IMG submission 71479) | Freshwater wetland microbial communities from Ohio, USA, analyzing the effect of biotic and abiotic controls - Mud 3 Core 4 Depth 4 metaG | ecosystem: Environmental > Aquatic > Freshwater >... | reverse complement strand
CCCGACAGCAGCTCGGTGTCGGGCCCGAACATCGGGTGCACGGAGGTGACGCGCACGCCTGCCTCGCGCAGCGCGGTGAGCCCGGCGCGCAGTGGCGTCTTGAGCGAGCCGATGTCGAACACGATGCCGCGCGGGCGGCGCGCGGCGAGCGCCTCGAGCACCTCGCCGGAGATCTTGAGCGGAGCCGCCACGACGATCAGGTCCTCGTCGAGCGGGCCGGCCTGCCAGTCGGCCCGCCACTCGTAGCCGGCCACCTCGCCCGCCGGGTCGGCGATCACGATGCGGAAGCCCTGCGAGGCCAGGAAGTCGGCCATCCAGCGGCCCATCTTGCCGCGCCCGCCGATCACCAGCGCACTGCGCCCCGTGCCGCGGCCCTGCGCCGCGACGCGCGCCTGTTCCTGGGTGGTGAGCGAGCCGCGGATCAGCGACTGCAGGATCGACTCGGCGAGCGCCGGCGAAAGCCCGAGCGCTGCGGCGTCGCGCCGTGCCTTGAGCAGAACCTCGCGCTCGCGGCGGAAATCCCGTGTGGACTGGCCGGTGGAGCGCTTCACCGCGGCGATCTCGGTGCTGATCGCCTGTCGCTCGGCGACGAGTTCCAGAAGCTGGCGGTCGAGAACGTCGAGGCGTGCGCGCAATTCGTCGAGCGATTTCATGCGGGATCTGCAGGAGCCTCGATGCCGTTCTTTTACCGGACTAGTACGTACCGCCGCAAGCGAACTGGACGCAGGCGATGCCCGGGTCGCGCTCGGGCATAATCGGCGCATCCGCCTGCCACACCCGGACCGCCGCGATGCTGAGCAAAGGTTTCCTGCCCGCCACCCTGCCCGAAGATCCGATGCCGCTGTTCGAGGAGTGGTTCAACGGTGCGCGCAAGGCCAAGGCCCAGCCGAACCCCGACGGCATGGCGCTGGCCAGCGCCACTGCCGACGGGCGGCCCTCGGTACGGGTCGTGCTCTGCAAGAAGCTGATCACCAGCCCGGGCTACGTCGCCTTCTTCACGAACTACGACAGCCGCAAGGGAGGCGAACTGGACTCGAATCCGCGCGCCGCGGCGGTCTTCCACTGGGACGCCTTCGGTCGGCAGGTACGCCTCGAGGGCCTGATCGTCCGTTCGCCGGCCGACGAGAGCGACGAGTATTTCGCCAGCCGCGCGCTCGACAGCCGCATCGGTGCCTGGGCCAGCCTGCAGAGCCAGCCGCTCGATTCGCGCAAGACGCTGCTGAAGCGCGTCGCGGCCGAGGCCGCGCGGTTCGGCACGCACGTGCCGCGTCCGCCGCACTGGGGCGGCTACCGGCTCTGGCCTGAGGCGGTCGAGCTCTGGATCGAGGGTCCCTTCCGCGTGCACGACCGGGCGCGGTGGTCGCGCACGCTCGAGCGGCAGGGCGACGGCTTCACCGCCGGTCCGTGGCAGGCCACCCGTCTCTTTCCGTGAGCGCGTGGCGCGGCGTACGTTTTTCGGCACCCTGCGCATCGCGATCCTGCTCGCGGTGCTCGCCTTCGTCGCGCTCGGCGCCTGGCTCGACCGCAGCCGCAGCACCGACTGGGACGCCCCGCTGCGCGTGACGGTCTACCCGATCGCGGCGGGCGAGGATGCGGCGACACGCAACTACGTCGCGGCGCTCCTGCGGGAAGACTTCGCATCGCTCGAATCGTTCTTTGCCGGGGAGGCGAGCCGCCACGGCGTAGCGCTCGGGGAGCCCGTGCGGATACGCGTGTCGCACGTGGCAGCCACGCCTCCGCCGGCCCCACCTGCCGATCCCGCCATGTTGAGCGTGGCGGCGTGGAGCCTGCGCTTTCGTTACTGGGCGTGGCGCATTGCCATGGATGATCTGCTGCCGACACCGGACGTGCAGGTGTTCGCGCTCTATTACCCAGCGGACGGCGCCAGCGCTGTGCCGGACTCGCTGGGATTGAGCAAGGGCCTGATGGCGCTGACGCATCTGTACGCGGACGAGCGGGCGCACGGCAGCAACCAGGTCGTGGTGGCGCACGAACTGCTGCACACCTTGGGCGCCACGGACAAGTACGACCGCGCCACCGGGCTGCCGGCCGACCCGCACGGACTCGGCGACCCCGGGCAGTTGCCGCGCTACCCGCAGCGCCATGGTGAAATCATGGCCGGGCGCATTGCCACGACCGCGGGCGAGGCCGTCATCCCCGACAGTCTCGATCCGATGCTGGTCGGTTCGTTGACGGCGCGCGAGATCGGGTGGCGGCGATGAGCCGCAGCGACACGTCGGCGGTGCTCGAATGCCGCCACGTCACGGTGCGCGTGCCGGGCCGCGAGCTGTTGCGAGGCCTGGACGCTGAATTCCGCCCGGGCACGGTGGTCGCGGTGCTGGGGCGCAACGGCGCGGGCAAGAGCTCGCTGTTGCACGTCCTCGCCGGACTCGCTGCACCCGCGGCGGGCGAAGTGCAACTGGGCCAGCGATCGCTCGCCGACTGGCCACGCCGCGAACTTGCCCGGCGACTCGGCCTGCTCACGCAGGCGAGCGAGGATCCCTTTCCCGGCACCGCGCTCGAAACGGCACTGGTCGGGCGCCATCCGCATCTCGATTTCTGGCAGTGGGAGAGCGAGACGGACCGCGCGGTGGCACGCGACTGCCTGGCGGCGATGGACCTCGCGGGCCTCGAGGCGCGCGAAGTGGCGACCCTCTCGGGTGGTGAGCGCCGGCGCCTCGCGATCGCGACGGTGCTGGCCCAGGATCCGCAGGTGTTCCTGCTCGACGAGCCGGTCCAGCAGCTCGACCCGCAGCACGAACTGGACGTGCTGCGTCGCTTTCGCGCGCTCGCCGATGCAGGTCGCACGGTGGTGCTGAGCCTGCACGAGCCGGGCCTGGCCGCGCGCTACGCCGACTCGGTGCTGATGCTGTTTGGCGACGGCCGTTGGCGGCACGGCGCGGCCCAGGAGTGCCTCAACGAGGGCTCTGTCGCCGCGCTGTACGGCATCGCGGTGAAGGAGCTCAGCTGGGCGGGCGGCCGCACCTTCGTGCCCGCCTGACCGGCAGTGCCGTCCGCTGCGTCATCGCGCGACCACTGTGATTTCGAAGGCGCGCAGCGGCGCGACCTCCGCCGACTCCCAGGACCGCGCGTAAGCGAGTGCAACGCGTGCCCGTCCCGGCGCGGCGACTTCGTACGTGAACACCTGCACCCCTGGCGCACCGACGAGCCTGGTATCGGGCGCAACGAAGGCATCCTCGCCCAGACGCCGTACGGACTCGACCGGCGGCGTGACCTCCGACCAGCGATAGCCAGTGGACGGGTTCGACTCCAGGCGCAGGACGATGCGCGCACCCTTCGCAACCGACACCGTTGCACCGGCATCCGCCTCGGTGAGCACTACCTCCACTGCCTTGGGCGCGGCCTCTTTGCGGGCACACGCGCCAATGGCCAGCGCCAGCGCCAGCAGCGCCGCAATCGTCTTGAATCGCACCTCGCCTCCCTAGACGGTGATCTCGATGCGGTTGCCATCCGGATCGAGCACCACGCTCTCGTAGTAGCCGTCGCCCGTGCGACGGGGCCCGTCGAGCACCGGGTGACCCGTTGCGCGAAGCTCGCTCGTGATCTCGTCCACGCGCCTTGCCGAGCCCACCGACAGCGCGAAGTGCGTGAGCCCATGGCGCTGGGCTCCCGCCGGCGCCTCGACCAGGTCGAGTTGGGCGGTACGCATGAGTTCGAGTCGAGCGCCGCCTTCGAACTCGAGGAAGCAGGACTCGAATGCCTTCGCCGGGTTGCAGTAAACAGCGCCCGGCTGCGCGCCGAAATGGCGCACGTAGAATTCACGCAGCCGCTCGAGGTCGCGCGTCCACAGGGCGACGTGTTCGATGCGGACCACCCGGCAATCTCCGCTCTGCCCGACCGGCGCACAGCATACGCGAATCTCGCAGGTGCCCCGGCGGCGGCGCGGCGGGTAATCTGCGCGACGCACGCAGCCGCATGCCGCAGGGGGATCAGTGTGACCACCTCAGCCACGACCAGCGCTTCCGCATCGCTCGCCGCGCAGCTCGGGCGCATCCTCGGCGCGGAACGCGTGCTCACCGCGGACGCCGAGCGCCGCTTCTTCTCCCAGGACATCGCCGGTCCCCGCGCGCATGTTGCCGCGTGCGTGGCACAGCCGCGGTCGGTCGAAGAGCTGGCCGCGACCGTGGCGGCCGCTGCCGGGGCCGGGTATGCGGTGGTGCCCCGCGGCGGCGGCACTTCCTACACCGGCGGTTACATTCCACCGAGCAACGCGTGCGTGCTGATCGACACGCGGGGACTCGCGCGTGTCACCGAGGTCAATGCGTCCGACATGTACGTGACGGTCGAGGCGGGCTGCACCTGGCAGGCGCTGCTCGCCGCGCTCGAGCCGCATGGCGTCCGTACGCCCTTCTGGGGTCCGTTGTCCGGCGCCACCGCCACGGTCGGCGGCAGCCTGTCGCAGAACTCGATCCTCTGGGGCTCAGCGCGCTACGGGGTCTCCGCCGAATCCGTGCTGGCGCTGGATGTGGTGCTCGCCGACGGCACCATCCTCCGCACTGGCGCGTCCGCGGTCGCGACGGCACGGCCGTTCTTCCGCTACTACGGTCCCGACCTCACGGGGATCTTCCTGGGGGACGCGGGTGCATTCGGCATCAAGGCGCGCATTACGCTGCGGCTCATCCGCCATCCCGCCTGGGTCGACACCGCCTCGTTCGGCTTCGCAACGCACGAACAGATGGCCGGGGCGATGACCCAGATCGCACGCGAGGGTCTCGTGTCGGAGTGCTTCGCGATGGATCCGGTGCTCGCGGCGCAGCGCCTGAAGCGTGCCGGGCTCGCGCAGGACCTCAAGGCCGTGAAGGGCGTCATCACCTCGGCGCGCGGCCTCGCGTCGGGCCTCAAGGAGGCCGCCAAGGTCGCGCTCGCCGGGCGCGGCTTCCTCGACGAGGCGCCCTACTCCATGCACGTCGGCAGCGAAGGACGCACCCAGGCGTCGGTCGCCGAAGCGCTTGCCGAAGTGCGCTGCATCGTCACAGCTCACGGCGGCAACGAAGTCGAGAATACGGTACCGAAGGTGCTGCGCGGCATGCCGTTCGTGCCGATGTCGAGCGCGATCGGGCCAGCGGGCGAGCGCTGGCTGCCCGTGCACGCGCTGGTCCCGCTGTCGGACGCCGCGCCGGCGTGGTCCGCCGTGCGTGAGCTGTTCGATTCGCGACGCGCGGATCTCGAGCGTCTCGGCGTGCAGATCGGCGTGCTCACGGCCATCGTGGGTTCGAACGCCTTCGTGCTCGAGCCGGTGTTCTACTGGCCCGCGCCCCGCACGCTGTATTACGAACGCGTGCTCGACGAGGCGACGCGCGCAAAGTTCGATGACTTCCCGCCGAACCCGGCAGCCGAGGCGCTGGTGTTCGAACTGCGCGGCCGGCTGACGCAGCTCTTCCTCGAGCGCGGCGCCGCCCACCTGCAGATCGGGCGCACCTACCGTTACCGCGAGGGCCTGCGGCCCGAAGCACTGCGACTGCTCGACGCGATCAAGCGTGCCGTCGATCCGCGCGGCGTGGTCAATCCCGGCTCGCTGGGCCTCAGCTGAGCGGGATGCGCGCCGCGTTAGCCTCGAGCCACTGCGCAAAACTCTGCAGTCGCGGATTGAGCGAACGCGCGCGCTCGATGCTGCGGGCAGCGCAGAAGTCGGCGTTGAAGTCGCGCTTGAACTGGAACATGTTGCCGAGGTCGTCCGCACCGGGGAAACCGAAGCCGCGATAGACCTCGGGGGGGACGTCGGCATGACGCACCTCCCGGCCCAGCGCACGCGTAAGCGCTGCGGCCATTTCGGCTCCGGTAAGGTGCTCCCCCGCAATGCCCACGGTCTGACCGACCAGTTCCTTGCCGCGACGGAAGATTCCATGTGCGCAGCGGCCGATGTCTTCGGCGGCGATACCGGGCAACTTCGCTGTACCCATCGGCAGTACGAACTCGAGCCTGCCGTCGGCAGCCGGCTTCGGGCCCGAGCCGAAGTGGATCAGGTTGTCCCAGTAAAACGACGTCAGCAGGAAGGTGGTGGGCACCCCCGCACCGCGGAAGAACTGGTCCGCTTCGCCCTTGGCGTCGAAGTGCGGCACCTTGTACTTGCCCATGAGTGTCGGCATGCGCGGGTCGTCGAGCGACATCCAGCGGCGCGTGTCCTCGAGCGTTGACCAGATGGCGTGCTCCAAGCCCGCGGCACGCGCCGCCTGCGCTAGCGTGCGTGCCTCCGCCAGCTCGCGCTCCGGCGAGAAATGCGCCCAGAAGAAGGTGACGCAATAGGCGCCGTAGGCGCCCTCGAGGGCACGCGCCACGGCTGCGGCATCGTCGAGATCCGCCGCCACGACCTCCGCGCCCGCGGATGCGAGCGCCCGCGCCGCACTCGAGCCGGCGTCACGCGTGACTGCACGCACCGCGAACGGACCGTCGCGATCCTCGAGAATGGACCGCACCAGGCCACCGCCCTGCGCGCCCGTCGCACCGAATACGGTGATGATCTTCTTCGTGCCCACGGTTCCCCCCGTCAGCTGTGGATGGCCGACAGCACCGCCTCGTGCAGCCGGCCGTTGGTGGCGAGCACCGACGTGCTCGCGAGCGTGAGCGGCTTGCCCTCGAGGTCCGTGCAGCGACCGCCGGCCGCCTCGACGATCACCGCGCAGGCCGCGATGTCGAGGATGCTGACGTCCGACTCGAGCGCCGCGTCGATCTTCCCGGATGCGAGCAGGTGATAGTGCAGGAAGTCGCCGTAGCCGCGGATGCGGTTCAGGCGCCCGACGAGCCGGCCGAACGCCGGCCACCGCGGACCCGTCGCCAGCGTCTTCAGGTTGCCGGTGGACAGCGCGGCTGCTTCGACCGTGTCCACGTCGCTGACGCGGATCGGCCGCTCATCCAGCCAGGCGCCGACGCTCACCGCGCCGTAGGCAAGCTCGCCGTAGACCGGCGCTGAGGAGACGCCGACCACCAGGCGGCCTCGATGCATCAGCGCGATCTGCGTCGAGAACATCGGGTACTCGCGCACGAACGACTTGGTGCCGTCGATCGGGTCCACCAGCCACAGGTACTCCGCGTCGAGCGCGCTCTTGCCGGTCTCCTCGCCGTAGAAACCGTGCTCCGGGAAACGCGCCGTGAGAATCGCGCGGATGACCTTCTCGGTCTCCACGTCGGCCTCGGTCACGGGCGTCTTGTCCGCCTTGATCGTCACCGCAAGGTTCGACTGGTAGTAGCGGCGCACGACCTCGGCTGCGGCGCGCGCGGCCTCGAGCGCGGTGGCAAGGAAAGGTGAGTGGGACATCGGCAAGGGAATCGGGGTTGAGGGATAGCGGATAGTGTACTGGCGGCGCGCTTGACACACCCTCCCCCCGTTGCCTACCGTGCGCGCAACGACAGGTGATCCCGCGCGGCTCGCGCGGGAGAACGGGAAGCCGGTCCAATGCCGGCGCTGCCCCCGCAACGGTAGTCGAGTCGAGCCTGCATCGGCCGGTTGAGTTCCGGCGCCCACTGCGACGCAGTCGCGGGAAGGGGATGCGGGCGGGACCGCAAGTCCACTCGAAAGCCCGGAGACCGGCCTGTCGGACGAGACCAGCCTCGCGGTGGGCGAGCGGCCGGGTTCCGCGCCATGCGCGCCTGCCCGCCTCCGCCCTCACCCGCGGCCGGATACCAACCAGCCCGATGGGCGTGCACGGGGTGTCTGCATTGTTGCGTCCTCTCCTGATCCTGCTGTCCAGCGCCGGGAGCGCGGCGGCGGCAACCGCGGCTGGCGGCGTGCCGTCAGCCAATCACATCGTGGTCACGGCCACCCGCACCCCGACACCGATCGACGAGGTGCTCGCACCCATGGTGGTCATCGACCGCGAGGACATCGACCGCAGCGTGGCCGGCGACGTCACTGAGCTGCTGCGCTTCCATGCGGGGCTCGACCTCGGACGCAATGGCGGACCCGGCCAGACTACCGCCGTGTTCATCCGCGGCGCCGAGAGCAACCACACCCTGGTGCTGGTGGACGGCGTGCGCCTCAACCCAGGCACCATCGGCCTCGCGGCCCTGCAGAACATCCCGCCATCCATGATCGAGCGCATCGAGGTCGTGAAAGGGCCGCGCTCTTCGCTGTACGGCACGGACGCGATCGGCGGCGTGATCAATCTGGTTACGCGACGCGGCGCACGCGACGGCTGGTCCGCGGAACTGGGCTACGGCGACTACGACACGCGCCAGGCCAGCCTGAACGGCGGGCTCGCCACCGAGCGCCTCGAGTTCGACGTCGGCGTGGCGTGGCTCGACAGCGACGGCTTCCCGACGCGCACGACCGGCGACACCGAACGCGGCTATGAAAACCTGAGCGGCTCGTTCCAGCTGCGCGCCGACGTCGGCCGAGCCGAACTCGCGCTGCGCCACTGGCGCGCCGAGGGCACCTCCGAGTATTCGGATTTCTTCCTCACGCCGGTGGACCAGGACTTCGAGAATGCCACCACGGCGATGTCGGCCGCCTGGCCGATCGGCAAGGCGGCCCGTGCCGAAGTGGGCGCCGCGCGGCTCGAGGACCGCATCCAGCAGAACCAGTCGCCGGACTTCCTGGACACCGTGCGCGACAGCGTCAGCGCGCAGGCGGACTGGCGCGCCTCGCCGCGGCACGAACTGAGCGCGGGCGCAATGCTGGTGGACGAACGTGCCAGCAGCGAATCGTACGGCGAGAAGATGCGCACCGACACCGACCAGCTGAGCCTCTTCGTGCAGGACAGCATCGAGGCCGGCCGGCACCGCGCGCTGGCGGCACTCGGCTACACGGACCACGAAACCGCGGGCGACGCCGTGACGTGGAACCTCGAGTACGGCTACACGCTCGCGGGCGGCACGCTGCTCTATGGACTCACCGGCAGCGGGTTCCGGGCACCCGATGCCACCGACCGCTTTGGCTTCGGCGGCAACCCGGACCTCGAGCCCGAGCGCTCGCAAACCATCGAGGCCGGCGTGCGGCATCGCTTCAACGAGCGCCACGCCGTGTCGCTCGCGGCCTTCCGCAACGACATCACGGACCTGATCGAGTTCGTGACGCTGTCGTACGAACCGTTCGAGGGCGTGAACCGCAACGTCGACGAGGCGCGCATCGAGGGCATCGAGGCGGCCTACGAGTACGACGCGGCCCCCTGGCGACTGCGCGTCGAGGCCATCCACCAGGATCCGCGCAACCTGGAGACGGGCGACGAGCTGCTGCGCCGCGCCAGCGACAGCCTGACGGTCTCCGTCCAGCGCGCCTTCGGGCCCGTCGAGCTCGGCCTCGACGTGCTGGCGGCCGGCGAGCGCAAGGACTTCGGCTGGCCGAAGCCGGTGACGCTCGACAGCTACGTGCTCGCCAACCTGACCGCGCGCTGGCAGGTGAGCCGCTCGCTGTCGCTGGTCGGACGAATCGAGAACCTGCTCAACGAGCAGTACGAACTCGCGCACACGTTCAACACGCCCGACCGCGGCCTGTATCTGTCGGTGCGCTACGCCCCGGGCAGCCGTGACTCGGGCAACGTCGCCGCCGCGGCACCAGGTGCAGATCCTGCGCGGGGCGCATACTCTGCGACGTTGCGCCGCACGGGCGAGGAGCAGCCATGGGCCACCGACTGAGCAGGATCTACACGCGCACCGGGGACGACGGCAGCACGGGGCTCGGCGACGGCATGCGGGTGCCGAAGGAGCACCTGCGCGTCGAGGCCTACGGCACCGTGGACGAGGCGAACAGTGCCCTCGGCGTGGTGCTCGCCGTGCCCGGACTGCCGCAGGCGGTGACCGACTGCCTCACTGGAGTGCAGCACGACCTGTTCGACCTCGGCGGCGAATTGTGCGTGCCCGGATATCGCGTCATCGCCGCGTCGGACGTCGAACGCCTCGAGCAGGCGCTCGACGGTTTCAACGACGGCCTGCCGCCCCTCAAGGACTTCATCCTGCCGGGCGGCGGTGCCGCGGCCGCAGCGTGCCATCTCGCCCGCACGGTCACGCGACGCGCCGAACGGCGCGTCTGGGCGCTGGCGCGCGTGGAGCAGGTTGCGCCGGAGGTGCCCCAGTACCTCAACCGCCTGTCGGACCTGCTGTTCGTGATTGCACGCGTGCTGGCACGACACGAACACGGCACCGAGGTGCTCTGGCGGCACCGGGCGCGCTGATCCGCCCTCGCCTCGGACTCAGGGCGCCGCTGCGAGGCGGCGCCGCGCGTCGTCGAGCGCGTCACACACCGCCTTCACTCCTTCGACCAGCCGCGGCGACGCGCGGGCGACGGTGTCGGACGGCATTGCGTAGATGGTGCCGCTGCGCACTGCCGTGAGCTGCGGCCAGCGCAGCCATTGCGCCTGCGGATCGGCAATGGTGTCGTCCGTGGTCAGGATCACCTGCGGGTTGCGGGCGATCACGGCTTCGACGTCCACCTGCGGTGCGATCTGCGGCAGCGCCGCGAACACGTTGCGCCCGCCGCAAAGCTCCGCCACCTCGCTGATCACGTGCCGGCCGTTCACCGTGAAGAGCGGCTCATCGTCGATCTGTATGAACACGGTGACCGCGGGCGCGCCGGCATGTTGCCGGCGCAGGCCGCTCACCGCCGCGTCGAACCGGGTGGCTGCGGTCTCTGCCGCAGCCCCGGTACCGGCGAGGCTGCCAACGACGCGCAGCGCCGCCGGCACGTCCGCCAGGCGGAACGTCGGCACCTCGACCACACGCAGACGCATGGCGCGCAGCCGATCGATCGTTGCGACCGGCGTACCTGAGGTCCAGGCAAGCACGACGTCCGGCCGCAGTGCGAGCACGCGCTCGAAGTCGACTCGCCAGCCGTCGCCGACCCGCGGCAGGGCGCGCGCGGCGGCGGGGTAATCGCTGTATTCGACCGTGCCGACGAGCGCGGCTCCCGCTCCCGCAGCGTAGGCAATCTCCGTCAGGTGTGGCGCCAGGCTGACGATCCGCGGGGACTCGGCCGCACCGGCTGCCGTGCCGGCCAGCGTGGCGACCAGCAGGACGCGCCACTTCACGAGGCCGAACCCGCCAGCACGAGCAGCGCGATGAGCGCGAGCCAGATCAGGGTTGAACGCGAGACGATGCGCCAGGCGCCGCGGGCGGTGGCGGCATCGAGCGATTCGGGCGGCAGGCCCGCAAGGCTCGGCTGCAACGAGGCCTTGCCCACGCGGGCCAGGAGGTCGTCGTTGCGGTCCAGCACGCTCTGTGCGGCGCGATCGACGGCAGTGCGCCAGTTGCCAACCGCATCCTCGAAGCTGCCGGCGAGCGCATAGCTGCCGGCCGCGAGACGGGCCGGGACCCATGCCAGCAGTCCGTGCAATGCCGCGAACGCCCGGTCCTGCGGCCGCGCCGCATCGCCGCCACGCGCGGCCTCGAAGGCCATGCGCCGCCGCATCAGGTCACTGACGCGGAACAGCCAGGCACCCGCGGGCCCGAGCAGCATGAACCAGAGGATGACGCCGAATATCCGGTTGTTGGCCTGCACGAAGATGGCTTCCTCGACTGCCTCGCGCAGTCCGGCGCCCCGCCCGGCGGCGTCCGCCTCGAGCAGTTCCTTGGCACGCCCGTCGGCCTCGTCGCGGTCGCCGCGCTCGAGCGCCGCAATGTAGTCGTCGACCTCGTCGCGCAGGTCGCGCGGCCCGAACGAGACGAGCAGCACGATCACCGCAAAGGCGAGCTGCGGAAGGCCGAGCAGGTGGCCACCGAGCATGACGTCGAGCGCCGCCACCGGCAGCACCGGCAGCATGAGCGCCGTCACCGCCGCTGGCATGCGCGTGGCGCCGCCGAGCCGGCGCGCCACCCAGTCACAATAGCGGTCCAGCCAGCGCGGCTCGCGCAGGTGGAACAGGTGCGTCAGTCCGCGCTCGCAGAGCAGGGCCAGCAGCAGGGCGAGCAGGCTCATGCCGCCCGCACCTCGAGGCCGTAACGGATCAGCGAGCGCAGCATCGGCCAGTCAAAGGCGATGCCCGGATCGGATTTGCGGCCTGGTGCGACGTCGCTGTGGCCGACCACCGCATCGGCGGACAGCGTCGGGTAAGCGCGGCACAACTCGGCCACGATCCGGGCGAGCACGCGGTACTGCCCCAGCGTGTAGGCCGTTGCATCGGTGCCCTCGAGTTCGATGCCGACCGAGAAATCGTTGCAGCGCTCGCGGCCACGCCAGTGCGACGCACCCGCGTGCCAGGCGCGCCGGTGAAACGGCACGTACTGCACCACCGACCCGTCGCGCCGCACCAGCACGTGCGCCGAGACGCGCAATCCGGCGACGGTCGCGAAATATGGATGGCCATTGGCCGGCAAGCTGTTGGTGAACAGCGCATCGATCCACGGGCCACCGAACTCGCCGGGCGGCAGGCTGATGCCGTGCACCACCAGCAGCTCGGGCGCCTGGCCGGCCGGCCGGTCATCGCAGTTGGGCGATTCGACCTGGTGCGCCCCGACCAGTCGCCCGCTGGCAGCGTCGACATGCAGTCCGGTCAGTGCGGGGGTCCCGGCGAGGGTGCGCAGCATCCGCCAATGATGCTCCCGGGACGAAATCGCCGCCACACGCGTCGCGCCGCGGCCGCAGGATTAGAATCGCTGCTTCGCCCCCGCCGCGGAATGCTGATGGCCTCCTTCACTGATCTCGCCCGCCGCGACCTGCAGACCGTCTGGCACCCGTGCACCCAGATGAAGGACCACGAGTGGCTGCCAATGATCCCGATCATGCGCGGCGAGGGCGTGTGGCTCTACGACGCCGACGGCCGCCGTTATCTCGACGCGATCAGCTCCTGGTGGGTCAACCTGTTCGGTCACGCCAATCCAAGCATCGCTGCCGCCGTGTCGCGGCAGCTCACGCGCCTCGAGCACGTGATGCTGGCCGGGTTCACGCACGAACCGGCCATCGAGCTCGCCGAACGGCTCACCGCCCTCGCTCCAGCGGGCCTCACGCGCTGCTTCTACGCGGACAACGGCTCGAGCGCCATCGAGGTGGCGCTGAAGATGAGCTTCCACTACTGGCGCAACGCCGGGCGCGCGTCGAAGCGGCGGTTCGTCACGCTCTCCAACAGCTATCACGGCGAGACGCTCGGCGCGCTCGCGGTCGGCCACGTCGAGCTGTACCGGGAGATCTACCAGCCGCTGCTCATGGACGTGATCGGCGTCCCCTCGCCCGACTGCTATGCGCGCGAACCGGGGGAGAGCTGGGAAGCGCATAGCCGCCGCATGTTCGCGCACATGGAACAGACCCTCGCGCGGCACGCCGACGAGGTCTGCGCGGTCGTCGTCGAGCCGCTGGTGCAGTGCGCCGGCAACATGCGCATGTACGACGCCGTGTACCTGTCGCTGCTGCGCGAGGCCTGCGACCGCCACGGCGTGCATCTCATCGCCGACGAGATCGCGGTCGGGTTCGGCCGCACCGGCACGCTGTTCGCCTGCGAGCAGGCCGGCATCTCGCCCGATTTCCTGTGCCTGTCGAAGGGCCTCACCGGCGGGTTCCTGCCGCTGTCGGCGGTGCTCACCGGCGAGCAGGTGTATGCGGCGTTCTACGACGAGTACGCGAGCCTGCGTGCCTTCCTGCATTCGCACAGCTACACCGGCAACCCGCTCGCCTGCACGGCGGCACTCGCCACGCTCGACATCTTTGCCGGCGACGACGTCATCACGCGCAACCGCCCGCTCGCGGCGCACCTGGGGCTGCGCGCCGCCGAACTCGAGGAGCTGCCGCACGTCGGGGAAGTGCGCCAGTGCGGCATGATCGTCGCGGTAGAACTCGCGCGCGACGGCGACCGGCACCAGCCTTTCCCATGGCAGGAACGCCGCGGACTGCGCGTCTACCAGCACGGGTTGCGCCACGAGGCGCTGCTCCGGCCGATCGGCAACGTGGTGTACTTCATGCCGCCGTACGTCATCACGCCGGAGCAGATCGACGGACTGATGATCACGGCCCGCGCCGGCATCGAGGCAGCGACGTGCGACTGAACCGCGTCCATGCCGAACAGCCGCTGGTGGCAGGTGCCGAAATCCTGCTGGCGGAGGCCGCGGCCTACCACGTCGCGCGCGTGCTGCGACTGCGCGCGGGCGCACCCCTGATACTGTTTGACGGCACCGGCGCCGACTTCCGCAGCGAAATCACCTCGGTGGAAGGCGACCGCGTGCGGGTGCGCGTGGGCGAGCGGTCGGCCGGGCTGCGCGAGTCGCCGCTCGCGATCACGCTGGTGCAGGCGGTTTCGCGCAGTGAGCGCATGGACTGGACGCTGCAGAAGGCGACCGAACTCGGCGTGCGACGCATCCAGCCGGTGCTGTCCGCGCGCAGCGTGGTGCGCCTCGATGAACGCCAGTCCGCGAACAAGCTGCGGCACTGGCAGGCGATCGTTGCCGGAGCTTGCGAGCAGTGTGGCCGCAGCGTGTTGCCCGAGGTGCGTCCGCCGCTCGAGCTCTCACGCTACCTCGCGGCTACGCCGCGCGAGGGACAGCGCCTCGTGCTGAGCCCGAGCGGCCCGGCCTCACTCGCCGGCCTGGCGAGCATCACCGCGCGCGTGGAACTGCTGATTGGGCCGGAAGGCGGTCTCGACGACAGCGAGCTCGAAGCGGCCGCACGCGCTGGTTTCGCGCCGGTCAGGCTCGGTCCGCGTGTGCTGCGCACGGAGACCGCGGGCATCGTGGCGCTCGCCGTGCTGCAGGCGCTGTGGGGCGACCTGCAGTAGTCAGGCCGCGCGCGTCTCCTCCGCAATCATCTGCTCGAGGCGCTCGAAGTCCGGCACCAGCGGGTACTCGTTGACCATGCGCACCTGGCAGACGACGGGGCTGCGCTCGCCGAAGCTGCGCGAGTCGTCCGGATGCAGGACGTCGGGACTCAGGCGCACGAGTTGCGGGAAGCCCTGGGTGAGCACCGCGAAGTGGCCGCCCGCAGCCTCGGAGCACGGCGTGATGCCCTGCATCACCACCAGCCGCGTGCGGCCGCTGGTGCGCGGTGCATTGCGACCGCAGGCCGCCTCGAACGACACCAGCGGCACGCGCCGCCCGCCCCAGGCGACGGTGCCCAGGTACCACGGCGGCGCGCCCTCCATGGGCGTGGGTGCCTGGTAGTTGATGACCTCGGTCACGCACGAGCGCGGCACGAGCAGCCGGTCGTCCGCCAGCGGCACGAGCAAGCAGTAGAGTTCATCGGCAGTGCCCGGCACAGGGACCTCTCCTACAGCGGCTGGTGGCGCCGTGCCAGCACCAGCGGTTCGATCGCGTCGACCAGCTGGCTCTCCTGGTACGGCTTGCCGAGGTAATCATCGACGCCGAGCTCGATCGCCCGGGCACGGTGCTTCTCGCCTACGCGCGAGGTGATCATGATGATCGGTACGTCAGCGAGGCGCGGGTCGTTGCGCACGTGCGCCGCCACCTCGTAGCCGTCCATGCGCGGCATCTCGATGTCGAGCAGGATGACGTCGGGCACGTGCTCCTGCAGCAGCGCCAGCGCGTCCACGCCGTCCTTGGCCGTCAGCACGCGCATGCCGTTGCGCTCGAGCAGGCGCTGCGTGACGCGGCGCACCGTGATCGAGTCGTCCACCACCATCACGAAGATGCGCTCGTCGCGCGTCGGCCGCACCGAAGCATCGGCGCCGTGGCCGCGCCACTCGGAACGCACCAAGGCGCCCATGTCGAGGATGATGACGATGCGGCCGTCGCCGAGGATGGTGGCGCCCGAGATGCCGCGCACCGACGCGACCTGCGGACCAACCGACTTGACGACGATCTCGCGGCTGCCGACCAGCTCGTCGGTGACGAGCGCGGTGGAGTGCTCGCCGGCGCGCACCAGGATCACGGGCAGGGCGGCATCGGTCTCGGGCAGCGCGGACGGCCCGCTGCCGAGGAAGCTGCCGAGATGCTGGAACCGGTACTGCTGGCCACCGTACTCGAAGCTCGCACGCTCCCCGGCCAGGTGCCGCTCGACCTCGTTCTTCGGCAGGCGCGCCACTCCCTCGACGGTGGCGACCGGCAGCGCGTAGAACTCGTCGTGCACCCGGACGATGAGCGCCTGGGTGATCGCCAGCGTGAACGGCAGCCGGATCGTGAAGCGCGCGCCGCACCCGGGCGTGGACTCGATGTACAAGCCGCCACCGAGCTTCTTCACTTCCGTCGCAACCACGTCCATGCCGACGCCGCGCCCCGCCTGCTGCGTGAGCCGGTCGGCGGTGCTGAAGCCCGGCTCGAGCACGAGCTGCAGAGCCTCCTCGTCGGTGATGTCCTGATCCGGCCGCAGCAGGCCCATCTGGCGTGCCTTGGCACGGATCGCGGCGACGTTCAGGCCGCTGCCGTCGTCCTCGACGACGATCACCACCTCGGCACCCTCGCGCTGCAGGCGCACCGTGACGGTGCCTGTCTCTGGCTTGCCGCGTGCAAGCCGCTCCTCGGGCAGCTCGATGCCGTGCACCACCGCGTTGCGCAGCATGTGCTCGAACGGCGGCAGCATGCGCTCGAGCACTTGCCGGTCCAGTTCGCCGCTGGCGCCCTCGACGACGAGCTCGACCTGCTTGCCCGCCTCCTGCGCCGCCTGGCGCACGAGACGCGACAGGCGCTGCGCGTGACGCTGGAAAGGCACCATGCGCGTGCGCATCAGGCCATTCTGCAGGTCGGCGACCACGCGGCCCTGCTGCTGCAGCAGGTTCTGTGTCTCGCGATTCAGGTTCTCGAGCAGCCCCTCGATGCTTGCGACGTCGCTCACCGATTCGGCAAGCGCGCGCGACAGCTGCTGGATCGTGGAGTAGCGGTCGAGTTCGAGCGGGTCGAAGTCGGCGCGGCCCTGGGCCTCCTCGTGGTGCCTGAACAGGATCTGCGCCTCGGTCTCGAGTTCGAGCTTGCGCAGCTGCTCGCGCAGGCGCGTGACCGTGCGCCCGAGCTCCGCGAGGTTGAACTCTATCGAGGTCATCTGCTGCTCGACGCGCGCGCGGAAGATGCTGACCTCGCCCGCGTTGTTGAGCAGTTCGTCGAGCAGCTCGGCCGCCACGCGCGCCAGTTCGTGCCGCTCGGCGGGGGCGGCTGGCTCGCGGCCAGGCAGCATCGGCACTTCTGCCGGCACTGTGACGGGCGGCGGCGCGGCCGCCGGCAGCTCGAACGCCGGGGCGGCGGCCGGCACTTCGGGCGGCGCCGCCACCGGTGCCTCGACAGGTATCTCGACCGGCGCAGGCCTGGCTTCCTCGGGCATTGCGGCAGCACCCGCCTCGGTCACCACGCGCTCGGGCTCGGTCTCCGGCAGCCACGCAGCTTCCGGCAACCCCGGCGCCTCACCGGGCGCTTCGGCCGCTTCGACGACAGGCGTGGGTTCCGGCTGGGGCTCCGCGCGGGCCTCGACGGGTGCGGGCATCTCGATCGGCGCCGCAAACTCCTCTGGCACCGGGGCCCGCGACGATGCGGCAGCCACCTCGCGCACGCGCGCGATGAGGTCCACTGCCGGCGCGATGCGCTGCCCAGCGCCGGCCGCGTCACGCATCCGGTGCAGCTCGTCGAGCGAGGCCTGCAGGACCGCGATCGCCTCCTGGTCCGACGCCACAGTCCCGAGTTCCAGCGCGGCGAGGCACGATTCCATCTCGTGGCTCAGGTCGCCCATGGCCCGGATGCCAGCCATGCGCGCACCGCCCTTGAGGGTGTGCAGCAGGCGCTTGAGCTCGGTGACCTGGCTGCGATCCGCGCGGTCGCGGGCCCAGTGCAGCAGCGCCGTGTCGCACTGTTCGAGCAGCTCGCTCGCTTCCTCGCTGAAGATCGCCGCGATGTCCGCGTCGAACTCCGGTTCGGGCTGCGGCGGCACCGGCGCCGGCACCATGTGCGGGGCGATGTGCTCCTGGTCGACTTCGGCGGGCAGCTCGATGCGATCGGCGAGTGCCTGCAGCGACGGTTCCGCCAGGTCCGCTGCCGGCTGCGCCGGCACCACGGGCGCAGCTTGCTGCGGCGGCCACAGCTCCGCAACCGTGCGCTCGGCAGCCTCAGTGAGCCGCGCGAGCTCCGCGTCGAGTGCACGCTCGAGGGCGTGCCACCCGGCGATCAGCCGGCCGTGGTCGGGGAAGAATCCCGTGCTCTCGTCGACATGCTCGACTACGTTCTCGAGGCTGCGCACCGTGTCGCGCAGCAGAGCCAGCCCCTCGTCGGGCAACCCATGGCCGTTGTCGTAGAGCTTGCGGACATAGTGCTCCATCGGCTCGGCCACCTTGATGCCCTGGCGCGCACCGGCCGTCTTGGCGATGCCGCTCAGGGTGTGGCAGGCGCGATACAGCGCCTCGGTGACCGCATACGGCGCGACCGCCTGGCTGCACCGCTCGATGAAGCTGCGCACGACGGCGACGTGCCCCGCCGTCTCCTTGCGGAAGATCTCCTGCAGCACGGGATCCATGGCCGCAGGTTCGGCCTCGACTTCGACCTGCTCCGGGGTGCCCTGCGCCTCCGGCGCTGCCGCTGCGGACGGGGCGGCCTCCACCGCGACCGGCGGGGCGGGCGGCGCGGGAGGTGCCTCGCGACCGGACAGCGCATCGGCGCGCGCCATCAGTCCGTCGAGGTTTACGCCGGCCGCGGCGCCTTGCTCGAGCTCGTCCACGAGCGCCGGCATCGCCGCCACCGCGTCGCGCACGATCGCCACGACCTCCGGCGAGCGCGCCAGCGTCTGGCTGATCACGCGATTGAGCAGGCTCTCGATGCTCCACGAGAATTCGCCGATGCGCCGCGCACCGACCATGCGACCACTGCCCTTGAGGGTGTGGAAGACACGGCGCACCTCGCGCAGGGCATCCGTGTCGAGCGGGTTCTGCTCCCACTGCGGGAAGAGAGTCTCCAGGCGCGTGACGTTCTCGCGCGCTTCCTCGATGAAGAGCAGCACGAACTCCCGGTCGGGCAGCGTCGCTGCCGCAGCGGGCGCGGCTGGAGGCAGCGCCGGGACTTGCGGGGGCGCTTCGGCCGCAATCTCGGGCCGCCCCTGGATTTCGGCAGGCGGCTGCCTTGCGGCCGGCGGCGTGGGCACGGCCTCTGCCGCGGGCGCGGCCTCCGCCTCCATGCGCGGCCGCAGCGCAACGATCCTGCCGGTGGCTGGCTCGAGCGCCGCGAGTCCCTCCTCGGCGCTGTCGAGCATGCGCCACGGTTCGGGACGCCCGGCCTGCAGCATCTCCATGTAGTACTCGACCGCGACGATGGCGTCGGCGAGCCGGTCGAGACGCGGCGCGGCGAGCGAGCCGGCATCCGGCCGCACGATCCCGCCGAGCGCCCTTCCGAGGTGTTCCATGACCTCGACCGCGCGCTGCTTGCCGAGCATCAGCAGGCCCGCCGTGATGCCGCGCACCAGCTGCGGCACCTGGTCGAGCCCCTGGGCCTCCGCCGGCGCACCGAGCGCCTGCGTGATGGCCTCCTTGATGCGGGCCATGTTGACGATGCACTCGCGCAGGACCGCGTCCTGCACCTGGCGGAATTCCTCGTCGGAGGGCTCGTCGTCCGCCCCGGCGGCCGGCGCGGCATGAGGCAGGATCAGCTTCACCAGCTGTGCATCGAGGCTGTCCTCCACCTCGATCAGCGCGGCGGCGACCGACAGCAGCGCGGCATCATCGGGCGGCAGGCGGCGATCGACGATGCCCTGCAGCGTCTCGATCTCGCCCTGCACGCGGCCGCGCAGCTGCCCGAGGCCGAGCACGCCCAGCGTGTCCGCGATCTTGCGCAGCATCTCGAGCTGCGGGACGAGGTCGTCCACCTGCGACGCACCCTTGCGCACGAAGATGTCCAGCACGTCCTTCACGCGGGTCAGGTCTTCACGGATCGCAGCCGCCACCGTCTTCATCAGGCGCACGCTCGGCGCGGACAGCGTCTCCGCCACCACGTCGGCCTGCTCGCTCGCGGCGAGCACCTCATCGAGGCGGAAGGATGCGCGGACGCTGCTGACGCGCGGCCCCGCGCTGCGTGCGCGTGCCACGTAGAACAGCAGGTTGTTCATCAGCTCGACGGGCGGCGCCGCGGCGTACGCGGTCTCGCCAGCGTCGTGCAGCCGGCGCATCTCGCGATCGACCTGGCCGAGCAGCCGCTTGAGCGACACGTTGCCGTCGAGGCCGTCCTGACGCATTGCCTCGATGATGGCGCCGACGACCCACCACAGCTGGAACAGCGGCTGGGTGGCGGCATGGGATTCGAACTGCGCGGCGATTTCGGCGAGCGCATCGAGGTTGTGCTCGACCTGCTCGCCACGGATCCAGCCGAGCAGTGCGAGCTGGAAGCGCGGCCGCAGGCGCCGTGCCAGGTCCGCAGCCGACAGGCCTTCGCCCGGTGCCGGCCGGGCCTGCTCGTCCGAACGCAAATTGAGCAGCAGCAGCGTGCCCTCGGACAGCAGCGCGCCGCCGTGCACCGCGCGCAGGTCGTTCAGCAGCGGCAGCAGGGCGAGCGGCACGTCCCGCCCGCCCGAGGCGACGCGGTCCACGTAGGCCGGCAGCTGCTCGATCGCGCGCAGCAACGCATCGAGCCCGTCCGCATCGGCGCGCCCCTCCCCGGAATGCGTATCGACGTAGCGCGCGACGTGCTCCATTTCCTCGGCGAGCAGTGCGCCGCCGTACACCTCGGCAAGCCGCAGCGCGCCACGGGCCAGGTGCACGTGGGCCGCGAAGCGGTGCAGCGCGGCCCGGTCTTCCGGGTGCTCGGCAAAAATCTCGAGCGCCGCGCGGGCCTCGTTCAGCTCGGTGGCGATCTCGCGCGAGACCAGCTGCAGGGATGCGTGGCTCTCGTCAGGCGCGGCGATGGTGGTGGCTCGGGTGCTCACGGCTGCAGTGCGTGCCGGCTCATCCCGGCAGCCCGCTCACGCGCCGGGGACGCTCGGCACCCTCGGCGGCTGCGACGTCCTCCGGACGCAGCACCGGGTACTCGCCGGTCACGCTGGCGCCGGCGCCGCCCGGCAGCCGGAAGCCCGTCACCGACTTGCGCAGCTGCGCGGCAAGTTCGGCGAGCTTGCCGATCGAGGTCGACGTGGCCGTGGTGCTCTCCGCCGTCTGCGAGCTGATCTCGCGCAGTACCTGCATGTTGCGCGAGATGCTCTGCGACGAGGTCGCCTGCTGGCGCGCACTCGCGGAGATGTTCTGCACGAGACTCGCGATCTGGTTCGACACCTGCTCGATCTCTTCGAGCGCGGCGCCGGCGTTCTCGGCGAGCAGCGCGCCACCCACCACGTCGGTGGTGGTGCGTTCCATCGAGACGACCGCCTCGTTGGTGTCGGCCTGGATCGTGCGCACCAGGACTTCGATCTGCTTGGTGGCGTTGGCGGCGCGCTCGGCGAGGCGCTGCACCTCGTCGGCGACCACCGCGAAGCCACGCCCGGCCTCGCCCGCCATCGAGGCCTGGATCGACGCGTTGAGCGCAAGGATATTGGTCTGCTCGGCGATGTCGTTGATGAGCTCGACGATGTTGCCGATCTCCTGCGAGCTCTCACCGAGGCGCTTGATGCGCTTCGAGGTCTCCTGGATGTTCTCGCGGATCGCGTTCATGCCGTCGATGGTGCGGCGTACCGCATCGCCGCCCTTGTGCGCGACGTCCACCGAGTGGCGTGCCACATCCGCGGAACGCTCGGCGTTGCCCGACACTTCCTCCGTGGACGCGGCCATCGCCGCGATCGACTCCGACGCCGAGCCGATCTGCTTCGACTGCGCGGCGGACGCCTTCGCCAGGTGGGTGGACAGCGCCTGCGTCTGGCGCGTCGCGGCGTCGAGCTTGATGGCCGAGTCGTTGATCGTCGTGACCAGCTCGCGCAGCGCCTCGATGGCGTAGTTGATCGAGTCGGCAATGGCGCCGGTGATGTCCTCGGTGACCGTGGCCTGCACGGTCAGGTCGCCGTCGGCGAGGCTCGACAGCTCGTCGAGCAGGCGCAGGATCGCCTGCTGGTTGCGTTCGTTCTGCCGCGCCTGCTGCTCGGCGGCGCGGCGCAGCGAGGCGAGGGAGCGGTGCAGGAAGGCTGCGATCGCCAGCGACAGCGCGGCGAGCAGCACGAAGACAAGCGGCAGCCACGGGCTCGCGAGCCAGCCCGCCGGGCCCGATCCGATGCGCTGCTCGGCCGCGCGGACGCTGGCATACAGCGACGCGCCACTCTCGGCGAGCGCATTGCGGGCGGCCTGCATCTGCTCGAGCTGGTCGCCGAGCGCGAGCGCCGCGCGCACCTGGTCCTGCTCGCCGCTGAACACGGCGCCGAGGATCCTGGCCGCCTCGGCAGCTACTCCCTGTACGCCCGCGATGCCGAGCGGATTCTCCTGGCCGTTCAGTCCGGCAACGACCTGTCCCATGTACGCGAGGCTGTCGGACAGGCGACGCGAGGCCGCTTCGACCGGCGCCGCGCCATCGGCGAGCGCCGTCAGGTCCTGTTCCACGGCCTGCGCGCGCAGCTCAAACCGCTCCAGGTGCCGGCCCAGGGCATCGGAACCACCCGGCCCCAGGGCCTGGGCGACACCCGCGTTGGCGGCGACGAGCTGCGGCGTGAGTTCGCGCACGGCCGCCGCCGCGCGCTGGGCGTCGAGTGCCGCCGCGCGGCCGTCGAGCACGGCCTGTGCCTGCTCCATGAGCACCGCCCAGCCGGCCGTGGTGCCGAATTCCCTGGCACCTGGCGACGCCAGCACCTGCTCGAGCCGCGCACGCGAGTCGGCGAGCGCATCGAACGCCGGGGCCGAGCCCCGCACGGCCGCGCCGGCCTGCAGCGGGATGTTCTGCGACAGCGCGGCCAGCGCCGCCGCGTTCTCACGCAGCTCGACCCTGTGGCCCGCGCTGCGGCCCGAGAACAGCAGCACGAGCGCGGCGATCACGGTCGCGATGAACGCGATCACGATCAGCATGGGCTGCAGGCGGGCGGCGTCGAATCGATTGGTCATGTGTTGCTTCCGTTCGGTCTGGCGGCCGGCCCCCTCAGGAGGCGGCGGCCTGCAGGAATGGCTGACTCTCGAGCAGGGTCCGCACGCTGAACACCGGCCACACCTCGGCGCCGCGCTTGAACGCGCCGGCGAGGTAGCGCTCGCAGCGCAGCAGCGTCGGTGGCAGGTCGGCGGCAAATTCGCTTTCGTAGAACCTGCGGAATCCCATTACCTCTTCCACCAGCAGCCCCGCGGGGATCTCGCGGTGATTGGCCACCAGTACGCGCGTCGCACGGGTGACGGTGGTCGCGCCCGAGCCGAGGAACGCGCGCAGGTCGATGATCGGCAGCAGCTGGCCGCGCAGGTTCGACAGGCCGCGTACCCAGCCCTTGGCGCCCGGCACCCGGGTCACCGTCGCCGGGTAGCTCATGACCTCGCGGGTCTCCTCACGGGCCAGCAGGAACGCCTCGCCGCCGAGGCGGAAGGCGATGCCCACCCACTCCGCGCCGGAGACCGCGGCCTCCGGCTTGCCCTGCGCGGCGCCGCGGGCGCGACGGTCGAGCTCGCGCAGCAGTTCGTAGGGCCGGTCCCGGAGCGACCGCAGTTCGCCTGTCCCCGTCATCTCAACCCGCGAGCGCAGCCTGCGCCTTGCGTACCAGCTGGTCGGAGGCGACCGGCTTCACGAGGTAATCCACCGCGCCCTGGCGCAGGCCCCAGACGCGATCGGATTCCTGGGACTTCGACGTGACCATGATGACCGGGATCGTGCGGGTCTGCGGATCGCTGGCCAGCTCGCGCGTGGCCTGGAAGCCGTTCAGGCCCGGCATGACGATGTCCATCAGGATCAGGTCGGGGTGCAGCTCGCGCGCCTTGCGGATGGCCTCGCTGCCGTCGGCTGCCGAGGCCGTGCGGAAGCCGCCCTGCTCGAGTGCCTTCTGCATGACGTGCACGTCGGTCGGCGAGTCGTCCACGATCAGTACCAGTGCCACGGGGGGATCCTCCGGTTCAGGCGGCGGTCAGCGATGCACGTGCGCTTCGATCGCACTGAGGAGCTCCTCGCGCGTGAAGGGCTTGGTCAGGTAGTGCTCGGAGCCGACGATGCGGCCGCGGGCACGGTCGAACAGGCCGTCCTTGCTCGACAGCATGATCACCGGGATCGAACGGAAGACCTTGTTGTGCTTGATCAGCGAGCAGGTCTGGTAGCCGTCGAGCCGCGGCATCATGATGTCCACGAACACGATGTCCGGCTGGTGGTCGGCGACCTTGGAGAGCGCGTCGAAGCCGTCCACCGCGGTGAACACCTCGCAGCCCTCGCGGGCGAGCAGCGTTTCCGCCGTCCGACGGATGGTCTTGCTGTCGTCGATGACCAGCACCTTGAGACCTGCCAGCCGGGGCCGGCTGCTGCTGGCTGCACTGTTGTCCATGCCCTCGAACTCCCGATGGGAATGAGCGTCGCGAGCACGACGCTAAATCGCGAGGCGCTGCTCGCGAGGGGGTTTTAACATATTGGGTGCGGGGCTGCCATTGGCCGCTTTCGATACCATGACCCGCATCACAGGCGCGGCGCTGGCCGCCCGCGAACCGTGGAGCCGAAGATGCCCGACAAGCGACTGAACGTGGCGGTGGTGATGGACCCGATCGAGGACATCAAGCCGGCGAAGGACACCACCCTCGCCATGATGCTGGCGGCGCAGCGGCGCGGCTGGTCGCTGTCGTACCTCGAGCTGCGCCACCTCTGGCTGCGCGACGGCGTCGCGTACGGCCGCGCCCACCCGATCGAAGCGCGCAACGACGCCTCGGACTGGTTCACGCGCGGCGAGCCGGCCACGGTGCGGCTCGGCGGCTTCGACGCCATCCTCATGCGCAAGGATCCGCCGTTCGACACGGAATACATCTACTCGACCTACATCCTGGAGCGCGCGGAACTGGCGGGCGCCCTGGTCGTGAACCGCCCGCAGGGCCTGCGCGACATGAACGAGAAGGTCTACACGGCCTGGTTCCCGGAGTGCTGCGCCCCGACGCTCATCACCCGCGACATGAGCGACATGCACACCTTCCTGCGCGAGCACGGGCGCATCGTCTGCAAGCCACTGTACGGCATGGGCGGTCGCTCCATCTTCGTGCTCGACGCGGGCGACAAGAACGCGAACGTGGTGTTCGAGACGCTGACCGAGTACGGCAGCCGCTATGCGATCACGCAGCGCTACATCCCCGACATCGTCACGACGGGCGACGCCCGCGTGATCCTGGTGGACGGCGAGCCCGTCCCGTACGCCCTGGCGCGGATTCCCTCCGCCGCCGACAACCGCGGCAACCTCGCCGCCGGCGCGAAGGGTGTCGGCCGGCCGCTCGACGAGCGCGACCGGTGGCTCGCCGGCCGGATCGGTTCGGCCTTGCGCGAGCGGGGCATGCTGTTCGTCGGGCTCGACGTGATCGGCGGCTTCGTCACCGAGATCAACGTGACGAGCCCCACCGGCGTGCGCGAACTCGACCGCCAGTTCAACCTCGACATCGCCGGCCAGCTGATGGACGCGATCGCGCGGCGGCGGGGTGCCTGACCCGTGGAACTGCGCCTGCCAAGCAGCCGCCCGGAAGACCGCCTTGCGACGGCGGTATTCATCGCTGCCCTGCTCCATGGCCTGGTGATCCTCGGCCTGCGTTTCACGGCTCCTGACGCGGACGAGCGGCCGCTGCCCACCCTCGAGGTATTGCTGGTGCCCGATGGGCCGCCCGAGGAGGCAAACCCCGAGGCGAGCTACATCTCCGGCCGCAACCAGCGCGGGTCCGGCACCACCCGCGAGCGGCTGCGGACGTCGCTGCCCGAGGCCTCGGCGCGGCTGCTCGAGCATGCCGGCGAGCCGAGCGGCGAAGCCTTCACGGCTCCCGCCACGACCACCGCCGAGGGCGGGTCCCGCCTGCTCGCGAGTGCCACGCCGCAGGGCCGCCACGTGCCCGCGGGAGAGGAGATCGAACGCTCCGAGTCCGCGGCCGTGCCCATCGAATCCAGGCCGCTGCCGCAGGTGGGTGTGAATGCCAGCGCCGCCGACGAGACGCTGCGCCTGCGCGGCGACCCGACCCCCGACGATCGGCTGATGGCCGATACCCGGGAATCGCAGATCGCCGAATACCTCGACGGCTGGAAGCGGCGCATCGAGCAGGTCGGCACGCTGAACTTCCCGAACGAGGCACGGCGCCGGTCACTGTCGGGCAACCCGGTGCTCGAGGTGGCCATCCGGGCCGACGGCCGTCTCGAGCAGGTCGTGGTCCGGCGCTCCAGCGGGCACCGCGAACTCGACGCGGCGGCGGTCGGCATCGTGCGGCTCGCCTCGCCATTCGACCCGTTTCCGCCCGCGATGCGCGAGCGCTACCCGCTGCTGCGCTTCGCCTACGAGTGGCAGTTCCTCAAGGGCCACCTGGGCAGCGGCGCGGTCCTGACGCCGGCGCCCTGACACCGCGACGGCGCATCGCGCTTGTGACCGCGCGCCTGCAGGTCTGATACTTGCGAGCATGGCCGCGACGTTTCTCACCAACCAGTTCCTGATCGCCATGCCGGGCATGGCGGACCCGAACTTCGCGCAGACGGTGACGCTGGTGTGCGAGCACAACGCCCAGGGCGCGCTCGGCATCGTCATCAACCGGCCCCTGCCCATGACGTTCGGCGACGTCTTTGCTCAGCTCGGCGTCGACGCCACCCAGGCGAAAGTCGCGGGCGACCCCGTGCTGCAGGGCGGCCCGGTGCAGACCGACCGAGGCTTCGTGCTGCACAGCCCTGGGCCGCTGTGGGACTCGACGCTGCCGGTCTCGGACTGGCTCCATCTGACGACATCGCGCGACATCCTCGACGCGCTCGCCCGTGGCGAAGGCCCCGCTGCCGCCGTCATCGCGCTCGGCTACGCCGGCTGGGACGCCGGCCAGCTCGAGGCCGAGGTGGCGCAGAACGCCTGGCTGACGGTTCCCGCCGCAGAGCACTTGCTGTTCGAAACGGCGCTCGAAGAGCGCTGGGAGGCGGCGTGCCGGCTGCTCGGCGTCGACTTGCTGCACCTGAGCAGCGACGCGGGTCACGCCTGACGGCACCGTGGCGGCCAACCCCGAAGTCATCCTCGCCTTCGACTACGGCGCCAGGCGTATCGGCGTCGCGGTCGGTCAGACCACGACCGCGACCGCCAGCCCGGCGGGGGTGATCCCGGTCCACGGCGGACCGGACTGGCCCGCGCTCGAGCGCTGCGTGCGCGAGTGGTCGCCGACGCGGCTGCTGGTCGGAGTGCCCTATAATATGGACGGCACCGATACCGTCCTCACCGCAACGTGCCGCGCCTTTGCCGCTCAGCTGGCGCGCCGTTTCGGCCTGCCGGTGGATTGCGTGGACGAGCGCCTCACCTCCGCGGCCGCCACGGCGGACCTGCGCGAGGCGCGGCGCTCGGGTGCGCGTACCCGCCGCGTCCGGCGCGAGGACATCGACGCCCACGCCGCGCGGCTGATCCTCGAGACCTGGCTGCGCGGTCCCGCCCACTGACCCGGAGCAGCCCTTGACCACCGACACCGGCAGCGAGCTGCAGCGCGACCACGCGGGTCGCCTGCGCCACCTCCTCACCCTCGAAGGCCTGTCCCGCGACGAGCTGTCGCACCTGCTCGACCTGGCGCAGTTCTACGTGCGCGTGCCGGGCGAACTGCCCGCCCGCGACCAGAGCCTGTGGGGCCGCACCGTGGCCAACCTGTTCTTCGAGCCGAGCACGCGGACGCGCGTCTCGTTCGAACTCGCCGCGAAGCGCCTCGGCGCCGACGTGGTGAACCTCGACATGCAGTCCTCGTCGCGCGTGAAGGGCGAGACGGTGCTCGACACCATCTACACCCTGCAGGCGATGCTGGTGGACGTGTTCGTGATGCGCGATGCGGAGCCCGGCCTCCCCGCCTACGTCGCGGCGCACGTCGCGCCGCACGTAAGCGTGCTCAATGCCGGCGAGGCGCACGTCTCGCACCCGACGCAGGGGCTGCTCGACGTGCTCACCATCCGCCAGCGCAAGGGCGACGTCGCCAACCTGAGCGTGGCGATCGTGGGCGACCTGCGCCACTCCCGCGTGGCCCGCTCCACGGGCCGCGCACTGCTCACGCTCGGCGTGGGCGAGCTGCGGCTGGTGAGCCCGGCGAGCCTGATGCCCGAGCCGAACGAGCTCACTGGCGCGTCGCGGCACCACTCGCTGGCGGAAGGCATCAAGGACGCGGACGTGGTGATGGCGCTGCGCATCCAGCGCGAGCGCATGACCGAGGCGCACACGCTCGACGCCGACGCCTTCTACCGGGAATGGGGCATTAGCGCGGAGAACCTGCGGCATGCCGCCCACGACGCGATCGTGATGCATCCGGGACCCATGAACCGTGGCGTCGAGATCACCAGCGAGGTGGCGGACGGGCCGCATTCGGTGATCCGCCAGCAGGTCACCAACGGCGTCGCCGTGCGCATGGCGGTGCTCTCCACCATCGTGCGCAACGTGCAGGAACGCAACGTCGAGGCGGGCCGGAGGGCCGGATGAACGCGCGCGAACACCGCGGCACGATCTTCGTCGAGGACGCCGAGCTGCTGGCGCAGCAGGAATATCCCGGCCGGCAGTTCGTGATCCGCCTGCGCGCACCGAAGTGCGCCGCGGCCGCCACCCCCGGCAGCTTCGCGCACTTGACGGTCGATCCGCAGATCCCCATGCGCCGGCCGCTGTCGATCCAGCGCGTTGATGCCGCTGCCGGCTGGGTCGAGATCCTCTACAAGATCGTGGGCCCCGGCCTCGAGGCGCTGTCGAAGCGGCCGGTCGGTGCGACGATCAGTGTCATGGGGCCGATCGGGCAGGGTTTCCGGCCCTCGCCGGCGCGCCCGCGCACGCTGCTGGTGGGCGGCGGCGTGGGCATCCCGCCGATGGTGTTCCTCGCCGAGTCGCTCATGGGCCGCAGTGACGCGCCGTGGCGGCCGCTGGTGCTGATGGGCTCGGAAATTCCCTTCCCGTTCGGCACGCGCCCCTCGACCATCCTGCTGCCGGGCATCCCCGACGGCGTGATCGCGTGCATGCCGCTGCTCGACGACTGGGGCGTGCCGAGCCGGCTCGCCACGCTGGCAGGCTTCCCGGGCTGCTTCGACGGCTACGTCACCGACCTCGCCGCCACGTGGCTCGCGTCGCTCGATGCCGCGGCGCTCGCCGAGGTGGAGCTGTTCGCCTGCGGGCCGACGCCGATGCTGCAGGCGACCGCGCGGGTGGCGCGCCGTTTCGGTGTACCGTGCCAGGTGTCGCTCGAGGAGTTCATGGCCTGCGCGGTCGGCGGGTGCGCCGGTTGCGCGGTGCCGGTGGTCACCGAGTCCGGGCTCGCGATGAAGCGGGTCTGCGTCGACGGGCCGGTGTTCGACGCGAACACGGTATTTCCGCCGGCGGCCTAGTGTCGCGCCAGCTGTGCGGCCGGCGGGCTCGGCGGCGGCTGGGCT
>Ga0079037_100000093_pt1 | contig 29279 bp, 27 predicted proteins | sample Mud3Dept4metaG_FD_71479 | JGI IMG/M metagenome (GOLD analysis project Ga0079037, IMG submission 71479) | Freshwater wetland microbial communities from Ohio, USA, analyzing the effect of biotic and abiotic controls - Mud 3 Core 4 Depth 4 metaG | ecosystem: Environmental > Aquatic > Freshwater >... | reverse complement strand
GCGCTCGGCGGCGCCGGTCACCTTGACGCCGGCCTTGCCGAGGTCCCGGACGAGGTCGGGGTCCTCCACCCGCACGGTGGCGAAGGACTTCCCCTCCCCCTCGCCCTTGGCCGGCTTGAGGCGCCCGCGCACCTCGGTGGGCGAGACCGCGACCTCCGCCACCCGGCCCTCGCCCACGGCGGTCTTGAAGTCGCTGTAGGAGACCTGCTCGACCCGCTGCCCCGGCGCGTAGGCGGTGTAGAGGAGGAAGGCGAGCCACAGCGCGGCGATGGCCCACCAGCTGTAGCGCCGCAGCCGATTCTGGTCCATGGGCATGGCCACCTCCCCCCGCGCACGCAGGGGACTACCGGAAAAATGGTACCGCCGCGGCGGGCCGGCACGGTGGCCAATCGGGGATCTCCGACCTTATCGGGTAGAGGAGCGGCCCTGGCGCCCGGCATCGGTTCCCCGGGCGGGGGCGGTCGGATAGGCTCTGGCCATGCCGTCCTCGCTGGAGATCGCCCAGGCGGCCACGCCGAGGCCCATCGGGGAGGTGGCGGCGGAGCTGGGCCTCTCCGGGGCGGAGATCGAGCCATACGGCCGGCACGTCGCCAAGGTGTCGCGGCCCGCGCCGCCGCGGGCGGAGCGCCCGCGCGGCCGGCTGGTGCTGGTCACCGCCATCACCCCCGGGCCGGCCGGCGAGGGCAAGACCACCACCGCGGTCGGTTTGACCGACGCGCTGCGGCGGCTGGGCCGGAGGGCGGTGCTGACGCTGCGTCAACCGTCGCTGGGGCCGGTCTTCGGCGTGAAGGGAGGAGGCAGCGGCGGCGGACGGGCGCAGGTGATCCCGGCCGAGGCGCTGAACCTCCACCTCACCGGCGACTTCCACGCGGTGGGCGCCGCCCACAACCTCGCCGCGGCGATGGTGGACAACCACCTCAACCACGGCAACGCGCTCGGGCTCGAGCCCGGCTCCATCACCTGGCCGCGGGTGGTGGACATGAACGACCGGGTGCTGCGCGACGCGGTGGTCGGGCTGGGAGGCCGCTCCAACGGCCCGGTGCGCGAGACCGAATGGGTCATCACCGCCGCCTCCGAGGTGATGGCGGTGCTCTCCCTCGCCGACGACCTCGCCGACCTGCGCCGGCGCCTCGGCCGGATCGTGGTCGGCCGCCGCCGCCAGGGGTCTCCGGTGGCGCTCGAGGAGCTCCGCGCCGCCGGAGCGATGGCGGCGCTGCTCCGGGAGGCGGTGAAGCCGAACCTGCTGCAGACGCTGGAGGGGTCGCCGGTGCTGGTGCACGCCGGCCCCTTCGGCAACATCGCCCAGGGGACGAGCTCGGTCGTCGCCGACCGGCTGGGCCTGGCCCTCGCCGACTGGGTGGTCACCGAGGCCGGTTTCGGGGCCGACCTCGGAGCGGAGAAGTTCTTCGACCTCAAGTGCCGCCAGAGCGGCCTGGCGGCGGCGGCGGCGGTGGTGGTGGCCACCGTGCGCGCCCTGAAGCGCCACGGCGGGGCGGGCGGCGGCGCGCGGGGAGCGGCCGCCGAGGAGGCGCTCGCCGCGGAGGACCCGGCGGCGCTGGAGCAGGGCTGCGTCAACCTGGCCCGCCAGATCGGCGTGGTCCGGACCTTCGGGGTGCCGGCGGTGGTGGCGCTGAACGCGCACCCCGGGGACCGGCCGGCCGAGTGGGAGGCGGCCAGGCGGGCCGCGCTGGCGGCCGGCGCCCGGGCGGCGGTGGTGGCGACCCACTTCGCCGACGGAGGCGCCGGCGCCCGGGACCTGGCCGAGGCGGTGGTCGCCGCGGCCGGCCCGGGCGAGTGCCGGCTCCTCTACCCCGACGAGGCGCCGCTCGAGACCAAGATCGAGGCGGTGGCCACCCGCATCTACGGCGCCGAGGGCGTCGACCTCTCGCACGGCGCGCGCGCCCAGCTCGCGGAGCTCGCCGCGCTCGGCTGCGGCCGCCTTCCGGTGTGCATCGCCAAGACCCCCTACTCCTTCTCCCACGATCCGGTGCTCGGCCCGAACCCGGCGGGCTTCCGCCTGCCGGTGCGGGAGGTGCGTCTGGCCGCCGGCGCCGGCTTCGCCACCGCACTGGCCGGCGAGGTGCAGCTCATGCCGGGGCTCCCGGCCCGGCCCGCGGCCGAGGAGATCGACGTCGACGCCTCGGGCCGGGTGATCGGCTTGCGCTAGGAGCCGCTCCGGGATCGGACCGGGCGGGCCCCCCGCTGTCAGACCCCCTGGCTAGCCTCCGCGCCGGAATCCCCCCGCTTCGGCCCCGAGTTCACGCGGAGGTCCCCGAGATGACCGTGAAGGTGATGCTGGCTCCTGCGATCGCCACGGGCGATCTGCCTCCCGGCCGGACGGCCCGCCCGGCGGGCGCGTCACCGCGTCCGCGGCGTCGCCGGTCGGCGGTCTACGACGCGGACGGCAACGAGGTGTTCATCACCCTCATGTGCCTCAAGTGCCACAAGATGCGGCCGCTGGCGCAGTTCGGCCTGCGCCGCATGGCGGACGGGGCCATCCGCAACCAGCCCTGGTGCCGCACCTGCCGTTCCGGCGCCGGGGCGGAGAAGCCGCGCAAGCGCGCCGCCTCGGCCGAGGTCGTCGCCGCCGAGGCGCAGGTCGCGCCCGCCGCCGACTCGAAGCCGCCGGTCCCCGCGGGAACGGTCGCCGCGCAGGTGGCGGCGGCCCTGGCGGGAGGCTGGGACAAGTAGCCCTTACCCGAGAGCCCCGGCCTCTGCCGGGGCTCTCGGGCGCTCGAGAGAGCAGGTGCCGCCCCGCGATCACGCGCGGCGGCACCACTTTTTTTCGCCTTACCGGCGGCGAGTGCGCAGGCCTTGCGGCGCGGGCTTCCTTTGTTGACCACCGTCAAATATCCCTTTTGGGTCCAATGAGTTAGCGCTCTTTCGTCGTTGCGTGATCGAGGGTGCGTGAGTACCATTCGCCGTCCCAATTTGGTCACTGCTCTCGGAAGCACCTCAACCCATCTCAACCGCTGGAGTCCGCACATGGCTCAGTCGAACCTCAAGGCCAAACTCCTCGAGAAGATCGAGGCGTTCCGCCCTCGAACCACGAAGCTCAACAAGGAGTTCGGCAACGTCGTCATCGACAAGGTGAACATCGGGCAGTGCATCGGCGGCGCGCGCGATGTGCGGTGCCTGGTGACCGACATCTCCTACCTCGACCCGATCGAGGGCATCCGCTTCCGCGGCAAGACCATCCCGGAGACGTTCGACGCGCTGAAGGCGTTCGTCGTCCCAGGCTGCGAGATGCCCACCGTCGAGAGCTTCTTCTACTTCCTGCTCACGGGCGACGTCCCCACGAAGGAGCAGGCGGAAGAGGTGAAGGCCGAGTGGAAGAGCCGTGAGGCGGTACCGAAGTACGTCTACGACGTGCTCCGCGCGCTGCCCCGCGACACGCACCCGATGGTGATGTTCTCCGCGGCGATCCTCTCGATGCAGCGCGACTCGGCCTTCGCGAGGCGCTACGGCGAGGGCACGCTCAAGAAGAACGACTACTGGGATCCGACGTACGAGGACTCGATGACGCTCCTCGCGCGCCTGCCCACCATCGCCGCCTACATCTACCGGATCAAGTACAAGGGCGACACGATCATCCCGTCCGATCCGAAGCTCGACTGGGGCGGGAACTTCGCCCACATGATCGGGCAGGTGAAGCCGTACGACGACGTGGCCCGCATGTACTTCATCCTCCACTCGGATCACGAGTCGGGGAACGTCTCGGCCCACACCACGCACCTGGTCGCGTCGGCGCTGTCCGACGTGTTCTACGCCTACAGCGCCGGCATCAACGGCCTGGCGGGCCCGCTGCACGGCCTGGCGAACCAGGAGGTGCTCGGCTGGATCCAGAGCGTGATGAAGAAGATGAACAACAAGGTCCCGACCAAGGAGGAGATGAAGGCCTTCCTGTGGGACACGCTGAAGGCCGGCCAGGTCATCCCGGGCTACGGGCACGCGGTGCTCCGCAAGACCGATCCGCGGTTCACGGCGCAGAACGAGTTCGCTCGCAAGCACCTGCCGAACGACCTCACGTTCCAGTACGTGAACACGATCTTCGAGGTGGCGCCGGGCGTCCTCACCGAGCACGGCAAGACCAAGAACCCGTGGCCGAACGTCGACGCGCACTCGGGCTGCATCCAGTGGCACTACGGCGTCCGTGAGTGGGACTACTACACGGTGCTCTTCGGCATCGGCCGCGCGCTCGGCGTGCTCGCCAACATCATCTGGGACCGCGGCCTCGGCTACGCCATCGAGCGGCCGAAGTCGGTCACCACCGCGATGCTGGAGAAGTGGGCCAAGGAGGGCGGCCGCAAGGAGGCGATGGACGACTGAGGTCCCGCCCCGGCCGAACCCGGAAGCAAGGGAGCCGCCCCGCCCGGGGCGGCTCCTTCCGTTTCGGGCCTCAGCCGGCCGTGCGCAGCGGTCCCGGGGCGCCCCGGCGCGCCGCCGCGCGCAGCACGAACTCCTTCACGATCCGCATCGACTCCTCGGGCCGCAGCTGCAGCACCAGGTGCGGGGAGTCGAGCATGCGGATCTCGGCGTCGGGCCGGAGGGCGCGCACCTCGATGGGGAGCGCGCTGCGGAGCAGGTGGTCCTCCTTGCCGCCCAGGAAGAGCAGCGGGACCGGGCAGGCGCGCAGCTCCTCGGTGGCGTCCACGTGGAGCGCCGCGCGGGCCCGCGCCATCATCACCTTTCCCTTGACCGCAGCCACCGCGGCGCGGACCTCCTGCACCAGCTCCTCCGGGGCGTCGTGGCCGGCGAGGAGCAGCCGGACGGCGTGGGGCGGCATGGGCAGCCGGAAGAAGGCCGGCCCGAGGGGGGTGGCCGCCCGGAAGAGCCTGGCCGCCGGGCGCCGGTGGAAGGTCGCCACCAGCACCACCGCCACCAGCCCCGGGGGCGCCTTGGCGGCGACCCGCAGCGCCAGCGGGCCGGCGAATGACTCGCCGACGAGCGCGAAGGGGCGGCCCACCGGCAGGTGCAGCCGCACCAGCTCCTCGAGCGCCGCGTAACCGAGGAAACGGTCGGGCGGGTAGCTCACCACCCGGAAGTCGAGGGAGCCGTCGGCCGCCGCCAGGAAGCGGGAGAAGAGGCGTCCGGTTCCCTCCAGGCCGGGGAGCAGGACGGTCGCGAGCGGCTGGCTCGGCTCTGGCATGGGCCCGGCCATCATCGCACGCCCGGCCGTCGCGGAGCGCGGCCATCGTCGCCTAGAAGAAGAATCGGTCCACCACCCCGCGGCTCCACTCGATGACGGTGGGCCAGCCCACCACCGCGTCGAGGGCGCGCTCGGCCGCGGCGGCGTCCACCCGCTCCGCCACCAGGCTCTGGCTGCAGGCCAGCAGCCGGCAGCCGCCACCCTCCCGGGCCTGGTGGAGGAGGCGTGCCGGACCGTCCGCCTCCCCGTGGGCCGCCACCACTGCCGGCACCGCCCGCCCGAAGAGGAACACGTCCACCCGGTCGCCCATGGCGGCCGCCGCCAGCGCACAGGAGCCGGCCAGGCGGATGGCGGTGTCGTCGTCGCGGGTGAGGAACAGGACGGTGCGCCGCTCGGCCATGGCACCCGGTATAGCGCAGCGGCCGCGCTCGCGAAACAGCGCGCGCCTGTGCTAAGAAGCACGCCCCGATGCCCGACGAGAAGAAACCCGGCGCCGAGGGCCCGGTCGTCATCCGCAAGGGCCACGTGAAGCCCCCGCCCCCCGGTTCCCGCATCGAGCCGCCGGTGGTGGAGACCATCGGCCCGGCCGGGCCGGCCCGCGAGCAGCCGGCGGACCGCCGGCCGCTGTGGCAGCGCCTGGCCGAGGAGAAGAAGGCCGGCGAGGCCGCAGCGCCGCCCGCGCCCTCCCACTCGAGACCGGCGGGGCGCGAGCGCGGCCCCCGACCCCCGCGCGGCGGCGGAGCCGCCGGGCGGAGGCCGGAGCGGAAGGAGCCGGCCGCCGCGCGCCCGCCCCGCACCCCGGCGCCGCCGGCGATCGAGCCTCCCCCGGCCCCGGAGCAGCCGGTGCCCGACGAGGGATCCTTCGCCGACCTCCTGGCCTCGGCCACCGGCGCCCGCCGGCGCTTCGAGTTGGGGGAGAAGGTCGCCGGGAAGATCATCCAGCTCGGCCACGACGTGGCCTTCCTGGAGCTCGGCTCCGGCGTGGCCGAGGGCATGATCGACGTGGCCGAGCTCAAGGACGCCGAGGGCCAGATCGCCGCCCGGGTGGGCGACATCGTGGACGGGGTGGTGGTGAAGGCGGGCGAGCGCGGCGTGGTGGTGTCGCGCGGCCTGGCCCGCGCCCACCGGGAGCGGGAGGCGGTCGTGGAGGCGGCCCGCACCGGCCTGCCGCTCGACGGCCTGGTCAAGGCGGCCAACAAGGGCGGGCTGGAGGTGGAGGTGCTGGGACAGCGCGCCTTCTGCCCCATGTCGCAGATCGACGTCCGCTTCGTCGGCGACCCGGCCTCGCTGGTGGGCCAGAAGCTCCGCTTCAAGGTCCAGCGCGCCGACGCCCGCGACGTGGTGCTCTCCCGCCGCGCCCTGCTCGAGGAGGAGCGGGCCGAGTCGGCGCGCCGCACCCGGGAGAAGCTGGCGCCGGGCGCGGTGCTGGACGGGACCGTCACCAGCGTCCAGGACTACGGCGCCTTCGTGGACCTGGGCGGCCTGGAGGGGCTGGTGCACGTCTCCGAGCTCTCCTGGGACCGGGTCTCCCGGCCGCAGGAGCTGCTCAGGGCCGGCGATCGAGTGCAGGTGCAGGTGCTCCGCATCGACGAGGACCCGAAGAAGGGCGAGCGCATCGCCCTTTCGGTGAGGGCGCTCGTCCCCCGTCCGGAGCCGGTGGCGGCGACCGGTCCGGTCCCGGAGCGGCCGCAGCCGCCCCCGCCGCCGCGGGTGGGAGACGTGGTGGCGGCGACGGTGGACAAGATCGAGCCCTTCGGCCTCTTCGTCCGCTTCGCCGGAGGGCGGGGCCTCCTCCCGGCGAGCGAGTCCGGCACGCCGCGCGGCGCCGACCTGCGCCGGGCCTTCAAGGCGGGCGACGCCCTGACCGCCCAGATCACCGCCATCGACGAGCGGGGCCGCATTCGCCTCTCCCTGACCGAGGCCCAGGCCGCCGAGGAGCGCCGCGAGGCCCAGGAGTACCTCTCCCGCGCCGGGCCGCGCGGGGGCGGCAAGGGCTTCGGAACCCTGGGCGATCTCCTGCGGGAGAAGCTGTCGAAGAAGTAGCCCCCCCCTCGGGTCCCCGCCCGGGCCGGGCCAGATCCAGCGGCAAACCCCGAACCGGTATGCTAAACATCACCGGCTCGCCGAGACTTCATCCGTAAACCGCATTCCCTGCCGAAGGGGGATCCGCGCATGCCCGCCGCCAACACGGCCCCGACCAAGAACACTCACCTCCTCGCCTGGGTCGAGGAGATGGCCAAGCTCACCAAGCCGGAGCGCATCTACTGGTGCGACGGCTCCGAGACCGAGCAGAAGAGGCTCGTCGCCGAGGCGGTCGAGCAGAAGGTGCTCATCCCGCTCGACCAGAAGCGGTGGCCGGGCTGCTACTACCACCACTCCAACCAGAGCGACGTGGCCCGGGTGGAGCACCTCACCTTCATCTGCACCCGCACCAAGGAGGAGGCCGGCCCCACCAACAACTGGATGGATCCCAAGGAGGCCTACCAGAAGCTGGGCGGGCTCTTCGAGGGCTCGATGAAGGGCCGCACCATGTTCGTGGTGCCCTACGTCATGGGCCCGGCCGACTCCCCCTCCGCCAAGGTCGGCATCGAGCTCACCGACTCCGTCTACGTCGCCCTCAACATGGGGATCATGACGCGGATGGGGAAGGTGGCCATCGACCGCCTCGGCGACAAGAACGACTTCAACAAGGGGTTGCACTCGGTTCGCGACTGCCACCCCGACCGGCGCTTCATCTGCCACTTCCCCGAGGACAACACCATCTGGTCGGTGGGATCGGGCTACGGCGGAAACGCCCTGCTCGGCAAGAAGTGCCTGGCCCTGCGCATCGGCTCCTACCTGGCCCGCACCGAGGGCTGGCTGGCCGAGCACATGCTCATCCTGGAGGCCGAGAGCCCGGAGGGGGAGATCACCTACGTGGCCGCCGCCTTCCCCTCGGCTTGCGGCAAGACCAACTTCGCCATGCTCATCCCGCCCAAGGCCTTCGACGGCTGGAAGATCCGCACCGTCGGCGACGACATCGCCTGGATGCGGGTGGGCGGCGACGGCCGCCTCTGGGCCGTGAACCCCGAGTACGGCTACTTCGGAGTGGTCCCGGGCACCAACAACAAGACCAACCCGAACGCCATGCGGTCCGTCGAGAAGAACACCCTCTTCACCAACGTGGCCCGCACCGCGGACGGCGACGTCTGGTGGGAGGGCAAGGACAACCCGCCGCCGGACGGCCTCATCGACTGGAAGGGCAACCCCTGGAAGAAGGGGTCGGAGGAGAAGGCGGCGCACCCCAACAGCCGCTTCACCGCGCCCATGGACAACAACCCGGCGCTGTCGCGGTTCTGCCACGACCCCAAGGGCGTTCCCATCTCGGCCCTCATCTTCGGCGGCCGCCGCTCCAACACCGTGCCGCTGGTGCTGCAGTCCTTCAACTGGACGCACGGGACCTACCTCGGGGCCACGCTCGGCTCCGAGACCACCGCCGCCGCGACCGGCCAGGTGGGCGTGGTCCGCCGCGACCCCATGGCCATGCTGCCCTTCCTGGGCTACGACGCCGGCAGCTACGTCCAGCACTGGCTCAACATGCAGTCGCGCATCCCCAACCCGCCCAAGATCTTCCTGGTGAACTGGTTCCGCAAGAGCGGGAACGGCAAGTTCCTCTGGCCGGGATACGGCGACAACATGCGGGTCCTGAAGTGGATCATCGACCGCTCGCACGGCCGGATCAGCGCCCAGGAGACGTTGCTCGGCTGGGTCCCGGGGACCGGCGACCTCGACCTCGCCGGCCTCGACGCCCCGCGCGAGGACGTGGAGGCCGCCACCCGCATCGACCTGGGCGAATGGGAGCTCGAGCTCGAGTCGCAGAAGGAGTGGTTCGACAAGCTCGGCAAGACCCTGCCCACCGCCCTGGAGATGCAGCGCCAGCTGCTGCTGGCGAGGGTGAAGGACGCCCGCCGCGTGGAGCGGGGCCAGAAGTAGCCGCGCGGGCCGCCCGCCGCTAGATCAGACGGCGTGTGCACCCTCGCCGTCTCCGTCCAGTCCGACCGGCGCTGGCCGCTGGTCGTCGCCGCCAACCGCGACGAGCGGCTCGGCCGGCCCGCCGAGGGGTGGGGGTTGCGCGAGACCGCGCGCGGCGTGCGCTACGCCGGCCCCCGCGACCTCCAGGCCGGCGGGACCTGGATCGGGGTGTCGCAGCACGGCCTCTTCGCCGGCGTGACCAACTTCCACGCTCCGGGGGGAGGCTTCCCCGATCCCTCCCGCCGCTCGCGGGGCGAGCTGGTGGCGCTGGCCCTGGATCACCCCTCGGCCGAGGCGGCCCGGGCGGCGCTCACGTCGGTGGAGGCGCAGCGCTACAACCCGTTCCACCTCCTGGTGAGCGACGCCGCCGGCGCCTTCCTGTGGCGCTACGACGGGGAGACGGCCGGCCTGGTTCCGCTGCCTCCCGGTCTGCACCTCGTCACCGAGGAGTCGGCCGAGGGGCTCGGTCCCCGCGGCGACCTGGTTCGCGCCCGCTGGCCGGTGGACGCCTCGGTCGGCCGCCTCCGGGAGATGCTCTCGCTGCACGCTCCCGCGGCGCGCGAGGCGACCTGCATCCACCTCGACCCGCACTACGGGACGCGGTCGGCGGCGGTGATCCGGCTGGCCCCGGCCCTGGGGCACTCCGAGCTCTTCGTCGCCGACGGGCGCCCGTGCGTGAGCCCGCTCGAGGACCGCTCCGGCCTGCTCTCGGCGCTGGCGCGGTCGCCTTGACAGGCGCGGCCGGCGACTCCATCTTCGCCGCCATGGGACTCCTCGACCGCATCTCCTTCCAGCAGCGCCCGGTCGCCCCGCCGGAGGCGATCGACGTCGGCCCCGCCCACCAGCTGGTGATCACCTGGGAGGGCGGGCGCCAGGCGGTGATCCCGCCGCTCCGGCTGCGAGACGCCTGCCCCTGCGCCGAGTGCATCGAGGAGGGGACCGGCCGCAAGATCCTCGACCCCGCCAGCATCCCCCCCGACATCCGGCCGCTGCAGATCCTCCCGGTCGGCAACTACGCGGTGCAGATCCACTGGTCGGACGGCCACTCCAGCGGCATCTACACCTGGCAGACGCTGCGCCAGATCTCCGGGATCGAGTCCCGGAGCTAGACCGCGTCTAGATGGCGCTCTGCGCCGGCACGGCGATGGGTGCGTGGTGGTTCACCGTCGGCGCGTGACCCTGGCGATCCCGGCCGAAGCGCAGCGCCCGCGCGTCGCCCTGGCCCCCCCGCAGGGCGTGGACCAGCAGCCGCACCGTGCTGGCGTCGGCGGTCCCGGCCGCCGCCTCGGCGATGAGGTGGTCCACCGCGCCGCGGGCGTCGAACGGCTCCGACCGGAAGGGCCGGGGCTGGGTCAGCGCCGCGAAGGCGCTGGCGACCGCCACCACCTCCAGGCTGCGCGAGGGCGGGCTGGCGAGGTGCGGGTAGCCCTGTCCCTGCCGCCAGTGGTGGGTCAGCGCCGCCTCCACCGCCGGATGGGGGCCCAGGACGGAGGCCAGGTGGAAGGCGCCGAGCAGCGGGTGCGCCGCCAGCTGGCGCCCCTGCTCGCCGCCGAGCCCCTCCGGCTGCCGGGCCAGCGCCGCCGGAAGGTGGCGCATCCCCAGGTCGTGCAGGAGCGCCGCCGCGGTCATCTCGGGCAGCGCCCGCGCCTCCCCCACCGCGGCCACCAGCATGCGGGCGCTCACCGCGGCGGTGGTCAGCGCGTGGCGGTAGCGGAGGGCGTCGTTGGCCTTGACGACCAGGATCTCGTCGAAGAGCACCGGCGGCAGGCGGACCGCCAGCAGCGCGCGCGCCACCGCCGCCTGGACCCCCGGGCCGCGGAACAGGTGCCGGTAGGGGGCGTCGGTGAGCGGGAGGTGCAGGTCCTCGGCGACGTAGGTGTCGGAGAGCAATCGCCCCGCAACCGGCGGCGCGCGGGAGGTCGCCTCCGCGATCGACTCGGGCGAGACCACGCGGCCGGCGCGCGCGAGGACCGCGCCGCGGCAATCGACGAGGTCGCGGGGCAGCATGACGCGGTCGAACATGGGCGTGACGCCAGAGTAGCAAACGGGAGCCGCCGCCCCAAGACGCCCCCTCGTCCCTCGTGTGGGGGACGCACCCGCGTCAGCGGCGGCGGCGGGACATCGCCCGGTCCATCTCCCGCCGGTGCTCGCGCTCGGCGATGCTGTCGCGGCGATCCTCGTGGGTCTTTCCGCGCCCGAGGCCCAGCTCCACCTTGGCCCAGCCCCCGCGGAAGTAGACGGCGAGGGGCACCAGGGTGTAGCCGCGCTGCTCCACCCGGCCCCGGATCTTCTCGATCTCGGCGCGGCGGAGCAGCAGCTTGCGATCGCGCAGCGGCCGGTGCCCGAAGGCCGCCGCCGGCTGGTACTCGCCGATGCGGCAGTTCACCAGGAAGATCTCGGAGCCGCGCGGCTGGGCGTAGGCGTCGGAGAGGCCGACGTTCCCGGCCCGCAGGGACTTCACCTCGCTGCCGGTGAGGGAGAGCCCGGCCTCGTAGCGCTCCTCGATGTGGTAGTCGAAGCGGGCGCGCTTGTTCTGGGCCACCACCTTCACGCCCTCGGCGGTGCGGCCCTGCGGCGGTCGCTTCGTCATGGGAGGCGCAGGTTGTCGATGAGCCGGGTCCGCCCCACGAAGGCGGCGACGAGCATGACGCTCCCCGCGTCGGCGCGCCCGACCGGCTCCAGCGTCTCCGGGTTCACCACCTCCACGTAGTCCACCCGTGCGCCGGCGGCCTCGATCCGGCCCCGGGCCCCCGCCACCAGCGGCGGCGCGGCGCGCTCCCCGGCGCGCACCCGGTCCCGCGCCTCGAACAGGGCCCGCGACAGCGCCAGCGCCCGCCGCCGCTCCTCGGCCGAGAGGTAGGCGTTGCGCGAGGACATGGCCAGGCCGTCCTGCTCGCGGACGATGGGCATCCCGACCACCTCCACGTCCAGGTCGAGGTCGCGCACCAGGGCCCGGATGACCTGGAGCTGCTGGAAGTCCTTCTCCCCGAAGATGGCCGCGTGCGGCCGGGTCAGGTTGAGGAGCTTGGTCACGACGGTGGCCACGCCCCGGAAGTGCCCCGGGCGCTTCTCGCCGCACAGCCCGCGCGAGGTCCGCGTCACCTCCACCCAGGTCTCGAAGCCGGGCGGGTACAGCTGCTCGGGGGACTCCGGGGCGAGCACCCAGTCCACGCCGGCGGCGCCGCACTTGGCGAGGTCGCCCTCGAGGTCGCGCGGGTAGCGCGACAGGTCCTCGGAGGGCCCGAACTGGGCGGGGTTCACGAAGATGGTCGCCAGCGAGAGCCCGCCGCCGGCCCGGGCCCGCGCCTCGCGCATGAGCGAGAGGTGGCCCTCGTGCAGGTAGCCCATGGTGGGCACCAGCGCGATCGGCGCCCCCCGCTCCCGCGCCGCGCGGCAACGGGCCTGCCAGGCCCTGGGGTCGCGGATCAGCTCGGGCCGGGCCATGGCTTCGGGGTCCTCGACGGTCCGGCGCGCCGGAGCGGGCCGCTCCGGGAGCTAGACCGGCGCCCCCACCACGCCGGGGACGTCGTCCTCGCCGGAGCCCTCGGGGTGCGCGTCCACCACCTGGAGCAGGCGCAGCGACGGCGCGTGGAAGCTGTGCTCCTCGGCCGGGAAGGTCCCCTGCTTGACCTCCGAGACGTAGGCGCGCAGCCCGGCGTCGGCGGCCTCTCCGAGCTGGGCGAAGCGCTTCACGAACCTGGGCTTGAAGGAGGTCTCGAGGCCGAGCAGGTCGTGGAACACCAGCACCTGCCCGTCGCAGTGGGGGCCGGCCCCGATGCCGATGGTGGGGATGTCGAGCTGGCCGGTGATGACCCGCGCCAGCTCGGCGGGGATGCACTCCAGCACCAGCGCGTAGCAGCCCGCCCGCTCCAGCGCCTGCGCGTCGCGGATGAGGCGCTGCGCCCGCTCGGCGTCCTTGCCCTGCACCACGTACCCGCCCATCTTGTGCACCGACTGCGGGGTGAGCCCGATGTGGCCCATCACCGGGATGCCGGCCCGGACGATGCGGGCGATGACGTCGGCGAATTCGGCGCCGCCCTCGAGCTTCACCGCCTCGACGCCGCCCTCGGCGACCAGCCGGGTGGCGTGCCTCACCGCCTCGTCGGCGCTGGCCTGGTAGCTGCCGAAGGGCATGTCGCCCACCAGGTGGGCTCGCCCCTGGGCGCGCGCCATGCCGCGGCGCACCATGGCGCAGTGGTAGACCATGTTCTCGACGGTGACCGGAAGGGTCGAGTCGTGGCCCTGGACGACCATGCCCAGGGAGTCGCCCACCAGGACCACGTCGGCACCGGCCTGGTCCACCAGCCGGCCGGCGGTGGCGTCGTAGGCGGTGACCACGGCGATGCGCTCGCCGGCCGCCTTCATCCGCTTGAGATCGTGGATGGTGACCCGCTTCTGCGGGCCGGAATGGCTCGACATCTCGTCCTCCGGTGTAGGCCCCTCGCGGGGTCCCGCCCATCGACAAGAATTGAAATCTACCGCGGATCAGCGTGCCCGCGCCACCCCTTTGGCCTATGGCCGGGTCCGCATGGGAATGTAGTGCTGGACCCCCTTGCGGTGCTTGCGGATGACCGACAGCAGCGCCTCCAGGTCGTCCTCCGCCTCGAGGTCGATGTCGCTGGCGTTCACCACCAGGAGCGGCGTCTCGTCGTAGTGGAAGAAGAAGGCGCTGTAGGCCTTGCAGAGCGCGTCCAGGTAGTCGGCGTCGAAGTGGCGCTCGAAGGCGCGGCCGCGTCGCTTGATGCGGGCGTGCAGGACGTCGAGCCGGGCCTGGAGGTAGACCACCAGGTCCGGCTTCACCACCCGGGGCCCGAGCAGCTCCCACACCCGGTCGTAGAGGGCGAGCTCGTCGGGCTCGAGCGTCAGCGAGGCGAAGATCCGGTCCTTGGCGAACAGGTAGTCGGCGATGGTGACCTGGCTGAAGAGGTCCTGCTGGAAGAGCTGCTGTTGCTGCTGGAAGCGGGACAGCAGGAAGAAGAGCTGCGCCTGGAAGGCGTGCTTGCGCCGGTCCTGGTAGAAGCTGGCGAGGAACGGGTTCTCCTCGACCGCCTCCAGCACCGTGCGGCCGCCCAGCCGCTCGGCCAGCGCCGTCGCCAGCGTCGTCTTGCCGACGCCGACGGGCCCCTCCACCGCAATGTAGCGCGCCCGCTCCATCTCGACCGTCGGCAGGGGCGGAGCTTGCCACAGCGCGAGCGCCGATGTCCACGCCGCCCCCCCGGAGCCCCGGAAGGAGATCGCGTCGGTGGCCCGCGGCGGGGCTGTGTCGCTGAGTGAAGTCGCCGGCGCAGGCCGACCAGCGCTGGCCCGGGGACCGTGCCCCGTGCGACCCCGTGCCGGGCGCCCGCCCCGGAGCTCCCCGCGGGATGCGCCGGCCTCCTCGTCCGGCGCCGCCCTCTCCCGGCTCCGGCGACGGCCGGCTCCTCGTCCCGAACCGACCTGCGGCCGTCGTCCGGCACCGGCCGCCGGCCGGCCCGACCGTCGCCCCCCGGCTCCGGCCCGGGGAACGCGCGGCCCCGGGGCGAGCCGCGCCGCCTGTACGGGTCTTGCACCCGCATCCGGAACGGGTCGAGCTCCCCGGCTGGCGGGCGGTTTAGTTGACACGCAATGTCGTGCCACGTATCGTCATGCACGTCAGGATCCTGGCGCGCTGGGTCGACGGGAGGCGTGGCGAATGGTTCAAGCGCGGCGCAGGGCATTGCGAACGCGGGAGCGACGGGATGGCGCAGACGAGGCGGAGAAGGTCGACCCGGCGTTCCATCGGGCCATCCTCCGCATCGCGCTGTCGCTGCGAAGGCCGGGAGCCGGGAGCTACGACGCGGTGGTGGCCGAGACCATCCGCTCGATGCGGCTCGACGCGGCCGCCTTTCGCCGCTACCTCGGCGAGAACGGGGCCCGCAACATGAGCCTCCTCCTCGCCGCGGCACGGGCATTCGGCCCCTAGGGCCGTGGGAGCTTGGGCGCCCTTCCGACCGATGGTGTGGCGGCGGGGCAGAGATTGCGGGAGGGCGCCCATTCCGAACTCGCCGAGGGAGGCGAACCCCATGTGCAAGGCAGATCGCTGCAGCCGACCGGTCTTCGCGAACGGGCTGTGCGGTCTCCACGCGTTGCAGGGCTACTACCGCACCGAGGTGGTGCGCGGCGTCGGGCTGGCCGCGGTCCACACCGGCCGGGCGCGGGTCCACGTGGTCCAGCCCGCGGCCGAGGGGCCCCGTTCGCCGCCCCCCGCCTCCTCGAACGGCTGAGCCGCCCGCTCACTCCCGCGGCAGCAGCCGCTCCAGCGCCGCCCACTCGGCCACGGTGAGCGTCTCCGCGCGCCGCGCCGGATCGACGCCGGACGAGGCCAGCGCGCGCGCCAGGGATTCGGCCGGGGCGATCCGCCCTCCGCGGAGGGCGTTGCCGAGGGTCTTGCGACGCTGGGCGAATCCCGCCTTGACCAGGCGCCGGAAGCGCTCCGGGTCCGCCACCTCGACGGGCGGAGCGCCGAAGGAGATGCGCACCACCGCGCTCTCCACCCGGGGCGCCGGGTGGAAGGCTCCCGGCGGGACCACCCGCTCCAGCGTCACCTCGGCCCGCTGCTGCAGCAGCACCGACAGGAGGCCCCAGGTGCGCGATCCCGGGGCCGCCGCCAGCCGCTCGGCCACCTCCCGCTGCAGGAGCAGCACCGCACGCGAGACCCAGCCCGACTGGTCCAGCAGGCGGAAGAGGATGGGGCTGGTGAGGTGGTACGGCAGGTTCCCGACCACGGCGACCTGCCGGGGCGCCGGCGCCGCGCCCGGGACCCCGGCGTTCGCGGAGGGGCGGCGGGCCAGCTCGCCGTAGTCGAGCCGGGCCGCATCGGCCTCCAGGACGGCGACCCGGTCGCCGAGCTCCCCGCGGAGCACGCGGGCCATGTCGCGATCTCGCTCCACCGCGAGGACCTCGGCACCGCGCAGCAGCAGCCGGGCGGTGAGGTGCCCCAGGCCGGCCCCCAGCTCCACGACCCGCTCGCCCGGCGCCGCCACCGCCAGGGCGGCGATGGCGTCGAGGATGGCCTCGTCGGCGAGGAAGTTCTGTCCCCAGCTCTTCTTGGCGCGCAGCCCGTACTTTCGCAGCAGGGACGGGGGCGACGGGTAGCCGGCCATGTCCTAGAGGCGCCAGGCGGGGTCGGCGTTGAGCTCGGGCCCCTGGCGCTCGCCCCGCAGCAGCGCCTGGGTCCCGGCCACCGCGATCATGGCGGCGTTGTCGGTGCACAGCCGCGGCGGGGGGAGGAAGACGCGCATGCCCTCGTACTGGGCGGCCCGCTCGGCCACCGCCTGCCGCAGCCGGCTGTTGGCGGCGACCCCGCCGGCGAGGACCACCCGCTCGAGCTGCAGGGTGCGCGCGGCCCGGAAGAGCTTCTGGACGAGCGCGGCGACGATCGCCTCCTGGTAGCTGGCGCACAGGTCGGCGAGCGCGCTCCCGGCCGGCACGCCGCGCCGCCGCACGTGGTGGAGCAGCGCGGTCTTGAGTCCGGAGAAGCTGAACTCGAGCTGGCCGCCCTTGACGATGGCCTTGGGAAGCTTCACGGCGCGCGGATCGCCTCCGCGGGCCAGCCGGTCGATGGCCACGCCCCCCGGATAGGGCAGCCCGAGCAGCTTGGCCCCCTTGTCGAAGGCCTCGCCCGCCGCGTCGTCGCGCGTCTGGCCGAGGAGGCGGTAGCGGCCGAACCCCTCCGCCAGGTACAGCGAGGTGTGCCCGCCCGACACCACCAGTCCGAGGAACGGGAACTCCGGCACCGGGTCGGTCAGGAAGCCGGCCAGCAGGTGGCCCTCCAGGTGGTTGACGCGGGCCAGCGGCCTCTCCCACGCCAGGGAGAGCGCCTTGGCCACCTGGACCCCCACCAGCAGTGCCCCCACCAGCCCCGGGCCCGAGGTGACCGCCAGGCCGTCGATGCCCTCCGGACCGACCCCGGCGCGGGCCAGCGCCTCGTCCACCACCGGCATCACCTGGACGACGTGGTTCCGGCTCGCCAGCTCGGGAACCACCCCGCCCCACCGCCGGTGGATCTCCACCTGGCTCGACACCACGTCGGAGAGCGCGCGGCGGCCGTCCTCCACCACCGCGGCGGCGGTCTCGTCGCAACTGGTCTCGATCCCGAGGACTCTCAAGCGCTTTCCGAACGCGGGCCGGCGGCCGCCGCGGAAGGCTCCTTATAGCGGCAATCGCGGCCGCGACACAGGGCGTCGCGGAAGGGGGGCGCGGCCCTCACTCCATCTGCTTCAGCACCGCGCGCACGTCTCGGGCGTAGGGCCCGTTCGGCTCGAGCGCCAGGTAGCGCTCGTAGGCCTTGCGCGCCTCGGCGCGGCGCCCCTGCTCGCCGTAGATCATCCCCAGGGTGAGGTGGGCGCGGGCGTTGCCGCCATCGAGCGCCACCGCGCGCTGAAGCGCCCGCTCCGCCTCCTTCGGCTGGTTGGCGTCGTAGAGGGCTCGCCCCAGTCCCCCGAGGGCGGCGCTGGTCTCGCGAAGGGCCAGGGCCCGGCGGTAGGCGGTGGCCGCCCCGGCGAAGTCGCCCGCCTGGTACCTCTCCTCGGCCGAGGCGACGAGGCGCCGGTACCCCTCCTCGTCGGGCCGGGGCGCGGGCGGCCGTGCGGGTGGGGGCGCCTGGGGCGCGGTCCCCGCCTTCGAGGGCGCCGGGGCGGGCGCCGCGGTCCGGGGCGCGGGCGGCGGCGGCGCGGTAGCGGGCCTCGACGCCGCCGGAGGGCTCGCTTCCTTCGGCGGTGGTGGCGCGCCTTCCGCCGGCGGGGGGGCGGCCTGCGCCGCGGGGGGCGCCGGCGCGACCTCTGCAGCGACGGGCTGGGGCGCGGACGCCGGCGCGGCAGGCGTCGCCACCCGCGGCGGAGCGGCCGGCTCCGGGGACCAACGGCGGAGGGCCAGCAGCAGGGCCACCGCCAGCAGCGCCACCGCCAGCGCGACGGGCCAACGCCGCGCCCAGCCCGGCGCCGAGCGCTCGGTGGAGGCGGCATGCGGCGCCGGCTCGGGCGAGGCCGGCGGGGCGGCATCCGCCCTCGCCTCCCCGGCGGGCTCGGGTGGCTCGGCCGGCGGCGCCTGCGCCGGGGCTCGTCCCTCCCCCGGACCGGCGAACCACTCGACGCCCTCCGGAGCCGGCGTCGCCCCGGCCGGGCCCTCGGCGGCGACCGCCGGCCCGGCCCCCTTCCGGTCCGGCCCGGCCTCCCGGACGATGCCCTCGAAGAACAGCTTGGAGAGGACCGCGGCCGCGGCCAGGTCGTCGTAGTCCGAGTCCTCGATGATGGTCTGGATCGCTCGCCGGCCGTCGATGAGCCGGAGCAGGTGGTTGACGTCGTCGGGGATCTCGGCCAGCCGGTCGCCGAGCAGCGCGTAGTCGATCTCCACCGCGCGGTCGAGCGGCGGCAGCTGCTCGACGATGCGGCCCCACTCGTCGATGCGCCGGATGCCCTCCATGAGGAGCGCCTGGTTCGAGGCGGAGATCCGCTCGGCGCGCTCGACCGGCCTGAACTCGATGGAGAAGGTCCCGTCCGCCCAGTTGAGCAGCCGATAGAAGGCGGCCTCGCCCTGGATCCGGCCGAGCTCGCAGTCGATGACCCGTCCGTCCCGGAAGTAGACCGTCGCCTGCCGCCCGCCCGGCCCGCCGACCTGCAGCGCGCCGCTCTTGCGTCCGAGCTCCAGCGTCTGCACCAGGTCCACCAGCCCCATCTCGGAGAGGTTGCCGGCGAAGCTGGCCCTGGCGTCCTTCCTTTCGAGCCGCTCCTTCTCCTTGCGCTGCAGGAGGATCCTGACCCGGGTGACGATCTCCTCGACGTAGATGGGCTTGGTCAGGTAGTCCTCGACGCCCAGCTCGAGGCCCTTCACCTTGTACTCGACCGCCTTCTGGGCGGTGAGGAAGACGAAGGGGAGCCCGGCGAGCCGCTCGTCCTCCTTGAGCCGGCGGCACAGCTCGAAGCCGTCCATCTCCGGCATCTCGGTCTCGGAGATGACCAGGTCCGGGGCCGAGAGCCGGCAGCGCTCCAGCGCCTGGCGCCCGTCGACGGCGGTGGTCACCTGGAAGCCTGCCTTCCGGAGGCTCACCTCCATCATGCGCAGCGACTGGGGGTCGCCGTCGACGAGGAGCAGGTGCTGCTTGGCCAAGGAGGCTCCTGTGCGCGCGGGACGACGGTGCGGCGCCCGGCGGAATCGTGTCCGGAGACCCGGGTCCAGTCAAGAACGCCGGCCGGTCCCGCCGCGCTTCACTTCCGGTCCCGGCCCGGCGCCGGGCCGCGGCGCGCCGCCTCGACGATCCCCAGCTCGCGCTGCGCGTCCACGTTCCTCGGGTTGGCCTGGAGCGCCCCGCGGAACATCTGCTCGGCCCGCGCCAGGTCCTGCTGGTCGCGCGCCGCCACCCCGGCCAGGTAGAAGGCCCGGTCGCAGGCGGGGTCCTTCATCGCCTCGGCGAGGAGCTCCTCCACCCGGGCCCGGTCGCGCGATCCCGGGTCGAGCAGGATGCACCCGGCCAGCCCAGCCAGGTACTCCGGACGCCGGTCGGCGCGGATGGCGGCCTCGAAGTAGCCGCGGGCCCGGGCGAAGTCGCGCGTCTTGACGCAGGCCTCCGCCTTCTTGAAGTCGATCTGCGCCGCGGCCGGGTCCGCCGAACCCGCCTGCGGGCCGCCTCCCCCCGAGGTCCTCGCCAGGTACTCGGCCCGCTTCTTGTTGTCGGTGAGGATCTCGTGGGCCTCGTTGAGGGCCGCGAACAGATCCTTCACCACCGGGGCGAGCTCTGCCAGGGCGGGCGCCGCGAACTTGTCCGGGTGGAACTGGCGCGCCAGCGAGAGGTAGGCCTGCTTCACCTCCTCGCGGCTCGCTCCGCGGGCGACTCCGAGCCGGAGGAACAGGTCCTTCTCGGTCGTACGCGGGGCGACGAACTGGAGGGCGCGCCGCAGCGACGCCTCGACCGGCGTGGGCTCGGGCCGCGGCTCGCCGGCGGACGGCCTCGGCCCGGGAGCGGCAGCGCCGGCGGCCGCCGCGGGCTGCGGCCCGACCCCCAGGTTCTGCATGGCCCGGGCGAGCAGCCGCTGGCGGCGCTGGCGGGACTCGGCCGGATCGCTGCGCCGGCCCGGTGGCTCGGCCGGAACGGCCGCCGGCTCCACCGGCTCGCCGATCTCGGTCAGGTCCACCACGGGCGCCGGGAGCTGGGCGTCGGCGCCCTGCTCCGCCGACCTCGCCGGCGAACCCTCCTCGCCGGCCGGAGCCTCGGCCGGCTCGGCCAGGCCGAGCAGGAGCAGGGCCGCCAGCATGGCCTTCGCCCTCTGGCGCGGCAGCCCGCCGCCGGCCAGGAACCCGTCGATGGACGAGGGCCGCCGCAGGGACTCCAGCCGTTCGCGCTCCCCGGGCGTCCATCCGAAGGAGGCCTCCGAGGCGGCGTAGCCCGGGCCCAGGACCACCCGGCCTGGCCCCTGCTCCGCCTGTCCGACGGCCGAGTCCACCAGCGCCCCGGCCTGGGGCTTCTCCAGGGCGTCCACGATCACCCGCAGCGCCGGGATGCGGACGCTCCTGGTCCACTCCGGCACGGTGGCCGCGGCGTCGAACGCGTAGGCGCCGCCGTCCAGGGCGGCGATGGATCCCACGTAGGCCGCCTGCTGCCCCGCCAGGGCCCGGTCGAGCTGCTCCTGGGTGACGGCCCCCATCTCGACCAGGACCTGCCCCTGTGGCTTCCCGCTGGCCGCCATCTCGGACAGGCTCCGGTCCAGGGCCTGGAAGTCGATGAGGCCCGCCGCGAGCAGGACCTGCCCGAGCGGCTTGAAGCCGACGAAGACCTGGGCGCCCACCGGCATTCCCGCGCGCAGGAAGAGGCGCGACTGACCCTCGCCGTGCTGGACGCTGAGCACCCCGGTGGCCTTGATGTTCATGGCCTCGAGCAGCAGCGCCGCCAGCGGGGTCCGGGACAGGTCTCCCGGGTCGTGCAGGAACGACATCGACCGCCATCCTATCCCGACACCTGCCGCAGCGCCTCGTAGACGCCGATCCCGACCGCCACCGCCAGGTTGAGGCTTCGCCGTCCCGGGAGCATGGGGATGGAAAGGCAGCGCTCGGGGTGGGCGTCCAGGAGCGCCGGCGGCAGGCCGAGCTGCTCCGACCCGAACACCAGCAGGTCGCCGGGCGCGAAGCGGGCCTGGAACAGGCTGCGGCCGGCCCGGGCGCTGAAGAGGTGCAGCCTCCCGATTTGACCTCGGAGGCCGCGTGCCTCAAAGTCGGGCCAGTCCGAGTACAGCTCGGCGGAAAGGTCCTCCCAGTAGTCCAGGCCGGCCCGGCGCAGGCTCTTCTCGTCGAGCGAGAAGCCGATCGGGCCGACCAGGTGCAGGCGGCACCCGGTGACGGCGCAGGTGCGGGCCACGTTGCCGGCGTTCGGTGGGATCTGGGGGGCGACGAGGACGACCTGCAGCGGCGGCGCGGAGGGGTCGAGCGAGGGCATGGCGGGCATCGGCATCGTGAACAACCCGCGCTCCCGGCGCAACCTGCGGCGGCCCGAGGTGGCCGCACGGCTCCGGCAGCTGCTGGGCGACCGCGGGGAGGTTGCCGACGCCGCCACTCCCCAGGAGCTGGCCCGCGCCCTGGAGCGCTTCCGGAAGGCGGGGATCTCGGTCCTGGGAGTGAGCGGCGGCGACGGCACCGGGCACAGGGTCCTCACCGCGCTGGTCGAGTCCTGGGCCGGCGCTCCCCTGCCCCGGCTGGCGCTGCTGCGGGGCGGCTCGATGAACACCGTGGCCAGGGCCAACGGCGTCCGCGGAAGCCCGGAGTCGGTCCTGGCGAGCCTGCTGGTGCGGGAGCGGACCGGGATCCCCCATCCCACCGTCGAGCGGGAGCTGCTGCGCGTGGAGGCGGATGGCGCGGCCCCGGGATACGGCTTCCTCTTCGTGAGCGGCTGCGCGGCCACCTTCCTCGACGCCTACTACGACTCGGGCCACCCGTCGCCCTGGACGGCAGCGTGGCTGCTCGCCCGGGCGGCGGCCTCGGCCCTGGTCGGCGGGCCGTTCGCGCGTCGGCTGGCCCGGCGCGACCCGATCCGGGTCGTGGCCGACGGCGAGGAGTGGCCCGGCGAGGCCTACCTGGGGGTCGCCGCCGGGACCGTCCCGGAGCTGGGGCTCGGCTTCCGCACCTTCGGCCGCTGCGCCGAGCAGCCCGGCTTCTTCCACGCCGTCGGCGTGACCGGATCGCCGGCGGCGGTGGCGGCGGCGCTTCCGCGGCTCCGGCTGGGGAAGCCCTGGCGGAGGCGGCTGGCCTTCGACGCGGTGGTTCGCGACCTCGAGCTCGAGCTCCCCGCCCCCATGCGCTTCACCGTGGACGGGGACCTGTACCGGGCCGAGCGGGCGGTGCGCGTCCGCACTGGACCGCCGGTCCAGATCGTGGTCGACCGCCCGCCGCCGCGTTGACCGGCGGTCGGTCGCGGGCTAGCCTCGGGCGAGCGTCCCATGCGCCTCAGCGTCGCCGGAGCCACCGATGTCGGGCTGAAGCGCACCCACAACGAGGACGCCTTCCTGCTCCTCCCGGAGGAGCACCTCTACTGCGTGGCCGACGGCATGGGAGGCCACGCCAGCGGCGAGGTGGCGGCGCGCATCGCCGTGGAGGAGATGGCCGAGTTCTTCCGCCTCACCGGGAGGGACGACGAGGCCACCTGGCCCTTCCCCATGGAGCGGGGGCACAGCTACGAGGAGAACCGCCTGCTCGCCGGCATCAAGGTCGCCAACCTGCGCATCTACGAGCGCGCCCTGTCGGACGAGCGGCTGCGGGGCATGGGGACCACCCTGGTGTGCGCCTACTTCCCGGCCGGCAAGCCGGCGCTGATCGGGCACGTGGGCGACAGCCGGGCCTACCTGTACCGGCGCGGCGCCCTGCGGCAGCTCACCGAGGACCACTCCCTGCTCAACGACCTGGTGCGCAACCGGCGGCTCACTCCCGAGGAGATCGCCGCCTTCCCCCACAAGAACGTCATCGTGCGGGCGCTCGGGATGCGCGACACGGTGCAGGCGGACCTGCTCCAGATCGAGGCCGAGTCCGGGGACCTGCTGCTGCTGTGCTGCGACGGGCTCTCGGGGATGGTCCCGGACGCCCGCATCGCCGAGATCCTGCGCGCGGGCCGAAGCGACCTGCGCCGGGCCAACCAGTCTCTCATCGACGCCGCCAAGGAGGCGGGGGGCGCCGACAACATCACCTCGGTCCTGGTGCAGGTCCAGGAGGCCTAGACCCCGCCGGCGGCCACCCGCGCCGGTCCGGCCGCCACCGCGCCCGCCACCGTCTCCCCGGGCCGGATCTCCGTCCCCTCCCACAGCACCGCCTCCCGCACCACCGCCCCCGGCCCGATTCGGCAGCCGGCGCCGGCGATCACGCCCGGCCCGACGGCCGCCCCGGCCTCGACCCGGGTCCCGCGGCCCAGCACCACCGGGGCCTCCAGGGCCGCTCCCGGCTCGACATGGGCGCCGGGCCCGAGCCACAGCCCGGGCTCGCCGAACGGCTCCATCCCGGCGAAGGGGTCGGCCCCGCGCAGCCCCGTCCGCGGCATCGCCCCCCGCAGGAGGTCGAGGTTCGCCGCCAGGTACCGCTCCGGCGTACCGAGGTCGTTCCAGTAGCCGCCGGCCAGGTGGCCGCGCACGCGTCCCCCGGCGAGCAGCGGCGGGTAGAGGTGGCGGTTGATGTCGCTGGCGAAGGGCTCCGCCGGGACGGCGTCGAGGATCTCGGGCGAGAGCAGGTGCACCCCGGTGAAGTGCAGCGGCACGAGGCCCGGGCCGCCGGGGCCGAAGGCGCCGGCGATGCGCCGCACCGCTCCGCCGGCGTCCACCTCCACCGGGGCGTAGCGCGCGCCCGGCGGCATGGGGGCCAGCACCATGGTGGCGAGCGCGCTGCTGGCGCGGTGGGTGGCCACGGCGGCGCGGAGGTCCAGGTCGAAGAGGATGTCCCCGTTCCACAGCACGAGCAGGCCGGCGCCGGCGAGGTGGCGCCGCGCCTCCCGCAGCGCGCCGGCCGTCCCGGCGATGACCGGCTCGCGCGAGACGGCGAGCGGGAGCCCCACCTCGGCCGCGGCCGCGCGGGCGGAGCGCTCCATCGCCTCGGCGAGGTGGTGGGTGTTCACCACCGCGCGGCGCACGCCGGCCCCGCCGAGCACGGCCAGGGCGTACTGCACCAGCGGCAGGCCGCAGACCGGAACGGCCGGTTTGGGGAGCCACTCGGTGAGCGGCCTCAGCCGGGTCCCGAGGCCGGCGCAGAGCACCATCGCCACGAGGTCGCCCGCGCCCATGGTAGAGGCCAAGTTACCAGAATGGCCCCCGCCACGCGCCTCCGGCTCTTCTACTTCCTCTACTACGGGGGCGTGGGGGCCTACCTCCCCTACTTCGCGCCCTACCTGCGCGGGCTCGGCTTCAGCGGCGAGCAGATCGGCGCCGCCCAGATGGTGGCGCCCCTCGTGGCCGCGCCCGCCGCCCTCACCTGGGCCGCCGCAGCCGACCGGAGCGGCGCCCCGGTGCGCCTGCTGCGGCTGGCGACGATCTGGGCCGCCCTGGCGGCCAGCCTGCTGCCGCTGGCCGGCACGCCCTGGCCGGTGGCGGGGGTGCTGCTCGCCTGGTCGATGGCCGGGAGCGCGGTGGTGCCGCTCACCGACGCGGTCACGCTGGAGTGGTGCCGGGAGAATCCCGCCACCTCCTACGCCCGGATCCGGCTGTTCGGCTCGCTCGGCTTCGTCGCCCTCTCCGTGGCCATGGGCGCGGCGCTCACCGCCCGGGGCGACCGGCCCGGGGACCTGCTGGTGCCGGCGTCGGTGGCCGCCTGCGTGGTCGGCTACGCGCTGGTGGCCCGGCGGCTGCCGGCCGGGGCCCCCCGGCTGGAGCGACCCGGCCTGCGCGAGATGTCCGCCCTCCTGGGCGACCGGAGCCTCCTGCTCCTCCTCCTCGTCTGCGCGCTCCACTGGGGGGCGACCGCCCCCTACCACCTCTTCTTCGGGGTGCTGGTCCGCGACCTGGGGCTCCCCTCCGAGGTGACCGGGCTGGGCATGGGGGTGGGGGTGGCGGCCGAGGTGGCGGCGCTGCTGGCCTTTCCGCGCCTGGAGCGGCGGCTCTCGCTGCGCGCCCTCTTCGCGGCGGCCTTCGCCGGATCGGCCGTGCGCTGGTGGCTCGTCTCCCGGCTCACCGGCGCGGCCGGGCTGGTGGCGGTCCAGGCCCTGCACGGCCTCACCTTCGGCCTCTTCTGGGCCACCGCCATGAAGGCCATGTCGGATCAGGTCCCGGGGCGGCTGCGGGCCACCGGCCAGGCGCTCTTCACCGCGGTGGTCTTCGGCGGCGGCAACGCCATCGGCTACGGGCTCTCCGGCGTCGGCTACGACCGGCTGGGCGGGGCGCCCCGGCTCTTCGCCGGGGCGGCGCTGGCCGAGCTGCTGCCGCTCGCCCTGGCGCTGCTCGCCCTGGGGCGGCCGGCGGCGCGTCCCGGGGAGTCCGGGCCCCGGGCCTGAGCCGCCCGGCCCGGACCCCGCCTCAGCGCATGATCCGGCCGGGGGTACCGACCGGTGGCGCCACGCTCTTCGCCGGCGCCTGGGGGTGCCAGCCCAGCACCGCCACCATCAGGAAGAACCCGACCACGTAGGCCACCGCCACCGGCCAGCCGTGGCGCACCCAGCGGGCCACCGACTTCGCCTCCGGGTACATGTTGGAGAGCGCCACCCCGGCCGAGGAGCCGAACCAGACCATCGAGCCGCCGAAGCCCACCGCGTAGGCCAGGAAGCCCCAGTCGTAGCCCCCCTGCTTGATGGCGAGGGCGGTGAGCGGGATGTTGTCGAACACCGCGGAGAGGAACCCCAGGCCGAGGGCGGTCGGCCAGGAGGCGGCCGGCAGCTTCTCCACCGGCATCATCGAGGCGCAGACCACCAGCGAGAGCAGGAACAGCGAGCCCTTGAAGGTCTCGGGCAGCACCTCCCAGTCGTGGCGCCGGACCTTCACGGTGAGCAGCAGGGCAGCCCACACCGCCGCCCCGATGAAGGGGAAGTGGTCGGCCGCCTGGGTGAACTTGAGGTTCACCACCACGTTGGTGACGATGGCGAAGACCAGGATCAGGGCGACGATGAAGATGCGCCGCCAGTCCACGTGGGTGTGGGCGTGGGCCTCCTTGAGGATGGGGGAGTGCTTGTGCTGCATCATCGCCGCCGGGATGCCGCAGATCACCAGCGCCGCGCCGGCGCCCAGGGCCGCCTCGGCCACCTGAGCGGGGGCAACCCCGGCGATCCACATCATGGTGGTGGTGGTGTCCCCCACCACGCTCCCTGCCCCTCCGGCGTTGGAGGCGGCCACGATGGCGGCCAGGTAGCCGATGTGGACCTTGGCGCGGAAGAGCTGGTGGGCCATGGCGCCGCCGATGAGGGCGGCGGCGATGTTGTCGAGGAAGCTCGAGAGGACGAACACCATCGCCAGCATGGCAAAGGCGCCCTTCCAGTCGTCGGGGAGGTACTTCGGCAGGATCACCGGCACGTGGCTCTTCTCGAAGTGCCGGGAGAGGAGGGCGAAGCCCATCAGCAGGCCGAAGAGGTTCGCCAGCGTCACCCACTCGTGCCCCAGGTGGGAAACGAGCCCGGGGAAACCGGGACCGAACTTGAAGCCGGCGAAGAGCACCTTGTAGAGGGTGATGGCGGCGAGCCCGGCCAGCGCCACCCGCAGGGTGTGGGCGTGGAACAGGGCCACCCCGAGGAGCGTCAGCCCGAAGAGGATGAACTCGAGCGGCACGCCCAGCACCGTCACCCCGCGTGGAGCGCCGGCTTCCGGCGAGGCGAGGCGGAGCGCGGCGGCGACCTCGGGGAGCGGGAGCAAGCGGGCCTCCTCCTGGGAAGGAGAATCGATGGGGAATAAAGCACACTCCGGCCCGCCGAGTCACCGGCGCGCCGCGCCATCACAGCAGGTTTCGCAGCTTTCGCGCCCCCAGCACCTTGCGCAGGACCAGGAACAGCTCGGCCGCGGAGACGGCGTCGGTCAGGGCGTCGTGGGAGCCGTAATCCGGCAGGCCGTACTCCCGGCGGGCCCGGGCCAGGTTCAGCTCGGGCAGCTCGTCCGGCCGGTCGGGCTCGGCGAAGCGAGCCCGCTTGGCCGCCTTGAGGAGCAGCTTGGCCGTGTCCACCACCGCCGGGCGCCGCCAGGGGAGGTCGAGGCGGTCGTAGGCGCGGCGCAGGAAGGCCACGTCGATGTTCCGGTGGTGCACCAGCAGGGCCCCCTCGCGCAGGCGCCGCTCCACCTCGGCCAGCACCTCGGGCAGCGGCGGCGCCTCCTGCACCTCGCCCCAGACGAGCTGGTGGGCCCGGACCGACTCGGGGGCGATGCTCTGCTGCTCCTCGGGGCGGACCAGGGTCTGGTAGGCCTCCCCCAGGCGGACGATGCCCTCGCGGATCGGCACCATGCCCACCGCCAGGATGGGGTCCTTCCTGGCGTCGAGGCCGCCCGTCTCCAGGTCGAGCGCCCAGTAGACGACCGAGTCCCAGGCGGGCGAGCGGAAGAGCACGGGGCCATCTTAGCCCGCCGGAAGTCCGCCGCGAGCGCCGGGAAGCCCCCGGGGGGTCAAAAGGAGGTCTGGTAGTGGTAGGCCGCCTCCTCCTGCCAGGTCCGGACCGCGCGCAGGGAGTCCTTGAGGCGGCCGCGCTCGATGGCGGAGAGGTCGGCCAGGGCCACCGCGTTCTTCGGGGTGCCTCCCTCCTGGACGGTCCTGAGCTGCAGGCGCAGGCGCAGGCCGATGAGGAAGCGGTAGGCATCGCCGACGTTGCCCCAGGCCTCCTCGCCCATGAGCCCGGCCTTGCAGGCGGCGTCGAGGCGCTCCAGGGTGTTGCGGGCGCGACTCCCCACCTCGAGGCCGTAGCAGCGGGCCAGGAACACCACCGGAGAGATGCCCTGGCGCTTCAGGTCCACGGTCGAGGACTCCCCCTTGAGGCGGAGGAGGAAGTTGGCCGGAGGGTGGAAGTCCATGGCCGCCTTGGCCATGAAGCGGAGGAAGGCGGTCTTGCTGTGCGCCCCCTTCAGGACCGCCTCCAGCGGCGCCAGGTCGAGCTGCCCGTAGACCTGCCGGTAGTCGAAGAAGATCGAGGCCTCCAGCAGGGCCTGTGGGTTCGGCACCTCCATCCAGCCGGCGAAGCGCTGCATCCACTCGGAGAGGGGTCCATGCCACTTGCGGGCCATGTAGCCGCCGTCGCACTCCGGGAAGCCGGCCGCCAGCAGGTCGGCGTTGGCCCGCTCGGCCAGCGCCTGGAAGTAGTCGCGCCGCTCGGCCCCATCGTCGGCGTAGACCATGGCGTTGTCCTGGTCGGTGAGCAGGGTCTGCTCCATCCGGCCCTCGGAGCCGAAGACGATCCAGGCGTAGGGGACCGGCGGCGCCCCCAGCTCCGCCTCGCCCCAGCGCAGGATGCGGCCGATGAGCGCGTCGTTGAGCCGCGCCACGAAGCCGGCGATGACCATGGCGTCGAGCCCGCCGGCGAGCAGCGCCGACGCCATCTCCGAGACCTTGGCGGCGTAGCCGGGAAGGGCGTCGCGCGAGGCCAGGCGCTCCACGCGCCGCAGCACCGCCACCGGGCCCTGGGCGGTCGACTTGAGCAGGTCGGAGGAGGTGACCACCCCGACGATCTCCTCGCCCTTCACCACCGGCATGTGGTGCACGCCGGCGTCGAGCAGCCTCCGCCACGCCTCGTAGATGGGGGTTCCCGCCTCCACGGTGCGCAGCGGTCGCGAGAGGACCCGGGTCACCGGCTCCCCCGGCCCGAGGCCGTCGGCCAGCACCCGGTTGCGGAAGTCGCGGTCGGTCACGATCCCGGGCGGGTCGGTGCGCACCAGCACCGAGGAGATGCGCTGCCGGCTCATCACCTGGGCCGCCTCCCCCACCGTCGCGCTGGCCTCGACCCATACCGGGGGGCGGCGGACCAGCTCCCGGACCTCCAGCGAGAGGTCGGTGGGGAAGGTGGCCACCGGGGCGTGCTCCAGGCTGGCCCGGAGCCGCTCCGAGAGCTCGACCGCGAAGTGACCGGCGAAGGCGGCGTCGGAGAGGAGCCGGTGGAACTCCTCGCCCGGGACGAGGTAGGCCACCAGGTCCTCCTCCACCATCACGTCGAAGGTGGCCTTCCCGGCGATGAGGGAGGTGTACCCGAAGGCCT
>Ga0079037_100000092_pt1 | contig 29311 bp, 27 predicted proteins | sample Mud3Dept4metaG_FD_71479 | JGI IMG/M metagenome (GOLD analysis project Ga0079037, IMG submission 71479) | Freshwater wetland microbial communities from Ohio, USA, analyzing the effect of biotic and abiotic controls - Mud 3 Core 4 Depth 4 metaG | ecosystem: Environmental > Aquatic > Freshwater >... | reverse complement strand
CGCCCCGGGCCGGCTCCGGAGCCCGGCCACCGAGAGCCCGAGCACGACCCAGAACGGCCAGGTCTCCGCCATGTGCTCGACCAGCACCGACGCGCCGCGCTCCAGCCGGACCCCGAGCGGCACGCCGGTGAGCTTCAGGTAGTAGGTGTTGGGCAGCCACTCGCGGAAGACGACCGCGCGCACCGCGAACAGGGCCGCGACCGTGCCGAGCAGCAGGCCGATTCCGCGCGTGCAGGACCGGTGGCGCAGGGTCGCCGGCCGCGACGCCACCAGCGCCGCGAACAGCGCACCGCCGCCGACCAGGAAGTCCATGCGCAGGCAGAAGCCGAGGGCGAGCGCGACGTAGAGCCCCATCCCGGGAGGGCGGTCGAGCGCGAGGGAGGTCAGCGCGCGCTCCGCGGCGACCGCCAGCAACAGCGCGTGGAGCGCCGTCTCCATGCCGAGCAAGGACCAGACCGCGAGCGGATAGCAGCCCGCGGTCAGCGCCGCCGCGGCCGCCACGGCGACGGTCCAGTCCTCGTCGCCGCCCAGTCTGCGCACGAGGCGTGCCGCCACGAACGGCAGCGCGGCGAGCAGCGCGAGCGAGAGGATCTGCACGAGCAGCGGCCGTGCGCCCGGCGGCAGCCCGCTCGCCTGCGCCACGATCATCGGCGCCAGCCAGAGCGGATGGGTGAAGCCCTCCACGCTGTCGCCGCCCGCGTTCCAGGTCAGTCCCCGCCCTTCGACCAGGTTGCGCGCGTACGCCATCGAGATCGCGACGTCGTCGAGGATCCCGAAGTACCTCCGGCCGTCGACGACGAAGGAGGTGCGCGCGATGTAGCCGACGCCCCAGAGCACGACGAGCGCCGCTGCGATCGCCGGCGCGCGCCGTGCGGGCGCGCGCGTGCCGGTGCCGGACCCCTGCGAGGCGGCGTCGGAAACGGGGCGCACGCCGGGACGATAGCGCGGAGGCGCCCGTCGCCCGCGCCGTTCAGGGCGAGGCCGACGACCAGGCCCAGGTCGAGCCGGAGTCGAAGCCGTCGCGGAAGATCAGGCTCGAGACCAGGCGCAGGCGCGCGAGCGTCGCCGAGCGCGCCGGCAGCGTGGCGTCGAAGCCGTTGCCCGCGACCGGGATCGTTCCCGCGCCGGCGAGCGGCGTCGAGGCGGTGAAGCGCCAGAGCTGGGCCGGGCCCGAGACCGCGGCGGCGAAGGTCACCGCGACGTCGCGCGCCACGGTCTCCTTGTTGAACAGCAGCACGAACAGCTCGTCGCTCGGGCCGCGCACCGCGTAGGCGCCGACGTCGGAGGACTCGGACGAGGTCGCCGCCACGCTCTCGCCCACGACGCGCGCGCCGGCGCCGTCGTAGTCGAGGAAGAGCCGGAACGCCTCCTCGGTCTTCGTGCCCGTCTCGGGCACCACCCAGCGCGTGGCCAGATCCACGCCCTCGCGGCCGAAGAGGGCCAGGATCTCGGCCTGGGCGAGCGCGCCCGAGGGCGCGTCGTCGGCGCCCCAGCTGTACTCGGTGATCGCGATCCGGGTGCCCGGGCAGGCGGCGGCGATCCACTCGCGCAGCCGCGGCACCAGCCGCGGCGCCGCGCCGATCCACGACTGGGAGACGTAGGTCGGGTCCCAGAGCTCGCGGATCGACTGCAGGCGCAGCGCGGCGTACGCCTCGCCGCCGAACGCCTCGCCGCTCTGCGGGTAGTAGTGGACGTCGACGTAGTCGACCAGCCGCTCGCCGGTCGCGGCCAGGTGGTCGCAGACTTCGCCCAGGTACCACTCGACGAACGGCACGCCGCCGTGAGCCTGGCGGTCGGGGCCGTCGGTGCAGTCGCCGTCCCCGGCGTCGGCCGCCGAGGTCCACAGATCGCACCAGCCCCAGGTGTCGGGGCCCAGCACCAGGACCCCGGCGTCGCGCTGCTTGGCCGCCGCGGCCACCGCCGCGCCCCTCTGCCAGACCTCGTCGTAGGTGGCGGGCGCCGGATGGACGTCGGCGTGGGTCGAGTTCCAGAGCATCGGCTCATTGTCGAGCGCCACGAAGCGCACGCCCCCGGCGGCCGCGGAACCGACGCGCGAGACCGCGAAGGAGAGCCAGTCGGCGCTGAACGCGGGCGAGACCGCGATCGAGGTGTCGTCGGGGTCGTTGCCGACGATGCGGCCGGCGGGCGAGCAGAAGCCGGTCGTGTTGACCGCCGGGTCGCACAGGCCGTTGCCGGCGTCCGGCTGGCACCAGCCGGGCGGCGGCGGCGGGAAGTAGCTGCACTCGTCCTCGAGCTGCGGGCCGTAGAGGGCCTGCGAGAAGCCCCAGGTGCGCTGGCGGTCCGGGCCCGAGACGCGGCCGAGCGCCGGCAGGGTGAGCACGACCTCGGCGCCCGCGGCGCGCGTGGCGAGCAGGAAGTCGTCGGCCTGCGAACCCTGCGGCAGGGGCCGCCCGTCCGGGCCGGCGTAGTTCTGGTAGAACCAGTCGAAGGCGCTGTTGTCGACGTCGAGCTGCCAGTTGTAGCGCGTGGTGCGGTTGCCGCCCCAGCGGTTGACGGTGTAGCCGTTGGCGGCGATCTGGGCGGGCGTCGCGAAGTTGACGCCGTAGACGAAGGCCGAGACCGGCCGCCGCCCGGCGTCGGGATCGACCGCGACCGCCACCACCCCGGGCGGCGTCGGGTCCGCGGTGAACACGATGTCGTCGAACAGCACGTTGGGCTGCGACGCGCCGGTGGCGTCCTGGAAGAGAAGCTCATTGAAGGAGCCCGAGCCCAGGCCGATCGCGGCGAGGGGCACGATGCCCTGCCGCCACTGAGTTCCGGAGACCCCGCCGGCGACGTACGCGGCCAGGTCCACGTTGGCCTGCTCGGCCCCTTCCAACCAGAACAGGATGCGCAGCTGCTGGCCGCCGGTCGCTTCGCCCTTGACCCAGAAGCGGAGCTCCAGGTAGTCCGAGCCGGCGAGGACGGGGCCGTGGAAGTAGAGCGCCTCCCAGTTCGCGGGCACCATCTGGATCGAGGCGGTTCCGGAATGGCGCTGCGGGGTGAAGTTCATCTCGTGGGTCGCCCAGCTCCAGTCCTGGAAGCCGTTCTGGAGGTCGTCGTCGTAGACGAGCAAGTCCTGGGCGGCGAGCGGCGCCGCGGCGAGCAAGGCGGCGGCGGCGACGAGCGCGAGGGATCGTCTCAAGGGGGCCTCCGGCGAAGAGTCCGGAGCGACCCTAGCAACGCGCCGGGGCAGACTCTGTGAGGCTCTTCACGCGCGCCGCGCAGGCGGGGCGGGACTGCGCGCGGCTCAGAGCTCGACCGCGGAGTCGGCGAGCAGGAGGACGGGCGAGGTCGGCTGCGGGGCGCCGCCGGCGCGCTCGAGGGTGACCGTCACACCCTGGGTGCCGGCCGGCATGCGGGTGTCGAAGCGGCTGCCGACGCGACCTTGCTCGACGGCGAAGCTGCCGCCGCTGAACTCGAGGTCGCCCACCAGGAACCAGATCTGGTACTCGCGACCCGGCGGCGTGGCCTGGAGGCCCGCGACGTCGAGCTGCCAGTGCTGGTGGTCGGCGGCGACCCAGAGCTTGCCGCGCGCCAGCGGCTGCGGCGAGCCCGCGGGGGCGCGCAGGGCGAAGACGAGGCTGGCCGGTCCGGAGACGAACTCGGCCCGGCGCTCGAGCGCCTCGACGCGCGCGGCGAGCGCCGTGCGCTCGTCGGTCCGTTCCTGCACGGCGCGGGCGAGCTCGCCCTCGAGGCGGGCCACGCGGCCGCGGCTGGCGGCGAGCTCGGAGCTCAACCAGACCGCCCAGCCGCCGAGGCCCAGGGCGGCCAGGGCGAACAGCGCCGCGATCGGTCTCGCCCAGGAGCGCTGGCGGCGCGCCGCCGAGCGCGGCGAGAAGGCGCCCGGGGCCGGCGCCGCCGGGCGCTCGGCGTGCACGGCGTGCGGGCCGGGAATGACGGACGGAGGCGCCGGCGAGGCTCCGGGCCCCCGCGCCGCGGGCGGGGCCTCGTGCGCCGGCACCGGCACCGGCGCCGGCGCGGCCTTCGGCTCGAGGTCCATGGACTCGAGGTCGATCGGCTCGAGCCCGAGCTCCGGCAGGGCGTCGGCGACCGGCGGCACCTCCTGGGTGGAGTCGCCCGAGAGCCGGGACAGCACCGCGTCGCGGGTCGCGGGCGCGGGCGCCACCGGATCGAGCGCGTAGGCGAGCAGCCCCACCGCCTCGAGGTCGAGCCGGCGCAGGACGTCCTCGACCTCGTCCTCGGCCGAGGTCACGCGCGTGTCCTCGGAGCCCGGCGTGCGGCCGAGCTCGGCCAGCACGGCGAGCGCCGCGGTCTCTTCGGGGTCCACGAGTCGGCTCACATCAGCCCCCGCACGTCTTCGCGCAGCGCCTGCCGCAGCTTCTTCATGGCGAGCAGGGCGCGCGTCTTGACCGTTCCCAGCGGTGCTCCGGTCGTGGCCGCGATCTCCGACTGCGAGAGGCCGCCGAAGAAGGCGAGCTCGAGCACGTCGCGCTGCTCCGCGGGCAGCTCGTCGAGGGCCGAGCGCACCCTCGCGCTGCGCTCCGCGTTGAGTACGCGCGCCTCCCCGCCGGAGGATGCATCCGCGGGCGGGGCAGGCTCGGCCGCCGCGGCGGTGGTGGCGCGCTCGAGCGAGCGCCGCGAGCGCAGGCGGTCGAGCGCCCGGCTGCGGGCGATGAGCACCAGCCAGGTCGACACCGACGAGCGCGACGGGTTGTAGCGGTCGGCCTGGAGCCAGACCTGGAAGAAGGCGTCCTGGAGCACCTCCTCGGCCTCCGCCGCGGCGCCGAGGATGCGCCGGGTCACCGCCAGCAGCAGCGACGCGTACCGGTCGTAGAGCTCGGCCAGCGCGGCTTCATCGCGTACCGCCACCCGGCGCAGGAGCGCCAGGTCGTCGGTCGCGCGCAGCTGAATCGCCGTGGGTTCGGCATCCTGGGCTGGCATCGCGCGGCTCGGAAACGAGGCCCTACGATAGCATGCGCGCCGTGCCCCGCTCGCTCCAGATCGCGGTCGTCGGCGCTTCGTCGTGCGACGAGGCGACCGCTGCGCTGGCGCGCGCGGCCGGCGAGCAGATCGCGCGCGCCGGAGCGCTGCTGGTGTGCGGCGGGCGCGGCGGCGTGATGAGCGCCGCCTGCGCCGGCGCCCAGGCGGCCGGCGGGCGCACGCTCGGCGTCCTGCCCGGCGTCGACGAGGCCTCGACTCCACCCAACGACCACCTCGACGTGGTGCTGTACACCGGGCTCCACCAGGCCCGCAACCAGGTCGTCGTGCTGTCGTCGGCGGCGGTGATCGCGATCGGCGGCGGCTGGGGGACGCTCTCGGAGATCGCCTTCGCGCTCAAGTTCCGGATCCCGGTGGTGCTGCTCGGGAGCTGGACCCTGCGCCGGCCCGACGGTCTCGCCGACCCCCTGCTGCTCCACGCCCGCACGCCCGCCGACGCCGTCGCGCTGGCGCGCCAGGCCGCCGCCACCCACGAGCGGCCGGTGACCGTCTGAGTCCGTGCCGGGCCCCGGAGGAGCGATGAAGAAGCCGAGCCGGAACGATCCGACGCGGGTGCCCGCGATCCGCGTCGTGATGATGCCCAAGGACACCAACGCGCTGGGCACGATCTTCGGCGGCGTGATCCTCTCCTACATCGACCAGGCCGGCGCGGTCGAGGCGCACCGCCACTGCCCGGGCCGGATCGTCACCGTCGCCATGCACGAGGTGGTCTTCCATGCGCCGGTCCACGTCGGCGACCTGGTCACCTTCTGGACCTCGACCGTGCGGCTCGGCAACACCTCGGTGACGGTGCACGTCGAGGTCGAGGCCGAGCGCGGCCACCCGGGCGGGCCCAAGGCCAAGGTCACCGAGGCCGAAGTCGTCTTCGTCCACGTCGACTCCGACGGCCGCCCGCTGCCGATCGTGCCCGCCGGCCGCTGAGCTCCCCGCCGTCCGGAGCGGCCTTGGGCTGCCCGTCCGGCGCCCGATTCAGACGCCCTTCTGACAGAAGCAGGGGGAGTCGATCTTCACGTCGGCCTCGGCCCACGCGGCCCGGAACTCCGCCTCCCAGCGCTCGGCCTCCTCGCTGCGCCCCTGCAGCCGCAGCGCCCGCCCCATCCCGAACAGCGACCAGCCGTTGCCCGGCAGCTTCGCCAGGTCGGCGCGGAACACCTGCTCGGCCTCGGCGGGACGGCCGGCGGCGAGCAGCGCGGCGCCGAGCGCGTGGCGCACCGGCTGGATCCAGTCCGGCGGCTCGTCGTAGCGCAGCGCGTCCTCGCGCGCCACCGCCTCACGCAGCCGCGCCAGCCCCTCGTCGGTGCGGCCGCCGCGCACCAGGATCTCGCCGTCGAGGACCGCCTCGGCGACCCCGAGCAGGTCGCGCGACGGGTTGTTGCCGAAGGTGGCCTCCTCCGCCACCTGCGGGCGCGCGCGCTCGAACGCGGCCTGCTCGGCGCGCGCCTCCTCGAGCCGGCCCTGCGCCGCGTAGGCGACGCCGCGCGCATAGTGCCGGAGCGCGCGGGTCAGGGGCAGGTGGGCGGGCGGCTCGGGCTCGGCCAGGATCTCCTCCCAGCGGCCGAAGCGCATCAGCACTTCGAGCGGCATCGCCACCCAGCCGTCCGCCGCCAGGGCGTTCTGCTCGAGCCAGTCCGCCGGCATCTCGGCCACCATCTCGCGCACGCTTTCGAGGGCGAGGCGGCTGCGCCCGAGCATCATCGCCGCGAACGCCCGCATGTGGTGGTTGTGGGCCATGTAGACCCGGTAGAACTGCTGCTCCGGCACGCGCGCCTGGTAGGCGTGGTCGGCCGCCATCGCCTTGGTGTTGGCGACGATCGCCTCGCGCCACCGCCCGCGGCGCACGTCGATGTGGGAGGGCATGTGCACCATGTGGCCGATGCCGGGCATCAGTTCGCGCAGCACGTCGGCCGCCGCGTCGGCCTTGCCCGGCTCGGCGGAGGCCTCGACCGCGTGGATGTAGAGGTGGGCCGCGAGCGGATGGCGCGGCGAGCCGGCCAGCACCCGCTCGAGCGTGGCCACGATCTCGGCGGTCCAGGGCTGCGCCGTGCCGTCGTGGAGCCACAGGTCCCAGGGGTGGACGTCCATCAGCGCCTCGGCGGCGAGCGCGCCGACGTCGGCGTCGTCCGGATGGCGGGCCGCGACCGCGCGCATCGCGTCGGCGTAGGCGGCGTCGAGCGGCGCGCGATCCTCGGGCTGCGGCCAGGCGTAGCGCGCCGCGAGCGCCTCGATCAGCGCCCTCTCGATCTCGGTGCCGTGCGCGGCGTGCTCGCGCGCCTTGCCCAGCGCCTCCCACGCCGCGCGCGCGCGCGGTTCCGGGACGGCCGGGTTATTGATGTGCGGCCCGTGGGCGTAAGCGATTCCCCACCAGGCCATCGCGCACGCCGGATCGGCCTCGGTGGCGCGCGTGAAGGCGCGGATCGCCTCGTCATGATTGAAGCCGTACAGGTAGGCGAGCCCGCGATCGAACTCGGCCTGGGCGGCCGCGGAGGCCGTCGTCACGGTCCGCCGGTGGGGCCCGAGACCCTCCGGGGCGGACGTCACTCGCGCCGGCCCCGCCGAGCCGGTCGAGCGCGGGGCGTCGGGCGCTGAGCAGCCGGCCGCCGCCACGCCCAGGGCGAAGACGGTCACTCCCAGGAATCGCCTCATTCGAGCACCTCCTTCGATCCGGACCTGCTGTCTTGGAAGCGCGGCGAGTGTAGCCGAAATGTCCGCCGGGCGGAGGCCCCGACCGGGCGCGCGAGAGATTCCGCGGAGACGGCGCAGCACTACGCCGCGGACGCCGGGCTCAGCCCGCCCACGGCTCGTAGCAGCGGCGGCAGCGGGCCTCGTAGGACTCCGCGTCGCCGACCTGGACCTGGTCGGCGCCGCCCGCGATGCGCTGGCTGTAGTGGGCGGTCGCGCCGCAGCGCACGCACACCGCGTGCATCTTGTCCACGTACTCGGCCAGGGCGAGCAGGCCGGGCATCGGGCCGAACGGATGGCGCGCGTAGTCCTGGTCGAGGCCGGCCACGATCACGCGCACGCCGGCGTCGGCGAGCTCGGTGGCGAGCGCGGCCAGGCCGGCGTCGAAGAACTGCGCCTCGTCGACGCCCACGACCTGGACCTCCGGATGCAGCCGCGCGCGCAGCTCGCCGGAGTCGGCGACGCTCTCGGCCTCGAGCTCGCGCAGGTCGCGCGTGACCAGCCGGCCGGGCTCGTGGCGCACGTCGGTGGCCGGCTTGAAGACCTGCACGCGCTGGCGCGCGATCGTGGCGCGGCGCAGCCGGCGCACCAGCTCCTCGCTCTTGCCCGAGAACATGCCGCCGGTGATCACCTCGATGCAGCCCGCGGCGGCCTCCTGCCTGGTCACGTCGGTGCTCCTCCTCCCGGCCCGGCCGGGCCGCCGATGCTATCGTGCCCGCGATGCCGCGCCGGGCGGGCCGCGTGTTCAGCTACGACGAGGCGCTCGCCTCGTTCCCGGTCGTGCGCGATCGCACCGAAGCGGCCGTGCGCCACGTCGAAGCCCTGCTCAACGGCCTGCGCAGCCGCGACGAGCTCGAGCGCACGCGCGAGGAGACCGAGGAGGCCTACCGCGACATCGTCGCGCGCTGGACCGCGGAGCTCGAGTCGGTCGGCTGCGTGGTCAAGGGTCTCTGGCTCGTGGACTGGGACGCCGGCGACGGCTTCTACTGCTGGCGCTATCCGGAGCCGACGATCGGCCACTTCCACTCCTACGAAGAGGGCTTCGCCGGGCGCGTGCCGATCGCCTGACCGTCCTCGTCGCGGTCGAAGCGCGCGCGCAGGCGAGCGGGGCTGATCTCGGACAGGCTCCGCACCACCCATTCGGCGCCCGCGAGATCGCGATCCGGCCCGCTCCCGGCTACGGCCACGGCGCGCAGGCCTGCGCCTGCCGCCGCCGCGAGGCCGGCGGCGCTGTCCTCGATCGCCACCGCTTCGTGCGGGTGGACGAGCCGCCCGAGCGCCGGCGGCTCGGCGTTGAGCGCCGCCAGGGCGCTCCGGTAGCCCTCCGGGTCCGGCTTGCCACACGCCACGTCCTCGGCGGTGACCAGGGCGTGGAAGAGCGGCTGGATGCCGGCCGCGGCGAGCGCGGCGACGACCTCGTCGCGCAGGGCGCCGGAGACGATGCCGAGCAGCAGCCCGTCCGCGGCCGCCGCGCGCACCAGCTCGAGCGCGCCCGGGAAATAGGGATAGCCGTGGCGGCGGACCTCCTCCTGGTAGTAGGCCGCCTTGCGCGCCACGAGCCGCGCCACCCGGCCGGGCTCGACCGCGCCGCGCGCGGCGGTGAGCGCGGAGGTGAAGCTGTCGCGGTCGTTGCGGCCGAGGAAACGCCCGGCGTGGTCCGCGTCGAGCTCGATGCCCACCTCGGCGAGCACGCGCCGGAGCAGGCGGGCGTGCAGCGGCTCGTCGTCGATCAGCACGCCGTTGAAGTCGAACAGCAGCGCGCGCAGCACGCCGGCATCCTACCCGCCGGCCCCCGCCCGCCGGGGCTTGCTAGACTGGGTGGGCCGGGAGGGCACCGCCGGCCGGGAACAATCCGGCTCCGGAGCGTGTTGTCGACCCGTACGAGGAGCCCCAGCCATGGACATCACGACGACCACGCCCGAGACCCCCGGCGCCGAGATCCCGGCGCTCGCCATCACCTCCAAGGCCGTCGAGATGGTCAAGAAGACGCGCGAGCAGGAGGGCATGGACGCCTCCTTCGGCCTGCGCGTCGCGGTCATGGGCGGCGGCTGCAGCGGCTTCCAGTACGCGCTCGATTTCGAGCAGGAGGCGCGCCCGACCGACCAGGTGTTCGAGGTCGAGGGGCTCAAGGTCTACCTCGATCCGATCAGCGCGCGCTACCTCGAAGGCGTCACCATCGACTACGTCTTCGGCATGAACGGCGCCGGCTTCAAGTTCGACAACCCGCGCGCCACCGGCAGCTGCGGCTGCGGTCACTCCTTCGCCGTCTGACCCTCCCGAGAACCGGGGTCAGACCCCTGTGGAAATCCGCCCCTGACGCCGCCCCAGGCGCCCGGAAACCGGTGCTCTGACACCGGTTTCTTAGCGCGCCCAGGGGGGGAGCTCGATCGCCTTCGACCGCTCCCAGGCGGTGAGCCAGAGGCTCGCCACGAAACGCGCCGCGGCGGCGTAGCGGTCGCAGGTGAAGGCGACCAGCTCGGGCTGCGCCGCGCCCTCCGGAGACTCCAGCAGCGGCGCCAGCCGGTAGACGCGGTCGACGAGCGCGTGACTGGCCAGGATCTCCGCACGCACCGCGGCCGCGACGTCGGGCAGCGCGCGCGCCTCGACGCCGGCCAGCGCCCCCGCGCGGTCGAACGGCACCCGCTCGAGCAGCGCGTCGACGCGCACGTGGGTTCCCTCGAGGGGCGATCCGCCGAGCGGCAACGCCCACCCGTCGTGGTGGACCGTGGTGTGGAGCGGCTGGCAGGCGTCGGCCGCGTAGTGGGCCAGCAGGCCGCCCCAGACCAGCGCCTGGGCGCGGGCCGCGGGATCCTCGCCGTTCCGGCGCAGGAGCGCGAAGGCGAGGGTCAACCGCTCGCTCGCCTCGACGATCGCGTAGGGGAGGAGCCCGACCTGCGCGATCTCGAGCCCGCGCGCCCGGATCCCCTTCAGGTGCTCTGCGCGCCCCGGCGGCCAGGTCGAGCCCGGCACCAGCTCGAGGTCGAGGTAGTGCTCGACCGCCTCGGTCCCGGCGAGCGCCGGCGTGGCGCGATTGCGGAAGACGTCGGGATCGACCGCCAGGTCGGCGAGCGTCGCCTCGGCGGCGAGGAAGAACTCCGGCAGCCCCGCGGGCAGCGTACGCAAGGCGCCACGCGCCACCTCGCGATGGCCGCCGGCGAGCCAGCCGCAGGCGGCATCGGCCGCGAGCGCGAGCAGCAGCGCGGCGGCGAGGACGCGCGATCGCCTCATCGACGCGGCCCGGTGCGCTGCTACTTCGCGAGCACCGTCCGGTAGAGGACGGCCGCCGCGGCGCCGCCCACCAGCGGCGCGATCAGGTAGAGCGGCAGGTGCGCGAACTGGCCGGCCGCCAGCGCCGGCCCGAGCTGGCGCGCCGGATTGAAGATCGCGCCGGTCAGCGGACCGCCGACCAGGATGTTGAGGGTGAAGGTCAGGCCGATGGCGACGCCGGCCAGGTTGCCGGCCTTGCCGGAGATGCCCGCGTTGAGCACCGTGTTGGCCAGGAAGAAGGCGAGCAGCGCCTCGAGGAAGAACGCCCCGGTCGGCGAGACCGTGACCGTGGCGCCGCCCACTTCGAGCGAGCGCGCGAGCGCGCCGGCGCCGAGGTTGCCGACCGGGCCGCCGAGCAGCCAGAGCAGCGCGTAAGCCGCCGCCAGGCCACCCACGAGCTGGAAGACGATGTAGGAGAGCGCCCGCCGCGCGTCCATCTTGCCCGCCGCCCAGACGCCGACGGTGACCGCCGGATTGACGTGGGCGCCCGACAGGTGACCGTAGGCGTAAGCGAACACGAGCACGGTCAGCCCGTGCGCGAGGGCGACGCCGACCAGGCCGCCCAGGCCGAGCGCGCCCGCCCCGGCGCCCACGAACACCAGCGCGAAGGTGCCGACGAACTCCGCGACGAGCGCGTGCGAGAGCTTGCTGGCCATCCCGTTCCTCCTCGATCCGGTCGCGACGCGGCGCCCAGTCTATGAGATCGTAGGGGGACTGGACCGGTGCGCGCCTCGCGGTGCCCGGCGCTGTTCCGGGCCACCGCCCGCGCCTGTCCAACCCGTCTGCAAGCTCGGTACGCGAACGTCCGGACGCCGGTGAGGGACCCCTGGGTCCGCCGGGCACACCGGGCGCGAACGACGATCGTCGAGGAGCCCCTGATGCGCAGCGCAGTCCTGCTCTTGCTCGTCCCTTCCCTGGTGGCCCTCTCGCCGGCACCCGCCGCCGGCGAGATCCCGGGTGCGACCTGGCGCTACTACCGCCCCGGCAATACCGGAATCCAGGGCGACTTCAACGAAGCGATCTTCGTCGGTGCCGACGGCGATCCCTGGATCGGCGGCTACGACCCCTCCTTCGAGGAGGGCGGCGTCGCGAAGCTCGTGCAGGCCGAGAACCGCTGGATCAACATCTCGAGCGTCGACTACCCGGTCATCGGACATCCCGACCTGACCGGCACCGCGCGCGTGAGCGACATCGTCGCCGACGCCGACGGCCTGCTCTGGATGTCGACCTGGCGCAGCGCGCTCCGGCTCGACCCGGAGGTGGGCGCCTCCTCGCTCGTGAACTTCGCTTCGGCGAGCCCCGCGCTCGCCAATGGCGGCTCGCGCGACCTCGACATCGCCCCGGACGGCACGATCTGGTTCGCCCTGGTCGGTTTCGGCGGCTACCAGGGCGGCGTCGTCCGCCACACGCCCGGGACCTCGGACTGGCACTACTGGACCGGCGGCGCGGCTCCGCAGGGAGGCAACGGCTGGCCCCAGCTGGTGTGGAACGTGATCTACCTCTCGGTGCAGCCCAAGCCCGGCGGCGGCTACGTGGTCTGGGCCGACGCCGACAACGGCGTCGGCCTGGTCTCGTTCGACAGCGACACCCAGCTCTGGACCCACCACCCGTTCGAGTTCGTGCCGGGCGCGCTGCTCGAGCTGCCCGGAAAGGACTGCGTCGACGACGCCGGAAACCTCTGGGTGCGCCGCTTCGCCGGCTTCGTGGGCAACGAGGCGGTCTACTCGCTGGACGTGCGCACGCCGTCCGGGAGCTGGATCGTCCCGCCGCAGCCGACCCTGCCGGCCACCACGCCGCCGATCTGGGCCTTCCACGCCCACGGCGACGGCGAGGCGCTGCTCGCCGACGGTCTGGGCCGCGTCTGGAGCTACTCCGCGGGCGCCTGGAGCGACTTCGGGCTCTGGGGCGACAGCGGCTCCACCTACAGCCTCGACCTCGACGGCGACGGCAATGTCTGGGCGGCCGGCACGGGGGGCGCGGCGAAGCGCGACGCGACGACCGGCCTCTGGCAGCGCTACCGCGTGACCAACACCAGCCAGTTCGACCTCTGGAACCAGGACCTCGCGATCGACCCCGCGACCGGCGACGTCTACGCCTGCGCCAACGCCGGACCGGGCGTAGGGGGGATGACGAGCTTCGACGGCACGCACTGGTTCGGATTCAACAACCACCAGTACGGTCTGGGCGCCCCCTGGCCGTTTCCCTCCGACAACTGCCAGGCGGTCGGCACCGCGGCCGCGCTCGGCGTGGTCGCCAACCCGACCTACGCCGGGCTGCACGCCTGGGACGGCCTCGACTGGAGCAATCTCTCGGGCCCGAGCGAGAGCCGCGACCTGGTCGAGGATTCGACCGGCCGGCTCTGGACGCTGGGCCCCTATTACGATCTTCGGTACTACGACGGCCTGAGCTGGATCACGGTGCCGAACAACGGCGCCGGGGGGCAGAACCTCCAGCGCGACCCGGACCGCCCGGGGACGATCTGGGCGAGCACCGACGCCGAGGTGATCCGCACCGACGGCAGCTACCGCTACGCACGCGACTACACCGAGTTCCCGGAGCTCGACCCGCAGAGCGACCTCTTCACCACGGTCGCGGCGGCGCCCGGCGGCGTCGGCTGGCTCGGCTCGACCCAGGGCATCTTCCGGCTCGACGCCGAGAGCGGGACCTACCAGTACTTCACCGCGCTCGGCGGCATCTCCGCGCTCGGCGCGAGCCCGCTCGCGGTCTCCCCCGACGGGCTCCTGTGGTACGTCGTCTTCGACCCCTTCGGCACCGGAGCCCACGGACTGGTCTGGTTCGACGGCACCAGCGCCGGCATCTACCCGGCGCCGCGCGGCGGCGAGCCGCAGTGGGGCGGTCTCCCGCACGCGCAGATCGCCGCGCTCGAGGTGCGCACCGTGCCCGGCGGCTACGAGCTCTGGATGAGCTGCCTCTCGCGCGGCATCGCGGTGCTCTCCGTGCCCTGGGACGGGGTCCCGGTCTTCCTCGACGGCTTCGAGAGCGGCGACACCGCTGCCTGGTCCTTCGTCGCGCCCTGAGCCCGAGGCCCTCGCCGGGCCCGCGGCTCGCGCAGGACGTCGGAGCCCCGTAACGCGGCTTCGGCCGGATCGCTATCCGAGCAGGGGGATCGCGCTCGACCACCGCGCCGTGTCGCCGGTTTCGAAGCCGTCGGCAAACAGCGGACAGTTGGCGTCGGTTCCGTCGTAGGCCAGGTCGCCGTCGTTGTCGAGGCCCAGGCCGTCTGAGGTCCAGTTCTCCGAGCCGTCGTCGTTGCAGGATCTGTGGACGTTCACGCCGGCCACGCCGTAATAGAGGGGCTGGATGTGCTCCGGCATGGGCGCCGGATCGTCGGTGTGACAGGTCGCACAGACCGCGATCCCGGAATTGGCGTGGTGGAGCCGAAGTCCCGAACCCCACCAGGCATTCGGATTGCCGGGATCCGGATCGACGCCGTGACACCCGACGCAGCCCTTGCCGGGAAGTCCCGTCTCGCCGCGCGAGAAGTTCAGCACAGGATCGTCACCGTCGACGGTGTGGCAGGCCCCGCACCGCGGCGAGTCGAGCATCTGGTTGCGATGCACGTTGTGCTTGCTGGCCGGCCAGACGTTGCCGGGCTTGATCGACGTGCTGTCGAGGAACGAGCTGTGGCAGTCCGTGCAGCCGGCCGTCCAGGTGACATACGCCGTGACCGGCGGTGCCGAGACGAACCAGACGGCGGCGATCGTCGCGAGCGTGGCGCTGATGAGGCTCGAAGCCGCTCTTCTCATCGTCTCCTCCATCGACAACGGTCGGTCCGGCGTTCACCACAGCTTCGAAACGAGTTGATCTTTAACGTTCCGCCCTCCGGACGCGAGGCGCTGTGCAGTGATGCACACCGCCGATGTCCGCTTCCGCACAGCGGGCCCGGGGGCGGGGCGCCGTCCCCCGCTCGAGCCTGCGGCGACGGCTCGAGCGTTCCAGGACCCTGCGGTTGCGCTCAGGAACCGTTCCGGCCGGGCACTCTCGCCCCCTCACGCGCGGCCATCGGCCGGCGCGGGGAACCAGTGCCGCGTCCGGTTGCAGAACGCGCACACGGAGAGCATCACCGGCACCTCGACCAGCACGCCGACCACGGTCGCGAGCGCCGCACCCGACTCGGGCCCGAACAGAGCGATCGCGGTGGCCACGGCGAGCTCGAAGAAGTTGCTGGCGCCGATCAGCGCTCCGGGCGCCGCGACGTCGTGCGGCACCTTCAGCCACTTCATCAGGCCGTAGGCGAGACCCGAGTTGAAGTAGACCTGGATCAGCAGCGGCAGGGCGATCAGGATGACGTGGAAGAAGCGGCTGGTGAGGTTGTCGGCCTGGAAGGCGAAGATGAGGACGAGCGTCGCGAGCAGCGCCACGACCGTGACCGGATGGAAGGCCGGCAGGAAGGTGTGGTCGAACCACTCGGCGCCTCGCCATCGGCGCAGGATCACGCGACTGGCCGCTCCCAGGGCGAGCGGGATCACGATGAAGACGACGACGCTCGCCAGCAGCACCCCGAAGGGCACGCTGAGCGTGCTCGCCCCGGTGACCAGCAGGCCGACGATCGGCGCGAACAGGACGAGCATGATCAGGTCGTTGAGCGAGACCTGGACCAGCGTGTAGGCCGGATCGCCGTCGGTCAGGTACGACCAGACGAACACCATCGCCGTGCAGGGCGCCGCGGCCAGGATGATCGAGCCGGCCAGGTACTGGTTGGCGAGCTCTTCGCCGATCCAGGGCTGGAACAGGACCCGGAAGAAGAGGTAGCCGATCGCGGCCATCGAGAACGGCTTGACCAGCCAGTTCACGAACAGCGTGACCAGGATCCCTCGCGGCCGCTCGCGCACCGCGACGATGCTGCCGAGATCGATCTTGAGCATCATCGGGTAGACCATCAGCCAGATCAGCACCGCGATGGCGACGTTGATCTGGCTGCCCTCCCCGAATTCGAGCCGGCGGACCGCGCCGGTGAATCCGGGCAGCAGCTTGCCGAGCGCAACACCGGCGCCCATGCAGAGGACCACCCACAGCGAAAGGTAGCGCTCGAAGACGCTCAGCCGCTTCCTCGCGCCCTTCTCCGTCACGGCCGGACCTCCTCGCGCAGCACGATCCCCTCCTCGCCGAGCCAGGCGGCGATCCGGCGGCGCAGTGCCTCGCGCACGGCACGGAACCGCTCGAGGCTCGCCTCCTCGGCCTCGTCGTGCCCGGCCGGATCCGGCAGCGGCCAGTGCAGGCGCCGGGCCGTGCCGAGGTAGACCGGGCAGACCTCTTCGGCGCAGAGGGTGATCACGGTGTCCACGGTCGCGGGGTCGACCTCGTCGACCGACTTGGAACGACTCCCCGAGATGTCGATGCCGATCTCGGCCAGCGCCCGGACCGCCAGCGGGTTGACCCGCGACGGCGCCGAGCCCGCGCTCCGGACCCGCAGCCGGTCGCCCGCCAGCTGGCGCGCGATCCCCTCCGCCATCTGACTGCGCGCCGAGTTGGCGACGCACAGGAAGAGCACGTCGCGCGCGCTCACGCCGGGCGCGCTCCCACTGTACCGAGGAGCTCCTTGAGCCGGGGCGTCGACGGCACGTGGCCGGAGACGAGGATTCCGCCGTCGACCGCGAGCGCCGGCGTCGCCACGACGCCGAACTCGAGGATCCTCGCGATCTCGGTGACCTTCTCGAGCTCGTAGTCGAGACCGAGCTCCTGCGCGGCGCGTTCTGCGTGCTCGGTGAGCATCCTGCATTTCGGGCAGCCGGTGCCCAGGATCTGGAGCTTGATCTTCATGGCCTTCTCCTCAGCCGGCGAGCCAGCCGTACAACAGACCCGTGATCGTGGACATCACCACGACCAGCGAGACGTAGACGATCGTCTTGCGCCCGCCCATCAGGCTCCGCAGGACCAGCATCGCGGGCAGCGAGAGCGCCGGACCGGCGAGCAGCAGCGCGAGCGCCGGGCCCCGGCCCATGCCGCTGCCGAGCAGCCCCTGGAGGATCGGCACCTCGGTCAGGGTGGCGAAGTACATGAACGCTCCGGCGACCGCGGCGAAGAGATTGGCGCCGAGCCCGTTGCCGCCTACGGAATCGGCCACCCAGGCAGCCGGGACGAGTCCCTCGTGGCCGGGCCGGCCGAGCAGGAGGCCGGCGACGAGGACGCCGCCCAGCAGGAGCGGCAGGACCTGCTTCGCGAACCCCCAGGTGGCGGCGAGCCACTCGCCGAGCTCGCCCTCGTCGCCGGCGAGCGAGGCCGCCAGGGCCGCGAACCCGACGCTGAACGCGACCACGGGATGCCCGGGCACCGCGAAGCCGGCCAGCGCCACCGCGCCCCCGGTCGCCGATGCCTTCCAGGCCGCGAGCCCCAGCCAGCGCACCAGGACGATCAGGAGGAGGGCGCCGGAGCCCGCCGTCAGCCACCACCTGGCGGCGAAGATCGCGGCCCAGGCTCCACCCTCAGCCGGCGCCCAGTTGGCGAAGACCAGGATCGCGACGAGGAGCGCGAAGAACGCCGCCTGTCGCCCCAGCGAGAGCCTCGCGTCCGGCACCGCCAGGCCAGGGTTCGCCGCCGCGCGCCGGCGCTCCTCGTCCCGGTAGATCCAGGCCATCGCGAGGCCGATCAGGACGCTGAAGGAGACCGCGCCCACGGCGCGGGCGACGCCGAGCTCGAAGCCGAGGATGCGGGCAGTCAGGATGATCGCGAGCGCGTTGATCGCCGGTCCCGAGTAGAGGAAGGCCGAGGCCGGGCCGAGGCCCGCGCCGCGCTTGTAGATGCCGCCGAAGAGCGGCAGCACGGTGCAGGAGCAGACCGCGAGCACCGTGCCGGAGATCGAGGCCACGCCATAGGCGAGGGGCCGCGCCGCACCCGGACCGAGGTACTTCATCACCGAGGCCTGGCTGACGAAGACGCCGATCGCGCCGGCGATGAAGAAGGCAGGCACGAGACAGAGCAGGACGTGCTCGCGCGCGTACCACCTCGCGAGCTGGAAGGACTCGAGCAGCGCGCCGTCGAAGCGGGGCGAGCCGACCGGCAGGAAATAGAGAGCGAGGAAGACGGCGGCGAGGCCGGCCAGCCAGTTGAGCTCGGTGCGGCCGTTCATGGCGCCGTCCTCAGGCGCTCGCCGGCATCCGCGGCGCGGCGGCCGGCTTGCGCACGCCGATCGCCACCAGGTCGAGGTCGGCGGCGCAGAGAGTCGCGACCGGGATCCGCCGGAGGCGGGCGATCTCCGCGCGATCCGCCCTCGCCACCGGATCCGGAGCGAGCTGCTCGAGCAGCGCGGCGCGCAGCGCCGCACCGGGTCCCTCCAGGTGCAGCCGGTAGAAGACCAGCTTGCCCTCCTTGCGCTCGGCCACCAGCCCGCCGCGCGCGAGCACCGAGAGGTGCTGGGAGACGGTCGAGGGCGCGAGCCCGAGCACGGCGGTCATCTGACAGACGCACAGCTCGCCGCTGGCGAGCATGCCGAGCAGGCGCAGGCGCGCCGGGTGGGCGAGGCCCTTGGCGGCCTCGACCAGGACGCGCAGCGGGGCGCCGGCATCGCTTCGTCGTTTCGCCATGTCACGAAATGTATCGGGCGGCCGCCGCGGCGTCAACCGCCCGGCGGGGCGGGCCGCGCGGCCCGCCGCGCACGGTTCAGACGAGCGGCAGCTCGCGCACTTCGGCGCCGCCGCCGTCCGGCAGCGCGAGGCGCGTGCCCGCCCCGGCGGCGCGCCGGTGGACGAGGGCGAGGCCCACCCAGCGGCCGAGGGCGGCCGACGCGGCCACGCTGGTCGCGCGCGCCGCAGCGCGACCGTCGTCGGCGCGCAGCTCGACGCCCGCCTCCGGGCGGACGCCGCCGTCGAAGACGAGGCCGCGCGCGAGACGCTGGAGCTGGCCCCGGAAGTGGAGCCGCGCCACCACCTCCTGGCCCAGGTAGCAGCCCTTCGTGGTGCTCACCGCGCTCTCCTCCCCGCTCTCCTGCGGGAAGTTCTCCGCGCCGTAGTCCACGCCCCAGGCGAGCTCGCCGTCCTCGATGCGCGCGGCTTCGAGCGCCTCCGGCCCGGGCTCGACCAGCCCGCGGCCGGCGCCCGCCGCGCGCAGCTGCGCGAGCGCGCCGGCGAGCTCGGCGGCGCCCGCCGAGAGCTCGAGGCGCGGCCATCGCCCGAGCGGCCGGGCGCGCGCCCGCACCCGCGCGCCGCCGAGCTCGATCTCGTGGTGAGCGCCCGCGCGCGCGGGTGGCCCGGCGCCCAGAGATTCGAGCAGGGCCGGCGCTGCGGCGCCGCGCAGCTCGGCCGCGGCGAGGTCGGCGCGCGGCGCGATCTCGACGCGATCCGCGATCAGGTAGCGTGCCAGGTGCGCGGCGATCGGAGCGCCCCGCCCCGGCGGCAGACGCAGGCGCAGGCGGTCGGCGAACGCGAGCAGATCGGCGTCCGCGAGCACGTGTCCCTTGACGTCGGTCAGGAAGGCGCGCGCCGAGCCGCCGGGCGCGAGCGCGCGCACGTCGCAGGTGGTCAGGTTGTGGAGGAAGCGCACCCGGTCGGCGCCGAGGACGTCGAGCCAGTCGGCCTCGACCGGCGCCACCAGCGCGACGCCGCCGCGCAGCGCCGCGACTCCTGTCGCGTCGGCCGTCATGGACGAGGCCATCGCCGGCTCGACCTCCGCATCGACTCAGGGCACGGTGAGCGACCAGGCGCCGCTGTCGCCCGACTCGAAGCCGTCGACGAACAGCGCGAGCGCGGTCTGATAACCGCAGTCGTCGTAGATCGTGTCGATCGCGACCAGGTCCGCGGCCGGATAGCCGAGCGCCACCGCGGCGGTCAGCAGCGCCTGCGCCGCCACCCGCTGGTTCGACGCCGAGTTGGTCATCGAGATCCCCTCGACCATCGCGGTGTCGGTCGCCTCGCGCCCGATCGCCTCCCAGACGTCCATGTTGCACGACGACCAGAACTGGCCGTCGGTGTGGATCTGGCCGACCAGGCCCTCCGGGTAGTGATGGTTGTCGTTCCAGGTCGTCACCCGGCCGCCCCAGAACGGGTTGTGGCCGTCCCAGCCGAAGACCCAGTTGTACTGCGGGTCGGCCGGCTGCCAGTGTCCGAACGAGCGCAGCCACGACACCGCCCAGTAGTCGCCCAGGCCCTCGCTCAGCCCCTCCACCTGCGACAGGCTGTTGTTCGTCACCCAGTCGTGGATGCCGTGGCCGAGCTCGTGGATCACCACGTCCGCGTCCTCGGCATCGTCGACGCCGCCCTCGCCGTATGCGAGCCGCTCGGGTCCGGACAGGTAGTGCGAATTGTCCTGCCCGCTCAAGCCGCGGGGATCGTAGAGGACGCCCGTCGCGTAGGCGGTCGGGCCGACATCGAGGCCGAGCGTGACGTTCAGGTACCGGAGCATCGAGTCGATGTGGAAATAGACGTTGACCGCCTCGAAGCGGTCGTCGCTCCGGCTCGCGAAGGAGAAGTCGCTGGTCGGCTCGAGCGGACAGGTGCCGGCCGGCGCCTCGAAGTCCAGGCACTCGGCGAAGGGGCCCGCGAGCGCGAAGCCGGATCCGGTGTCGGTGATCTCGAGCAGGCTGACCGGGTAGAGCTCGGCGATCAGCTCCGGCGTGTCGGCGTCGCCGCCGTCGACGTAGCCGGGCGTGCCGTAGGTCGTGGTCGCCGACGCCAGCGGGTTGGGCGAGAAGGCCTGGCCGGTCCCGTCGACGTGGAGCGAGATGTCCTCGACGCGCAGCAGCTCGCCGGTGACGGCGTCGACCAGCGCCTCCCACTCGCCCGCCGGCTCGCCGGCGAACACGGCGGCGACGCGCCACGCCAGCCGTGCCCGGCCGGCGGCCGGGACGACGACGAGCTCGAGACTCTCCCAGCGCGGCGCGGTGGCGCCGCCGAAGGCGGCCAGCGCGAGCGCGCGCGCCGCTTCGGCGGCGAGCGCCGGGACCCGCTCCGGCGCACCCCGCACGGGTCGGTAGCCGTTGGCGACGAAGATCACGGCGCCGTCCCGGTCGAGCGTGACCGCGAGCTCGCCGCCCAGCACCGGCACGCCGTTCGCGGTCTGCCGGAAGCGGACGACGTCGACCGCCTTGCCGTGGCGCACGGAGCGGAGCTCGAGGTCGGAGAGCCCGGCGTCGCCGAGCGCGAGCTCGGCGGCGTGGGCGCGCAGGAAACCGCGCGCCTGTTCCTCCAGCGTGGCGCCGGGGGCGCTGGTCCGCTCGGAGACGGCCAGGGCGGCGACGCCCGCCGGGCGCGCGATCTCGAGCCCGGCGGCGGGCTGGACCGGCCCCGGGCCGAGGGCGGAAGCGCCGGCGACCCCCGCGAGCGACAGGACGACGGCACCGGCAGCGGCGAGAAACGGTCTCATCGGAGCCTCCTTCACGGACTCTCGGCAGCGAACGGCGGTCCGGCCAGCCTATCCGGTCGCGGGCCCCGCCAGAAGCTCCTCGGCGTCGAGCGCGGCCAGGTCGTCGATCACGCGCTCGGCCCCCGCGCTGGCCAGGCGCTCCGCCGCCGTCCAGCCGGTCGCCACCGCCAGGCACGGGATGCCGTGCGCCCGCGCGCAGGCGACGTCGGGCAGCGAGTCGCCCACGATCAGCGTCTCGCGCGCGCCGAAGCTCCGGCCGGTGGCCGCCTGCGCCGCGCGCCAGGCGACGGGCGGCAGCTCCTCGCGGTCGAGCCGGTCGTCGCCGAACGCGCCGAAGCCGAAGTACCGGTTGAGGTGATGGCGCGAGAGCTTGATGCGTGCGCCACGCTCCCAGTTGCCGGTGAGCAGGCCCAGGGTCACGTCGGCCCGGGCTTCGAGATCGGCGAGCAGCCGCTCCACTCCGGGCAGCAGGCGCATGCGTTCCACCGCGAGCGTGCGCTCGAGGCGCGGCAGGTACGCCTCGCGCACCGCGCCGATCCCGGCGCGCACCCGCTCCGGCGCCACTCCCGCGCCGGTCATCAGGTCGAAGACGATGCGCGTGTCGGTCCGGCCCGAGAAGTCGTAGTGGTCGAGATCGCCGGTGGCGCCGAACACCTCGAGCAGCGCCTCCGCGAACGGGCGCCGGCTCTGGCCGCCGCAGTCGACGAGCGTGCCGTCGATGTCGAACAGGATCAGCTTCACGGCTCGCCCGCGCCCGCCGGTCAGTCGCGCCAGCGCGGTGGCGCCTTGGTGACCAGGAAGGTCGCGACGCCGTGCCTGCAGTCCGGGGTCGAGCGCGCTTCCGCGTTGGCCTCGGCGGCGAGGTCGAGGCGCTCGTCGAGCCGCCGCCCGGCGAGCTCGAGCAGGAGCCGCTTGGTGCGCGCGATCGACTCCGAGCTCCCCTTGGCGAGGATGCCCGCCGCCAAGCGCTCCCCTTCCGCCTCGAGCTCCGCGCGCGCCACCACGCGCGCCACGAGGCCCAGCTCGAGGGCGCGCGCGGCGGGCACGAACTCGGGATCGAGCAGCAGCGCGCGCACGTCGGCGCCGCGCAGGCGCAGCGTGAGGTAGGTCGCGACCAGCGCGGCCACGAAGCCGATGCGCACCTCGCTGTAGAGGAAGCGGGCGTCGTCCGCCGCCACCGCGAAGTCGCAGGCGGTGGCCAGACCACAGCCGCCCGCGACGCACGAGCCCTGGACCAGCGCGAGGGTGAGCGCCTCCTGGCGCAGGATCGCCTCGAACAGGTCGCGCAGGCGGGCCGACTCGAGCCGGTGGTCGAGCGGCGCGGCATCGGCGAGCCGCCGCAGCTGCTCCAGGTCGGCGCCGGCGCAGAAGTTCCGGCCCGCCCCCGCGAGCAGGATCGCGCGCACGCCCTGGGCGCGCCAGTCCTTCCGGAATTCCACGGTGAGCGCCTCGACCAGCGCCGGCGACAGCGCGTTGGCGCGCTCCGGGTCGGCGAGCGTCAGGCGCAGCAGGTCGCCCTGCCGCTCGACCGCGAGCGGCGCGCTCAGGGCAGCAACTCCTCGGGCACCTCGATCTCCAGCCGCAGCAGCCCCTGGCCGTGGGTCTTGCCCTGGGCGTCGGTGAGCAGCGAGGCGGTGCCGCCGCCGCCCAGGGCGTCGTGGAGCAGGAAGTTGAGCGCCAGCAGGTTGGGAACCTCGAAGCGCTCGACCTCGCCCCGGCAGATCTCGCGGAAGTGCTCGCGTACGCGCTCGGCGGTGACCTCGCGCCGGATCACCTCGAAGAGCGCTGGCGAGTCGGCGAGCAGGCCGACGTTGGAGGCGTCGCCCTTGTCGCCCGAGCGCGCGTGCGCGACCCGGCCCAGCTCGACCCTCACCCCCCCACCCCCTCGACCGTCACCTCCAGGTGCGGCTCGACCTGCTCGCGCGCGATCAGCGCCGGCCAGTAGGCGACCACCTCCTGCGCGCGCGGCCGCCCGCCGGCGAAGCCGGTCACGCCCGGCGGCCCGGAGGTGACCAGCGGCGCGATCTCCTTGCCGAAGCGCTCGACCTTGGCGCGATCGGGGTCGCGAACCGCGAGGCGCAGCACGACCTCGGGCGGCGCGTCGGGCCCGGGCAGGATGCCCGGCAGGCAGCCCGAGACGCCGAGCAGCTCCTCGCGCCGGTCGCCGGCGCCGAACTCGACGCCCGCGCGCGCCAGCCGGCGCCAGACGATCTCCGCCGCGAGCCGGGCCTTCTCGACCGCGCGCGGCCCCGAGACCGTGACCTGTCCGGCGGCCTTCCAGCCGTCGAGATAGGAGGCGGAGAGCTTGAGGAAGGGCGTGTTCGGACGGCCGCGCACGCCCGAGACGCGCACGCGGTCGGGTCCGGCCGGGTCGAGCCGGATCGAGGTGAAGTCGGCGGTGACGTCGGGCGTGACGTAGCTCGCCGGATCGCCCATCTCGTAGACCAGCTGCTCGGCGACGGTGTCGACCGTCACCAGGCCGCCCGTGCCGGGGTGCTTGGTGACCACGAAGCTGCCGTCCGCGGCGACCTCGGCGATCGGGTAGCCGACGTTCCACAGCTCCGGCACTTCCCAGAAGCGCGAGAAGTTGCCGCCCGTGGCCTGGGCTCCGCACTCGAGGATGTGGCCGGCGATGGTCCCGGCCGCCAGCCGGTCCCAGTCGTCGGCGGCCCAGCCGTGCTCGTGGACGAGCGGTCCCAGCGCGAGCGCGGTGTCGGTGACGCGCCCGCACAGGACGATCTGCGCGCCGGCGGCGAGCGCCTCGGCCACCGGACGGGCGCCCAGGTAGGCGTTGGCCGAGACGACGCGGTCGAGCACGCTCGCCAACGGCTCGCCGGTGTCCATGTTGCGCATCGGGTGGCCCGCGGCGGCGAGCTCGGGCAGCCGGGCGAGCAAGTCGTCACCCTCCACCACGCCGACGCGCAGGCCCTCGAAACCGAGCTCGTGGGCGGCCTCGAGCACCCTCGCCCGGCAGGCCCGGGGATTGAGCCCGCCGGCGTTCGTGACCACGCGCACGCCGCCCTCGACCAGGCGCGGCAGCGCGCGCCGCACGAATTCGACGAAGTCGGTGGCATAGCCCGCAGCGGGGTCCTTGAGCTTCTGGCGCATCATGATCGACAGCGTCACCTCGGCGAGGTAGTCGAGGCCCAGGTAGTCGATCGGGCCGCCCTCGAGCAGCGCGAGCGGGGCATCGACGCTGTCCCCCCAGAAGCCCTGGCCGTTGGCGACGCGGACGGTCTTCACGCGATCGGGGAGCCTAGCACCGCGGGCGCGCGCCGGCCCGCGACCGTTCCGCGCGGGCGCCCCGTGCGGCCCGGCTCACACGCGCGGCTGGGCGAGCGGCAGCAACACGGTGAACGCGGCGCCGCGGCCCGGCTCGCTGTCCACCTCGATCGCGCCACGGTGGGCACGCACGATGCCCAGCACCGCCGCGAGGCCGAGCCCCCGGCCGGTGAACTTGGTGGTGAAGAACGGATCGAAGACCCGCTCCCGCACGCCCGCCGGCATGCCGACGCCATCGTCGATCACCCGCACGTAGGCGTAGCGCCCTTCGGGCAGCTCGACGCCGAGGACGCTGGCCGCCAGGCGCTCCGACTCGCAGTAGACCTCGCCGGTCTCGATCCTGATCGCCCCGTTCTCGTCCGCGATCGCCTCGGAGGCGTTGAGCAGCAGGTTGAGGACGACCTGGCGCATCTGCGTGGCGTCGGCCTCGAGCCCTGGCGCCGGGTGCGCGAGCGCGAGCTCCACCCGCCGTCCCGACGGCAGCGCCGGGCGCGCGAGCTCGACCATCTCCTGGACCACTTCGTTGAGGGAGATCCAGGCGAAGGTGAGCGGCCCGCCACCGGCGAAGGCGAGCATCTTCTGGGTCAGGTCCGCCGCGCGTTGCGCCGCGGCCGCGATCTCGCGCACCGGCGCAGTTGCCTCCGCTCCCGCGGGCAGCCGGCGCAGGGCCACCTCCGCGTAGCCGAGGATGCCGGTCAGCAGGTTGTTGAAATCGTGCGCGACACCCCCCGCCAGGAGCCCAAGGCTCTCCAGCCTCTGCCCGCGGTGGAACTCGAGCTCCAGGCGCCGGCGCTCTTCCTCGGCACTGCGCTTCTCGGTCACGTCCCGCGCCCAGATCGCGACGCCGTGCTCGAGCGGCACCACCTGCTGGCGCAACCAGCGCCGGCGCAGGCCCTTCTCGCGGATCTCGAACTCGTCCTCCCAGGGCTGCGCCGACTCGAACGCCGCCCGGTACCGCTCGAACAGCGGGGCGGGGGGCCGGTGCACCGGGCAGCGGCCGAGCAGGCTGCCGCCGAGCACTTCGTCGCGCCGCCGCCCGATCATGCGTTCCGCGACCTGGTTGATCTCGGCCAGACGGAAGTCCACCACCTGACCGCGCTCGTCGCGCACCGCGTCGAGCAGCATGAAGGCGTCGAGGCTTCCCTCCGTGGCGGCGCGCAGGCGCGCCTCGCTCTCGCCCAGAGCGGTCTGGGCCCGGTTGAGGTCGGTCACGTCCTCGGCGAGCACCAGCAGGCAGGCCTCGCCTTCGAGCTCGAGCGTGATGCCCGAGATGCGGGCATCCCGGAGCTCGCCGTCGGCGCGCCGGACGCGCGCCGGGACGCGGCTCGCGCTGCCGTGCTCGACGAAGGGCGAGAAGGTGCGTTGCCGGTCCTCGGCGCTCGGCCACAGCCCGACCTCGAGCGCGGTGCGCCCGAGCAGGTCCTCGCGCCGCAGGCCGACGATCTCCGCGAAGGCCTGGTTGACGTCGATGAAGCGGCCGTCCGCGACCCGCGACAGCGCGAGCGGGCCCGGATTGGCGTGGAACAGGAGCGCGAAGCGCCTCTCCTTCTCGGTCAGCTCGCGCTGCGCGCGCTCGAGCTCGGTGACGTTCTCGCCCGACATCAGCAGGCAGGGCCGGCCGCCGACCACGATGCGCCGCGCCGAGAGGCGCAGCTCGAGCCGCTCGCCGTGCTGCTTGAGGAGCCGATAGCGGAAGTCGGGCACGAGACCTTCCCGGTCGAGCCTCTCGACCAGCCTCCGGCGCGTCTCCGGGTCCGGCCAGAGGCCGAGCTCGGTCGAGGTCCGGCCCTCGACCTCCTCGCGCGTCCTGCCGGTCCACTCGAGGAAGGTGTCGTTGACCGCCTCGAAGCGCCCGTCCTCGAGCGAGGAGATCGAGATCCCGGACGGACTGTCCTGGAACGCCGCGGCGAACAGCCGCTCGCTCTCGTTGAGGCGCTCGACCACGGCGCGCTCGGCGGTGACCTCGCGGCGGATGCCCCAGGCGGCGACCAGCCGTCCCTCCTCGATCGTCCCGATCGCGGTGTCGACGAAGACGCGGCGCTGACCCTCCCGGTCGCGCTCGACGCGCTCGACGTCGCGGTAGCGGCAGCCGCCGGTGAAGAAGGACTCGAGCGAGGCGCGCGTGGCCGGGTCGTCGGCGACCAGCATCTCGGTCACCGCCCGGCCCACCAGCTGCTCGCCGGTCTCCCGACCGTGCATGCGCGCCATGGCGTCGTTGGCGGCGCCGATGCGCCCGCGCGCCAGGAGCGCATCGACGCGCTCGCCGAGCGGGAGGTCGAGCGCCACCGGCGGCGCGAAGTCGAGCCGATAGATGCCCTCGCTGGCGTTGGACACCAGCTCGCGGAAGAGCCGCAGCTCCCGCTCGAGTTCATCCGGAGGCCTCACGGCCCGAGGCGCATCGTCCAGTGTCGATTCCCTCGAGTTCGAGCCGAAGTCTCCACCGCGGCTCCGTCCGCGTCAACCGCGGCGCCCGGACGAGCCGCTGCCGACGGTGCGCCGCGGGGCGGCCTCGCGCGCCGTCCGCGCCGCGCCCTCGGGAGGAGCCGGCGCCGGCTCGCCGAGCAGACGGCGCACGAGCGCCGACTCGCGCCGGAAGAAGCCCTCGGTGTGGAAGGTCTCCTCGAGACCGAGCAGCTCGTAGTCGAGATGGTGCAGGAGCTCGTGGACGAGCGTGCGCAGGAAGGTCCTGAAGGCCACCACCTCGCGCCGTGCCGCGGTGCGCATCCAGACCGTGACCAGACCCCCGCGTCGGCCCCTGGGCTCGTAGAGCCCGTGCAGCTCGCCGAACGAGCCGGTCGGCCGCGCGGAGAGCACGCGCACGTCGACCGGCTCGACGTCGAGCCGGACACAGATCTCGCGCGCGAGCGCCCGCGACACGCGCTCGACCGCGCGGCGGTCGGCGCCGGCGAGCGCGCCCCCGAGCGACGCGACCAGGGACGCCAGCTGCTCGACGCCGGGCACCTCGAGCACCGGCAGCGCGTCGCTCCTGCGATAGGTGCGCTTCTGGCGCTCGCTGAGCCGCTCGTAGTAGGGGAAGCGCACGCCCGCCTCCGCCGCGGCCGCCCCCGCTCAGGCCCGCGTCCGGGTGACGAACAGCCCGCAGGCGCCGAGCGCGACGAAGATGCCCGCCTGCACCGCGACCCTGGGCTGCACCGGCGTGGACGAGAACGCCACCCAGAGGAAGAGCGCGCCGAGCAACACCAGCAGCGAGTAGACGCCGCGCATGATCGCGCGCGCCCGCCGGCGCGTCTCGGCGGTGTCGGCGCCGAAGGCGCGGGCGAACAGCACCAGCCCCACGGTGGCGATCACGTCGAGGAGCGCGAAGAGGAGCCAGAACAGGCGGGCGCGTCCGTCGGCGGCGGGGGTCCCGAGCGCCGGCTTGAGCATGCGCTCGTAGGCGAGCGCGCCGACGCTCGAGCCCAGCAGCGAGCCGAAGACGCCATAGAGGAAGGCGTAGCCCATGTAGACGGCCTTGCGATCGGCCGGCGCCACCGTGCCTACGAAGCTGTAGTACTTGGGATGCGCGGTCATCTCGCCGATCGAGAACACGGCGATGCCGAGAATGAAGATCCAGGCGCTGCGCGACGACGCGAGCAGCAGGAATCCGGCGGCGCCGAACGTCATGCCGGTCACCATCGTGGGCAGGGCCGGGCGGTCCCTGACGATCCGGCTCACCAGCACCTGGAGCAGGATGATCGTGCCGGCGTTGATCACCGTGACGTGCTCGGCGTCGAAGTCGAAGCTCCAGCTCAGTCCCATCGCGCGCAGCAGACCGGTCACCGCCTCGCTCACCGGCGCCCGGTCGACGAAGTCGCGCAGGTACCAGAGCACCGAGCCGAAGTTCTGGAAGTAGAGGACCCAGAACCCGGAGTAGACGACGATCATCAGCATGAAGCGGGCGTCGGCGAGCACCTCGAGCGCGCCCCGCAGCACCTCGTGGAGCGACTTCGTGCTCGGCGGCCTTGGCGGGTCGCGGTAGACGAAGGCCGAAGGCAGCAGCATGAGGCCGGTGTAGAGCGCCGAGGCGACGAACACGTAGCGCCACGAGAAGCCCTTGAGCACGCTGACCACGAGCGGGGCGAGGAAGGCCCCGAGGTTGATCATCCAGTAGTAGACGCCAAAGCCGAGCGCCGAGTTCGTCTCGTCGGTGGTGCGCGCCACGGTGCCCGAGATGATCGGCTTGAACAGCCCGGAGCCCGTCGCCATGACCAGCAGCGCCAGGAATACGAGCGCGTAGGCCGAGACGTGGCCGGCCGCGAAATAGCCGGCGGCCATGAGCGAGAAGGCGACCAGGAGCATCCTGCGGTAGCCGTAGCGGTCCGCGAGCGCTCCGCCCAGGATCGGCACCACGTAGGTGGCGGCATAGACGATGCTCTGCAGGAAGCCCACCGACTGCTCGCCGAAGCCGAGCCCGCCCTCCTCCACCCGGCCGGCGAGGTAGACCGCCAGGACCGAGTTCAGGCCGTAGTAGGCGGCGCGCTCGAACAGTTCCATCACGTTGGCCACCCAGAAGGTGACCGGGAAGGGGCTGCGGGCGGAGTGGGCGCTCATGGTCGCGCGCGAAGCTAACACGGCGCCGCCGCCCTGCCCCGGCGGGCGGGAGGCGGCTACCCGGAGCGCGCCCTTGAACCGCGCGGCGAGGAAGGGAAGAATGCCTCGCACTCCCCCACCCGGCCCGGAGGACCCCGTGACGATCGCCCATCCCAGCGCACCAAGAACCCGGAACGCGCGCCTCCTCGCCTGGGTCGACGAGATGGCCCGGCTCTGCCGTCCCGATGCGGTGCACTGGTGCGACGGCTCCCGCCGG
>Ga0079037_100000091_pt1 | contig 29435 bp, 22 predicted proteins | sample Mud3Dept4metaG_FD_71479 | JGI IMG/M metagenome (GOLD analysis project Ga0079037, IMG submission 71479) | Freshwater wetland microbial communities from Ohio, USA, analyzing the effect of biotic and abiotic controls - Mud 3 Core 4 Depth 4 metaG | ecosystem: Environmental > Aquatic > Freshwater >... | reverse complement strand
ACGTCCGGGTTCAGCTTGAGCTGGTCGGGTTCGTAGCCTTCGATGACGTCGATGCCGAGCGCCGCGAGCTGCGTGCTCATCGGCGGATAAACGTTACGATCGGAACCGGTGACGCGATGGCCGGCGGTGCGCGCGATCGCCGCGATGCCTCCCATGAAGGTGCCGCAGACGCCGAGGATGTGCAGGTGCAAAGTCAGCCCCCTCCACCGCTCGCGAGATGGAGCAGCAGGTTGATCAACAGGAAATACGTGAGCGACAGCGTGACGCCCGTGAACAGGTTCGAGTCCGTCGCGAGCTTGATGATGCGGCCCGTGACCAGCGCGAAAATCATGACCATGCCGAGCGCGATCAAGCCGGCCGCGGTGGATCCCGGCGGCAAGGCCGCTTGCGTCAACAGCCATTGTACCGGCAGGAACATGCCCAATCCGAGCACGACGCCGGTGCCGAGCACCGCGGTGGCGGTCTGCAGGAACCGGTCCGTCTTGCCGAACAGCTGCAGCAGCAGGTACACCCCTGCCGTGAGCAGGACTGGATCGAGCACGACGAAGACCAGCCAGGCCGCGGCCGGCTCCTCGAGCAGCGTGAGTTGCGCGATCGACACGGCGACGTAGGCCGCAGCTGTCAGCCACAGCAGCAATCGCGACTCGGGAAGGTCCTGTGGACCGCGCCGCCAGAGTACGATGTCAAGAAATGCCTTCAGGAAGTGCAGCACGATTCGAAGCGGCGGCCTGAGGAGCGGCGATTCTACACGCAGGTGACCGATCCGATGCGCGAAGCGAGGCTGATCCAGGACCCCGGTGAACTCGAGACTGCCTTGTTCCGGCTGCGGAGTTCGGATCGGCTCGCGCTCGACACCGAATTCATGCGCGAGCGGACCTACCACGCGCAACTCTGCCTCGTGCAGATCGCCACGGAATCCGACTGCTACCTGATCGACCCGCTCGTCGGCCTGGACCTCGCGCCGCTGCACGAACTGCTGCAGGACCGCTCGAAGCTGAAAATTCTGCACGCCGCGCGACAGGACCTGGAGGTGCTGCTGCAATCGGGCGGCGCAGTGCCCGGCCCCCTGTTCGACACGCAAGTCGCCGCGGCGTTGCTGGGGTTTCCGCCACAGGTCGGCTATGCGGAGCTCGTCGCCCGGCAACTCGGGCATTCGATCGACAAGGGACAGACACGTACCGACTGGTCGCGCAGGCCACTCACGCCCGCGCAAGTCGCGTACGCCGCCGACGACGTGCGACACCTGCTCACGCTGCACGCCGACCTGCTGGCCGCCCTGGTCGCGAAAGACCGCGCCGACTGGGTCGCCGAAGAAGCGGCCACCTACGAGAATCCCGCGCTTTACCGCACCGACCCGGCGCAAGCCTGGCGTCGGCTCAAGGGACTGAACCGGCTGCGGCCGGCGGAACAGTCGGCGGCGCGTGCGCTGGCCGACTGGCGCGAACGGCGCGCCATCGAATCTGACAAACCGCGTGGCTGGATCCTGGCGGATGAAGCGCTCTATGCGCTGGCCGCGTGCGAGCCCGTTTCGATCGCGGCGCTGGAGTCCGTCCCGACCTTGCCGCCGAGCGTGATCCGCAAGCGCGGGGATGAATTGCTGGAGCTGTTGCGGGTCGCGCGCGCCGACGAATCGGGCGTTCCGCTCGTCGCTCCGAAGCGCCCTGAACCCGAACAGATGGCGCTCGCAACCCGCCTGCTGCAGGTCGTACGGGATGTGTCGGCGGAACTGGAGGTGAGCGCCGAGGTGCTCGCGACACGCAGGGACGTCGAGGCGATCGCGTTCGGCTCCGGTGCGCCCGATGGGAGTCCGCTCATGCGCGGCTGGCGCAAGGACGTGCTCGGCGCAAAGCTGCTCGATGCCCTCGCAAAATAGAAAATAGGGGACGCTCACCTATTTCCACCTATTTCTGGAAATAGGTGGGAAATAGGTGAGCGTCCCCTATTTTTTTCTTCAGGCGCCGGTGACTTTCACGAACTCGGCGTAGACGCGATCGACGGGCTGATCGGCGTTGACGATCCGCAGCAGTCCGCGACCCTGGTAGTGCTCGATCAACGGCGCAGTCTGCGCGTTGTAGACCTTGAGCCGGTTCGCGATCACGTCTTCCTTGTCGTCGTCGCGCTGCTTCAGCAGCGGCCGCTCCGCGCCGTGGACCGGGTTGTCGCAGCGCTCGCCCTTGTCCGAAGGCGACGAATAGACGTTGAACACCTTGCCGCAGTCCGGGCACGTCCGACGACCCGTCAGGCGCATCACGAGTGCCTTTTCGTCGACCTGCATCAGCACTACCGCATCAAGCGGCTGGTCGAGATCGGCCAGCAGCTGGTCGAGCGCACCCGCCTGCGGGACGTTGCGCGGATAGCCGTCGAGGATGAAGCCCTTCGCAGCGTCCGGGCGGCCCAGCCGCTCGCGGATCAGGCCGAGGACGATGTCGTCGGTCACCAGCTCGCCGGCGTCCATTGCCGCCCTGGCACGCTGTCCGAGTTCGGTGCCGCGCGCGACGGCATCGCGGAGCAGGTCCCCGGACGAAATCTGGGGGATACCCCTCTGGTCACGCAGGCGCTGGGCCTGGGTGCCCTTGCCGGAGCCGGGTGCGCCTAGGAGTACGAGTCTCATGTTGCGGGGCCATTGGAGGTCGGATTCGAGAGGCGCGCACGTTACCGAAAATGCCCCGTCGGGGCCAGAAGCAGCTTCCGCAGGAGATCGTCGCACCGCGTGCAAAATGTTAGATGCCGATGCTCGGCCGGGGTATCCTTGGCGGCTGATAAACGCACGTAAGTCCACGATTGTGGGCATCTTTTCGGGAGCAACGATGAAGCAGCCGACAGGTCCGCGCAACGCCTTCTACGCCCAGTCCGGCGGCGTCACCGCCGTCATCAACGCTTCTGCCTGCGGCGTGATCGAGACGGCCCGCAAGCACCCGCGGCGCATCGGCAAGGTGTACGCGGGCCGCAACGGCATCCTCGGCGCGCTGACCGAAGACCTCATCGACACCGGCAAGGAAAGCGCCGCCGACATCCGCGCCCTGCGACACACCCCGGCCGGCGCATTCGGCTCGGCGCGCTACAAGCTGAAGAAGTACGAGGACAACCCGGCGCAGTACGAGCGCCTGATCGAGGTCTTCAAGGCCCACGACATCGGTTACTTCTTCTACAACGGCGGTGGCGACTCGGCCGACACGTGCTTCAAGGTCTCGCTGCTGGCCGAAAAGCTGGGGTACCCGCTGCAGGCCATCCACGTGCCAAAGACCGTCGACAACGATTTGCCGATCACCGACTGCTGCCCGGGCTTCGGCTCGGTGGCCAAGTACGTGGCGGTGTCGATCCGTGAAGCCGGCTTCGACGTCGCCTCGATGGCCCGCACGTCGACCAAGGTGTTCGTGCTGGAAGTGATGGGACGTCACGCGGGCTGGATCGCCGCAGCCGGCGGCCTCGCCGCGCAGAAAGCGGGCGACGCGCCACACATCATCCTGTTCCCCGAAATAGCGTTCGACGAAGCTGCCTTCCTCGCCCGCACGGAGGAATGCGTCAAGAAATACGGCTATTGCGCGGTCGTGGTTTCCGAGGGCGTGCGTAACAAGGACGGCAAGTTCCTGGCCGATGCGGGCACGCGTGACGCCTTCGGCCACGCACAGCTGGGCGGCGTAGGCCCGGTCGTGGCGCAGCTGGTCAAGGACAAACTCGGCTACAAGTATCACTGGGCCGTGGCTGACTACCTGCAGCGTGCCGCGCGGCACATCGCGTCGAAGGTGGACGTCGAGCAGGCGTATGCCGTCGGCAAGGCCGCCGTCGACCTGGCGCTGCAAGGCCACAACTCGGTGATGCCGACGATCGTCCGCACGTCGAACCGGCCCTACCGCTGGAAGATCGGCATGGCGAGCCTGGACAAGGTGGCCAACGTCGAGAAGATGCTGCCCCGCGACTACATCACCCCGGACGGTCTCCACATCACCGCCAAGGGACGGAAGTACCTCGCGCCGCTGATCCAGGGCGAGGATTACCCGCCGTACGAGGGCGGCCTGCCGAAGTACGTGGTGCTGAAGAACAAAGCCGTCAGAAAGAAGCTCAAAAACGCCTTTGTGGTATAGTCCCGCGCCTTTTTTCCGGGGCTGCCTGGGCATCTGATCGAGTCGCAGAACTCGGCGCCCGCGCCACCCCGCCAGGATTACGAGTGAAGACCCGTTTGGGAGGTTGACCATGACTACTGACTTCGCGCTGCTGCTGGCGATTGGCGCCGGCGCAGCCGCCATTCTTTACGGCATCCTGTCCGTGCGCTGGATCCTGGCCCAACCCGCCGGTAACGCCCGCATGCAGGAAATCGCGTCCGCCATCCAGCAGGGCGCAAGCGCCTACCTGAACCGCCAGTACACGACCATCGGCATCGTCGGTGTCGTGTTGTTCTTCCTGCTCGGCTTCGCGCTCGGCTGGGGCACGGCGGGCGGCTTTGCCGTCGGCGCGATCCTGTCGGGACTCGCCGGTTACATCGGCATGAACGTGTCGGTCCGCGCCAATGTGCGCACGGCCCATGCGGCCAGCGTCGGGCTCAACCCCGCACTGCAGGTCGCTTTCCGCGGCGGCGCCATCACCGGCATGCTCGTCGTCGGCCTCGGCCTGATCGGTGTGGCGGCCTATTACTGGGTGATGCTCAGCGTCACCGGCGGCGACGTGGACAAATCGCTGCACGCGCTCGTCGGCCTCGCCTTCGGCGGCTCGCTGATCTCGATCTTCGCGCGGCTCGGCGGTGGCATCTTCACGAAGGGCGCCGACGTCGGTGCGGACCTCGTGGGCAAGGTCGAAGCCGGCATCCCGGAGGACGACCCGCGCAACCCGGCGGTGATCGCCGACAACGTCGGTGACAACGTTGGCGACTGCGCCGGCATGGCGGCGGACCTGTTCGAGACTTACGCCGTGACCGTGGTGGCTACCATGCTGCTCGCGGGCCTCACGATGCAGGCCACGCTCGGCATCAACGCCGTGCTGTATCCGCTCGTGCTCGGCGCCGTGTCGATCGTGGCCTCGATCGCCGGCACTTTTTTCGTCAAAGCCCGCGAAGGCGGCAAGATCATGAACGCGCTCTATCGCGGCCTGATCGTGTCCGGTGTGATCGCGGCCATCGCGTTCTACTTCGTCACGACCAGCATGATGGGCGACGCCGCCATGGGCCTGTTCGGTTGCGCCTTGATCGGGCTCGTGCTGACGGGCGCGATGATCGTGATCACCGAGTACTACACGGCCACGGAATACGCCCCGGTGCGTTACGTGGCGGCAGCGTCGCAGACGGGCCACGGCACCAACGTGATCGCGGGTCTCGCGGTCTCGATGCGTTCCACCGCCTGGCCGGTGCTCGCGATCTGCGCCGCCATCTGGGGCGCCTACTCGCTTGAAGGCCTGTATGGCATCGCGATCGCGGCGACGTCGATGCTGTCGATGACGGGTGTGATCGTCGCGCTCGATGCCTACGGCCCGATCACCGACAACGGCGGCGGCATCGCCGAAATGTCCGGCCTGCCGAAGGAAGTGCGCAAGGTCACCGACGCGCTCGACGCCGTCGGCAACACGACCAAGGCCGTCACCAAAGGCTACGCCATCGGTTCCGCGGGCCTCGCCGCGCTGGTGCTGTTCGCGGACTATACGAACAACCTCGAAAGCCACCTGCTGGCTACGGGGCGCGAAATGGTCGTGTTTTCGCTGTCGGATCCGGCGGTGATCATCGGCCTGTTCATCGGCGGCCTGATTCCTTACCTGTTCGGTGCCATGGCGATGGAAGCCGTGGGTCGCGCGGCGGGTTCGGTGGTCGTCGAGGTGCGGCGCCAGTTCCGCGAAATTCCGGGCATCATGGCCGGGACCGCCAAGCCGGACTACTCGCGCGCAGTCGACATGCTGACGAAGGCCGCGATCAAGGAAATGATCGTGCCGTCGCTGCTGCCGATCCTCGTGCCGGTCGTCGTCGCGTTCGGCATGAACTACCTCATGGGACCCGGCGCCGGCATGCGTGCCACGGGCGGTTTGCTTATCGGTACCATCGTCACGGGCCTGTTCGTCGCCATCTCGATGTGCACGGGCGGTGGCGCCTGGGACAACGCCAAGAAGTATGTCGAGGAAGGCAACTTCGGCGGCAAGGGTTCGGAAACGCACAAGGCGGCCGTCACCGGTGACACCGTCGGCGATCCGTACAAGGACACCGCGGGCCCGGCCATCAACCCGCTGATCAAGATCATCAACATCGTGGCGCTGCTGCTGGTGCCGCTGCTGTAAAGGGACTGTCCCCGCAGGGGACTGTCCCCTCTGTTCGGCAGAATGCATGAGAAAGGCCTCGGGAAACCGGGGCCTTTCATTTTCTGCATGACCCGGCTCGATTTGCGCAGCACCGCCCGGTCCGGCGACGACTACCCTCAGTTGATCCGCATCACCTGGCCAGACACGGATGTCGGTCGTCCCGTCTAGATCCATGGCGGTCATCCGCGCGACAGTTACGAAATAGACGCAGTCGAGTTCTTCGCTCTCGACTCCCTGCCGGCGATGTCGATCGGCCGCAGCATGCCGCGGCAGGTACGGGCGCAGGTACGAGCACTGGGTGATGCGCGAACTGCCGGCGGATTTCGACCAGGCCGACAGTCGTTGTTGGTCGGCTGCACTTGAACTAGTGTTCGCTGCGGGGAAATGGGGAGCGACGGCCGATATGCACCAGGATAGTTTTGCCGCGCTATCGCAGGATGCGCAGGTCGACAGCCTCCAGCAACTGGCGCGGGTGGCGTTGGCTCGGTGGCGCATGGAGACTGCGCCGCTTGCGCTTCTCAAGTACCGTGAGAACGCAGTCTTCAAAGTCACGGACCCCGCCTCCGGCGAACGGTTTGCGTTGCGGGTGCACCGGGCCGGATACCGCAGCGATGCCGAATTGCGCTCGGAACTGCAGTGGACGGCCGCGCTCATCGCGGCGGGAATCGAAGCGCCCGCTGCGGTGCCGACTGCGACCGGCGAGTTGTTCGTCATCGTGGGTCACGAGGCAGTGCCTCAGCCGCGCCAGTGCGACCTGCTGCGCTGGGTCGAGGGCACGATCATCGGCAACGTCGAAGGGGATCACGTCGCGAGCGCGGACGAAGTTCGCACCAGTCATTTCCAGGCCGGGCGACTTGCCGCCCGGATCCACAACCACGGTGAACACTGGCCGAGGCCACCGGGATTCACGCGGCTCAGCATGGATTTCGACGGGCTGATCGGATCCCGCGGTTACCTGGGCCCGTACGGCGCGTGCAAGCTGCTCTCGCCCGGCCAGGTCGCTATGCTCGACGAGGCGAGAGACGCCATTCGTTTCGCTCTGGATAACTTTGGCCAGTCGCCGGACCGCTACGGACTCACCCACGGCGACTTCCTCCCGGAGAACCTGCTGCGCGACGGCGACACCGTGCGCATCATCGATTTCGACGACTGCGGCTTCGGCTGGCACGTCATGGACATCGCCACGTCGTTGATGTTTCTGCTTGGCGAGCCGCAATACGAAGATGCGTTCACCGGTTTCGTCGGCGGCTACCGCACGGCACGTGCCCTGCCTGACGAACACCTGGAGATGCTGCCGGTGTTCCTGCTCGCGCGCGCAATGACGTATGTCGGCTGGGTGGGCAGCCGACCCGAAGCCGCGATCGCGCAGGAGCGGGGCCCGCTCATCGTCGGCGCGACGCTCGCGCTGGCCGAAGAACTTCTCAGGCATACACAGCAAGTACGGCCATGACAAAGCCATGGGAATCGCCTGCCTATTCCGAACGCAAACGGCGCGTGCTCGCGCTCGCCCACGAATACCTCATTCCAGGTCGCGTCGAGGCATTCCTCGGCATGGGCATCCCCCTGGTCATCGGCCGGCGCGAGGGTTATCGCCTCTGGGACATCGATGGCCACGAGCTCATGGATTTCCACCTGAACGGCGGCACCTACAACGTCGGGCATCGCAACCCTGTCGTGCTGCAGGCTCTGGAAACTGCGTTGCAGACGCTGGACGTCGGCAATCACCACTTTCCGAGCCCGGCGCGCGCGGAACTCGCCGAGAAACTGGCGGCCCACACGCCGGGCGCCCTGCATTACACCGTCTACGCCGCCGGTGGCAGCGAGGCCGTGGACGTGGCGATCAAGTCGGCACGCAGGTTCACGGGTCGCCGCAAGATCGTGGCGATCGCCTCCGGCTATCACGGGCGCACGGGATTATCCGGCGCTGCCGGCGACGACACGGCAGCGCGCTACTTCGCGAGCGACTATCCCGATGAATTCCTGAAAGTGCCTTTCGACGACCTCGACGCGATGAGGGCGGCACTGCAGACCAACGACGTGGCCGCCGTAATGCTGGAGACCATTCCGGCCACCTACGGCTTCCCCGTGCCGTCGGAGGGTTATCTGCCGGGAGTCGCACGACTCTGCCGGGAGTTCGGTGCCCTGTACATTGCCGATGAGGTGCAGACCGGGCTCGGCCGCACCGGCTACCTGTGGGGCGTCGAAGCCTGGGGCGTGGAGCCGGACATCCTGGTCACGGGCAAGGGGCTATCCGGCGGCCTGTACCCGGTCGCAGCCGCGGTGCTGCGCAAGGATGTCGGCAGCTGGCTGTCGGACAACGGCTGGGGCCACGTCACGACATTCGGTGGGGCAGAGCCGGGTTGCGTGGTGGGTTCCGTGGTGCTGGATATGTGCCGGGCGCCACAGGCGCTGACCCATGCCGCCGAGATCTCGGACTACCTGCACGCCGGGCTCGCCGACATTCGCACGCGACTCGGTTTCCTGAAGGATATCCGTCGCAAGGGGCTGGTCATGGGGCTCGTCTTCGACGCGCCGACCGGCGGCATGCAGATGATGTCGGCGCTGTACCAGCACGGCATCTGGGCGATCTTCGCGGGTTTCGACCATTCGGTGCTGCAGTTCAAGCCGGGGCTGTTCGTCGACAGGGCGTACTGCGACGAAGCGCTGACGCGTTTCGAAGCTGCGTTGCAGGTGGCCAAGGGCAAGCGCTGAATGATGGCCGCCGGTCAACGGATCTTGTAGTTGTCCATGATCAGGTACTCGAAGAGCGGCTGCGGCAGCACTGGGCGCAGCGCGACCAGCGTTCGCTGCAGCGCGTTCGCCGCTGGATAACGCAGACGCGGCCGGCGCGCCTCGATCGCCTTGACGACCGCGCGCACCACCGGCGCAACGTCCGGATTGCTGGCTTCGTCCTCGCCCATGCGCCGCACCGCCTGCGCGCAGCGTTCCGCATACGGCGACTGCGGTGTGCTCACCGCGGTCATGACCCGGTTCGCCGTGAAGCGCGTAGCGAAGTCCCCCGGCTCCACCATGGCGATCTGGATGCCGAACGGCCGTACCTCCATACGCAGCGCCTCGGTGTAGGCCTCGACAGCGAACTTGGACGCGCAGTACATGGCCTGGAACGGCACGCTGACGAGTCCGCCCAGCGAGCTCATGTTGACGATGCGGCCGGAGCGATGCTCACGCATCTGCGGCAGCACCGCCCGGCACGCGCGGTGCATGCCGAAGAAATTCGTCTCGAACTGCCGGCGCGCTTCCGCGACCGAGGTCTCCTCGATCGCACCGGCAAAGCCGAAGCCCGCATTGTTGACGAGCGCGTCGATGCGGCCCGCCTGATGCAGCACTTCCGCGACTCCCGCCGCCACCGACGCCTCGTCGTCCACGTCCATCGTGACGAGTGAGTAGCCGGCGGCCGCCGACGCCAACGGACGGCGGCTCGTGCCGAACACTCGATGCCCGCGCGATTGAAGTTCGGCCGCGATCGCCTGGCCGAAGCCCGATGACGCGCCCGTCACCAACACCACTTTTCTCTCGTCCCTCGTCATCGCGGTCTCCGTGGACCCCGGCCCCGTCTGCGAGTCCGATCAGGGCGGCCCGTCGGCAAAGGCGTTCAGCGCGTAGGTGAAGAACATTCGCGCGATGGTCGGGTTGGTCAGGTCCATGTCGCCGCCGCCACCGTACACACCGCCGCTCTTCGGCTTCAATGTGGGCGGATTCTTCGCGTATGGCACAGCGTCCGCGAGGTCGCGCGCGAATTCCTCGACCACGCCGGGCTGGGTCTGCGGGCCCGTGACGCACATGTGGATGGCGTTCGGGTTCTGCTGTCCGTTGAAGCGCCAGCCGCGGTCTTTCATGAAGTCGTTCACGTGGTAAATGTCGAACTCATCCGAAGAAAAAGAAAAGCAGAATGTCGGCTTGCCCATCAACTTCAACTCACGGTGGCTCGTGACGGCGTCCTGCATGCGGAAGGCCGCGTCGAAGATCTGCTTCGCGCGCTGCAGGTAGCCCTCCCGGCCGAGGTGCATCATCGAGGCCCAGGTCGCCGCAATCAGGCCGCCCGAGCGGCTGCCGGCGAGGCCCGGCGAGGCATATGCACCGCCTTTCCAGTCGGTGAGCATGTAGTACTGGTACTGCCGGTACGTCTTGTCGCGCCACGCCAGCACCGACGTGCCCTTGAGCCCGTAGCCGTATTTGTGGGTGTCGGCGGAAATTGACGTCACGCCGGGTAGCCTGAAATCGAACACCGGGATGTTCGGGTAACCGAGTTCCTGGCCCCAGGGCAGGATCCAGCCACCGAGGCAGCCGTCCACGTGCAGGCACGTGTTCTTCTCGAGCGCCACGTCCGACAGCGCCGCGATCGGATCGATGGTGCCGTACGGATAGTTGCCCGCGGATGCGACGATCATCGCGGTATTCGGCGTGATCGCGTCGCGGACGAAATCCACGTCCACCTGCGTCGTCACCGGGTCGGTCGGCGCGACGATCACCTTCACGCCAAACATGTGCGCGGACTTGTGGAACGCCGGGTGGGCCGTCTCCGGCCAGATCATCTCCGGCTGTGCGATGCCGCGCTCGACGCGCGCCCGGTCGCGGTAGGCAAGGACCGCGTTCTGGATGCTTTCCGTGCCGCCGGATCCGATCGCGCCGCAGGCCTTCTGCGAACCATCGTGCTGCTCGACCGCTTCGCCATGCAGCATCGAGAGCGTCATCGCGATGATCTCGCTCTCGAAGCGACTCATGCTGGGGCAGATGTCGCGTTGCAGCGCGTTGACGTGGCTGAAATGACTGAAGGCCTCGTTCAGGAACGCGTAGTGCTCGTGATCACCGCAGTACATGGTGCCGGAGCACTTGCCGCTCTCCCATTTGCGGTCCTCGCGCTCGGCCATCGAGCGCATCTGTTCGAGGATCGTCGCCTCGTCGAGCCCCTGCTCCGGGAAACTGCGGACCACGCCGAATTCCCCGGCATAGGGGTAAAGCGCGCGAATTGCTTTCTCGGCATCCATCTTTCGTCTCCTGGCGCCTCAGCTCGTGGCTGACGGTCGCGTCATGATTTCCAGGGCCGCGGCGTGCAGCCGTGCGTTCGCTGCGGCGATGACCGTGCCGCCCTGCAGCGGTGAATTCCCCTGCAGGTCGGTGACCACGCCACCCGCACCCTCGAGGATCGGAATCAGCGGCACGATGTCGTACGGCATCAGCATGCTGTCGATCATCAGGTCGATGCCTCCCTGGGCCACCAATGCGAACCCGTAGCAGTCGCCGCCCCAGCGTTGCAGCCGGCAGCGCTCGGCGAGTTCCAGGTAACGTGGCAGCGTCCCGGCGTGCTGCAGCATTGCAGGGTGCGTACTGTAGAGCACGGCGTCCGCGAGCGTGGCATCGGCACGGGTTTGCAGCCGCGTCTCGGCACCGTTGTGTCGATAACGTGCGCCGCCCGCGGCATCGGCGAGGAAGGTCTCGCCCGTGAAGGGCTGATGCATGATGCCCATGACCGGTGCGCCGTCCTCGACCAACCCGAGCAGGATTCCCCACGTCGGCATGCCGCTGATGAACGAGCGCGTGCCATCGATCGGGTCGATGAGCCAGTAAGTATTGCCCGAGCCGGTGTCGCCATGTTCCTCGCCGACAATGCGGTGCGACGGGAACTGCGCGCCGAGGCGCTCGCGGATCAGCGTCTCGATGCGCCGGTCCGCTTCCGTGACAGGGTCGTAGTACACGCCGGGCAACTTGTCGTGCACGCTCATCGGACGGCGGAAGTACTCGAGCGCGATGGACCCGGCCTCGAGGACGGCCGCGAGTCCCGCGTCGAGATAACGCCCGGTATCGAGGTTTGTCACTTGCCGGTCCCTGGCGCGTTCAGTGCATGGAAGATCGGCCGCGTCTTCGCGAATGCATTGACTAACTGCGAGGACATCTCGTCGTAGACCTGCCGGTTGGCGGGGTTCGGATCGTAGACCCGGTGAACCGGCAGGAGCGGCGCAAAGTCCTCGAAACCAATATGACCCAGCCGCTGGAAGGCGAGCAGGCCCGCGCCGAGGCAGGTCGCGTATTGCGGGTTCGACATCTGGTGCACGGGTATCTCGAGCACGTCGGCGAGGATCTGCGACCAGGCGTCGGACTCGGCCCCGCCGCCGTAAAAGACGAAATGCGAAAAACGGCGCTTCGCGAACTTCTCGACCGGCTTCTTCATCCAGCGCAGGTTCATCGCTACGCCCTCCAGCACGGCCCGCGCCATGTGGCTGCGGGTCGTATGCAGACTCAGGTTCAGGAAGCCGCCGCGCATCCGGGCATCGGCCGTAGGCGCGATCGAGCCGCCCATCCACGGCAGGAACAGTACGCCGGCGCTGCCGGGCGGCGTCGCGTCCACGGCACGTTGCAGCAGTGTGTAGCGGTTCTCCGTCGTGAGTTCGCCGAATTGATCGCTCGCATACACGAGCTTCTGCAGGAAGTGCTCGAGCGTGCCGCCGCCCATGCCGTTCTCGGCCATGACGAAGTACGTGCCCGGCACGGGACTCGGCATGCTCAGGATCACGTGGCGCACGTCGGTGCGCTTGAAGTCGACGTGCGTGATCATCACGCTCGTGCTGCCGATCGACAGCGCGGCATGCGGCCCGCTGAATGCAGCCGTTCCCATCCCGCCGCACTGGGTGTCATTGATACCGGTCACGACACGCGTCCCGGGTGCGAGACCGAGTTCTGCCGCGACATCCGGCAACACCGTGCCGACGATCGAATCGAGCGGCACGAGTTCCGGCAGCTTGGCAGGGTCGATGCCCGATTGCGCCAGCAACGCGCCGTCGTACTCGATGACGTTCAGGCGGCGGTTGTCCGTCATCAGGGACATGAACGCAGTGCATTGGTTGGCGGTCGCCCGACCGCAGAAGCGCATCGTCACGAAGTCCATCGGTTCGAGGAACGTGGCAGTGCGCTCGTAAACGTCTGGCCGCGCGTGCCGGATCCAGCGCATGTGGGTGAGCGAAATACCGCCTTCGATCGGCGGCAGGCCATGGATGCGCAACCAGCGCAGCAACTGCAGCGGCGAATCGGAGCGCCGCGGGTAGCTCGGGATGCGGCTGAGACGCTGCTTGGAGCCGCGCTTGTCGAGCCAGAGGACCATGTTCATCGTCGGCTGGCCCCGCGCATCTACCGGCACGATCGACGAGTACTGGCTGCTGCAGATCACCGCCAGGACGTCGCGCGCTGCGACACCGGACTCCCGCAGCGCCGTCCCGCAGGCGGCCTTCACCGCCGTCCACAGTGCCTCAGGGTCCTGCTCGGCGCCGTCCTCGGCGAGGAAGATCGTCGCGACATGCGCGCGTGCCGTGGCGACGATGCTGCCCTGCAGCGATACGATCGCTGCCTTGGGGCCGCTGGTCCCGACGTCGATCGCCAGCACGTAGGGGCCGGGAGCAGACATGCATTCGCCTCACGCGCGGGCGGCACCGGCCGGGTAGCCGGGTCGCGGGTCGCGTGCCATTACTTCAAGTGGTAACTGAACTCGATGCCGTAGGTCTCGGGGTCGTTGTAGTTCAACTGGTCCATCGTGATGATCGGCGCCATGAAGTTGACCCACCGCTCGTCGGTCAGGTTCTTGCCCCACAACGCCACCTGGAATGCCCCGCCACGAGGCGTCCAGGCCAGCCGCGCATTGAGCATCGTGACGGAGGACTGACTGTATGCATTGTCGTTGGCGGGCGTGAAATAGATCTTCGACTGGTAAGAGCCGGAGGCAGTCGCCTGCAGCGAGCCGGCGCCACCGATCGGCTGCGTCCAGGTGAGTCCGGCCGACATCGAGAACTCCGGCGCATTAATCAGCTGGTTGCCCGAGAAATCGTTGCCGAGGCCGTCGGAGAAGTCCTGGTACTCGCTGTTGAGCGTGCTCGCCGACAGGAACGCCTCGAACTGGGCCGTCGGCCTGACCGTGAGCTCGGCCTCGAGACCATAGATCTTCGCGGAACCCGCGTTCAATTTGATCTGCACCGGGACGCCGCTCGAGGTGTCATAGATGAAGACCTGCAGGTCCTGGTAGTCATAGTAGAACGCGGCGGCGTTCAGGCGCACGCGGCGATCGAGCAGTTCCGACTTCACGCCGACTTCGTAAGCGTAGAGGGTCTCTTCGTCGAATGGCTGCAGCTGGATCGGGTCGGTCGCCGCGAAGCCGGCGAAGCCGCCGCTGTTGTAACCGCTCGAGACCGATCCGTACAGCAACATATCTTCGCTCATCGCGTAGGCGAGGGCGAGGCGCCCGGAGACGTTGGAGAAGGTCTTGGATTCGTGCAGGTCGATCAGGGGAAAGGTGAAGTATGGCGATTCGTCGAAGTACGATGAGTACTTCAAGTCGATGCGATCCTCGGTGTAACGCAGACCGGCGGTCAGGGTCAGCGCGTCGAGGAACCGGTAATCGACCTGGCCGAACAGCGCTGTGCTGCGAGTGTCCTGCGTGTAGGGATAGCGCAGCAGGCCCACGCTGCTTTCGGGGGCGAAGCCGCTGGGGTTCTCATCGGTGACGAACAACGGGCGCAGCACCCGCAGCAGGTCGTACGAGCTGTCGGTTTCGAGCTTGTCGTCGAAATAGAACGCACCCGCGATCCAGCTGAGGTTGCCTTCGCTGTTCGAGTGGATCCGCAGTTCCTCGCTCCACTGCTCCGGCTTGTCGATGTACACGCCTGTCAGCACATCGTTCGGGCTGGCGTCGGTGTCCTCGAGCGTGTTGCGGTCGACCTTCTCGTAGGCGGTGATGGACGTGAGCGTGAACCCATCCAGGGCAAGTTCGCCGAGCAGGGATCCCCCGGACACCTTCACCTTTTCCTTGCCCTCGATGTTGTAATCGCCAGCGTTCAGGTTGTGGTCGGTGTCGGCGTAGCCCATGCCGTCGAGCGGCACGCCGTTCTCGTCGAACAGGGGACTGCCATCGAAGCCGACGCCCTGGCCGCGGTGCTGGAACTGCCGCGCTCCGCCGTTGTTCTGGCCGCTGTGCAGTGAGAGGCGCAGCAGCAGCGAGTCGGTCGGCGTGAAGTCGAGAATTGCGCGCGCCGCCCACAGGTCGACGTCATTCAGTTCGTGGCCGGTGACGCGGTTGCGCAGCCAGCCGTCGCGCGTGTTGTAGAGGCCCGACACGCGGATCTTGAGCTTGTCCTCGATGATCGGGCCGCCTATGCCACCCTCGAGGCGCACTTCGTTGTAGCGACCGTAGAGCACCGACAGGTCCGTCGACAGTTCGTCCGTCGGCTTGCGCGAGGTGAACTTGATCGCGCCGCCCGTGGTGTTGCGGCCGTAGAGCGTGCCCTGCGGGCCCCGCAGCACTTCGACGCCTTCGCCGTCGAACACATTGAACAGCTTGCCGGAGTTGGCACCGAGGAACACGTCATCGACGTACACACCGACGGCGCCCGTGGTGTTGGCATTGAAGTCGCCGATGCCGACGCCGCGCAGGAAGATGATCGTCGTCGTGGCCGCAGTGCCGCTCTGGAACTGCAAGCTGGGCACAAACGCCTGCAGGTCGCGCGGGTCGCGCACACCGGCGTCTTGGAGCATCTGGCCGGTCATCGCACTGATGGCGATCGGCACGTCCTGCATGTTCTCCTGGCGCCGCTGGGCCGTGACGATGATTTCCTCCAGCGCCGCATCGGTCGTCTGTGCAGCGATCGTTGCCGTCTGCAGACCAAGGACCGAAGTTGCCACCACTGCAGCAAAGTTCTTCATGATGCCCCCCACTCGCGTTGTTCTGCGTTTGGTCTTGCTTCGCACCGATTAGTAGCAGATTCTTTTGAAAATACAATTCAATCGACCGCGTTCAGGGGCGGGCGGCATGGCGTCGGACTGGCTCGGTCAATTCGTCGAAATGATTGTCATCAGCGTTGCCCTCAGGAAGCATTCGTACGACCGCTTGAATCGCGAGCAGGGTCTGGACCGGTGACCGTGCGCGATGCTGCGGTCGAGCCGGCGCCCTTGTCGACGGCCAACGTCGCATCGACCCTTTGGCTGGGCTCACTAGGGCTGCTGATTCTCGGTATCCAGCCGGTCGTGCTCGAGCCGCTGGTGCGCTTCGGCCGGATCGACGAGGCAGCGCTCGGCTCGGTCGCCACCGCCGAGATTCTCGCCATCGCGATCGGTTCGGTGCTCGGCGCCCGGCTGCTGCGGTCGATTCCGGCCCGCGCCGTGGCTCTGTCCGGCCTGCTGCCGTTTGCCGCGGCCAACCTCGCGATGCACTGGCTCACCGGACTCGTGCCACTGCTCGTGGCGCGCGCGGTTTCGGGCCTCGCGGGCGGCATGTGGGTCGGCCTGGCCATTGTCGCGATTGCCCGCGGCCGGCGGCCCGAGCGCCTCAGTGCCGCGTTCCTGGTCGCGCAAACCTTGATCCAGCTTTGCCTGGCGGCGCTCATCCCGAACTTGGCCCAGCGCTTGTTTCCCGCGGACGTGGGTTTTGTCGGCCTCGCGTTGCTGGGCAGCGCAAGTGTTCCAGTCGTGTTGCTGCTTCCGCCACGACTGGCGCCGCCTCGGCCACGCACCGGCCATTCCACGGCGATCCAGGCGGAGGCCTGGATCGCGCTGGCAGGCTGCGGCGCCTACCTCATGGCCATCGTGGCCGTGTGGGCCTACTTCGGCGTGTGGGAACACCAGATCGGCGTTTCGGAACAGGCTGTAGGCACGATGGCGGCGTTAAGCCTCGCGGCGCAGGTGTTGGGAGCGGCCGCGGCCGGTTGGCTGGGTCACCTGTTGGCTAGCCGCCGGTCGCTGCTGTCGCTCGGGATGCTGCAGGCGGCGGTGGTGCTGGGCATGTTGCATTGGAGCGAGCCTCTCGCACAGGTTGGTCTGGCACTCGCTTTCGGCTTCCTCTGGCTGTTTGCCCTCCCGCTGCAGACGCGCCTGCTCATCGAGGTCGATCCGGCCCGTCAGGTCGTGCTGCACCTGGCAGCCGTGCAGCTGTCGGGCAGCGCCGCCGGCCCGCTACTGGCAGGGCTGTTCGTCACCGCCGGCCGGGTCGACGGCGCCCTGTGGACGGGTGTAGTGGTGTTGGTCGCGTCGGCGCTGTTGATGGGCCTTGGCCCGCGACGCCGCTAGCGTTCGATCTTGTACTCGACGTCTGCGCTCTGCTCGAGGCCAGCCTAGGCCTGCACCGACCAGCGCGCGTTCAGGGTGTAGCGCAGCTTGATGGTGTTGATCGCCTCGGCAATGGAAACGCCGCAGTTCACCAACCATTTCGGCGAGAGGAACTTGCCGAGCGAGACGGTCTTTCCTGCACCGCGACCCGGTGCTGCTCGCGACCGTGGGCCGCTGCGTGTTGCACACCCTCGAGTCCAGGCTGCGACGGGGCCGTCCCGAGGCGCCACTTGGTTCCCGTTGCGGGGCGGTGACGTTCGTGCAGCGTGCCCGGGACACCGCGGGCCCGGCCATCAACCCGGTGATACCTGCGGCGCATGGAAAATTCACTTACGCTCACGCACCATCGCCGCTCAGGTCCTTGCCACGAGGTGCCGCCATGACCAGTCGCCGCTCCTTTCTCTCGGCCGCCGCGCTCTCTGCCGCGGCGGCCGCGCTGCATCCCCTGCCCAACTTCGCAGCGACGCCCGCTGCCGAGTCCGGCCTGACGAAACGTGCGATCCCCGCCACAGGCGAATCCATTCCAGTGATCGGGATGGGCACCTCGGGCAGTTTCGAGGTGGATGCAGCCGGCCGCGGGCCGCTGCAGGAAGTGCTGCGACGTTTTGTCGACGGCGGCGCCAGCGTCATCGACACCTCGCCCAACTACGGCAATGCCGAGGACGTGCTGGGCGACCTGATGGCCGAACTTGGCGTGCGCGACAGGATCTGGCTGGCGACCAAGCTCGCCGCGGACGATCGTGCCGCCGGCGAGGCGCAGTTCGCACAGTCGCTCAAGCGCCTGCGCACCGACAAGGTGGAGCTGCTGGCCGTGCACAACCTGCGCGACTGGAAGACCCAGCTGGCCTATGCGCGCGAACTGAAGGCCCGCGGCAAGACAAAGTACGTCGGCCTCACGCACTACGTCGACGGCAAGCACGACGAGCTCGCGGACATCATGGCCGCGCAGAAACCCGACTTCATCCAGATCAACTATTCGGTCAGCACGACCAATGCCGAGAAGCGCCTGCTGCCGCTGGCCAGGGACACCGGCGTGGCGGTGATGATCAATCGTGCTTTCGACGACGGCCGGTTGTTCACGCGCGTCGCCGGCAAGGCCTTGCCGGGCTGGGCCGCCGATGCGGGCGTAACGTCGTGGGCGCAGATGTTCCTGAAGTTCGCCATCAGCCACCCGGCGGTAACCGTGGTGATCCCGGCGACCGGCAAGCCTGACCGCCAGAGCGACAACCTCAAAGCTGGCAAGGGCCGTGACCTGAGTGCGGCCGAACGCGCCGAACTCGTGGCGATGTTCGCCTGATGGACAAGCCGGGGCCGGTGATCCGCTTCTTGTCCCGGCTCTTCGCGGTCGAATCCGACGAAGCGCCGGCGGTGGGGGCCGGAGTGCTGATGTTCTTGCTGCTCTTCGCCGGTTATTTCATGTTGCGGCCGGTGCGCGAAACGATGGGCATCGCCGGTGGTGTGCAAAACCTGCAGTGGTTGTTCACCGGCACGTTCATCGCGACGCTCGCGGCAATCCCGCTGTTCGGCTGGGTCGCCGCGCGCGCGCCGCGACGGCGCATCCTGCCGTGGACCTACGGCTTCTTCGCACTGAACCTGCTGGGTTTTGCGGCAGCGATCGCCGCGCAGCCCGACAATCCCTGGATCGCGCGTGCCTTCTACATCTGGCTGTCCGTGTTCAACCTGCTGGCGATCTCGGTGGCCTGGAGCGTGCTGGCCGACTTGTTCCCGGTAGCGCAGGCCAAGCGGCTGTTCGCGCTGATTGCGGCGGGCGCGAGCGCCGGCGGCCTGGTCGGGCCACTGCTGGGCGTGCTGCTGGTGGGTTCACTCGGCCTGCCAGGGCTGATGGCGCTGAGCACGGCCTTGCTGCTGGGCTCGGCGGTGGCAGCACGCTCGCTGCAGGCATGGCGTGATCAACGGCCGCTGCGCACGGATGAGCAGGCCGCACGCCGCCAGCCACTCGGCGGCAACCCGTTCGCCGGCATCGGCGAGGTGCTGCAGTCGCGCTACCTGCTGGGCATCGCCGCCTTTGTCGTGCTGCTGGCGAGTGTCACGACCTTTCTCTATTTCGAACAGGCGCGGCTGGTCGAGCTGCATTTCCCGGATCGCACCGACCAAACGCGGGTGTTCGGCACGCTCGACTTTATCGTGCAGAGCCTGGCCCTGGTCAGCCAGCTGTTCCTGACCGGACGCATCGTGCAGCGGCTCGGCATCGTCGTGCTGCTGACGGCGGTACCCGTGGTCATGACACTCGGCTTTCTGTGGCTCGCGCTGGCGCCAACCTTCGCGGTGTTTGCGGTGGTGATGGTCATGCGCCGTGCCGGCGAGTACGCGCTGGCACGACCCGGCCGCGAGATGCTGTTCACCGTGGTTCCGCCCGAAGCGAAGTACAAAGCCAAGAACGTGATAGACACCGCTGTCTATCGTGGAGCGGACGCGGTCAGCGGCTGGGTAAAGACAGGCATTGATGCCATCGCCGCGAATCCGGCCGTGGTTGCCGTGGCCGGTGCGGCACTGGCCCTGGTGTGGGCGTTCACGGGCTGGTCGCTGGCGCGCCAGCAGCAGGTGATTCTTCGGGTGAATGGGATATCGAACCCTGGGGCAAACAGTTGATCGGCGGCGCTGTCATTGCGGGCATTCTTGCCGCATTCATCTACCTTTCCCGCAGTTCGACCAGGGACAGCCGGGCATGGCTGCGATGGACGTTCGCCGGCTTGCTGGTCGCGTGCTCCATGGCAGCGTCGCTGGCGTGGCCGATCCAGTCCGCCACCTGGGCGATGCTCGGCTTCGTGGCAGCCGGCAGTGTCCTGCTGCCCGCACATCTCGGCATGGTGACACTGGCTGCGGTGCTGGCACTGCAGTTGCTGCTGAGCTGGATCAACAGCGTCAAGATCGGCCTCACCAGCCTGCCGCTGACCGTCCTCGACATCAAGATCGCACTGGCCAATCCGGCCGGGCTTTGGGACGCGCTGGCCCTGCCCCATTGGACCCGCCACGTCGCCACCTTCGTCGTTGCGATCGCGTTGCTGGGCTGGTTGCTGACCGGCCTGGTCGCCGCGGCTCGTTTCGTGATGAGTTATCACACGCGCGTCACGTCCCGCGACCCGCTGCTGCGCCTCGTAGCCGTCTGCATCGTGGCCATTTTTGGCCTCTCGCGACTCAAGGCTCTCTACGCCGACGCAGCGCTCGAAAACTCGATGTGGCAGCCTGAGGGCGTCGCCGCCCTGGCAGGCAAGATGGGTGCACTGCCCTTTCTTGGCTACTCCTACAATCTCGAATCGCAATCGACCGGTGACATCTACAGGGATGAAACGGGCGCCATACCTCCGAGCACGGAGGAAGTGCGGTCGGCAGTCCTGCAATACATGGACTTCACGATCGGAACGGCTGGCTCGCGAATGCAGCCGAACATCATGGTTGTCCTTGCCGAGTCGACGTTCGACCCGGGAGCGACATTTCGTCTCCAGGGCGAATGGAACGAAGCACTTTTCCGGGCCGGCGAACACACGGCGGCCAATGGCCTGCTGCGCGTGAATACGATTGGTGGAGGCACCTGGATCACCGAGTTCGAAACCATTGTCGGCCTGGACTCGAGACTCTTCGGCTATTCCGGGATGTATACCCATGCATCTCTCTCACCGTTCGTGGACCGCAGCATCGCCTTCTACATGCGCCAGCACGGCTATCGCACCTCGGCGTTTTTTCCGCATGGAGGCGATTTCTATAACGCCCGCAATGCGTATGCGAACTACGGGTTCGAAACCATTCTCGACAGTGCAGACCTGGGTCGTGAAGCGTGGAAGGAGACTGATCGCGAAGTCGCGGAGAGCGTTCGCACCGCGATGGGTCCTGCACCGCAGGCGCCATTTTTCAGTTATGTGCTCTTCATTGAAAACCATTCACCGCACGACTGCGCCGCCCGCGATACGGCAGGTTTTGCGGTTCGATTTGCCGACACGCAGGAATTCACCCCCAACTGTGCGCTGCATGAGTACCTGCGTCGGCTCGACTCGACGACGACTGCCGTCGAGTCACTGCAAAGTTACCTCGCCGGCATCGAGGCACGGACCGGGCGCCCGTTCGTATTGCTGGTCTTCGGCGACCATCAACCGCACACGTTCTCAAGTACGGGTGGATTTCAGTATGACTACAGCGTCTTCCGGAAAATAGCCGACACCCACATGACGTTCTTCCACATCATTTCATCCGTGCCGGGCAAGACGCTGCATTGCTGTTCGGTGATTGCTTCCGCCACGATGCTGCCGACGCTCTTGAGCGGGTACGTCGCCAGCTCACCCGACGACGTCTATCTCGGCATCAATCTCTGGTTGCATGACCGCTGCGGCACCGATGCAGTGCACCGCGACTTCGGCAGCTTCATGAGCAAACTTGCGCCAAGGGCTATTGCTGAACGCACGGTCGCCTGCAGTGCCGCGTACGAACGCGCACTGAGCTGGTACCGGACGTCTGGCGTCGTCCGCCTTGATCGGAAGCCCTAGAATCGTCACTGGCGCATTACGTCTCGCTGCCGGCAGAGGACGCTGCACGGGAACGAGCCAGCAACTCCCGAACTTCTTCATCTTCGGTCTGGTCGAAGCGCTCGTACCACTGGCCGACCGCGCTGAAAAACGGCGGAGTCTGCAGGCAGACGACCTCGTCAGCTACGGCGGCGATACGTTCGCGGGCCTCGATCGAGGCGACGGGGATCGCCACCACGATGCGCTCCGCATCCAGGTTGCGAAGGGCGCGCACGGCAGCTTCCATCGTCGCGCCGGTGGCGAGACCGTCATCCACGAGGATTGCCGTGCGACCGCTCATCTGCAGCGCCGGCCGATGGCCGCGGTAGGACTCTTCGCGCCGGGCCAGTTCCTGCAATTCGCGCGCCTTGACCTGCTCGACCGCGTCGCTGCCCCGCGGCAGGTAGCGCACCACGTCATCGTTCAGGACGACTGCGCCGCCGCTGGCCACGGCTCCCATCGCGAGTTCCGGCTGTGACGGCATTCCGAGCTTGCGCACGACCAGCACGTCGAGCGGCAAGTCGAGCGCTGCAGACACTTCATAGCCGACCGGCACGCCGCCGCGAGGCAAGGCGAGCACGACCGTTTGCGGGCTGGCCCGATAGTGGGTGAGCACGCCGGCCAACGCCCTGCCGGCCTCCTTTCGATCCAGGAACCTGTGCGGCATCGTCGGGCACCATTCGCTGCAGGTTTATGTTCCGCCACGGTGGCGACCCGACCATTCGCGGAATTACCTAGTGCTATGCTCGACCCTGATGCCCGACGATTCCCTGACCCTGGAAGCAAAAGTCGCGTTCCTGCGCGGCCTTTGCGGACACGGCGACGAGGCGATCGAGACTCACTTCGCCTGGGTATTCCTGATCGGCGACCGCGCCTGGAAGCTGCGCAAGCCGGTTTACCGCGACCCGATGGACTTTCGTTCGCTCGAGGCGCGCCGCCTCGACTCCGTGGAAGACGTCCGCCTCAACCGACGGCTCGCACCTGCGATCTACCTCGGCACCGCGCCCCTGACCCAAGCCACCAATGGCCAATTCGCGATCGATGGTCCAGGCGAAATCGTGGACTGGCTGGTCTGCATGCGGCGACTCGATCGCACCCGCCTGCTCGAGGCCCGGTTGGCGCGCGGAACGGCGAACCCGGAATCGCTGCAGCCGGTCGTGCGCCTGCTCGCCGGTTTCTATCGGGGGGCTCCGCCAGCGATCAGCGACGGGCCGGCGTTCGCAGCTCGCGTCGAGCGGCAGGTCGAGGCCAATCATCGCGTACTGGCGCCAGCGGGCGTCGCCGGAGTCGAGACGCTCCTGGCACGACAGCGGGAATTCATCGCGCAGCGCTCGGCGCTGCTCGAGCAGCGCGCCACCGGCGGCTGCGTCGTCGAAGCGCACGGCGACCTGCGGCCGGAGCACGTCTACCTCGACGACTCGCCGGCCATCATCGACTGCCTGGAGTTTGATCGCGATCTGCGCGTGCTGGATCGCGCCGAGGAGCTGTGCTTCCTGCACCTGGAGTGCGCGCAGATAGGCCACGAGGCGACCGGGCGCGCGTTGTTGCGTGGTTGCCTGGCACAGCTCGACGACCGCGCATCGGACGCCCTGCTCCAGTTCTATCGCAGCCACCGCGCGACGACACGCGCCAAGCTCTATGTCTGGCGCGCCTCCGAGCCGGACGGCGGCACGCCGGGTGAATGGCTCGATCGCGCTGGCGGCTACGTGCGCAGCGCCCTGCAAGACTCCGCACGCAGTCTCGACTGACCCCAATCAGCCCTTCCTGGCTTCGAGTTCGCGCAACGCGACGACGGACCCGCCGTTGACCATGCGACGCACCGCTTCCGCAAACAGTCCCGATGCAGGCAGCACGACCGGCGCACGCTGGCCGGCCGCCGGGACGAGGCGCGTCGGCAGAATCGAATCGGTGACGATGAGCTGGTCCGGGCCTTCAGGGCCGAGCAGGCGCTGGGCTTCGGGCAGGAAGACGCCGTGTGTCGCACAGGCGTCCACGCGGCTGGCTCCAGCGTCGCGGCACGCCTGCACCGCGCGCAAGATCGTCGAGCCCGCGCTGATGAGATCGTCGAAGATCACGGCATGGCAGCCCGCGACCGGGCCGACCAGCATGTCGCCACTGACGACGCCGCTGCTGCGACGCTTCTCGTGCAGGGCGAAACCGATGTCACGCTGTGCATGGACGGCCAGCAGGTCCTGCAATCGCTGCGCGCGCTTCGCGCCACCGAAATCCGGGGACACGATGGTGACGGGATCCGGCCCGAGGTCCCGCGCAAGATAGCGGGCCATCAACGGCGTCGCCTCGAGGTGGTCGACGGGACAGCGAAACGCGTTCTCGAACGCCGCGAGGTTGTGCGCATCCAGCGCCAGGACGTGGTCGGTGCCGACTGCCTCGAGCAATTGCGCGACGTAACGCAACGTGACCGGGTCGCGCTCCTTGGTGCGCCGGTCCTTGCGCGCATAGCAGAGATACGGCAGGCAGGCCGTGACTTTCGCAGCCCCGCTGTCCTTCACGCCGGCAATGAAGAACAGCAGCCGGCAAAGCCGGTCGTTTGCGCTGCCCGATTCATCCCCGCTCAGGGACTGCACGACGAACACTTCGCGTCCGCGGACGCTCACCAGCGGCCGCGACTTGTGCTCGCCACCTTCGAACTCGCGCTCCTCCATCGGCGCCAGGGGCACGCCGAGCGCCGCGACCAGACGCTCGGCGAAGGGCCGCGTGGCGGCCGGCGCGAAAACAAGGGGTGTCGTCATGGCGTGATCCTTTTGCGCAAATCAACGGCTCGAGCCGGGCCACCTTGCTGGCGAGCCCGGCACGCGCTGCGGCATCCAAGTCCTGCCCCACCGGTTTGCAGGCGCGCAGCGCTATTGTTGAACGACACACCGTAGCGACCATCCGTATTGTAGGCAGGGGCACTGCGAATCGAGTTCATGGGTACACCGACAGGAACCGCCGTCGGGCGCCGAGACGGCGTCGAGACGCTCGGCGAAGGGCCGCGTGGCATCATTGCCGGGCCCTGAGCCAGGAGAAAGCGATGCGGTCCATGCTTGCTGGCGGCGTGCTGTGCGTCGCGTTGGCCACGCCTGCGGCGGCTTCGCCAACCCTCGCCGATTGCGACACCACCGGCGCTGCGACCGTGCTGCAGCCTGTGCCAGCGGTGCCGCTGCCTGAAGCCAGGGCGATCTGGCTCGATCCATGGCTGCTGCGCTGGCCAGGTGTCGCGGCTGGCGGACGCTTCCGACTGCATCATGCGGCCAGCAGCCGCTTGACTGCCGTACCCGGCGCCCAGGTCGCGGGCGCGGATGGCGCCTTGGATCTGGACGTGCACAGCGGCGCGCTGCCAACTGCCGTCGCCGAACGCTTTCGGCATGTCGCAACAGGCGTCACGCTGCAGATCCAGGCGAATGCCGACACCCTGCGCGAGCTCCATCAGGAGCAGCTGCTGCTGGTCCAGGAAGACGCAGGCGGCCAGGTGATGCGCGCGACACGACTGCAAGCGCCAGGGGCGCTCGACGACCTGTACGCGGACGCCGCCAACGCGCAACTCGGCGTGACGGTCGCGCAGGATCGGACGACGTTCGCGCTGTGGGCCCCGACCGCACGCAACGTGGCGCTGTGCCTGCACGACGACGGCGACGGGCCGGCGCATTCGCTGCAGCAACTGCAGCGCGACGCGCAGACCGGCGTCTGGTCCGCAGTCATCGATCGCGATCTCTCCGGCAACTACTACACCTTCCTGGTCGACGTGCAGGTAGACGGAGTCGGCCTCGTACGCAACCGCGTGACGGATCCCTACGCCGTCAGCCTGACGACCGATTCCCGTCGTGGTTACGTCGCGAACCTGCAGTCCACTCACCTGAAGCCGGCGGACTGGGACCGCACGCAGTCGCCGCACCGCGTGCAGGCAGCGACCGACGCCGTGATCTACGAACTGCACGCGCGCGATTTTTCGATCGGTGACGCCACGGTACGACCCGATTACCGCGGCAAATACCTCGCTTTCACGCTGCACGAAACGGACGGCATGCGGCACCTGCGGGCGCTCGCCGCGGCCGGCGTCACCGACGTCCACCTGTTGCCCGTGTTCGACTTCGGCTCGGTGCCTGAACTGGGTTGCGTGACGCCTGCCCCGGCGGGCACGCGCGACGGCGAGACGCAGCAGCAGGCTGTGTCCGCAGTGAGCGAGCGCGACTGCTTCAACTGGGGTTACGACCCGGTGCATTTCACCGCGCCCGAAGGCAGCTATGCGACAGATCCGGCCGACGGCGCGGTCCGCATCGTCGAGTTCCGGCGCATGGTGCAGGCGCTGCACCGCGCTGGCCTGCGGGTCGGCATGGACGTCGTCTACAACCACACCTACGCGTCCGGGCAGGACCGCTGGTCCGTGCTCGATCGCATCGTGCCGGGTTACTACCACCGCCTCGACGAGGCCGGCCGTGTCGCGACGTCGACCTGCTGCGCGAATACGGCGACCGAGCACCGCATGATGGCGAAGCTCATGGTCGACTCGGCGGTGACCTGGGCGCGCGAGTACCGGATCGACTCGTTCCGCTTCGACCTGATGGGGCACCAGCCCCGGGCGGCGATGGCAGAGCTGCAATCGCGCGTCAACGCCGCGACCGGGCGTAATGTGCTGCTGATCGGCGAAGGCTGGAACTTCGGCGAGGTCGCCGACAGCGCGCGTTTCGTGCAGGCCTCGCAGCTCGGGCTCAACGGCAGCGGCATTGCGACGTTCAGCGACCGCGCGCGTGACGCGATCCGCGGCGGCGGGGCCGGCGACAGCGATGCGCGCCAGGTGAGCGTGCAGGGCTACGTCAACGGTCTGCACTACGACCGTAATGCCGCTGCGCCCGCCGACACCTCCGCGACGGACCTGATGCGCACCGCCGACCTGGTGCGGGTCGGATTGGCGGGATCGTTGCGCGATTTCCGCCTGGCCACGTTCGACGGCCGCGAACTGCCGCTCGCGCAGATACCGTACGGGGGTGGCCAGCCCGCCGGGTACGTCACCTCACCCGGAGAAGTGGTCAACTACGTCGAGAACCACGACAACCAGACGCTCTACGACCTGAACGCCTTCAAATTACCGCTCGGCACGTCGACCGCCGAGCGCGCGCGCGTGCAGAATCTCGCTGCGGCCCTGACTGCGTTCAGCCAGGGCATCGCCTACTTCCACGCGGGCCTGGAACTGCTGCGCAGCAAGTCGATGGATCGCAACAGCTTCGACTCCGGCGACTGGTTCAACCGCATCGACTGGACCGGACAGGACAACTTCTTCGGCACCGGTCTGCCGCCGGCGCGGGTCAACGAACCCAGCTGGCCGCTGATGCGGCCGCGCCTTGCCGATCCCCGGCTCGATCCATCGCCCGCCGACATTGCCTGGACCCGTGGCGCGTTCACTGACCTGCTGCGCATCCGCTCGAGCTCGACGCTGTTCCGGCTGCACAACGCAGCTGCAGTCGCCGAGCGCTTGAGCTTCCTGAACACGGGTCCGCAGCAGGTCGCGGAGGTGATCGTCGGGCACCTGCTGGGCCGTGGCTACCTGGGAGCCAACTTCAGCGAGATGCTGTATCTCGTCAACGTCGGTATCGAACAGCACACGTTGCAGTTCGATGGCGAGCGCGGCAAACGCTACGTGCTGCACCCGGTGCACCGCGCATCCGGTGCGACCGATCGACGAGCGGCAGAGCAGGCCAGTTACGACGCAGCGAGCGGGCGCTTCACCGTTCCGGCGCGGACCGCAGTAGTGTTCGTGGTCGAATGACAGGAGGCAGCCGATGAAGTCACCAGGACTTTGCCTCTGTGTCCTGGCAGCCGCGTTGATGCTGCCATCCGCGGCGAGCACGGCAGACCTCGATCGAGCGAGCGCCAGCGAGCTGGTGATCGCCACGTACAACCTGCGGTTTGCCAGCGGCGAGGCTCCCAACGCCTGGCCCGATCGGCGTCCCGTCGTGAAGGCGTTGCTGGACCGGTACCAGCCCGACCTCATCGGCACGCAGGAAGGGCTGTATCACCAGCTGAAGGACATCGCGGCCGACCAGCCGGACTTCGACTGGATCGGCCTCGGACGGGACGGTGGCAGCCGCGGCGAATTCATGGCGATCTTCTACCGGCGTGACCGCTTCGAGCCGCTGGAGTATGACCACTTCTGGCTGAGCGACACGCCGGAGGTGATCGCGTCGAGCACCTGGGGCAACGGCGTGCGCCGCATGGTGAGCTGGGTTCGCTTCAGGGACCGCATCACTGGACGCACCTTCTATTTCTGGAATACCCACCTCGATCACGAGGTGCAGGCTGCCCGGGAAAAATCAGCGGAACTGATTCGACAGCGTATCGGCAGGCTGCCGGCGGACTCGCCGTTGTTCCTGGTGGGCGACTTCAACTCCATCGCCGTGGCCAACCGGACCTACGACATCCTCACGAAGGAAGCGGGCCTGACCGACACCTGGTCAGCGGCGCGCGAGCGACGCAACGAGGACGCCAACTCCTTCACCGGGTTTGGTCCATTGCGCCGCGAGGGCCAACGGATCGACTGGATCCTGGCACGGGGCGCGATGGGCGTTCGTGCGACGGAGGTCGTTACCTTCCGGCACGGCGACCAATGGCCGAGCGATCACCTGCCGGTCGTGGCTTGGATCACTCTGCAACGGGTGCCCGACCAGTGACCGGAGCCGGAGCGTTGCTGCCCGGGCCGCTGCCAATCGTTGGTTTGCCGATGATCGTGAAGCTCGCCCACATCTTCGGGTCGTTCGGATAGTTCTTGATCGTCTCGAGCTGCGCGGCCTGCATTGCCAGCTCCGGCGCCTTGCCTTGCTGCAGCCCGGCAACGAAGCGCGTCATCAGCCGGTACGTCGCGCGATCGCTCACGTTCCAGAGGCTGGCGACGACCTGACCGGCGCCGGCATTGGTCCAGGTGCGCGCGACACCGAACGTTCCACCCTCGAACACGCGGCCCAGCGCTGTCTGGCAGGCACTCATCACGACCAGCGGCTCATGCTCGTCCCAGCCCCTGAACTGCTGGGTTCGCAGCTCGCCGGCAAACAGGTTCTGCTGGCTGAGGACGACGAAGCCGCGGGTCAGTGGATTCTTTGCATCTGCGACGGCGTGCGTCGCCATGTAAATCACACCCTCGCCGGCGCTGCGGTCGATGGCACGGACGACATTCTTCCGGGTCGCGTCCGCACCGATCAGTACATTTTGCTCGGCGATGCCCAGCTCCTTCGCGATCGCCTGCGCCTCTTTTCTCGCGCCGGGTAGCGCCGGGAAGCTGTATCGCACGTCGCGCATGTCGTCGGGGTCGCCGACGATGACCGACTTCGAGAGATCGACCTTGCCCATGTCAAAGCCGCTGCTGTCGCCAGCCAGTACGTTCAGGTCCTGCATCACGACGAACGACCATCTCCTGGCCGCGAAGTCATCCTGGTTGCGGATCGGCAGCGCCGCATACGGCGCAGTTCCGGTATCGCTGACGGGCACGACCAGCAGACGGCCCTCGCCCGCCGCAAGAACCTGGCGAATGTCGCCGGGCAGCAGCATTGCGGCGGCCTCGGCCAGGGT
>Ga0079037_100000090_pt1 | contig 29468 bp, 35 predicted proteins | sample Mud3Dept4metaG_FD_71479 | JGI IMG/M metagenome (GOLD analysis project Ga0079037, IMG submission 71479) | Freshwater wetland microbial communities from Ohio, USA, analyzing the effect of biotic and abiotic controls - Mud 3 Core 4 Depth 4 metaG | ecosystem: Environmental > Aquatic > Freshwater >... | reverse complement strand
CGAATCTATGTGGTGTGGCGTGAGGTCGCAGGAAAGACCGAGTACTGGTACTACATGTACACGACCAATGGTACAACATGGTCTGCAAAGACCAGATGGATATCCTCTGGATACCAGACCCATTGCTCACCTGCACTCGCTGTGAGGAATGACGGGAGCCTGCACGTCTGGTGGGTCAATAGGACTCAGAACCCGAACAGGCTCTATCACTCAACCTGCTCCTCAGTCGGTGGCTCACTCACAGACGCGAACACATGTAGTCTAGATGGACTTGCAGGTACTCGGGATATCTGGAGACTGTCAGTTATCAAAGATGCGACGGCAGCGACAAATGGATTCAATGCCTGTATGACGACTTGTGCGAGGGGTAGGCTCGGAGCATCAACAGATCTGTTTGAGGCGTCGTCTGCCACTGGTGAGAGTTGGCAGTTGTCAAAGCGTTCCCTTGTAGCAAGAAATACTACAGGATGGGATAACGGTGGTGTCCACTCAGGAGCCTTCGTTGCCGACGTGAACGTAGACACTGGCGAGACATTCGACATGTGGTACTCCGCTTTCAACAACAACGAAACCTTTGGGCTAGGGCGAACAATCGTCTACCAGTCGGTGCTGTCTTGGGGCGGAACTGTTCCAAGCAAACTCCCGATCGGTCCAATCTACTACGGACCATTCGTTGCAAACAAGTGCATTGATGGAGTAACATCCGCTGCTAGATTCACCATATTTCCAGATGGGACGGGTGATACGGCAGAACACTGGATCTCCTTTGGAGGGTGGTTCAGTTCGTATGCCGCACAGCAGCAACTACTCGGTGCAGCAAACTTCTTGATGATGGAAGTCAACTTCGGGAACAACATGAAGATCGTTCTCGGACGAGACTCCTCTGGCATAACTGCCAGAATATACCGCTATGTCTCTGGTTCGTGGACGCAGCAGACTGGAACTGCCATTACCCTCAATGGAACAGAGTATCTCTACAGTGCTACTGAAACGTTCGCTGGAGTTGAGGTCGGGTTCAGATACGTCGGTAGTGTATTGCAGACAAAGGTGACTGTGAAGTTCGGGAGTTCTTCAACGGTTGGCTCATGGGTTGCAACGACATTCGTTGCCGCAGATCTTCAACCCCTCTCTGGTGTGTGCATAGCGAGTACGTTCAGCGGGACGATACACACCGCTCGGTACAGCAACTCGTTCCCAGGACTCAGATATGACAATCTGTTTGTGGGCGTTGGGCAGATTCCCACTACTATACCCAGTCGTCAGTACAGACTGGAAAAGGGACTCAACACCATCACCGCAGCAGCCTTCCAAGGGACTAATGTATGGGAAGAATTGAAAACCGTGGCAGAGTCAGAACTTGGCTGTCTGGCGTGGGACGGAAACGGAGAACTCCGTTTCTACAACAGGCACCACTTCTCTTTGCCTTCGAACTCAGGTATCGTGAGAACGGTAAACTCGGACGACGACATATCGTCTGCAATCATTGCGGAAGATGTGTCGGACATTCGAAATGTGATTCGAGTCCAGGTCAAATCTCAGGACTTGAAGATCGCAGATGACCTGTGGAGCCTTGATACTCACTGGATAATCAAGGCGAATTCAACGTCAACGTATGATGTAGCGATCCCCGGAGTCCTCGAGTCTCTTGATACTGTAGCATCTGGTGGTCTGGACGCAGGTGCTACGCGCTACAGGGCGGCGTTCGTGACGGGCTACGACCACGGCATACCCGTAACCGAACTGAATGGCGTGGACGGCTCATTGGGCGGTGCTGAGTCGAGTATCATCATCACCCTTGTTCCATACGGCAAGTCCATCCATGTTTCCATTCGGAACATCTCGTCACGAGACATCGTACTGATGGACGGGAATGGAAACAATCACTTCTGTATCTGGGGACGCACCTACACAGCAGCGAGATTCCGCTCAGAAGAGAGCAGCGTAATAGAAGTCACTGACGCTGAATCGGTTGCGACGTATGGTGCAAACGAAGTAGAAATCAACCTCGACTATCTGGTTGATTCCACGTCAGCATACGACTTGGGAATGTACGTCCTAAGACGATACAACATCGGTCTAAAGAAACTTGAGGATATCAACATTGTCGGCGATCCTCTGCTTGAGGTTGGCGATAGGATTCTTGTTGACATCCCCCAGATGGGACTCCTCAATAGTTTCTGGATCGAGAAAATTGAGGACACTCTTTCCCCAGATGTAGGGTATACTCAGAAGGTAGACCTTGCGGTTGCAGACGAAGGGAACTGGTTCATCTTGGACAGCAATCAACTCGACAGCGACGCTGTCCTGACATACTAGGAGAGAACAATGGCTTGGTGGCCTCCGAAAACATGGACGTTCCAAGAGGTGCTCTCGTATGCAGACCTCAACAAGTACGTTCGGGACAACTTGCAGTATCTCTATGATGGGGTACAGAAGGTTGCCTCACAGACGATTCGCACGCAGACCGCTCAGGTCACACTGTCGACTGGCGGTGCGTGGAACACCGTTGACTCGGGTGGACTCGGAAACGTGGCTGTCGGTGAAGTCCTGAGTGGAGACTTCCTGGAGATAAGCGCGGGGGCTGCTATCACTGCCACAGGGGGCGGCACGCTTGGTGTAGCCGTGTATGACGGCACGACATTGCTTGCAAGGTATGTGGGCACCAAAACGGCAACGACTGGTGATAGCGCGGTCATACACGTCGCTCATCCATTCACGGTCGGCTACTCCAGTATCATCGTCTACATGATTGTGAAGCCAGCGGCAGCAGGGAGTTTGCCAGCACCGTCGGGAACAGACAAGACAGGATGGTTGTCGGTGACATACAAGAAGCCTCCGGTGTAGGCGATATGGACGCAATCACAATCACTCGCATATTTACTGGCGGTATCCCCGTCATTGTATTCGTCGCACTGGCGGTATCAGTTTTCCTGTTCGTCAAGAACAAGGGAACGATGGACGCGCTCAACAGTGCAGTGGAGACATATCGAAGTCTTGCAGAAGGATACAAGGACACCGTCGAGCAGTTAGAGGACAAGCACGACCGTCTGGAGGCTGAGATCCGAGAGTTGAAGCAAACGATGGCAGTCCAGAAAGAAGCAATGGGCATGGCTGTCGATGAGTTGATTGCGGGGTTCACGAGATCTGGCTTCTGTGCGAAGGCGAAGACTTGCCGCCAGTTCTCCTCAACAGAGGAAAAGTGATGGAACTTATCGACCAACATATCTTCGTGTTCCTACGAGATAGCGGTGGACTCGATCCTGTAGTCTTCATGCGGATTGTTCGCATGGTGTTCTTTCTTGTGGCAGCGGCTCTTCTTCTTCGTGAGCCAGTCAGGTGTGGATGTCGATCCCTCAAGGGCTTCACGTCAACGATCGCCCTCTTGTTTGTTGGACTGTCATGGTCGTCATGGACGACAGCCAATGCCAGAATGATAGTTCTGGTGAACCATCCAGAGTCATTGGACGGAACAAATCTTCTGTTCTCGGAGTTAGTGGTGACGGTACTTACAATCGCAATGGCTTCACTACTCGGATACTATCACTACGCTCACAAGATGGAACAGAAGATTATCAGGAAAAGACGGAAGGGAGGTGTAATCGATGACAAAGATCTACTTGAGTCCCTCGACTCAGGACGCCAATCAGTACGCGGGTGGGGGGACTGGGATTGCGGACAGCGAAGAGACATGGATGCGAAAAGTAGCAGTTCGCGCTCAGGCTATTCTCCTCACGGCAAGCCCACGCCCTGATGTTCGTGTTGGTGGCAACATCTCCGTAGGAGCCAATGTCACTGACTCGAACAACTGGGGAGCGAACTGGCATCTAGAGATCCACACGAATGCTGGTGGTGGGCATGGAACGGAGTACTGGTACTACACTGGCTCCGCGAGTGGTCTGAAGATGGCGAACGCCATCTATCCTCCATGCGCTGCCGCGAGCAACATGCCCGACCGTGGTATCAAGACCTCGACTGGTTACTACGCATTGAGTCGCACGAAGGCTCCCGCTGGGATCGTGGAACTTCTCTTCCACGACAACACGACGGAGGCTCAGGAGATGCGTGTCTCGGTCGAAGAGTTCGCTCAGGCGATTGCCAAGGGATTCGCCAAGTTGCTTGGCTTGACGTTCCCGATTCCCAAACCGCCTGTCCCGACAACGCCACCGCCCGTACCAACAGTTCCACCGACGGCAGTCTGGAAGGTCGCATCACAGACAGCCACCACCATCAATCTCGTCAAGAGTTAGGAGGCAGCATGAGTACATTCTGGAAGAAGGCTCTTGAGGCAGCGGGGTGGACATTCCTCGAAGTGTTCATCGTCACGTTCGCTGCATCAATGGCTGCACTCGGGGATCTGACGTGGGAGGGGCTTGCTCCTGCGGCTGCGTCAGCAGTTCTCGCAGCGGTGGGCGCAGCAATCTCCATTGTCAAGTCACTCGTTGTTCGCAACATCGGTGCCGAAGACAGCACCCTCATCTCTGGGTAGGTCAAAATGGCGAAGGAGCAAGCATCCAAGGATCTCGTTGCCGGAGGAATCACGTTTCGCGATGGCTCCGTAATGATGTTCTCAGAAATGGAACCGCCGATCGCTGGCAGTGTCCTCGTATACGGGGGTTCTCAAGAGAACAGTGGGTTCATGCTCCCTACGGACACCGACCTGATTTACGAAGGTCCGGATACCGATAAGGAACTTGCTCCTTCGCCTCCTACTGCCATTGGCTTGTCGTACACCATTCAGGCAGACGTAGAGGGTATAGAGAAGACGGCGACCCTTCACGTCACATGGACGGCACCGACAACTGAGGAAGATGACAATCAACTCGTAGACCTAGACCACTGTAGAGTCGAGTACTCTCCAGATGATGTAACTTACACGCCAGCCGAAGAGGTTCGTCCGAACATGCCACAGGAGTCGTATATTCCTGGACTGGCTACGGGGCAGACGTGGTACGTTCGAGTGATTGCCGTAGATCTGGACTTCAATGAGAGTGTCCCTGGAGAGAACAGCATAGCGGTGACGACTACACCGCCTCCGGGATCGATTACCAATGTGACTGTCGCCGCCAAACTAGGTGCGATCCTTGTTGGTTCATGGGACGCAGTAAGCGATCCCGCGCTTTGGGGATACATCGTTCAGTTGGCACAGTCCACCAACGCATACTCCAGTGGTGGCTCACCGTCAGGGTGGAACGCATGGAGCAGTGACTACTCGTATCCATCTGGCAGCGGTCGTGCTATCTCATGGCAGGTGACTCCACCGACTGTGGGATACTGGTACAAGATTCGTGTGAAGGGCGTGTGGTACGGCAATGTCGTATCAACGTCATGGACTGAGTCTTCCAGTTACGCAGCGATTCCTGGCGTGCAGGTATCAGGTCTTGACCCAGGAGTTCTGAACGCAGAGATAGCAGAACTAGTCGGCAGTGGTGCCGTGTATATCGACACCTCGGGCATGGTCTGCAAGAACAGCAAGTTTATCTTCTACTCCAACGACGGTGTGGCAGGCACCTCCGTTCTGAAGATGGGCAACGTGGGCGGAGTTCCAATGGTAGCCGCCTACGACTCGGCAGGACACAAGGCATGCCTCGGAACGTATGACGGGAACTTCTGGGGGCTGTACATAGAGAGCGGCATGATAGATATCTCCACTGCCAGTGACAAGGTGACTATCGACTCCACTGGAATCAAGGGCTACGTCGGCACGGAGATAGATCCTCGCTTTGACCTGACAAGTGCAGGACTCACACTAAGGAAGTCTAACATCCTTCTCACTGAGGGTGGAGCGATAGACCTGCAAGGGTCAGCCGAGGAGAGCAGCGTTCGCCTTGACCTCAACGGGCTTATCGTTAGAGATGCTACGGGTACGATAGTCGGAACTGTCAGTTCCACGGACATCTCCTTCTCCTCAGTCGCAGAGGCGATCGCAGATTCATACAACCAGTCAGCGGTGTTCGACTTCTATGTTCCCCTTGCGAACCTGACAATCACTGAATACGAGAAGGCTGCCCTCCACAAGCGCGTGCTACAGGCACAGAACAACGACAACCTGCTACATGACAATCCGTACTATGGAGATGCTGATGTGGAGACGCAGCGCACTCAGTACGAGTCAGCGCGTGATGCCTTCTATGCCCTCTCAATTCTTTCGGAGCCTATAGAGGGTGACACGACGGTTGACCAGACCACTCTAGACGGCATCAACACGACCATTCAGGCATACTACGACTACATGAACCTCTTTGACCAGGAACTAGACAAGTTCTTCACCAACCAGACCAACTCTGTGAAAATCACTGGACTCGGCATCTACATCGGCGATCTACAGACTGGGTACGACCCAGAAGACGTTGGTGCCTACAGTGGTCCGAACTCACGACTCAAGGCGCAGGCACTCCAGTTCCGTTATGGAGACGATGTCCGTGTTGAGGTTGCCGACACTGCCACCTTCATCAAGAAGCCAACTCTTCAGACGGAGACTACCATCGAGACTAAGGTGAATCTCCCTGACTATATCACAATCGGCGATATGCTGATTCAGAAAAATGAAAACGGAATGAACATCAACTTCGTCTAGGAGACCCCGATGCCATCTGGACATTTCTCATCTGGTAACTATCCTCCGTATACACACGGTCTCCACATAGACTGGTCATACCCGACACCTGCTGTCGGTGCCACATCTGTCGTTGTCACCGCCTCTCTGATTATGACAAACGGTGAGGCGATCTACGACACGACCAACCACTACGGACTCACGGTCGAAGGGCACACGCACAGCGGCACCAACAAGAACATCAATACGAGTAGCAACATCACCATCCTAGGCTCGCAGACCTACACGGTCACGGTATCACAGACCCAATCAACGAACATCAGTATCTCTGGATACCTGCATGCAATAGACTACCTTGACACTGACGACATGGGTGTCAGTAGTTCGTTTGACATTCCCGCTACCGGAGTTCCAAAAGCACACCCGACGGTTACGGCAGGGACGTACAACTTCGGTAGCACGACGCAGACTGTCAGTTTCGTAGTCACTGGTGGAGTGGCGTACCACATAGACCATGCCGACGTTGACATCTACACCACGAGGACTGGCACCACGCAGAAGTATACCTATGTTGCGACAATCACCTCCAGTGGAACCACTCGCTACTGTGGTCTGACCGACGCACAGATCCATCAGATTCTGGCATACTGGGAAGGGTCTGACGCTGGTGGGAACTATGAGATAACTCAGATCGGCATCAGAGTCACCACTCACTACGACGACGGCTCCGGGACAAAAGACCACCCCGCCGTCTTCCTCCTCCCACCAGCATTCGCTACGGCGTACAATACGACATCATACAGCGTGGCTCGTGGACCCCTCGTCAACGATCCACCTGACGACACCAACCCACAGTCGCATACAGCCGTTGTCACACAGGCAACGAACTGTCCGTTCTATCAGCACTCGCTCTGGCCTGCGAATATTGCAATCAGGTTGTGGCGTGGTACAACAGAATTGACTTCACTCGGCTCATCATTCACACGTCCGACTAAGACGTGGACGAAAGATGATGCCTTCGACTTGGCAGTGACTTCTACCCAGACGTGCTATGCACGACTGTACAACAACGCGACACAGGACACCGAGACGGTGTTCACGGTACAAGCCTCAGACTCCTTCATCACTCTCAAAAGAGGGGCGTCTATGGCAGACCATCAAATAGGGATTTGCACGGGGACTCCCACGTATGGAACTCTAGATATCAATGGGACTCTCACGGCAAGGAAGAACTCCCATGTGTACGCCCACCAGAATGGATCGCAGTCGATCGCAGACCAGACGAACGTTCCAATCAACTTCAACGTCGAGGTCTACGACAACAATGCAGAGTTCGCTGCATCGTCGGGTAAGTTTACAGCGATCCATGGAGGATTCTATCACTTCTCATTCTCCATCATGTCGAACTCCATGGCATGGACGGGTAGTCATTACTGGATGGCTTCTGTTCTGAAGAACGGGACTCACATGGCATGGGGAATCCACGACAGATTTGCCGGAACCGGAACTCGAATGTCATCTCTGAATATGACGTGCTGGTTGAGTCCAGGAGACTATCTGGAGTTCTGTGCTTATCACAACTACGGTTCTGCGGTAAGCACAATCACGAACCAGCCGTATAACTTCGTGACGATAGACCGAATCGCATAATGAAGCCCCCACTGTCCTCGTTCTCGGGGTCCGAGGCAGTGGGGGCTTCTTGAGAACCTAGTACCAGCCGTGCGATCTCTTGAAGGCGTATGCCCTCGCGATACTTCCGTACCGTCCTCTCATGTACTTGATTGCACGCCTCGTGTTCCAGTTCGGATCTATCCGCTGCTCGTACGTCCCGAGGTGCGGTCCGAGTTGAAACAGACCGACGTACTTCCCTGTCCGTGATACTGCGTTGCACCGCAGTCCAGATTCATGCTTAGCGATGTACAGCAGCATCTCGATTTCTTTGCTCGTACAGCCCATTTCGCGAGCAACTGACCTGATTACGACGCTACCACTGCCACGGTAGGTTACAGGGGGTTGAGGCGAGCGGCGTGTGGCTTTGCGTGGCGTTGCGTGCGGCGTTGCGGTCATGCGTTTGGGCATTGGCACCACATCAAGTTTCTCGACGTCTGAAACGGGCTGAAACTTGACGACTTGCGTGGTCTCTAGGGCTTCAAGTCTGCGCTCGATGGTCATGGCACTGCTCGGGGTAACACTCGGGGTGGTAGCAGGGTACAATGTAGCAGCGACTACTGCTAATGCTGCGATTGCTGTAACACTCCTAATACCCAAGACGGTGTCCTTCCGTCGCGGCTCTTCGCCTCAGTCATAAAGTAGTACAGACCATGCTGGATCGCGTCCCTTGCATGCTGCTTACCCGACATGTGCATGTCGAATGACTTGAGGCGACCTTCAAAGAAACTCTTGTTCGCTGGCGGCTGGCTGGTATACGGGATGCCAAGATCTTCGCACACCATCTCGATCTTGCCAATCTGTTTGATAACAGGTACGGCACTCTCACCGATGGTGCCTTTGTGGATTCGGAACCTCTCGTACACTACGAGGTCAATGTCCATCGACTTGAGCGTAGTGCGAAGGGTCTCTGGGAATCTGTCACCCGCTGTCTGTTCAGCGAGTACCAGTGTGGGGTGAAGGTTCACGTCGAAATCGTGCTCCATCACACACCACCCAGTCGTTCCGCCCGGATCCACGAATAGAGCAATCACTCTTCGTCCTCCCGTTGCTTCTTCGGCTTGAGGGAAGCCGCACTCTTGCGAGCATAGCCGTGGTTGGTCTTGCGCTTCCACTCCTCCCGCTGCTCCCTGCTCAGACGCTCCTTGAACGCCTTACGCCTTTCTGCACGGTTCATCGGTTGGTCTGACTCTTCCTCTGGCACCGTTACTTCCCTCCTTTCCTTGGACAATCTCTGTCAAGTTTGCTACCGAACGGACACTTCTGACCGTGCTCGCAGAATGGTCCGAGAGGACTCACAAGTATCGGCTCTACGTTTGCGATTCCCTGTACAATCTGCTTGAACACAACGTCCCACTCGCCTTCTTGCGACTGGTAGCACATGCGAACTCTGCTCATGCCAACCAGCGTTTTATACGAGACGCACATGCCGATCTTGCTCAGTACATTCAACGGAAGTATACCACGAGCATCTTCAATCGGCACACCTGCATCAATCAGATACTCATACCCCGCCTCGATTGTGTCAACGGTTCTGACGTACTGATTCATCGCCTCGGTGTCACCACTGTTCGCCAGATGCGGTCCCATCAGAACTTGCATGCCGACCTCAGTGAAGCGCAAGGACTCTGCGCTGTATGCCGCCAGTCGTGTTCGAGTCAACTGCTGCTGGAAGGCACGACTAACGCCCTCCATCTGAATGACAAAGTGGACGAACTCGAACGCACCTTGCAGTTCGGTCTTGGCGATGTCCATGAAGATGTCGAGAGCCTCAGACCTTTCCACGGCATCTCGACTGTGACGCATGTTGCCCGTCATGTTGAGTTGAGCGAGAGCGATCGTTCTAAGTGGGTCAATCGTATGACTCACGATTGTAACTTTGACCGCATCTCCTGACCTAACTATCTGAGCCATGCTGCTCCTCCATTTCCTTGCGACGTTGCAGTGACACGTTCACGATAGACTTGGCGTAAATCTTCCTGAACCCTTTTGTCTTCTCCCCTTTCAGCATGAAGATGTCGTCTGATTGATTCTCCACGTTCGTGATTATATCCCGAACGTGCGGGTAGATGAATCTGTCGAACGTGGCGTAGATGCTGTCGGTGTCGTCCTCTAGCGTGATGTTGATGTACGAGGCGAGTTCGGGCTTGTACACCGTCTTCGGGTCAAGAATCTCACCGCGCTTTGACCACGCTATCTCGAATATGTCACGGGTGTTCTTCTCTATGATGCGTCCTGCCGCGATACAGAAGTGTTCCTTGCCCCAACCGAGGTCTGCGATGCGGTGGGTGATTGGAAGGTCGTCAAGAATCTCCTTCATCTTGGTCAGACCCCAGACGTCTTTCTCGCCCTCACCGAAAAGGTCACACTCCTCGATGAGTTTGCGTATACCAGAGTGTACACGCCTACCGTTGGTTCGGGCTATCAAGTCGTCCATGTCCGTGTAGGGCTGATGCTCAATGATTTCCTCGGCGATCTTCGGTCCGATGCCTTTGATTTCCAGAAGTCCTGGACGCAGCCCGTCACCGTCAATCTTCCATGTGTACTCGCTGTCGTTGATTGTGACGGGCAAGACCTTTCCACCAGCATTGATGAAATCCCTGAGTATGTACATCTTCTTCTGCTGGTCGGTCAGGTCAACGAGGTTAGCCCACTGGAACTCAATCGGGTAATGCACCTTGAGATACATCATCATGTACGAGATGAGTGAGTACGCTACGGCATGGGACTTGTTGAATGACCACGAACCATGCGTACAGATGTTGTCCCAAATCTCCTTTGACACGGCACGGTCAACGCCGTTGGTCTCCCAGCAACCCTCGACGAATATCTTCTCAAGTTTGCGGAAGCCCTCCACACCTAGTTTCTTGGAGATGGACTTGCGAATCACCGAAACGGTCTCCCAGTCCATGCCTGCCAGATGGCGACCAATCTCCATGATTTGCTCTTGATACACGATGACACCCCAAGTGTCCTTCGTGATTTCCTTGTAAATGGGATGAATCCAGTCTACCTCTGATTCTCCATTTCGTCTGGAAATATAGATAGTTGTACTCCCTGAGTGCAGGGGTCCAGGACGAGAAAGAGCTGAGATATCTGCGAGTTCCATGAAGTGCGTAGGGGGCATCTGCTTGCACACGGAGGTAGTGGACTGTCCTGTGAATTGGAATATGCCCGTAAGGTCTCCTCGTTGAAATCCATGATACGTCTCCTCATCATCAGTCGGCAATGCGTAAAGCCATTCGATGTCTTTACCGATCTTGTTGAGAATCGTCGCAATGATTGTGAGTGAGCGCAACCCGAGGACGTCGAGTTTCAGGAAGCCAAGTGCAAGGGAGTCATAGCCCTCGTAGCACACCATCGGTCGCCCGTCCTCAGAGCGAATCAGTGCCGTGTGCTGATTCAGGGGCTTCTCTCCAATGATTACGCCGCATGCGTGCCGACCAGTCTGACGGAACTGACCCTCGAGCATTATGGCTTTCTTGAGATCGGGATACTTATCCACCACTTCTTGAGCCGCAGGGAACGACGTGATGGTATCCTCGAGGCAGTGAGAGGCGCGAGCATCTGCGGACGATCTTTCAATGATGAAGCCCTTGAGCGTCTCGACTGGATCTCTCGGTATGCGATAAGCACGAGCAACATCGTCGAGAGCGTTTTTCGGCTTGTACTGAGCAAAGGTGCATAACTGCGCGAATCTATCTTCCCCGTACTTCTGCCGAAGGTACTCATGGACTTCGTCTCTCCTTGCGTCCTCAAAGTCGGTGTCAATGTCTGGAGGGTCCATACGATTCAAGTCAATGAATCGCTCAAACAACAAGTTCCACCTGATAGGGTCAACCTCTGTGATACCGAGCAGCCAGCACACAAGGGAGCCGCATGAGGAGCCGCGTGCGGGTCCGACGACAATGCCCTGTGACTTTGCCCACATGATAACATCGGCAACTACCATGAGGTAGTCCTCGAAGTGTTTGTTCTGAATCAGCCCAGTCTCGTACTTGAGCCGCTCCTTGTAGACCTTCTTCTTGTCAGGTGGTAGAGCGTTCAGACCTCGCCGCTTCCACCCACGCTTGCACCACTCAAGGAACTCGTTCTCTACAGTTTCACACTCGACTGGCATGTAGTGGACTGGTTCTGCTTGCGGGAGGGAGATGTCCTCGCACAGGTCAGCAACGAGAATGGTGTTATCCATCAACTCGCTGATGGTGGCTTTGGGCACTCCCTTCCAGACCTCACGCATGCGATGAAACTGCTCAGCCCTGGAGTGTTGCCACAAGGGGGAGTCGATAGTATCAGGAGTCCATCCTGGAGTGACGCGCAGGAGTAGTTCTCGAGCGCGGGCATCTTCGGGTCCGGGATAATGTGCATCGTTGGTGACGAGTACTGGTATACCAAGTCGAGAACCCTGAGACACTGCTGCCTCTGCCGTCGTTCGACACGCGTCAATGTCAAAAGCCTGAACCTCGAGAAAGAATCTGCCAGGAAATTCCCTAGCAAACTTCTTCGCGATACTCTCCGCTTTCTTATCATCTTCTCTGCTCCAAACTGTCTGAGCGTAGCGACCGAACATGCAACCGCTGAGAATCACAAGCCCTTCGCTGTACCGTAACAGTGTAGCATAGTCGATGATTGGCTTGTAGTAAAAGTTCTCCCATGCCAGCGACAACAACGCCATGATGTTCTGCAAGCCCTTTTCGTTCTGGGCTATCACGGTCAGATGGTCACGCTTCTTGCGTGACTCTGCTTCTGCCTGCAACGACGACACCATGTAGAACTCACACCCGAACAGAGGCTTGACACCTAATTCTCGGCATGCCTTCTGGTGGCGTACCCAACCCGAGATGCTGCCGTGGTCAGTGATTGCCAGAGCACGATGACCGAGTTCTGCTGCACGGGTAGCATGCTGAATCGGCTGACCGTAGGCGTCTCGGAATGAGAACGTCGTATGGCAGTGCAGGTTTATGAATTCTTTTTGTCCCACCGCGCACCTGCCAGTCGTACTAGTTCGAGTTGCATCATCTCGACGCTATGCTCTACCTCCGCGATATCACCACGGATACGCTCAGCCCACACCCACAGGTCGTAGAGCATTGACGGCATGGGGATTATCTCACCAGTCGTGGGATGAGTGGTCTCGTATTTGGGATTGGCATTCTTGTCAAGTTCGACAGTCTGCCACACGAGGTGGTGTCGGGTGCTGCCCATCACAGACCACCGCTCACAACGAACTCCGAGCCAGTGATTCCATGTGCCTTGTCAGGGTCGAGCAGGAAGTCCACCATGCTCACAACGTCGGCAACATCAACCCTGTGCCGAAGCGGAATAGCAGCGAGTTGATACGCCTCTGCCTCTTCATCGCTCCAACCACGCATCTTCGGTACGGTTGACTGGACGTACCTCGTCATTGCCGTACCCTTGATTGGTCCCGGAGCGACTGTGTTGACGTATGCACCGATGGGACCGAGTTCGCGCCCTGCCGTCATTGCTGCCTGACGAGCCGCCGCCTTGCTGGAGCAGTACGCGATACTATGTGTGTGCTGGACACGCGCTGCAATGGAGCCAATGTGAACGAATCTGTGATAGCCCTCGTCCTTCACGGGGCAGTTCTTGGCGATCTTAGCGAACTCCCGAAGGGCTATCATCAGTCCGTATACGTTGACCATATACATCTGCTCAACGATGTCGCCGTTCAAGTCGTCAAGCGGCATGAGGACATTGATGCCAGCATTGTAGACGACTTGATTGGGTTCGCACTGGCGCATGGTACGCCAGATCTGTGCGAGTCCATCCTGTGTTGTGAAATCGTACCCCTGTGATGCTCCGACTACCCAGATGGTGTTCTTCGGAGTCATGAGTCGTTCAGTGATTGCGCCACCCAAACCAGTCGTGCCACCAAACACAACTATTCTACTCATTGTCAACTCCATAGACGTTGCCTGCCGCCATGCACATACAAAGTATCACACCGTATATGCTCAGGTCAAGCGAGTTCTGCTGGATGTCGCCGAGGTGCTGTGCTATGGATTCTGCATCTGCCTTCCATAGTAGTTCCCGAAGCCGAGCGTGCTTGGCTTGGATTTCTATGTAAGCACCCTTCGCGCCAACCTCTTCAAACGAGTTGCCGTACTGCTTGTTCTTTCGGACGAACACCTTGAGCATGTGGAGCATGAACCCCGAGAATGCTACGGTAGAGTCCCGCTGCTCTTCTGTGTCAAATGTGATGTCGAGATCGAGAAGTAGATTCTCAATCACCGCCCTAGTCTTCTCCATGCGCCCTCTCCTCCTCCATGATGTTTCGGCGTGTCAGGCGAATCTCCTGAATCACGCGCTTGGCTACGTCGAGTTGTGTGCTGTGATAGGGGATCGACTTCGTCCTGTATCCTCTCTGACCGAGCCGTGTTGACACGGAAATAATATCCTCCTGTTCTTTTAGACGGGGACCCATCAGAGAGTACATAAAGTCAGACCCCTCGGTTCTCAATTCTGCCTTCACGTCCTCGGTGAGCGTGATGAACAGAGTCTTCGACTGGGGATACATTGACTCCCACCGAACCTGCTCGAACTTCACCTTGTCACATGCCACTAGAGCCACGCTGCTCGGTGACACGATGATTGACGGTAGGTACTGACCTATCCTGATAATCTCAGGAAGGACGATCTCGTAAGCAGTTTCGTGTTGGGGCATGAGGCGACCTACCGATGGAATGTCCATCAGGGCTTGTACGGTTCGTGCTACCTCGACGGGACTGGTTCTGCCAACACCGTCAATGCAAACGACTACGAATGGATTACGCCCCATCTACCTAACCCCCTAGGAAATCTAGGATTTGTGTGAATGTGTACCCGAGGTCATTGTACGGGCGTGACAGTAGATAGGATGGAACTCCACTACTGCTCACCCTGTCAATGTTCCGAGCGTCGTCGTCAATGAACGCCTGCACCTGTCCCGTCTGGAATTCATTGATGAGTCGAGTCTCCTTGCGCTCATCCCACAGTATCGCGTCGTACTCAAACACGTTGCCGTCCAGCCATGCGATAGTGTCTGCAAAGATGCGTGTGTACTCGCGTGCTGGACGGGCTGACAGCAGGACGATTCTGTAACCCTTGCGCCTGAGCGCGTGAGTGAATTCCACCGCCCCTGTGAGCGGTGGTAGCCCCCTCTTGACCCCCGACTGACGGTATGCGTCCTTCAATGCAGCCAGTCCTGCGTGAGATATCGCACCACCGAAAGCATCATAGGGGTCGAGCGTATCGAAGCGAACCTGCTTCTTGCCAGTCTCCTTCGCTACCCAGTCGTAGAAGCATTTTGGGTAGTCGCTCAGTACGCCGTCAATGTCGATCGCAACCACAGGGTCGCCCATCCTGATGATTTCATACAGGGGGAACTCCTGCCTATACAGTTGCTCGACCACGCTGCTCTTCTCAATGAACGCCTCGTACATCTCGTCAGCCGTGAAGCCCCACGAACAGCCCATGGACACGACCAACTTGAAGATGTCGATTATCTGGGTCAGTACGTTGCTCCTGATTGGCGTGATGTTCTGCCGACGCTTGGCTTTCCAGGCGAACTCACGCAGCAGTTCGTCGCACTCACTCAACACATGCAGTACGAGTTCCTTGGTCTCTGCCGAGGCATCATCATTCATGCCGACAGATTCCTGGAAATCATTTTGGCGAGAATACATCTCCTCCCACTTGTCCACGGACGAATCCTCCTTTCACGGTCTTGATGCTGGGAACTTCCTCGAGTCGTCCACAGCGAGCGCATAGGCGCATGATATATACGATGACTCCGTCCTCTGCCCTGATGTAGTCAACTCCATACTGCCACCTATGCCAGTGGAGTTTACACAGAAGCCAGCCCACGAATCCTCATCTCCTCAATGACTGTCCAGTAGGCGTCGTGCGCCAGCACTCCCGAACGCCACTTGCCATACCGACCGACTGGTATCACGTTCTCAGGCAGGGCGAACTCGTCACCGTCAATGACTTTCTCAACCTGCCGAAGTCCTGGCACAGGATACTGAGGGGCTTTGGAGTACTCTGTAGTCCAGTTCTCCACACCACCCATCATCACCCTAGACGTGCGAGACCAGATCTCTGCGGGGTCAGCGTTGTACACAACGAAGTTGTCGCCACCCATCTCTGGGTCTTCGAACCCTATAGGCGGGGCAGGTGCGAAGAACACGATTGAGAACGGGTGACTCACCCACTTCGGAGTAACGTGGTAGCGAGGGATTGCAAGTATGACGAATGTATTCGTGTCAGCCAGTTTGTGGAAGTAGTCCTCGTAGACTGGCTTGGTCACTTTGATTTCGTCGCTAAACTCCCTCAAGAGTTGGTTGTATGCCTGCACATAGTCGTAGCCCTCGATGACTCCGGGCATGCGAGTGATGCTGGTCGTTGCCTTACGACTCCCGTACACCTTCTGTCCATAGGTGCCATTCGCCATCTTGCGCTCCCACCCGCTGAGTGATGCGAGCATCTGGGGCTTGTCAATCATCGGCAGTACAACCAAGTTCGTAACCAGCATCTCGTCAAGGGGTAGACCACAGTTGTCGTGAAGAACGTGTATGCCGTTCACACTCCTCCATGACAACTCTCGGGGTACAGTGGTAGTCACGATGGACACCCTTGCGTCTGGCACTGAGTCTGCCACCGCCTTACGAGCGAGCAGACCTGCCATGCCAGAACCTATGATTACGAATTTGTTCACTTCTTGTCCTCGGATAGCGTGACGGCGATCCCGAACGACATGATAACTATCCATATCAGGAACAGCCACCACTTGATTTCGTGGTACAGAATGTAATCTGCCAGCAGGAATCCCGTTGGCACTGCACACAGCAGGGCAACCAGAAATGACCTCATCTTCTCACCACCCCATGATGTTGTCGCATTGGACACGGACGTCTATCGGAATGTTGTGGTATCGCAGGCTCATCATGTGAGCGGTGCAATACACACATCGTCTGTCGGTGTAGTCGTAGTTCTTGCACGCCCCTTCGTAGTCAACCTTCATTGGGCGATACACCCTGTCGTACTTGGGACACTGCGCGGCTGGCTTGATGCGAGGGCGAGACTCACGAATGAGTATCTGCGGGTCACTCGCCTGCACCACCTGCCACGGAGACCAGCGAACGTCTTCCTCAGTCATCGTTCTCTCCAATCATCTCAGACTGTATCTCACGGAGTATCTCGGTGAACGCAGGAGACTTCATAAATCCGTTCTGCGTCTTGAACAGCATCTTGGACTTTACAAGTTCCTTCAAGTAGTGCTTCGCTTCCTCACGCTCACAGTCAAGCATGTCGATAATGTCCACGATGCGTACATGTGAGTAGGTCAGGAAGATGTTGGCAAGTTCTGGTTCTGCCTTCATCATCTTGTACACTGCGTCACGATGCTCGTCGGCAATACTGACGTTCTGTATCTGTTGACGTGAGAACTCGTGATACCCGAGAGTCTTGCTCTTGTACAGTCTATCGAGGAACTCACCAACAAAGGAGACATGCTCCTTCTTCACCACGATGAGTTCGCCCGTCTTGTCAGTGCTATGTAGACGAGCCGCTACCGCCACCGCAAGTTTCGCGATCTTGATACGCTGGTTCGCTGCCTCAATCAACGGTACACGATTGGAGTAGACCTTGCCCTGCTCAGTTGCCAGTCGAAGTATCTCAGCCTCTACGCCCCTAGAGAATGTGACCTGCTCGGGCTTGCGTGACCATACCCACCGAATTAGCATCGTACACGCTTCGCCATTGTATGTGTGTGCAACCCTATTGTGCGAGTCGAACTCCGCGTTGATGATGTTGATTGGAACGTCACTGCTCGAGCATGCTACCGCTAAATCGAAACGGGCAATGTCTTCGGGAGCACCAATCAACTCCCTCAAGGCGTTCACCCCGAAAGCGTATGACGATAGGCTCTTGCCATTGCGAGGATTCCCCATGAATATCAGGCGGGTTCGTGCGTGAGTCTTCTCCGTCTGTATCTTGGTAATCTCCGCTACACCAGAAGACCTGATACCTGACATCCGTTGGATAGTCTCTTCCGGCAAAGCACCACACTCGTCTATCGCCACCAGCCGTCTGTCGCTCAGCGGAATCTTGCCCCATGTGATACTCCACCTCTTTTGATTCTGCTGCATGCCACCGACCAGACCAGCAAACGAAGTGTTCTCACCCGTGATGAATTCGCCCATGCGGTAGTGCTGCATAAGCATCAGCATCGTTTCAGACTTTCCGGTACGCGTGTCACCGACCACGCACAGTTCGTTCCAACCCTTAGTGATACGCTTGCTCTGGAAGTCGAAGGCGATGACACTATGATACACAAGGTCAATCGCTGTTATGAGGTCTTCGCGCCCGTAGATGTGCGTGACGTTGTAGGTGAAGTCCCCCGCAATCTCGTCCATCTTGTCAGACACCGTCTGACCAGCATCAGGATGGAAGACCTCTAGTAAACTGCGGACTTCTTCAGTGACCTCAAAGGTGGAAACGTCGTCCTTCACTGGCACTGCGGAGTTTATCAGATGCGTTGCGTACTGGCGGTGCGGTTCGGGCACGGTGATACCAGTCATGTAGTACGACTGATTTGTCCGTATGCCGTGACCAACGTAGAACGCTCGCCTGATAACGTACTCCGTATCAACGCTTGAGAAATCTATCTCTGGCATGATGTACACTTCTTCGATGTTGTACGCATCAGTTATCTCGTACTCGAAGATCTTGCAATCATTGTGTATGCCAGAGAGTTGCTTGAGGATTCCCTTTTGCGTGCCAGATGGACAGTCAATCAACTCCAGGAGTATGGGGTCGAGCGAGTCTATCTCAAGATTGAACGAACCCATTGACCCCATCAGCGCACAGATTTGACATCGCTTTCCGTTGTCCATCGAGCAGGTGAACGCTATCCTGCGTGGTACGAGGAATGGTGCTAGGTCTTTCCCCGCCACAATCACGTTCATCCCGATATGCCTGTTGAAGTATTCCTCATGTGACGCTTGGCTCAGATGGAGTTCGATAGGTGCCTCGTCAACGCTACTGGCAATTTTTCTCTCCGCGCCAAATTTCGGCGTCCCTTTCAACAAAACCTTGAAGTCCATCTGCGTGTTGCCATGCCCAAGAATGTAGTCGGTGAAGTCACCGTTCTCAGGTGTGCTGATTGGGAGTTCTACCACCTTGAGAGTCTTGGCAACCTTCGACAACTGACGCGCTATCTTGAGCGCACCCTTCTTGCCCGTCTCGTCTATGTCGTAGACGATGAACACGTTCTTGCCAGCAAACCACTTGTTCCACGATTGTTTCCATGTGCCTGCACCACCCGTGGAAGTCACCACGGGCAACCCGAGTTCGTCACCTAGCAGAGTGTCCATCTCACCCTCTAGTATGACGATACTCTTCTTGTCTAGGTTGTTCATCGGGAATAAACGAGCAGAGCCGTACCCTGCGCCATAGGATACGACCTTGTTTCCAGTGCCAGAGTTCGGCTTGTACCGCCTGACGTTCACCACTCTACTAGCGATGTCTCGTATCGGAATGGTGATACGCTCGCCGTCCCAGCCGAGTTGATACTTGGTCACGGTCTTGACCGTGATGCCACGATTCTTCTCAAGCCAGTTGAGGATGCGAGGCGTATCAAGAAGTGCCTCGTGCCATTCCTCAACGAGTTCGTCTGATATGGTGGGTAGGAAATCACCCTTGTCCACTGCTGACTTCGCAGTGGTGAAATCCACCCCATGCGATTCCATATAGAAGTCATACACACTACCGCCAATATCGCATGTGAAACACTTCCACATGCCGCTGTCAACATTGACCGACATTGACGGCTTCGTGTCACTATGGAACGGGCACGGTACGGACACTTCGCCAACCGCATTGGGGGCGGGGAGTTTCACCCCCATTTCCCGCTCATAGAACTCCCTGATACGTTCGGGCTTCAACTGGAGTTCCTTTCGAGAATGAGGTACAGGGTGGACAGGTGAATCTGCCCACCCTGCACGTTCAGATGAGATTACTTGCGAGCCACCTTGCGCTTCTTGGGCGCAGGCTCCTCTTCCTCATCCTCGTCATCGGCGAAAGGATCCTCGTCCTCATCCTCTTCGTCGTCCTCATCCTCGTCCTCTTCGTCCTCGTCCTCACCCAGAATCGCGGCAATGAGGTCGTCCTTGCTCATGCCCTTCTCGTAGACCTCCGCTTCCTTGGCAACCTCACGGAGTTCCTTGAGGGACAGGTCACTGAGGGACTCGAGATCCCACTCGCCCTCCTCAGCCTCGTCCTCGTCCTCGTCCTCTGCTTCTTCCTCTTCCTCATCGGCGAGGTCTTCGAGGGTGGGCATGGTGGACGGCTTGACCCGACGGATGATGGGGCGCATCTCGCCGTTGTACTCCTCTTCGCCAACGACGATGTCGACGACCTCGCCCTTGCACAACTCCGGGATCTCCTCGGTGTCAATGTCGGCGTCAGGGTCTACGCCGCATGCAACGAGGAAGCCCTTGAGTTTCCAGAGGGCGGCTTGCTTGAGGGGAAGGATCTCCCAGACGTGGCGGTTCTTGGCAGGACCCTCGCTGATGATAACGAGATCGGCGTTGAAGTAGTAGCCGTCGCCTGCCTTGTTGAGTTTCGGCTCCATCTCTGACACACGAGCGTGGTAGGTTCCGGGCATCACTCGCTCGCTGCTGGACTCAACGTCACTTAGCGAGAGACGCTTCGGAAGTTTTGGTGCTGCCATGTACTTCCTCCCTACTTGGTAGTGGTGCTTCTACGACGACGAACGGGTGGCTTCTCCACAACGTCACCGCGAACCTTCGCAATGACCTTGGAAGCCGTTGGCTCTTTCATCACGGTTGGGAGTCTACCGCTCCTATCCTTAGCGACTGCCCTACTGCTCGGCTGGAAGATCCCAAAACGCGTGACCGATACCTCGCCCCCTTTCCGGTTCATCTCCACGGTCAAGTGCATAACGACATCCACATAGGCGGGTGCCTCCGCCGCCATGCGACCAACGATAGAAGGCTTCTCACGCACGATGCCCGTGAGGTCGTCCTTCTCTGTACCCGAGAGGCAGATGAATACGATATGGTACGGCAGGTCAGCCATCTGCCGCATGAAGCGACGCATGAGTTCGAGCAGCATACCCCAGTCGCGCTGCTCGGGGAACTGCCTGCCATTCTGCTCCAGCACATAGGCGAGAGCAAGTTGCTGGAGTGTGGTGAATGAGTCCACGACTACGGACTGGTATGTCTTCTTGGACTCGGTCTTGAGCAGGTGCAGGTAGATCTCTTCCAACTGCGCCCAACTCGTGATGCTGACGTAATCCACGTCCTGCCCTGCAACGCTCAGCAACCCTTCCTCGCTGGCAATGACAAAGGGCTTGGGGAAACCGCTTGCGAAAACGGTCTTCCCAACCCCTGAATCGCCATAGACCAGCATCTTGAGTCGAGCGTCTTGGCTGATGTTCTTAGCACTCTTGATATCCAGAGCCATTGTCGCCTCCAAGTGGTTTGCCTGCCACAATCAAAGCGTAGCACTGCCGCCGTTCCGTGTCAACTTTTTTCGTACTCACGCTCAGCGTTCATCTCTTCCTCAACCCGCCTCCATGGAAGGAATGCCTCCCTCTCAAACGAGTTGAGTAACCCTAGCAGAATCTTCATTCTGCACTCCGCTATCTTTCCATTGGCGTATGCGTCTGCTACCGACTGGCGCAGTGCGTCAATGTGCTTCTTCGCCCTCGCTGTGCGAAGACCTACGGGCATCAGACGCGCCCCTTCGGGAACCAATCACTGACCCAACCGTTGCGACCTTCTGACAGGATGACAAACCCTGCCTCAACAATCGTGTCAACATCAGTTCCGTCATTCATTGCCTTGCAGAGTTGCTTGTACGGACAGTCCCATGAACAGTCCTTCGTAGGACTGGGATACGCAAGGTTGTCTGGATCCTTTGCCACTCGAATCATATCCTGCACGACGTAGTAGACGTGCTCCATGGCGTAGTCGATCTCGTGCTGGTTGCGGTACACACGCTCTCGGAAGAACAGTGGTGACTTGACTCTCGGACCAGGACGCTGCTTGCGAAGGAAGTCGTAGTAGACACCACGGAGATGCGGTACAATCTTCGGCCACATCTTCTGGGCATAGGCGAGGTACATCACGTTCTGGTCGTCGAGTCGTAGGTACTCAGCGTTCGTGTTGCTGGTGGTCTTGCGCTCGAGTATCCAGATGCCGTACTCGTCCTTCACCACGCCGTCCATCTTTCCAGCGTAGGTGTATCCCGTGGGCTTGCCGTCAGGCGTGAGGATCGGCATAGAAAAAGCCACCTCGAGAAGTGGCTTGCCGCCTGCTCGTAGCACTGTGAACGTCTCGGGATACCAGTGCTTGATGTATCCCGTCACCATCTCACGTCCCAGTTCCACAGCCTCGATGATATCCGCTTCCTGTTCCGCGTATAACCACGGAGTCTGCTCTCTGAGATCTCTTGTGTCGTTGTCCACAGCGACGAGAAAGGCATCTAGCATGGCTTCCTCGTCGCCAGTTGCACTCCACTCTTCTAGTGCGGAGTGAACAGCAGTGCCCAAGAGGAAATTCATGTTCCGCTTTTGTGGCTGTAGGGCTGCGAGTTCTCCGATAGCCCACTTGCGACGACAACGCTTGAACGTCTTGAGTTCGGTAGTATGGATTTCGGGCTTGCCTGCCATGTCCCCTCCAAATGGTCGGGAAGGGGGTCGGAGGAAGGGTGGCTCCACTCCGACCCACTTTCCCTAAAGCGGGTCGCTCAACCTCGTGCGGCAGGCAACCTCGGAGGCAGGGAGCGTAACCCCGCTTTACCCGGAACTCTAATGGGTTGCCAGCCACGGTCAGCATAGCACAACAGAAACTCTTTGTCAAGCAGTACGCCGAAGGAGACTAGCCATTCCATGAACATCAGATGTCCTAGTCGCCTTGTCCATTATCTCCTGAATCATGCTCTGTTTGCGGTTCAGAGTGCGCTCAATGTGCTCCTCGACAGTGCCTCTCGTCAGCAGATTCACAACGTACACATTGTCCTTCTGCCCGATACGATGCAGCCTGTCTTCCGCCTGCACTTGGTCAGCGGGTGTCCACATCTTGTCAAGGAAGACAACAGTGTTGGCTGCTGTCAGAGTGATACCCACGCCTCCCGCTTGCGTCGTGCCAAGGAACACTCGGTACTTCTTTTGCTTCTGGAACGCCTTGACCAGTTCTCCACGAGTCACACGAGCCGACTCTCCGTCCCATGTGAGTGCTGCCTTCCCCGTCATAACGACGTGTGGAACCTTCGCCTTCTTCAGACGCTCATGCACCAGACCGATTGCCTTAGCGAACTGGCTGAACACGACAACCTTCCCACCCGTGTCGTCCATCAGTTCCATGAGTGCGTCGATCTTTGCAGAGTCTGACACACCATCACTGAGCAGACCGAGGCTCACGCATATCTGCTTGAGCCGTGTAATCTTGGCAAGGACGGCAGCAGCCGTGACAATCTCGCCGTCTTGGAGTTGAGTGATGAGGAACTCAGCGAGTTCGTCATACGCCTTCTGCTGTGCCTTGCTAAGAGGGACATAGATGGTCTTGTATGTCTTGTCAGGCAGTTCCCTGAACACTTCGGGCTTTGTACGACGCAGCATGCGTGTACTGAGAAGCCGTGCGAGTTGGTCTACGTTCTTTGACCCCTTGATGATTTTTCCAAAGTACCCGTCGTAGTAGTCAACGTAGTTCTCGAAGAAGTCCCAGTATGAACGGAAGTTCTTCGGTTCCATCCAGTTGAGCATTGACCACAGTTCGTCGGGGCGGTTCATCACGGGAGTACCAGTGAGCGCGTACTTCCGACCAGCAGGGATTCGCTTGATTGCCTGCGCCTGTACGGATTTGCGGTTCTTCATCCTGTGCGCCTCGTCAGCAATCACAACAGCGAACGGGATTCCCATGAGTGCTTGGTCGGTCTGCATCTTGGACTTGTTTTGTGGAGTAGCATGCAGGCGCATGACTTCCCACGACACAACGAACCAGCAGGCATCGTCGTTGGCAACCTGCTCGATGATATCGAGTCTCTTGGACTTGGGTGTGCCACCACCGATGGAGTATATCGCTTGACCATCATCAGGTGTCCACGCCTCAATCTCGTCCAGCCAGTTTTCCACGAGCGTGTTAGGGACAATGACGAGTTTCCTGCCGTTTGATGCCACTCGTTGAGCAGCAACGACGGACTGGATAGTTTTCCCAAGACCCATGTCGTCTGCAAGAAGCGCGGTCTCGTGAGCAACGAGGAAGTCAACGCCTGTGACCTGAAATCGGTACAGCCCGTTCTTGACCTTCTTGTCCTGACCTTCCGGACTCGGCTTCACTTGCTCCTCCGTGAACCGCTTGTGCTGGTTCCTCCTGAGTATGCCGACCTTACGAGTCTCCCACCTTGCCTTCGGCAACTTACGCTTGATAGCGATTGTGGCATCTGTGTCGGCATAAAGGATGAACCCACCCGCCTCTTCGTCGTACACCGCGTTTGGGAATTCTCTTCTCAACTCCCGCTTTCCTGACTCGTACCGCTTTGGTATCTTGAGAACATAGTACCCGTCGTCCGTCAGTGCCACCTTCGGCACTATGTTCACTTTTCGACCATGACCTCCTCGAGTTTGTTGAAGTCCGAGATGTCCATGTCGAGTGCTACCTCCACGGGCTGCATGGTCTCCTTGACCTTGACCATGAGGACTGTTCGGATCTCGGGTCCGTCGTTGTGAAGCATGTGGAACGTGACAAGATGGCGACCGCTAGGGTCTAGGTCACGCTTGAGGAACTCCATGCTCGGGTACTTGTTGTACCGTTGCTTCGCCGCCTTCTGTGTCAGACGAACCAGTGTCGCAGAGTCCATTACCCTGTACGTCTTCTCACTCATACTCTATCACCTCCTCCAACCAAGATGCGATATCAACCTGCTTCGCCCCGCTCAGTATCTTCACGGGGATTCCTGCCTTCTTTGCCTGTATGCACATGTCGCGAGTGCCCTTGCTCTCGGCAATGTCTTCGTGAAACGCCAGCACAACATCGGGCTGACCTTCCTCGAGCATTTGCTTGTTGCGAATCGGTCCCGCTGCCCGATGGTACTTGCCCCAATTCGCAGGGTACTCATCGATCTCAAACCCGAGTTGCTTGGCATACAGAGCGGCGAGAGTATCTGCTCCAGGAGCAGCACCCTCGATGATTGTGGTGCCCTTTGGTAACTGGCGAAGATGCTTGAGCATGAACGTACCATCTTCCCAGTCGCGTGACCCACACACTAGGACTCGGAGATCCACCTCGAGTTCCTCCTCATCGACAACGTCGTATCCCAGGACACTCAGGAGGTTCACGAATTCATCCTCAGTGTGTATCTCGGGAACGATCTTCTCAACGTATGGGTGGAATCCAACCTTGCCCACTCCGTAGTTGATGAATTCCTGCCTGTAGCGTTTGAGTGTAATCTCTACGCCACGGGAGAGGAGTATCTCCTCGACGCGCTTGCCAAACTTTACGATTGCTGGTGGGAACTCAGTCCTCGCAGCATAACGCGAACGCTTGTTAGCAAGGTCAAGAAGATGGTTGAGTCCGTCCGACTTTTCTGCCACCGCTTCACCCCCTTTCTCTGGTTGCCTGCCATCACCTAACTGTACCACACGGAATCTGAAATGTCAAGCGACGGCGAATAAAAAACACACACCCTAGCCGGAACCGCTCATAGGGGTATACCCCTGAATACTCTTTGAGTTTCGCGCGAGAGATAGAGTTGTTCCGAAGTTATTTTGACCCACCCCCTTATGCGTAGAACCAGTGCTATGTTTATTTTTATTTCTCGCCACCGCAGGTCAGGGCTTCGCGACGTCGTGTTTTGGAAACTCACGGAGGTGGGGGTAGTCGCAAACCACCGTGTATATTTCCTTTTTCGTATCATCAGATCCAAAAATCCTGAATGATACGCTCAACAGATATCCCCGACAAAACTTACAATATTTGACACATTTGTTCGCCGACAGTTCCGTACCCAGTCGGGGGCAATGCTGCACGATGTTATCGCGCACTATTTCGTTTTGTACGCCCATCCCCACTGGAATGTCCCTTCGCCTTGATGCGACCACGACCCTTGCACGTCGGGCACTTCGGGTCGCTCCTCCACAGGCAATCACTGACGTTTCTAGCGAGCATGCCTGCCTGTCCAGTGCCATAGCAATCCGGGCACTCGATTTTCATCTTTCTCCCCCGTGGTAATCATACGAGCAGTGGATGATTCTCAAATGCGTGACCGCTTTGCGAGTCTTGGGATCCATTCGGTCAAAGAACACCGACTTGTTCTGCCCCTCACAGTAGCGACACTTCTGAACACACAGGTTCGCGTCCATCTCCTTGTCAAATCTCGGGCAGTTGCCAACCATGCCCGTCTTGAGATTCACGACAAATGCTCGCTTCGGTGCGCTCATATCTTCCACCAGCCGCCTGTGAAGATCGCATGTACGAGCCAGTTGAGGAACGACTCGATGTAGCGCATGTTACCTCCACTCTGCTTCGCGGAATTCGTCGTCACCCTCATTGTCGTATAATGCACGCCGACTTTTCATCTCCTTATCAAGGGAACCGCATAGGACGATCCGGAAGCAGATGAAGTAGAAGGTGAGCGTCCACGGAAAGGTTTCGCCACGGTAGGTGTACTGGAAGCCGAGGGCTACCTGGAACTCATGCTCGAGTGCCACCTCGACGCGAATGCGGTTGCGGTAGTGCCACAGAACTCTCATCGCGTCACTCCTCTATATGCAGCACCCCGCCACTGCGAGCAGTAGCGGGGTGCTTCGGGGTCAACCGAGGATCTGCTAGTCGAGCATGTCCTCGAGTTCGTCGTCGACTTCCACCGCTGGCTTGACCTTGCGGGTCTTCGCCTTTGCAGGAGCCGCCTTCTTGGTGGTCGCCTTCGCCTTCGCAGGAGCCTTCGCCTTCGCAGGCGCAGCCTCCTTGCCGTACGAGCCGCTGCGCTCGCCAGTGTAGTACTCGTACGACTCGTCGCGGGACTCGCTCTCGAACTCCACGTTGAAGGACTTGCCAGAGGCGGACATGCGCCCGACCTGATAAAGTCCCTCGGTGGTGAAGATCCAGAACAGACCCTTGTTGTGCTCGAGGATGCGGTGGACGTTCTTCATGTGCGGAGCGATGTCCGCCCAGCGAAGGATCCACGCCTGCCGACGCTCCGACAGTTCCTTGAACTCCCGGGACTTGGGGTCAAGCAGAGCCGACCCCACGATCCGCTTCTCCGACTCTTCCTTCGGAGCAGCCTTTTTCGGCGCAGCCTTCGTGGGCTTTGCCTTCGTGGTGCGTGTTGCCATGGAATCCATCCCCCTTTCTAGGGACTCGTGGCTAGGCAGTTGAGGATTGTGTGTCGGGGTCTGCCTGCCGCTTTCAGTGAAACAAGCATAGCACGAGGACGACGCATTGTCAACCTCTATTCCATACTATCTTGCCCCTCCCTTCTGACTTCGCCACAAGTCACGTTCGTCATGTACCATGAGCGAATGTCGCTCCCAGGACCGTCGTGGTCAGCCTCCTGCACGATGTGTACGAGCCTTCCGTCAACCTCGGCAACTTCGTCTTCGCTGACCTCGGCGTTGCACCCACTACAGATAAGTCTACTCACCGGATTTCCTTCTCTCACTATCAAGAAACTTGCGAACGAGGAAGCCCTTGAAACTCTTCTCAATCTTGGAGTGCTTGACCGACCACACAAGGTTCTGATGCTTGGTCGTGGTGCGGGAATACTTGTCCTGATTGAAGATGCACCTTCCGTCAGGCAACTCCTTGTAGATGACGGTCGTGTACGAATACACGCGATACACGCCGTCCTCCAGAGTCGCTCGCATGGTGTTGCCCTCGAACGGCTCGTTCTCTATCAGGTGGTCACGGATCTGTTGGTAGTTGGAGTAACTCACTTGGAGTACCTCACGATGACCTCGTCGCACAGGTCATCGAACTCCTCGTCCATGGCGGTGTCAGAGTTCGCGTTCTTCATGTCCTGCGCGAGGCACACGACCGTCTTCGCACTCAGCCAGTCGGTGTCGGACTGCGCTGCCGTCTTGATGATTATCTCGACCTGCTTGTCCATCAGTCCTCCCAACGGATGTCGCGCTGCACTACGAACTCTGCGTCACGCACACGGACGCGCCCGTCAATGTGTGACCGACGGATCGCGTCTATCTTGCCGTCCATGTACTTGAGGAGTTCGGGGTGACGGAGGAGCATGCCAGCACGCAACGCATCGAGCGTCATGTGCTGGAGTTCGGGGTGCTCGTCTGCGAATATACGAGCAAGAGCCAAACCGCCGTTCCCGTTCACGTCCTGCGAGATGACCTTGTAGGCGGCTTCCACCTTGTCGTACCACTCACGGTTCGCAACGTCACGAGCGTACTGCGAAGGATTGTCAAGTGCAACTTCCTTGCCAGCACGCTCGATCTCGTTTACGCGAGTGGACATGCCCGACGGATAGGTGTTGCACCCATCGGGGTACTTGCCCAGTCGTTCGAGGTCGATCCTCACCTTGCTCACCACCCTTCTCTGAACCCTGACAACCGTAAAGGATTCACCACCCCGTCCATGCTCCATCCCGACGGGAGCACCCACTCGAGAAACCCTTGCGTTGCAACGCTCAGGAGGGCTTGCCCGCGATCGGTTGCAGGCGAAACCCATTTTACTCCACGGCTCAGGATTCGTGTGAAACTCCGTCCGTATGCGTGCTTCGCATCCATGGCTGGAAGTAGAGGCGGTGCGAAGTGACAGGGACGACTGGCTTTCCGCGTTACCGTGGGGTCGGTTTGACGAGATGGTGAACCCTTTACGATTGTCAAAGTTCGGTTGCCTGCCTTGCCTACGGCAAGCATAGCACACGGAACTCGGCTTGTCAACTACCCTTCGGTTGCAATAGCGGGGTCGGGAGAGAAGGGTAGAAAGCCCCCGACCCCGCGTATCGCCTACGTCACGCGGATCGTCTCGCCTGCCTTCTTGATGTTGCCGTAGAACGTCCGCTTGTTGTACGGGTCGGGACCGACGAACGTGTAGGTGCCGTCGGGAGCCTCGGTCACGGGACCGTCGTACTCATTGCCGAACATGCTAGTCGCCTCGAGAGAGACGCGCGACGGATCTTCAGCGACCTGCTCCTTGATTTGCTTCTTCGTTGCGGGACGCCTGCCCTTGACGAATATGCCCTGCGTCACTGGATACACCCC
>Ga0079037_100000089_pt1 | contig 29552 bp, 30 predicted proteins | sample Mud3Dept4metaG_FD_71479 | JGI IMG/M metagenome (GOLD analysis project Ga0079037, IMG submission 71479) | Freshwater wetland microbial communities from Ohio, USA, analyzing the effect of biotic and abiotic controls - Mud 3 Core 4 Depth 4 metaG | ecosystem: Environmental > Aquatic > Freshwater >... | reverse complement strand
GGGAGGAGATCGACGTGCTCTCGTTGAAGGGCGCGTCGGACATGCGGTTGACGACCTTCTGCGTGCGGGTGGTCTCGACGGGCCAAGAGGGGGAAGTGTGGGCAGGTGTCGCCTTGGCCCACACGGACAACCCGTTCCGGAAGAAGTTCCAAGCCGCCCTGTATCGCCAACCCCCCGAGCCTGAGGAGCCCTTCGAGTGACCGCCTTCCGGAAACTCCTCGAGGTGGATCCGGAGGGCTGGTGGCCGTTCCTGTACAAGGCGGTCGGTCTCTACGTGGGCAAGACGGTTCCCTTCACGGACAGCCGTTGGTTCCCCAACTACTACGCCGCCGATCTCGGGGCCTCCATCCGGATCACCGGCCCGTTCTCCCCCAGCCGCCTGAAGATCTACGTCGACTTCCTCAGCCAACTCGGGGATCTGCCGCACCGGTTGGTCTACCTCGACCACCTGCTGGCGAGTTTCTCGAACCCGTTCCAGGCCAAGGTGCAGCGGCACTTGGGAGCCCAAGGCAACGAGCCGGAGGAGCCGATGGAGTCGATCCAAGAGGAGGAGCATCCGAGACTCCAAGCGTTGGTCCAGTTCGGCAACAAGGCCGCGCAGACTCTCGTGGGCCGGACCCTGAAAGTTCGATATTTCGGGGTGCCCGACTTCTACGATCCCTACCCGTGGTCCAGACTGGATGGGAACTTGGTGGAGGTCTTGTCTTACCGACCCCCCGTGGACCCGAGTCCGTATGTCCCGGGCGGCGTTCAGTTCCGCCGCTCGCCCCACGGAGGAGTGGTCTACGACGAGCCGGCTTGGAAACTCGTCGTGATGACTGAGAACCCGATGATGGACAGGGCTGCGGAGCTCTGGATGAGGTTTCGAGGCGAACATGCCCCCAACGAGCCCGAGCTCCCCTTGGAGTCGATCCAAGAGGCTTCGACCCAAGACTCTTTCTGGCTGGCGACCCGAGTCATTCGCAGCTATCTCGGTCAAGTGATCGAGTTGACCCGGGCGGTCACCGTCCGTACTCGGCAAGGTAACCCCGTCTTCCAGTACACGGGCAACAAACTCAAGATCGAGTCCATGGAGCCGGGCTTCGACGCCATCGTTCGGCTCGTCGTCTCCCGGGGGGACGAGCCCTTGAGGACGAGCACGGAGAGTTTCTCGATCTCTCCCTACTACTTGGCCAACGCCTTCGAACACCCGATGCGCGCCGCCTTGCAGCGGCTCTGCATGGATTGGGACCCCGAGCCCGAGGAACCGATGGAGTCGATCCAAGAGGCCTCGAGGGAGGACTTCCAGAACGCCTTCCTAGACCGCTACATGGGCAAGCCCCTGCGCCTGCTCGCGCCCATCCGGGGAGCCGAGTTGGCGGAGGACCCCGACTCCGACATCTTGGTGGGTACGGTGGCCCCGCTCGGATCCACGGTCAACAACCCCTTCGGGTCCCCGATCTTCTTGACCTCGACGGTCAAGACCAATGGTGAGTGCTCGTCCCCGGATGCGGATGGGATCCTCTGGGTCGATTGCTTCGACGATCAGGGCAGATATTTCGAGTGCAGGTTGTCCGACTTCATCGCTGCGACGGACACCCCGTTCCGGCCCAAGGGCAAGGCCTTGGGCTCGGGCGGCAACGAACCCGAAGAGCCTTTCGAGTCGATCTCCTTCCGGGACCTGATCGTCGAGAAGAAGATCAAGCTGCGCCCGGGCGAGCGGATCACGGGCAACCCGAGCCCCAAGGAGTTGACGGACTTCGCCAAGGAGTTGGGCAGCTTGGTCCGGGACACAGGCACGGGGCACGTCTTGGTCTCCCACTCGCTCATGGCGAAGCCGCTCAAGTTGAACCTCAACCACCGCGGCGGGGTCGCCCAGCACGGCAACACCGCCCGGTGGACCATCGCTTGGGTCAACGACCTGATCGGCAAGCTCGAGGATGCGGGCCTGCGGCCCAAGGCGCCCGAGAAGCCCAAGGAGCCCGCCAAGCCCCAGGGCCAGCCCAAGAAGCCGGAGTACGCCTACCTGGGCCAGTGCGATGACCTGCGCCGGGGCGGCTACGAGAAGGCTTGGCAGGAGATGATGGCCCAGCGGGCCCCGGTCTCCGCGAACGAATTTTTCGGAAAAGTCGATTTTTCCGAGTTGCTGGATCCCGACGAGACGATCGGCGAGTGGGCTGCGGCTCACCCCGACGTCGAGTTCTTCCGGTCGACCTTCGATGGCGAGCCCTGCCTGTTCGCGCAGACCCGGGGCTTCGAGTTCATCTGGGTGAAGGGATGACCAAGAGGACCATGGACTTCATCTGCGGGGCGATCCGGTCCTTGGTGGGCCAGCGGATCACCTTGCCCAATGTCCGGGACAAGTACGGGTCCGTTGGGCCGCGGGAAGTCTTGGTCACCGAATTGGCCACACGAATGGGTCATCCAGTGGCGATGTGTGATCTCGATGGATACCCGTTTTGGGTGGATGGGGATACCTTTCTCTATGCGGCCGAAACCCCGTTCCGGGAGCGCCTGAAACACCTCATTGATCTCGACCGAGGGGGCAACGAGCCCGAGGAGCCGCTCGAGTCCATGCAGGAAGCTGTGGACCTCAAGGAGAAGGCTTACAAGAGGACGCTGCTCGCTTGGGTGGAGAAGTACCGGGGCCAGACCCTGACGGTGGCCCCCGGGGGCGGGGTCAACGTGTACACCGAGTACAACCCGGGCAAGGAGTCGGAGGAGGTCTACTTGAGTCCCGGGCAACGGATCCGGCTCTTGGGCTGGTCGCACCCCCCCTCTGGAGGGGGATGGGATCCGTTTGTCCCCCTGCTCCTTTGGGTGAAGTTGACGCTCGATCCCGACCCCAAGGGCAGAAAGTTCAGCATCGACATCCTCTCCCTGATGCGCGAGACGGTCCACCCGCTGCGTTCTTGGGCGGAGAAGTTGGCGCTCGCCTACCTCGACGACTTGCCCTCCAAGCCCGAACCCGAACTCCCCTTGGAGTCGATCCAGGAGGTGGAGAAGAGGCCGTGGGATCGGCACTTCTGGATCTCGCCCAAGGGAGAGGTCATCGACTACGGGGAGACCCTCTACCACGCCTACGCCACGTTGGCCCACCCGGAAGTCTTCGGGACTCCCCCGGAGCTCGTTGCGAAGTGGGAGCGGGCCGGGGAGGCGGAGGACTACGACCGGAAGGACTCGCTCGAGGCTCGGTCCATGAAGGGGGCGATTGCCCGCGGGTGGATCCGGGTTGTCACGGACATGGGGATCTTGGTCTTCGAGGCGGCCAAGGACAGCCAAGGGACCCGCGACCGGATCCACGACTTCGTGATGCAGCACCACTCAAGGCTCAAGGACTGGAAGGTCGAGATCTACTTCCAAGGGAAGTTGGGGGCCCTCAACGGGACCGTCGACCACTTGCTTTCGGGGTCGATCTACGAGTCCGCCCGGATCTTCCATCGATGGGTCTTGGAAGACGATGGCTACGCCGAGTTGCAGCGGTTCGCCGTGCGGGCAGCCAAGACCCTGGTGGGCAAGCCCCTGAAGGTGATCCCCACTGGGGAAGGGCAGGCTTGGGCCGACGACTTCGCCGACGAAGAGATCACGGTGGATCGGGTCTACGACGCAGACAGCACCGTCGTGATCTCGGGGAGCGACGGGGTCACCCGCGAGTTGGGCGCGGTCTATCTGCTGCTGGGTACCGAGAACCCCTTCCGCGAGCGAGTCCGGCAACTCCGGGACCGGTACTTCTATGGGATCCACGGAGATGCCTTGGACTTCAACCGGCATCCCTACGCCCGACCGGAACCGGAGGAGCCCTTGGAGTCCGTCCGCTTCGCTCACCTGCTCGAGGGCCTGCTGGGGTGATCCCCTTCCGCCGGCTCGTCGCCGAGGACCTGATGGACCAACTGGGCCCGCACGGCCAGTTCGTGCTCAAGGCCCTGCGCTCGATGTACGGCAAGCCGTTCAAGGCCCGCGAGTCGATCTGGGGTGACATCGGCGGGCACCGGGTGGCCCGCAAGGGCGAGTACATCACCCCGATCGAGGCCCAGTTCCAGGGCGAGCACTCCATCAACGTCTTCGTCGAGACTTCTCGGGGACGGAAGTGGATCTGGTACTACGACCTCCTCGTGCGGACCGACAACCCGTTCCGCCAGGTGTACCTCCGGAATTGGCGCCCCGAGAGCCTGCCCCACGAGCCCGAAGAGCCCTTCGAGTCCCTCCAAGAGGCGATCAAGTGGGACTTGGCCAAGGTCCTTTCCGCAGCCCGCTCGCTCGTGGGCAAGTGGGTCGAGATCCGTCCGCTGCTCGACGAGTACGACTACGAGGTCCTCGTCGACGAGGACGACTGGGATTGGGGCGAGTTGTCCGTGTATCCCAAGGCTGGCGGTGTGGTGAGCCATGACCCGAGTTTCACCCTCAAGGTCGGGGACCAAGTCTACGTCGAGAAGTTCAGCCAGGCCGGGGCCTACCTCAAGGTGAAGACCCAGGACGGGAAAGCGGGCTACTGTGGAGCCGGTCTCCTGCTGCTCTTCGCCCGGACTCCCTTCCAGAGGTCCTACGTCGACTCCGAGTGGGAAGACACCTTGAGCGACAACGAAGAGTACAGCTCCAACGAGCCCGAAGAGCCTCTGGAGTCCGTGAAGTTCGGGGACCTCGCGTTGGAGGCGAGGGAGGACGTGATCGGCGAGTTCCTCCACCGCGCTTCCCAGTCGATGGTGGGCCACGAGTTGGTCGTGATGCGGCGGATCGGGGGTCTGGCCAGCGAGCAGCCGGAGGTCGAGCCGGGCGAGCGGATCCGGGTCTTGGGGTTGGTGACTGTGCCCTCGCGGTTGACGGTTCTCCTGAAGATTCGGAAGCCGGACGGGGAGGTGCAGGTCAACTACGCTGCGGACATCCTGCTCAAGACCGAGAACCCCCTCCGGGATCGGCTCCTGGCCTTGCTCGGCTCGCGAGTCGCCAACGAGCCCGAGGAGCCGCTCGCATGAGCTTCCGGGATCTGGTCCGCGAGCCGCTCGAAGAGGCGGGGACCCACCCGCGCCAGCCAATCCTCTGGCGGCAGTTCATCCAGAACTACCGGGGCAAGGACCTCCAAGTCTTTCATCCGGATCCTGAGGGCGGGTGGCGGGCAAGCCTCGTCCTGAGCGGGGGTCCGGAGCCCACCATGGTCCCGCCGGGCGAGATGGTGCGCCTCGTGGGACCCGCAGGGGGTGACTCCGAGTACTCCCGAGTCAGCTACCAAGGCAAGACCTACGAGGTGTTCACGGGCCACCTGATCGCCTACACCGACACGCCGATGCGGGCGGCCTACTCGAAGCTCGTCAGTTGGGAGCCCGAGCCCGAGGAGCCCCTCGAGGAAGGCCGGGAAGACGAATACTGGACCTTGTGCCAGCGGGTCATCCAGAGTTACTTGGGCAAGGTGGTGACCCTGAACCGTCCGCTCCACCAGGCTTGGGACGGGATGAAATTTCACAAGATCCCCGAGGGGACCCAAGTTGTCTTCCATTGGGAACTGGGCGACGACGTGCACGCAGATGTCCAACTCCGGGTGGTTACCCCCACGGGCGGCTTCGCCATGGGCAGCTACGGGGTGGACATCCGGTTCCTCGTCAACTCCTTCGACCACCCGGCGCTCCAGAAGGTCCGCACGTTCCGCATCCAGGTCGACAACGAGCCCGAAGAGCCGCTCGAGTCGATCCAAGAGGACACTTGGCTTTCCAAGGTCCCGCAGTCGGCCGACCAGCAGGTCAGGGACTGGGTCCAAGCGAACCGCAGGAGGAGGGTGTTCCAACTGCTCCGACCGGTCCGCTACTACGCGCGCGGCGGGGACCTCGATCTCCCGAAGGGGACCGAAGTCGAGATCGAGGGCTGGTGGGACGACGTGGGACCCAAGTCCAGGGCGTACCAGCGGTACGAGTTGGTTGTCCATCCCGAGCCCGAGCCTGAATCCGGCGGCTACGACGGGGAGGGAGAGTTCGTGGTCAACGCCTTCGAGCTGCTCTGCGCGCTGGATACGCCCCTGAGCGACTTGGCCCAGACCCTCCGCAAGCTCCACCGCGAGCGGAAACTGAGAAACTTGGAGTTCCGCACCGAGCCCGAAGAGCCGCTCGAGTCGATCCAAGAAGAGGACCAGTGGCATACGGACTCCGACCGGTTCCTCTTCCGGTTCTTCGAGACCTACAAGGGCCAGTGGCTGACGTTGAATCCGGACCGGTACGACCAAGTTCTCCAGGGCCGGTATCTGCATCCCGGTGAACTCCTGCCCAAGGATAGCCGGGTCAAGATGTTCAGCATGGGCTCCAGCACGGTTTTCGGCTCCCCCAAGCGGAGCGTCGGCGGCATCCACGCCCACTGCAAGTACGAGAACGAAAACGGCTACCCGGAGGTGGCGGAGGTCTACTTTCCTTACTTCAACGCGCTCGGGCTGGCGATGATGGCGGAGACTCCATTCTGGACAAGAGCCAAGCACTTCTTCTTGTCTTGGGACGAGGGGGATCCTCTCCCCAACGAGCCCGAGGAGCCGATGGAGTCGATCCACGAGGATCGATTCATGGACCTGCACCGGTTCGCCCAGCGCGCGGCTCAGGCGCTCGTCGGCAAGCGGCTTCGGGTCCTCGCTCCGAAAGAGACGGGTCCCCACTTCACGAACGACCTGTCCGGGATCGAGGGCGAGGTGGAAGTGCTGGGGGTGTTCGAGGAGATGGGGGGTTCGGTTTGGATCCGCCACCTCTGGATGGGCAAGCCCAAGGAAAGCCACGTTTCGACTTGGTCCTTGGTCCGGGGGACCGAGAATCCCTTCCGCGACAAGCTGGTTCGGATGAACTTGGACTACCTCTTCCAAGGCAATGAGCCCGAGGAGCCGCTTGGCGAGAGCCAGAAGGACCAAGACGAACTCCACCGGTTCGTCCGCAAGGCGGCCAGATCCTTGGTGGGCAAGACCCTGAAAGTTCACCCGGACGCTCGGGAGGAAGGGTTCCTGTTCGCGGCCCCCGGTTGGGTGACCGTTCTCAAGGCGAACCGTTACGGTCAAGCCCTGATCCAAGGCAAGGTGGATCCCGACTCGCAGAGGTGGGTCAACTTCGCCATCCTCCTCAAGGCGACCGAGAACCCCTTCCGGAAGAAGTACCTGAGGTGGGCCGGCGAGCAAATAGCTCGTTCGGGGTTTTCCATTGACCGTGACTACTACGGGCTCAGCAACGAACCCGAAGAGCCGTTGGAGTCGATCCAAGAGGGGGACTACCCCAGCCTCGATCTTCTCTGCGAGCGGTTCTTCGAGACCTACAAGGGTGTCCCTCTGACCCTCCTCGACAGACTGTGGGTCTATGGTCGGTCCTCCAACGACGTGCCCGTTGTCCTCTCCGCAGGGGATCGCGTGGTCTTGACCCGCCACATCCCGTCGAACCAATCCCAAGTCCCATGGGCTTTCATCCAGATCTTGGGGGACTCCCGCGGCCTCTTTTCGGGAGAGAACTCGGCGGAGGTCTACCTCGACAAGTTGGGGGCTGTGGCAGACACGCCTGTGCGGAAAAGGTTCCTCGCCCTGATGGGCCACCGCGACCCAGAGCCTGAGGAGCCGCTCGAGTCGATCCAAGAGGGGACGGAGGCGCAACTGAGGGCGAAGCGTCGGCAGTTGGTCCGTCTCTTCGTCGAGAAGTACGACAAGAAGTTGATGAGAGTGGTTCGTCCCCATTTCTCCTTGAACGGTCGTCGTCCGGACCTTTTGGTGGGCAACGAGGTGACCTTTGTAGCCTCATCGGACTCTGGCTTCGCCCATGTCTATTGGCAGGACGGAGTTGGGAACTCCGAGTCCTATCTGGGCAAGTTCCTCTTGTGGGATCTCGGAGAAAGTCTGGAGTCCCCCCTTCAGCCGATGTTCCAGCGTCTCAACGCCCAGTTGGACTTTTCCAATGAACTCGCCAACGAGCCGGAGGAGCCGCTGGAGTCGATCCGCTTCCGCGGCCTCGCGCTCGAGACCCCGGACGAGCTCGGAGAGGGCTGGAAGGACGACCTGCACCTGGCGGCCTCGGGGGCCCGCTCGGCGATGCACGCTACGGGCAGCGTGACCGGGGGCCTCCTGACCTTCGGCTCCTTCTTCGGCCACACGCTGGCCAACCGGCTGCGCCGCCAGCGGGACCTCCAGCGGCTGCGCCGCCAGCGCCAGGGCCGGCGGAGGAACCGGTGAGCACCTTCCGCCGCCTCGTCGAGTATTCCCACGATGGCCCCAAGGAGAGGTTCCTCTTGGCGGCAGTCCACTCCCTGCTGGGCAAGAAACTCATCGGAGTGGCCAACATGGGCGTCATCCGCTCGGGCCAGTGGGTCATCCCCAAGGTGGTGCTCAAGGGCTGGAGCTACTACGGCAACCTCGTGGTCGTCGTGTCCCGGGAGGGTGGGAAGTCTTCCGAGCCGGACTACAGCCCGGTCTCGGCTTGGGACAACACCGAGTACGCCACCACGCTCCTCAAGGCGACGGACAATCCCTTCCGCGCGAAGGCCCTCCGCCTGTTCGGGGACCACTCCAACGAGCCGGAGGAGCCGTTGGAGTCGATTCGCAGCTTCGTCGAGGCCGCCGACAGCAAAGAGGACGAACGGTGGTACGAGTTCGCCCAGCGGGCCGCCGAGACCTTGAAGGGCCGGGAGCTCAAGGTCCTCCAGACGTTCGACCGTCACATCCAGCCGGGGGACCGGGTGGTGATCGTCGACCCGAACATCGGGGATCCCCCGTGGGAGTGGTGGAACTTCTACTGCGCCATCCAAGTGATCTCCTCCTTGGGCCATTCGTCGGTCTCCCGCGAAGATGTCGCGTCCATCGAGACCCTGCTGATCCGCACGGACAATCCGTTCCGGACCAAGGCCATCCGGCTGAACCAGGCCCGGGCCCCCGAGCGGTTCCCGGACCGCCAGAACGAGCCCGAAGAGCCCTTCGAGTCGATCCAGGAGAGTTCCACTTGGCACCGGGTCGCCGAGTTGAGCGACCGATTCGCCCAGCAGTACATGGGGAAGCTCTTGGAGTTCAACCCCGACGCCGAGATCCCCCTCGACTGGGACGATTCGATTCTGGGGGACCGGGACTTGGCCACCAAGAGCCTCGGTCGGCTGGTGGGCGAAGGGGCCTCGGTGAGGCTGGTTGCCACGACTCCGGCTTTCCCCAAGGACGCCCAACTCGTCTATCTCCCCTACCGGGGCGATCCCGTGAGGTTCCAGTTGGACCTGGCGATGCTGTGCATGGCGACCAAGAACATCTTCGCTCCCGCCATGCGCCGGGAGTGGGACCGGGTTCACCAAGGCAACGAGCCCGAGCTCTCGCTCGAGTCGATCCAAGAGGCTGAGGGGGCCCCTGGGAGGCGCTACCTCCAAGCTCTCGTGGGCAAGCGGCTCAAGGTTGGGAAGGGCGGCCTGGAGGTCTTCGTCCCGAAGAGGACGGGCTCGTGGATCGGCTACGACACCCCGGTGGTGACCGTCCCGGCCGGCGAGGAGATCGAAGTCCTCGAGTACCGAGAGGCGGCGGTGATGTTCGGGGTCGTGGTCCGGCTGCCCAACGGTCGCAAGGGCCGGACTTCGGTGTGGCGGCTGCTCAATGGGACGCTCAACCCGTTCCGGCAGAAGTTCCTCCAAGCGATCCGCCAGACGGTCGAACCCGAGGAGCCCTTGGCGTGAGCGAGTTCGTCCAACTCGTGACCGAGGTCAACTCGGATCCCCGGTGGTCCGCAGCCTCCTGGTACAGCCTGCGGACCGGGGAGTTGGTCCGGGTCCCCGCCGGGGTGATCCACGTCGACCTGGTCCGGTACGACCCGCTCCGGTTCCGGATCGACCTCGACCGTGTGGGGGACTCGGACGAGGAGTTGATGAGCACGATGCTCCATCGGGGCTGGCTTCGAGTCCTCAGTTGGACCCGGGAGCACTACGTCGATGTCTTCGAGTGGAACTCCCAGGTGGCCAACGCCCTGCCCGACCTGTTCCTGAAGCTCTCCCAGTCCGGGCTGGCCCATCCGGGCCAGATGGTCGAGGTTACCGTGCATCGGTCCGACGAGTCCTACTCCTTCGCGGTCGAGGAGTTGCTCTCCGGCGGGATGTTCGAGGCCCGCCAAGCCGGCGCCGAGGGCCTTCTGATCCCGGCGGTCAAGTCGCTCGTCGGCAAGACTCTGGTTATCAATGCTCCCATTTGGATCGAGCGACACACTGCCCGGGGTTCGTTGAAGGGGAACGAACTCCTTTACGTTGGGGAGCAACTCGAGATCTTGGGACCCTACGATCCGACCCAGTTTCCAACGATCCGGGTCCGTCGAGTGGGAGATAAGGAAGTCGGCTACGCAACGGTCTGGTCCGTGGTGAGGGACACGAAGAACCCCTTCGCCAAGGCCTACCTGAGGGCCACCCAAGGGTTCCGGCGTCCCGAGCCCGAGGAGCCCTTCGAGTCCGCCCGGCTGGGCGAGGAGTTGATCTCCGGCGGGATGTTCGAGTCCAAGTACGATGCGGATCACCTTCTGATCCCGGCGGTCAAATCGCTCGTCGGCAAGACCGTGACCGTGAAGTTCCCCATCGAGGTCGAGTACTACCGAGGGGCGTATGTCGACCGCAGGATTGCCCGGCGCATTCTCCTTTCCCCGGGGTCTCGGGTCACGGTGACGGAGTACCGTGACTCGCACTTCCCGTCGGTTGTGGTCCACCCGGAGGGGGAGGCGAAGTTTGGCCGGATGTCGGTCTGGGCGTTGGTGGGGAACACGGTGAACCCCTTCCGCAAGGCTTACCTGAAGGCCGGTCGTCTCCAGCCCATCGAACCGGAGGAGCCCTTCGAGTCCGTGCAGGAGGCGATGGGCGACCATCGCCGGATGTGGGACTTCGCCATGAAGGCCACCCAGTCCCTCTTGGGCCGATGGCTCAAGGTCAAGCCAGAGGTCCTGCGCCGGTATCCATCCACCGACCACTTGGCGTCCCTCGATCAGATCAAGGGCGTGTCGGTAGATGTTCATTCGGGCTACGTGTCGTTCGAGGGCTCCCAAGTCCACCCCGTCGACTTGATCTCAGCCATCTACTTCGTGTTGGGTACCGAGAATCCCTTCCGAGAGCGGATGGCCCAGATCCACAGCGATTGGATGGGCCGCCCCGGCAACGAGCCCGAAGAGCCCTTCGAGTCCGCCCGGTTGAGCGAGGCGGAAGATACGACTTGGTGGTCGGACGAGAAGCTGGCTTCCCTCGTGATCCGCCTGATCGGGAAGACCTTCCGGGTGACCCGGACCGGACTCATCCAAGTCGGGGTGTGGAACAAGAACTTGGGGCTGTGGGAGTGGCCGATCCACCGCTCCCTGTCGAAGGGGGATCTCATCGAGCCCTTGCCCGGGACGGATCCCAAGCGGTGGAGTAACGGGTACATGCTGGCCAAGGTCACTCGGATCGGGCGCAAGACCCCCCAGACCCACCTGTTGGGGATGCCTCAGTTCCTCGCCTTCACGGACAACCCCTACGTCCAGGCCTTCCGCCGGGACCACATGATGAACCGCCATCCCGAGCCCGAACTTCCCTTCGAGTCGATCCAGGAGGGGGAGGCAGCCTTCCAAGAGAAGATCTACCGCCTCGCCAAGGCCCTCGAGGGCCGCTGGGTGGACGTGATCCCCAATGGGGACCCCGGCTGGCATGGCCGGGCCTTCGTCAAGCGGGTGAGGTGGATGGAGGACATGAGGGAAGGCGCGGTCCTGTTCCGGCTCGACCACTGGCCGCCCGAAGAGCCTTCGGCTGAGGTCTACGCTTGGGACTTCTTGGTCGAGACCAAGGGGCACCCGTTCACCCAGTACGTCCTCCGCGCATCGGAGAACGAGCCTGAAGAGCCGCTCGGAGAGGAGCAGAAAGCCTTGCCCGATCCCCTGTCCTCCTACGCTTGGGGCTACGGCGCGTGGTATCACCCGCGCTACGGCTACCACGAGTTGCCGCCCAAGGAGACTCACGACGAGTTCCTCTGGCACCACCTCGACCTGTTCCGGACCCCCTACGAGCGGCTGGCCAACGACTTCGAGGGCACGGTGGCCCGGCTCCACAAGGACGGCTGGATCAAGGTCCACGTCTACGGCAAGGTGGTCATCTTCACGGTCGCGGCGATGAAGGGCTCGACGATCGATGCCCTGATGACCTTGGCCGCCGTCCTGCGCCACCACGGCGTGCCCGAGAGCCGGCCCGTCATCATCCAGCCGGTCGGCGGCGGCTTCCTCGCCCAAGGGGCGGAGACCCAGACCACGGTGGGCGCCCTGCTCCACGGCGAGGTCTTCGAAGCGGTGAAATTTCGGGACCTGATCGGGGAAGACGATGGCTGACTTCAAGCGGTCCAAGGTTCACCAGAAGTTCGTGGACGATCTCCTCTCCGATGACGAGGAGAGGGGGGGCCTCGGAGAGGCTAGGGACCGCTTGATTGGTGAGGCGGACGTGGAGCTTATGGCGGAGGAGTTCAACGGGGGCTACGAGGACTCTCGAAGCCTTCTCTGGGCAGGAGTCAGGTTGGGTCGGCAGCCCAGCCGGGAGATCTGGGAGATTGAACTGGGCGAGGACCTGCTTTACTTCGTGGGCAACGAGCAGGAGGTCTATCGGCGGCTGAAGAAGGCCAAGCGCCCCGAACCCGAGGAGCCGCTCGAGTCCATCTCCTTCCGCCGCCTCACCATCGACGAGGGGTTCCACGATAGGCCTTCCGAGGCCCCGGATCTCGCCGGTTCGGGCCAGAAAGATCAAGGGGAGGAACGCAAGTCATGACCTTCCGTGCTCTCGTTTTCGGGGTCTCCCGGCTCGACGAGTTCGACATCGCCAAGACCGAGCAGATCTTCGGCAAGCAACTCCTGGCCAAGCTGAAGTCCGACCCGACGATGCGCGGGTTCGTCAAGGACTACAAGGACCACGAGTTGGAGAACTTCTGGCCCCTGCTGGCCGCTGCGGACCCCACCCCGCAGCAGGACTACAGCGTCGGGCTGGTCAAGATCTACGTCAAGGACCCCCACTTCCGCTGGGGGGAGGACTCTGCCCACGCTCGGGAACTGCTCGCCCAGTTCCACGACCTGAAGGTCCACCGCAGGCTGCCCGCCGAGCACCGGGACATCATGCGGGTCAAGAACATGGCGGACCTGTTCGATCTGGTCCAGAGGTTCTCGGACCCCACCGCGCTCGACAAGGGCGGCAAGGTCACGGCCGAGGATCCCGAGCACCAGAAGGCCGTGGCCGAGTCCAAGCTCGTCCACGAGGACCAGTACTTCAAGGTCTACGTGCCGCAGACCCTCTTCGCCTCCTGCTACTGGAAGAACTTCGGCGAGAAGTCCGCCTGGTGCACCGACCAGGAGCACTACTACAACAGCTACAGCAAGCAGAGCCCGCTCTACGTCTTCATCCCCAAGAACCCGAAGTTCAAGGGCGAGAAGTACCAGCTTCACACCCAGTCGTCCCAGTTCATGGACCGTTCGAACCGGCCCATCGATCCCGGCCCGCTCGAGGACGAGCGGTTCTACCCGTTCATCGCCCGGCTGAAGCACGTCTCGCTCGACACCCTCCACCGCTTCCTGCCCTTCATCTCCCAGGACCGGGACGTGTTCTTCCGCAAGGCCAACTGGTCCGTGCTCGACCGGGTCGACCAGGCGACCATCAAGAAGTACGCCCCGGTGGTCGACTTCGACTTGGAGAGCTTGGAGCGGCTCGAGGATCCCAAGCTCCAGGTCGTGCTCACCCCGGAGTTCCAGGAGTTCTGGACCAAGATGTACGCCGGCTTCCCGAAGTTCGACCTGGGCTTCGACTTCAACCAGGTCATGGGCGAGTTCAAGGCGTGGGCGAAGGCCAACGCGCCCGAAGCCGGTCCCAAGAAGCGGGCTTCGCGGGCGAAGAAGACTTAGGGAGCCGACTTGGCCCGTTCTGTCGAAGACCTGAAGAGCTTCGAGCGCCGGTTCGTAGCGACCTACGTCGGCAGGACGCTCGTCGTTCGCAGGGCGAAAGGGCTGTGGGCCGTCCGGGACGACAGTGGGTATCCAAACCATGGTTCCCTGATCCCCAAGGGGGACGAGGTTGTCGTGCTGGGTTGGGCCCCCTATCCGAATCGGGCGGTGAGCATCCGTTGGCAAGGCAAGAGGTGGATTTCTCATGTCTCGATCCTCCTCTTGGCGGTGGACACCCCGCTGCGCAAGGCCTACCTCCGGATGGACAGCGACCTCAGCAACGAGCCCGAAGAGTCCTTCGAGTCGATCCAGGAGGCGGAGAGCCGCTGGGAGCGGATCAACCGGGCAGCCAAGGCCCTGATGGGAAAGCAGCTCATGGTTCGCAACCAGATCCGCTTGCCGCTCGGGAGAGGGGGCGACATCGTCGGGCGCGGAGTGCTCCTGCCCGGCGACGAGATCGAGGTCTTGGGGCCCTCGCAGGAGTTCGGCGACTACCTGTCGATCCATGTGCGTGTCCCGCCTGCCGGGGAGCGGACCCACCTCTTCGCGTACAACCTCGTGAGGGACACCAGGAACCCCTTTTCCAAGTTGGCCGATTTCGTTGAATCCGAGCCCGAAGAGCCGCTCGAGTCGGTTCAGGAGGACTTCGAGGGGCCCAGCAGTTTGAGCAAGATGGGGTACTTGGAGCTCCGGAATCTGTTCCTCGAGAAGTACCGGAAAAAGTGGTTGGAGGTCAGGCCGGGGGGATCCCTCTATGCGGGTCTCGCTCGCTACATGGATACCAAGGCCGAGGGGCAGGATCTTTCCGGCGGGGAGTCCGTGTATCTCCTTGGCCCGATCGACGAGTTCGAAGAGTTTCGTGGCCAGGGTTGGAATTGGTATGACAACGCAACTGCCGTGGTGAAACTCCGGTCCCCAAGCGGCAAGTTGAGGCCGAGGAACTACCTTGTCCACACGAGCGATTTGATCGTGGAGACCCTCAACGTCTTCCGCCCTGCCTACGAACTGGCTTTGCGCGCTGATCGTCCCTACACCTACTCGCATGGGATACGGGAGCCCGAGTTGCCCCTCGAGTCGGTTTCCTTCCGGAGCCTGCTCGCCGAGGCAGGCAAGTTCGAGCCGGGCGAACTCGAGTTCCGCGAGGAGTGCCGGGGCTTCCACCACGAGCAGACGGATTGCACGTTACGGGCATTCGATCCTGTCTACGAACTCAACTTGGGCTACATCGACTACGTGATCTTCCGCGGCGAGATCCACATCGAGATGATCGAGGTTTATCCCAGCTACCAGCGCCAAGGGGTGGCCACGGCGATGTGGAGGGAGTTGCAGCGGCTCCACCCCGGCAAGAGGATCCACCGTGGGTACTCGACGCCCTCCGGCGCCGGATTCTTGGGCAGCCTCGGGGAGGCCCGCCGTGCCCGCGCCTGAGCTCTTCGAGTCGATCCAAGAGGACTCCTTGGATACCTTCTTGGATCGCCGCGACACGGTCTTGGTCACCTTCTACCGCAAGTACCAGGGCCAGTGGTTCACGCTGTTGCATCGGCTCAAGGCCAACCAAGCCTTCACCTACATCGAAGCCGGGACGAAGGTCCGGTTCAGCACCTACCATCCGGGGCCCTTTACTGGAGGGTCCGATGAGATTGGACGCTACCCATTCATCGTGGAGGTGACGTGGGCGGTGCAGTACTCGGATGGGAAGGAGACCTACTCGGCCCCGTCCGTGTTCGAGAATCTGGTTGCGGCCTCGGACACGACGTTGGGGTCCTACTTGCGCAAGTTGAAGAAGGGGAAGCCCTCCAACGAACCCGAGGAGCCCTTGGAGTCGATCCGCTTCCGGGGTCTGGTCGAGTCCGAGCCCGAGGAGGGGCCCGTTGCCAAGATCATCAACCGCTTCGCCCGCTGGTCCGTGGGCAAGAAGTTCACGCTTGAGGACGAGGTCTTGGCTCTGGCGATGCGGCCCTACGAGGCCCAAGCCATCCCGGGCGGATCCGTCGTCGAGGTCCTGCGGGCATGGCCCTCGAGCCACGAACATCGGGAACTGCCGTGGTCGGTGACCGTCAAGCTGCTCAAGCTCGGGACGGGGCCGCACCTCTACTACGCCAAGTCGGTCCCGAAGGAGGGCGTAGGCGGGGAGTTCATCGTCGATGCTGTGGCGCTGGGGGTCCGCACCAAGGGCGCGATCCAAGGCCTCTTGAAGAAGCGCCTCCAGAGCGATCCCAGTTCCCCCGAACCGGAGGAGCCCTTGGAATCCACCCGGGCTCGGCAGAAGGTCAACGACCTAGACCTCGAGATGGCTTTCGTGCGCAAGTACAAGGGCCAGTGGATTCGGGTCATCGAAGGGTTCGAGACGTATGACTTCCTTCCTCCCGAGGGAGACCGGTACGCCCACTTCTTGAGGGGAGAAAGGGTGAAGGTCTTGGGCCATCCGGAGGGGCCTGGATCCAACCTCCACAAGTTGGTCGTGATCGAGACGGAGAAGGGCGAGCGGCACGAAGTCCAGATCGTCGACCTCGGCAGCTACACCGAGAACCCTTTCTACAACTTGTTCTTTGACGCCCAGAGCGAGGAAGATTGGGTAGAGCCGGAGGAGCCCATGGAATCCGTCCGCTTCCGCAGGTTGGCTCTCAACGAGGCCTTCTCGGGTCCGCGCGGGGACCGCTGGGTCATCGAGGACTCGGACTTCGCCACGCTGCAGGAGATGTGGCTCGAGCACGCCGAGGACTTCGACATCGAGACGTTTCTGGTGGATCGTGCGGCTCCGGTAGGCCGGGCCAAGCACGTCCTGGTCTTCCGCACGGAGTCGGGTTGGATCCGCGGTGCCCGGTGGATGGCGTCCCGGCGCGCGGCCATCGATGCAGCCGGGGGTGACCTGTGATCCGAGGACCTTTCAACGAAGGCGGGATCTCCAAGGCCGTCGATCTTTCGCTGACCAAGCGGGAGGCCATCGAGCGGGTCAACGACTACCTGGGCTGGGCGCGGGAGAAGGTGGTCTTCCGCAACGCCTCGGACAACCACTGGACGCTCGCCAAGGACGCCGAGGAGGCGAACCTGCTCGGAGGCTTCCCGACGGTGCTCACCGTGCCGGAGATCCTCGAGAAGGCTTGGACTCACGTCCGGGGCGAGACGGTCAACCTGCGCGAGCTCTACCCGCCGGGCGAGTACCTGATCTGGAACCTGAACGGCTTCAGGACGAGCCGGGACATCTTCGAGTTGCTCGGGGAGGGAGACTTGGCGGAGGCCTACGCCGAGCGGCTGCGCGGCATCTGCGCCACGCTCGCCCTGACCGTGGCTTGGGTCACGCCCCGCTCGATGACCGCCACGGAGCTCGTGCACGAGGGCCCCGGCCTGATCGTGGCGGACGGGCCCTCCAACGGCCAGGTGAAGATCATCGCCCGGGACCGGCAGGGCAACCCTCTGCCCGGGGCCCAGTGGAAGACGAAGTACTTCAACTACACCGGGCTGCCCTCGACCGCGATGTGCGGCGTGCGGGCCGCCAACATGAAGCAGCAGGGCACCGCAGGCCGGGCTCCGGACCCGCTCAAGGACGGGCCGCTCGCTTGGCGCCACCTGCCCGGGGAGAGCGCCTGCGAGCTCGTGCAGGACATCCTGCTGCGCCGGCTCGACAACCGGGGCCGGGCGCTGGTGGCCCGGGGCGGCCAGGGCCACTGGGTCTCGGACTCGGAGGCCAAGGTGCTCCACGCCGCGAGCAAGGGGGATCCTGCGGCCACTCGGCAGGCCCTCGACTGGATGAAGGCCCAAGGGATGCCCCGGAACCCCTTCCGGTTGATCCGCAGCGACCGGTTCGTCGTGATGGCCTGCCTCTCGGCTCCCAAGGCTCCCACCGCGACGCTCTACCTGACCGAGATCGAGGTCGGCACCGGGATCCACCGCTTCCTCGTGGCGGACCCGGGCAACCGCAGCGACATCGAGTCGGGCCGCTGCGACGTGAGCCTCGACGGCAACCTGCTCTCGGCCGTGGCCAAGCGGCTCCAGGCCGGGAAGGCCGCCGTCCTGCCCGAGCACGAGATCGGCACCGTCTCGCTCGACATCGAGTTCGGCGGCGCGGACAAGCGCTGGATCGAGCGCAAGGCGCCCGGCCAGACGGCTCCGCCGCCCGTCGTCACCCCGCCGCCCCCGAAGCCGGATCCCGGGGGCAAGAAGAAGGGCAAGGGGGGATGCTCCCTGCTCTTTTGGCTGGCCCTCGCCACGGCGCTGGCTTCGGCCCTCTGGGCCCTGACCTAGGAGGTCGTCATGATCGTCGTGGGGCTCTACCTCTGGCTTGCTCTGGCCGCCATCCTGCTCTTGGGCGGGCTGGTCGCCTGGCTGATCGTGAAGTGGCGCAAGGGGGTGAAGCGATGAGCGCTTCCGGATGGGAATGCCCGAAGTGCGGCTCGGTCTACGCGCCGTGGGTCTCCGAGTGCAGCCGCTGCTCCCCGCCCAAGGTCGGGATCAGTTGGCCGGCCAGTCCCGATACCACCACGGACTCGCCCTACACGAAGCCTTACCCCCTGACGGGGGATCCGCTGCCCGTGCTGCCGACGATCACGGTGCGCTATCCGCTCGGGACCACTCTGCCTCCTACCGTCATGCCCTCGCCGTGGGATGGAGGCACGTCTTGAGCCCCTCGACCGATCCCTTCGACCTTGCCATGCGCAAGGCGTTCGGCTCCGAGACCGGAGATCCGACGGGGGCCTCCGACGGTCTCGTCCACCACCCGGCGGATCGGGGCGGGCTGACCAAGTACGGGATCACGCTGAAGTTCCTGCGCGGTCTCGGCCTCGCCGAGGGGGACCTCGACGGCGACGGGGACATCGACATCATGGATGTCCTCGCCGCGACCCCGGCCAAGGCCCGCCACGCCTTCCGGATCTCGTTCTGGATTCCGGCGGGCTGCGACGACTTCGCCCACTTCGCCTCGGAGTTGGCCGCCGAGACCTTCGACTTCGCCGTCGTCCGCGGGGCTCACAACGCCGTGCGGGCCCTCCAGCGGGCCCTGTGCGACCTCGGGCACGCCGTCGAGGTCGATGGGGTCTACGGCGAGGAGACCCACGGGGCCCTGCACCGGGTGGTCGACATGGGCTACGGTTCGGGCCTGCTCCAGGCCACCCGGCGCCGCCAGTGCGAGCAGTTCGTCCGGATCGTGGAGCACGACCGGAGCCAGATCGTCTTCTTGCTCGGCTGGATCCGCCGGGCCTTGGACCTGAACGCATGACCGCTCCCCTCGCCTCGGCGAAATTTCAGGACCTGCTCGAGGCGGGGGATGTGACGGATGTCCTTGCGGAGTTGATGAAGATCTTGAACTTCTTCGCCCAGCGCTGCGAGGGCAAGACCTTCGAGGTGACGAAGGCACTCTATGGGATTTGGGCCGATGGCGGAGTGGGGGAAGTGCACCACGGCTTCACCTTCGAGCCATCCCAAGAGGTTCGTGTCGTGAGGGTGCGGGACACAACCCGCAACCCCATGAACTTCGAGGTCGAGGTGGAGGTCCTCCGCGATCAGGGAAAGAAGAGGGGGCTCGTCCACATTCAGGACTTCATCGAGAGGACCCGAAACCCCTTCCAAGCGAAGGCTCATCGGCTTCTCAACCTCTACTACGGGGAGACCCACAACGAGCCCGAACTCCCGCTCGAGTCGATCCGAGAGGGGAAGTCCGTCACCGGTCTTCTCGATGGGGAGGGTTGGGGCCAGAAGTTCGCGGACCTCTATGGGGGCAAGCCTCTTCGGGTGACGGGTGTCATCTACGCCTACATCCAAGGGGAGTTTGGTCCGCCCGTTGAGATCCGTCCCGGCAGGGAGATCGTTCTTTCCCACTGGGACCAGTGGAGTGGAAATTTCTACTTCACGGTGGTGGGAAACCCCCACGGTGACCACACGTTCTACGCCCCTGGGGGCATGGTGATCGCCTCGACGGACACTCCCCTTCGGGCCGCCATGCTGCGGGCCTACTTGTACACCCACGAGCCCGAGGAGCCCCTCGAAGGCACTCGGTTCCGGGACCTCCTGCTCGAGGACCAGAGCGCGGCCATCCTCCCCGTGGACGGCCTCGCCGATCTCCACCGCCTGCTCTACCAGTTGATCCAGCAGTACCTCGACGAGGCCAACCTCCGGATCTCGGCCTCCTACCGCCAACTCCCGCCGACGCCCACCCGCAAGGCCCTGCGCCGGGGCCGCTGGGAGGTCTCCCTGCGGCTCCATCCCGGCCTCGTGGACCCGATCCTCGTCTTCCGCCTGGGCGACATCCCGCCCCGGCAGATCTGGGACCTGCTGATCGAAATTTCCAGAAAGTTCGATCTTTCCGTCGAAAAGTTCACGAACCCCGACGGGGGCTGGGACCTGGAGTTGCACCCATGAGGTTCCGGGCCCTGCTCGAGTGGGAGGAGTCGATCCAAGAGGGGCTGGACTCCGGGGACAAGTGGACGGCCGCTGCGGAGTCCCTGTTCGGGCGGGAGCTCGAGGTGACGGACGACATCCTGTGCTTCGAGCCCAACTCCAACAACCCCTACTACCCCCTAGCCACCTACTCCCCGCCGGCTCGGGCGGGCTCGAGGATCGTGCCCTTGGGCTGGGGCAACAGCGGTTTTGTCAACTTCCGAGGCTCGGATGGCCGGATCCTCAACACCTCGGTGGACCAAATCCTCAGCAGGACCCAGAACATCTTCCGGCGCGCGGCGCGGGCGCGCATGGACCCCGAACCCGAAGAGCCCTTCGAGTCGGTGAAATTTCGATCCATGATCGAAGCCGAGCAGGTGCCCGAGTACTTCGCGCGCAACGTGCTCGACCACTACCGGGGCCAAGAGCTCACGCTGGCCGGTCCGCTCTTCGTCTACTTCCGCCCTCTCGGCCCCGGGGGGCTCACGTTTCCGACCGACTCGAAGGTCCGGATGGAGGGCTTCGACTATCTCCATGCGGTGGAGACCGTCTTCGTCCACCGCCCCTTGGGCGACCGTTGGGATGGGCCCTACTACTCCCGGGAGATCCAACTCGTCTTGGCGCTCGATACGCCCTTCCGGCCCAAGATGCAGGTGATGTGGAACCGCTACCAGGCGAAGTACAGCACGGGCGGGGGCAACGAACCCGAGGAGCCCCTCTCCGAGTCCGACCATCCGGTTGTTTCTCTTTGGGATCGGTTCGTGGAGACCTATCGAGGCCGAACTCTCAAGGTGATCGAACCCTACGGTCTCTGGCTTCGGGCTTCCCACGGAAAAAGGGTGGAGGTGGTCCCCGAAGGGGGGGAAGTCCTAGTCCTCGGCTGGAAGCCCGGTTCCCCGATCTACGTTCAGGTCTTGTGGAAGGGGGAGGCCTTTGTGGTGTACGCCCAAGAACTCATCCAATCCACTCACAACCCCTTCCAGGGGGCTGCGGGTCGGGCGATGGATAGGGGGCCCATCGAGCCCGAGGAGCCCCTCGAGGAGAGTTCCCGTTCCTTGGCCGAGGCTGCCACTGAAAGGTTCGTCGTTGGGGCCTTGCGCACCTTGGCCGACCGCGGCCCGCTTCTGGTGGTCAGCCCGTTCGGGGCTTGGGCATACGGCCCCTCCCGAGAGGTTGGGGTTCTCCCCGGAACGAAGATCAGGATCCGTGCGGTGGAGGATAGCGGCTACGTCTACTTCCGAGAAGTGGCCCGCGATGATGAACGCTTCGAGATGGAGGCCCCGGGGATCAACGTGCTCGCCTGCGTCCAGAGCCCTTTCCAAGCCCGGGCTGCGGCGATCCGCGACGAGCCCAACGGGCCCAACGAACCCGAGGAGCCCCTCGAGTGAGCCTGCAACCGTTACCCTCTTGGTGGGTCCAAGGCCTTCGGGCTCAGCCCCCCAAGGGTCCAAGGATGGGAATCTTAGGAGCGATGCTCTCGAACGGTCGAACTTTCCAAGGAGCCTCAGCATGAAGAAGCACATCTTCCTCCTCGCCGCCCTTCTGGCGGTCCTCTGCGGTCTGGCATCGCCTCTCGAGGCGACGACCAAGCAACTCGCGATCCTGATGACCGCGCCCACCCTGGCCGAAAGCCCGATGGAGTGCATCACGGCCCGGATCGGCAAGTACGTCCTGCTGACCACGAACAACGGTGCCATGTACCACTGCACGTCGGCGGGCTGGACGACCACGGCGGGTCCGGCGGGCGTGGTCCCGGCGGGTTCGGTGACGGCAGGCGTGACGGTGGAAGAGGCCGGATCGGGCGGAGTCCACTGGACGGTCTTCAAGCTGACCAACGTCTCGGTGACCATGACGGACGCCACCACGAACGGCATCCAGGGCACCCTGCAACTCTACGACTTCCCGGCGGGCCTGATCCACATCCTCGGCGCGAGCTCGGACCTGACGACCCTGGCGGGCACCGGAGGCCTGACGGACACGGCGCAGATCGTCTGCGCGCTGGGTACCGTGACCCTCGCGGTGGATGCCACTCTGACGGGCACCGAGGCCGACTACTTCCCCTCCGTCGCCGGGACTCTCACGGGCGGCGCCGGGACCTGTGACGGCGAGTCCACCACGGCGCTCTCGGTCATCACCGACGGCACCTCGTCGGCCAAGGACGCCTTCCTGAACTTCGCCGCTGCAGACGCTCAGGCGTCTGCCAGCGACACGCTGACCGTCAACGGCACGGTCGTCATCTCCTGGATCCAGCTCGGCGACAACTGATGACTCTGGACGACGCCCGCGATCTGATCCGGGCTGCTGGGGGCGACCCCGAGGCGGTCCGGATGGACCAGTTCCTCGATGGCATCGTGGTCGAGGGGCGGGAACATGCGGATGTTGTCCAAGGCCCGGTCGACGTGGCCCGGGTTGTGCTGTCTCATCTGCGGGAGCGGCCGGACTACTACACCATGCTGAGCAAGGCCGAGAAGAGCGAAAGCCTCTTGGAGTTCTTCCGCCACGGTCCCTTTTGGGTTGTGGAAGAGGACGATGGGACGTGGACGGTTCGGGACTTCAGAACCGAGGGGAATGACGTGGTCTTCTCCGGGGCGAGCCAAGCGGAAGCTAACGAGGCTGTGGCCCGGCTCTTCGCCGAGTGGCAGGCTTCGAGCCCCGAGAAGAGCGAGCAGGTCCTCTACCGTCGTCGCAACGGGCAGTTCCGCGCCGAGTCGTTCAACGACCTCGTCGAGATGGACGTCTACGAGCGCTGCCCGCAGTGCGACAGCCCCTCGTGGCCCTTGGACGAGGCCAAGTCGGCCTACCGGTGCGAGACCTGCGACTGCGAGTTCGATCCAAGCCGCCAAGACGAGGTGATGATCCCGGCGGGGGCCATCGGCAGGTCATTCATCAAGACGGCGGGCCGCGGGATCGTCAAGGCGGGCGGGAAGGGGTTCTGGAAGGCGGCGGGCCGCTTGGGCGGGAAGGCGGCCTTGGGCGCAGGCCGCGGGGCCCTAGGCCTCGCCGGCGGCTTGGCCCGGAGCACGGTCGGGGCCGGGATCACCTTGGCGGGCGCCTACCTTGCGCAGAAGGGCATCGAGAAGGGCCTCGACGCCATGCACAAGCATGCCCGCCAAGCGATCAATCCGCCGCAGGCTGCGGCTCCCAAACCCGCTTCCCCGGCTCCTGCAGCGGGCGCGGCCCCGCGTAGGCCCCGGCTCCCGAAGACCCCGAAGCTGCCCAGCCAGCGCCGGGAGTCCGCTGACGAATTTTCCGATTCCGATCTTTCTTTCTCAGACCATGTGGTCCGGTTCAGGCACCGGGCCCGGAGAGGTTGAACCCGCCATGGAGGAGGATACTGCCGTGGACCAACGAAAGACGGGCTTCAACTTCACCAAGGACGGCGACTCCGGGGAGCACCGCTTGTCGGTCAACGTCAAGACGATCAATGCGGCCTACGCCTTCTTCATCCAACTCGTCGCCCTGCTCGGCCTGCTGTGGACCATCTTCACTTGGCGGGTGGTCCCGCTGATCGACGGTCGGATCGAGGCCAAGACCCACCTGCTCTCGGCGAGGACGGAGGCGAACGCCGAGTGGATCATCGCGCACAAGGCCGAAGTCGCTTCCGGTCTCAAGCAGATGGAGACTTTCCGGATCGAAACCGAAAAGGACCGCGACGAGTTGCTCGTGGAGTTGCGCTACATCCGGGAGCGGTTGGACTACCTTTACGAGCGGGCTCGGAAGTAGCCAATGTCCTGGGAGTTCGCGGTCCACGGAGTCAAGCCTCGGACGGTCTACCTGATGCCGAACCGCAAGGCCCTCACCGGCTTCCTGAACAAGCACAAGAAGCGCTTGGGCAAGTTGACCGTGACCAAGGCAGCGCCGATGCCCAACGTGGGTAAGCCGAAGAAGGTGCGCACCCGAAAGTTCGGGGGGAGCAAGGTCCGCTTCGCCGAGGCGCTCGAGTGGGCTGCCACCAACGAGGACATCGGCTTCCAAGGCCTCGTGGCCGCCCAGCGGATCGAGGTCATCCCGCCCGAGGACGAGTCGCCGCCGGTCTCCTGCGAGTTCTACGACCAGGAGGGGTTCTGTAAGGAGACCAAGGCGATCTGCCCCCACTTCGAGTCCACCTACCCGCAGTGTAAGGTCCGGGAGAACGCGCTCGCCCGCCCGCGGGGCATGCAGTCCACGCAAGCCGTACCCATCAAGGGGAGTTTGTAACATGAGCCGAGTCGACGATCTGATCGAGCAGGGAGCCACCTTCGAAGACTTGGTCGAGGTCTCGCTCTCCGAGGGTCCTCGGTGGGATCGGGCCAAGGCCCGGTTCAAGCGGAACTGGAAGACCGCCGCCGCCGTCGGAGCGGTCGGCCTGACGGCCGGTGCGTTGGGTCTCCATCACGGCAAGGCGACGGGCATGGAGACGGGCAAGCAGATCGGCATCTCCCAAGGCATCCAGCAGGGCAAGGCGCTGGGCTTCCAAGGCGGCTACCGCTACGGTCGCGGTCGGGGCCGCGAGAGCGTCGAGCCCGAGGACCTGACTCCCTTCCTGACCGAAGAGGAGTTGGCCCTGCTCGAGGGCCCGAAGTGGCTCAAGCGGGCGGGCAAGAAGATCCTGAAGGCCTACACCTTCCCGTTCCGCAACGCCGCTGCCATCGACACCGCCCGGATCTCGGCCGCCAAGGCGGCCAACAAGGTCTTCACCAAGAGCTACCGGCGGCAGATGGGTAGCGACCCACGCTTGGTCAGCATGCCCTACGACCCGCGGAAGCTGGGCTGATGCACTCCTTCGACATCCTCGGCTGGGCCTACGACGCGGACATCCACTGCGACGACTGCGCCCGCGAGCGCTTCGGCTCGGCGCTCGACGATGACCAGAACCCGCCCGAGGACAGCGAAGGCAACCCGGTGCACCCGGTCTTCGCCGGGGACGAAGGGTCGGAAGACGAGCATTGCGGGGACTGCGGCGAGGCCCTGATGGAGGGTGTCTCCCAAGGAGCGAACATGGATCGGGTCGACGAACTCATCGGGCAGGGGGCCTCCTTCCAAGACCTCGTCGAGGTCTCGCTGGACGAGAAGGGGTTCTGGCGGTCCGTGGGCCGGAGCGCCAAGAAGGGGGCGATCCGGGGAGCTGCCATCGGGGGAGTCTTGGGGGCGGGCTCTGGAGCCTCCTCTCCAAACATCTACGGGGGCGGCAGCGCGCTCAAGGGGGCCGCAGTCGGATCCCTCGCTGGGGCGGTTGACATGGGCATCATAGGGACCGGGATCGGGATGACCCACGGGGCCTACCGCCACTTCTGGCCGAAGAAGAAGAAGGCGTAGGAGAGACCATGAGCCGCATCGACACTCTGATCGATCAGGGGGCCTCCTTCCAGGACCTCGTCGAGGTCTCGCTGGCCGAGGCCCCCAAGCGCCGGAAGAAGAAGGCCCCCTTCAGCCAGCGGGCCGGGGAGTTCATCGGGCGCAACGTCCCCGGCATCGCTGGGGTGGGGGCGCTGGCCGCCGGCGTCGGGGGTCTCGCCTACCTCGCCCATCGCCAACGGAACCAGCCTTACCCCCGCCGGATCTTGCGTTACCGCCCAGTTCCGTCCCAGCCGTTTTTCTCGCAGAGGCCCTTATGGACAAGGTAGATCGACTGATCGAGCAGGGAGTCACCTTCCGGGACCTCGTGGAGAGCGTGCTCGCCGAGGGGCCCTTCTGGAAGGGGATCAAGAAGGGCTGGAAGGTGGGCAAGAAGCGCCGCGCGTCGGCGAGGAAGGCCTACGCCAACCAAGAGTACCGGCGGATTTCCCGGGTGAACAAGGCGATCCGGAAGAATCCCCAGCAGGCAGCCGCTGCAGCGGCCATGGCCTCGTTCGGTCGGCAGATGTCCTACCACTCCAGTTCCCCCGAGTGGAGGGCTTTCGGATCCGCCCTGCGGAGCACGGGCCGCAGCATTCATCCAGCAGGCACGGACTACTCGGAGTGGGACTGATGCGTAATCTCGGGATTGACAGCTTGATCGAGCAGGGAGCCACCTTCGAAGACTTGGTCGAGGTCTCGCTCTCCGAGGGCCCGAAGGGCAAGGAGTGGGCCAAGGCGTCCAAGAGCCGCCTGTGGCGGGGCCTCACTTACCCGATCCGCAACGCCGCAGCCACCGCCAGAGCCGTGTCCAAGGGGTTCAAGGTGTTCAAGCGGAGCCGCAAGGCCACGATGGCCGCGAGCCGGGCCGGCAAGTTGATCGGACCCCTCTGAGGCTCGCCCATGGCCCCGACCGTTCCCGCTCCCAAGCCGCAGATGCGCGAGGCCCTCGAGGCCCCGCCGATCCCCGCCAACGCCTTCGGCGATCCCCAGGTCGGCTCTGGTCGCCCGGCGGCTCAGCCGCCGCGCAGGGCGACCCAGTCCAAGGTGCAGCCGATCACCAAGGACGCGATGCTCGAGATCGCCAAGCGGGCGTGGGACATCCCGGACGAAAGCCGTCCCCGGCCGGCCCAGCCGCCCCGCAGGCGGCTCATGGAGGCCGAGGCCCTGCCCCCCATGCCCGAGGAGGACGACGAGCCGGAGGCGGGCGCAGGCGACCCGGAGGAGGCCGCTGGCGAGCTGCTGGGGGCCATCCTCGCCCAGTACGAGCAGTTGGGCCAGTCGATCGCCCTGCTGGCCGAAGTGCTGGGCTACGAGCTCGCGGGTCCCGAGGAAGACGACGAGGAGGAGTAGTGGCCGCCTTTCGCCAACTCGTCGAGTTGGCCTACCCGGCTGAATTTTCCTTCGAGCACCTCAACTCGATCAAGACCTTCAAGGGCCGGATGGCCTACGTCCAGCAGACGCTGGGCAAGCACTTGGGCCGCGGCAGTTCCCGGGTGGTCTTTCCGGTGGACAACGAGAAGGTGCTCAAGGTGGCGATGAACCACAAGGGCATCCTCCAGAACGAGCGCGAGTCCCTGAACTACATGAGCCCGCTCACGGCGGAGACCTTCGAGGTCTCGCCGGACCACTTGTGGATCGAGATGGAGCGGGTGGTCCCGTTCACCAAGTCGCGGTTCAAGCAGGCAACCGGCTTCTCCCAAGAGGACCTGTGGAACCTGCTCGCCCACGAGGCGAAGCGGGCGGATCCGAGGATGCGGCTCTTTTCCCCCCGAGTCCCAGTTGTCTTTCAGGTCAAGTACCCCGGTTTTGATCCCCGCGCGGACGATCATCCGGGTTGGTCCGAGGCGTGGGACAACGAGTTCCTCTACGACCTGTTCAGCTTCCTCGCCAACGCTGGGCTTTGGGGTGTCTGGCAGGACTACGCCCAGGCCAAGCACTACGGGCTCAACGCCAGGGGCGAGATCCGGCTGATCGACTTCGGGGTCGATGACGAAGTCATGAACGTGTATGTCCAAGGGCGAAGGGGGGCCCGATGAGCCCCCGCAAGAAGACCCCGAAGCCGCTCGGACCGGATGAACTGGAGGCTCTCATGCCACCGGAACCCCGCGAACCGAAAGAGACCTACGTCCCGCTCAAGCTGCTCGGGCTCGAGATCCCGCTGCCCCGCTGGGCGGTCTACTGCGTGGCCCTGATCGCCGTGGTGGCCTGCGGGCTCTTCCTCTGGGGCAAACTCGCGCCCGTGCTCGAGATCGAGAAGGTCAAACTTTCTCCCGGCGAGTACCAGCAGATCGCCGAGGCCCAGAAGCACTTCACGGAGAAGCCGACGGCCCAGACCCAAGTGGTCTCGGACACCGCCCATGGCCTGCTCGAGGTCTGGTTCTACGACTCGGACGGCTGCGTGTTCGTCTCCCGTCGGACCCCGGGCCCCTTCGGCCGGATGGTCAACGCTTGGGTCCTCGATCCCACCCGGGTCGGGCCTTCGTCTCCGGCCCCGATCGCGGTGGCCCCGCCATCCGCAGGCGGCCTCGTGGCGGATCCGGCCTTCGCCGGCGGCGGGGATACCCGCAACCCTGAGAACACCTGCGGCGGTCGCTGTCCCCCAGACGGGGAAGCCCACCCTGGAAATTTCGAGTGGTGGACCGAGCCGACTTCCGACGAGTGCTGGGTGAGGACTTGGCGCCGATGGCCGGACCGGTGCACCCACTGGCAGCTCTTCAACCGGTGCTACAACTACTGGGCGACCCGGTCCGACGGGTTCCCGGACATCCACTGGACCTGCTGCGTGCACTGATGAACTTTCGATCCCTCGTCGAGGGGCGCGCAGTCTACATCGGCAACTGCGTGGGCTGGCCCCAAGAGGATGTAGATGCCCCCGGTGGGCTCGTCGACATGGTCGACAGCGCTCGGGAAATTTCCCGGGCGACCTTCGTTCGTGCGGTGGATCCGGCCTCCCGCCTCGAGGTGGAGGACTCTCTGGGCTACGGCCCCAACTTCCCGATCCAACGAGACTGGTCGGTCCGCTACCACTCGGGTCGTCTGCATGGTCGACCGTGCTACTGGATCACTCAGTCCGCGATCGAGCACGTCTTCCAAGAGCCCAGCCAAGGGGATCCGGTCGCCGAAGCGGAAGGGGCCCATGTTCCCTCCTTCGGCTTCGACCGCGCCGACCTCCCCCAAGTGACCGACCTCGACGCGATGATCGAAAAGTTCGATCTTTCCGGGATCCCCTACCACCGGGACTACCTGCCTGCCTCGGAGTTCGTGGGCAGCCAGAACAACTTCGAGCCCGGAAAGATCGACGATCTCCAGTCCAAGGAGACCTCGTCGAAGCCCCTGTTCGTCTCCCAGGACAAGCAGGTGCTCGACGGTCACCACCGCTGGGCGACGGCCCTTTCGGCGGGGGATTGGGTCGATGTCGTGGTTCTGGAACTGCCTTTTGCCCAGGCCCTGCAGGTACTTCAGGGTTTTAGCTCTTGCTAGGTAGCTTTGCCGCCCGGCCCGGGATTTCTCTCTCCCAGGCCGAGAACTTTCTCGAAGAGGACCGTACCTCGGAACAAGGAGAGTCTCCATGAACGTCGACATCGCAAACGTCCCCGCGAACCGCAAGACCGCGATGGACAACGACCCGACCGAGCGGCAGATCCACGACCTGCTCGACACGGCCTACCGGCTGCAGGACCAGCTCCGGAACCTGCAGGGTCGTCCGAGCCGTCTGGGTTCGGCGTCCTACAGCGCCTACGACACGGCGGTCACGAACCTGAAGACCACGGCGGCGACCTTCGTCGGCTACATCCTCACGATCGACGCGCTGCCCAGCGCCTAAGCTGGGCCGATGTTCGCTCAACCCCCGGGTGGGATCGACCTGGACCAGATGGTCCGCATGGTCGTTCCGCGCAAGGACATTCTGGCCCTTGCCCTGGGGGCTCGCCGTCTCTCCGACCTGCCGAAGCCCCCGGAGTCGAATCCACGCGAGGGCCTCGAGTTGGCCGACCAGAAGTACCTCGTCGTCCCGGGCGA